>ENA-OPCD01003300-OPCD01003300.1-human-gut-metagenome-genome-assembly--contig:-NODE-3300-length-10422-cov-2.326710_pt1 | contig 10422 bp, 6 predicted proteins | sample MGYA00241560_ERZ501471 | MGnify/ENA primary metagenome ERZ501471 (study PRJEB25962, sample SAMEA2042578) | human gut metagenome | biome: human gut; feature: human-associated habitat; material: faeces...
CCAGCCCCCGCTCCGTTCGCATCCGCTGTTCAGGATACCAGAAACGATCATTATTTTTGTTCTCTGCCCCTCGGAAAAAGCCAAAAAGATCTGGAAATGAATAATTCACATCCAAGCATATTGTACAAGACGGTTCGCATTCCCTTTGTGCAGTGTTTCCAGTATCTACGCCGAAAGCACCTCAGAGACATATAGCCCGCTTTAGAAAAGCTTTTTCTTAGATGTAAAAATGTGTGTAAAGTATGATTACTCGGCACAAAAACAGGCCTCGCAAAGAAGCATTCTTTGCGAGGCCTGTTACATAATTCAAATACGAAAAGGACATTCTTTTAAACTCCGACAACCTTAAATATCCGAGTTATTGTGCCTTTTTTGGCGTTACTTATTTTGCATCTGAGAAGATGGGTTCCATAGTAAGACAAGTCTCTGGAGAAAGTGAACATATTATTATTTTCCGCCTGTCCCTTGAAATATATTTCTTGATGCGAACTATGAGTGCCTATTCCACCGTTAGAAACTTCCCATACAACACGAACTTTCTCAATTGGGTCAATAATTCCACCTGCTGTTTTTAGCTTAAAATATAGTTTTCCCCCAACACTAAGCTTACTACCGTTAGGAACTGATTTTTCTTCTCCATTTTGAGAATATGTACATTCAATAGTAGCGCTCAAACTACGTGCTGCTGTTTGAATTTCGCAAAATCTCGAGGGTACCACAGTATAGTTCCCGTTACTTGAAATAAATCCAAGTAAATGTCCATAATTGTTTGTGCTATAAACTTGGCTGTGACTACTATATTTTTTGTATAAAGCTTCGGCCTCTTTATTGGGGTGGTGGTAAGTCTCATACTTTCCACAGGATATCAAGGTAATGTCTGGATCAATATGTTCAATCGCTTCCATATATGTGGTGTCTGGATTCTTCTGTATGTCAATAGTATCATTTGCCTCATCTGTAAAAAATGACCGTGAACCATGGTGGCTTGCAACAAGAATATCACTTTTTACCGTTTTTTTAAAGTTTGGTACTATCTTTTCTTTCCAGCTCTTCCAATCCGAGTCTCCAGTCAGCAGAATATTCCTTCCGCCATAAGAAATTTTTAACACGATTGAGTTTGTATGCTGAATCTTTGTGGCTGCTTTGAAAACGGTTATACCATTATCAAACCCAGATTGGAAATCTTCTTTACCTGCGAAACAAAAAATTTCTACACCATTGAATGTTGCAACCGGAGTTTCTGTCGGAACAAGAACTTTTAAATTGTTCTCATCTTTTTCTTTTAACCGTCTTCTAAGTCCCATGTAATACTCATAATCCAGACTTTTGGTAGTCGCACCTGTTTGTCCTGAATCCCAAATAGATTGTATCGGATATTGAGCATTGATTTTTTTCAATCCCCTATAGTGATCCTCGTCTCTATGCGAGTTAACAAAAACATCAATGAATTGCTCGGCATTGCCGGTAGCAGAGTTTATTTTAAAAGGAATATTAGCAGACAAATAGTCTAAAATGGTGCTTTCATTATCATCTGTTACATTGCAGTCAAAAAGCATTACCTGATCATTGGGAAAAATAATTAAAATCATTAAGCCTTCCCCTACATCAAGCATATGAAAGCGCAGCGCAGTATTATCTGTATAATAGCCTAACGGCTTAGTCATTTCCATGTTTACTCACCTTCTGTAGATTTATTCGCAGCATCAACTCTACTTACAATATGTCTTGTCTGCTTTACAAAAGATGCGGAAAAAAGAATAAACAAAAGTATCACAACCAGCCAAGCCGCTACACATCCGGGAATTGCAAACAACTCAACAAGAGTCGAATAACCTTTTACAATTCCTAATGTAAGAAAGAGACCTGCACAAGTTCTATACATATTGCTTGTTTCCAACAGGGACTCTATCCGTGCATCCTTCTTGACCGCAGCAACATACTCAGCTTTTGGTGCATACTTTATCCACTTAACCTTTTTAAAGATACCTTCAATTACCAAAGAACCTATACGACTAATAATCATTCCACAAAAATAGTAAACAAAAATGCGCTCAACTACTCCATCTAAAGGCAGGGATATAACATTCAACAGCTTTCCCAAAAACACAAAAACTGCTCCTGGAATCAAATTGTTGAGAATGTTATATGAACTAAGTCTTTCAAGTAAGGATTCCATGTTTACCTTCCTTTAATATGAAAACTTGTCTGTATCTATGCTCCATGTTCCGTCGGGACGAAAAGAAAATTTTATCGAGCCATCTGACCTTGTTGTGAATACATATCTGCTTTGGCCTCCCCATGTCACACCGCGCGTCCTGTTTGCGTATCTGTTTCGAGAATAATCCTGCGTTTTATATTTTTTTGTTCCGTCAGAAAAAACGGTCAAACGGGGGTTGACTGCAGAGACAAATTCTTCACAATACTCGCCGTCTCTACCGTGATGAGGCGCCACTAAAATAGTAGAATCCTTAATACTCTGGCGAAGCTGAATATTGTTCTGCAGCATTTCTTTTAGGATGCTCGCAGGATTATCTCCCGTAATTACGATCTTAAAATAACCATAGGAGACAACAATGATGTTTGAGAAACTGTTAGGGTCGTCTGAACAAAGGTTATCAGGAGGAGCAAAAAACTCAAAATGAACTCCACCATTATTGGGGAATAGGATAGGGGATTCTCTGTCAGAAACTACTCCTGTATAATGCTCATTTAACTCGTTAGCCTTATTAACGATACGTTTATAGTGATTGGGATCTGATGCTTTATACGATAAAGGGAAGGCTCCTCTTGGGCGTTGAAGAATGCGAGGGTTAATACTGTATGTATCAAGATTCGGGAGATCATAAATGTGATCTTCGTGCAAATGGGTTAACACCAGTTGGTCAATTGTCCCACCATAGCGAAAATAATTTTCTTTTAAGTACCGGCAAATGCTGGTTTCAGCTTTTGATCCCAAGTCAAAAATAATGTGTTGGTTTGCTGGAGTAATTACATGTGAACAACTTCCGTGCTGAACATCATAAACGATAAACTTCAACTCGCTCAAAATTACGCCCCCTTCTTTGTTGAGTATTATACCATATATGCCCCGTGTTAGCAACATACAACACTGCATATAGTGCACTGCTTATCTTGCCGCCACTCAAGGGTCCAATTTGAACGAAGTCCGTTTTCGAACATTTTTATCGAAAAACGGACTTCTCATTTTTGGAAATTCTTTTTGTATCAAGGTTTTTTCTTTTTATATTTCGGGCGGTGCACTTCAAAAATCTCCAAATGGAAAAGTATTATTTTCACTTCATGACGCTATTTGAACACCCGTTTTCGATAAAACTTGCATAATACTTCTCCTCAAAAGTCTGCGGCGTCTGGTATTTGAGTGTTTGGTGCGGACGAACTTCATTATAGAATCGAATATATTGCTCAACGCTTTTGAAAAAGCTTTGCTCTGAGGTATACTCTCTGCGGTATGCCTCTTCTTTTTTGAATGTTGCAAAAAAGGTTTCAGCAACTGCGTTGTCATATGGGCGGCCAGTGGCAGAAAAAGACTGTTTGACTCCATTCTTTTGAAGAAGCAGCGTAAAAGCAGCAGATGTGTACTGCTTTTCTCGATCACTATGAAATGTAAGATTTTTCGGCTTGCCGCGTTCCTGATAAGCATTTCGAAATGTAGCAGTAACCAAGTTGGTACTGACGTTACGAGATACTCTGTAACCTACGATCCTGCGGGCATAGAGATCCAAAATGATGCAGAGATATACCCAATAGTTGTTAACCCTAAAGTATGTAATATCACTGACCCATATCTGGTTTGGACACTCCGCAGTGAATTCTCTTTCGAGTAAATTACGCTTTGCATATTGCTGCCGCTTTTTATACTGCTTTTTTGCATCGGAACGAATACTTCTGAGATCTAATTCCTGCATGATCGCAGAGATTCGTTTGGCACTGACCTTCATCCCATTTTGCGCTAAAATGGTTCTGATCTTCTCGGCACTAAAGCGTTGCCGGCTGTCATCAAAAATCTGCTGTACTCTTAACATCAGCTCCGCTTGCTCTTCCTCCCATTTGCTTCGATCTGCACGACGAAATATGTGATTATAAAAAGTGCCCCGGGCAACACCCAGGGCTTCGCACAACTCACGTACACTGAATTGCTGGTTTTCATGGTATATCTTTTCCAGCACTTCAAGTTTCATGCGGAGCGGCACTTTGGCAAGAAATCCGGAAAGGCGAATGATCTCCACTTCATGCTCCATCTTCTCAAGCTTGCTCGAAAGTACATCAAATTCCTTGGGCATGTAGGTATGCTGCGGCGTCTGAATAGAACAGAATAACTTACGCCAATGGTAAATCGTGCTCTGTGCAATATGAAACTCTTGACTAAGAACCTTGATGGATTCTCCTTTTTCGTAACGCTGAATGATTTTGGGCTTGAAATCCACAGGATATTCAATAGGCATAGCATCTCCTCCAATTAATAACACAGTAAACTTATCACAAAAATACAACATTAACACCGAACATTTGAAGTCCTTGGAAATGATTGATATAATAACAAAGTAACGCAACTGAGCAAACGGAGGAAATCTATTGGATACACTTCAAGCAATATTTAATAATCGTGAAATTGCCATAGGCTTTTGGGTAATGGTTTCCGGTATTGCTCTTCTTTTCGTAAAATCCGCAAGAAAGCCACTTAAAAAGATAATCATTCTTCTATTAAGCAAAAAATTTATTGCCTTTTACTTAGTATTTGCCGGATTCTTGTTCCTGGTCCTCGCTTTTCTGAAGTGGGTTGGCTTTTGGAACATCAATTTACTCAAAGATACAGTATTCTGGGTTCTCTTTGTAGAGTTTCCGATTTTCGTAAAAACAATTGAAAAAGCAAAAGATAGCCGCTTCTTCGGCAACTTGATAAAAGAGAATATAGCGTTATCTGTCATCATCGAATTCTTTGTGGGTTTCTGGACCTTTAGTTTATGGGTAGAAATCATTCTCATACCGATAACAGTATTCTTCTCTTTGGTATATGCTTTGTCTGAACGGGAGAAAAAGCATCAGCCTGTTAAAAAGTTTTTCGATCGCTTAACTGTTCTATGGGGACTTATAATTCTAATAACCGCTATACAGCGTTTTGCCCAAGCTCCAGAGGGCTTTATTAACATAGAAACACTAAAGTCCTTTTTGCTCCCCATCGTATTGCTTTTCTTAAATCTTCCTGTCGTTTATGGCTTGGCATTATATAACATTTACGAGCAAATCTTCATTCGTCTTAAAGGGAAAAACTCTGAAAAGGCAAAAATGAAACTTCAGATACTGTGTTTTTCCGGAATAAACCTCGCAAAAGCTTCAGTATTACGCAACAGCATACCTGTAACAATCTTACATAGCTTAACTGCGAAAGATTTAAAAAATAATCTGAACAATCTAACGCAGCAGTTATCATTACAGATCGGAGATAACTACATGAAACGTTCTCGCTATTACATTAGCGCCTGTATAATAGGACTACTTGCAAGCCTCTTGGGTCTGATTTTAGCAAATTCTGATGTATCCTTTAAAGATTTCATTTCTTTTAACTTTACTTTTGATATCCAAAGAATTAAAGAAATTGCAACTTATATTTTTTCTACGATGCTTGTATTTAGTGCTTCCCTACTTGTTTTCTCAATAGGCTTCAGAAAAAAGCAACTCGAAGATATCTCTCAGATAAAAAAATACGCAATATATGAGCTGTTATCTTCTGTAAAGAGGCAAAAATCTCAGTTAATAGAGTATCCTCCTATAGATGATCCTTCCATTCTCTATGTTTCTTATGTTCTCAATGCTTTTGAAGTCAAGGAATCTTGTAACAAAGTCTTGGCAGCATACTCAAATCTCTTGACAACGCAGGAACAAGATATTGTAAAACAATTGCGGCTTTACACCAATTCATTTTTTAGTGATCTTGGAATTCATGAAGATAACATTAAGCAATACAATGTAGTAAGTTTTAGCGAATTCTATAACGAAAAAGTGAGAACCGCTCCACAGAATGAAAAAATCAACAACTTTACTTATACGGTACAGAGAGATCTGAATAAATATTCGGAACAAATAAAGCTTTTCTGTAATGAGTTCAAACAGTGCTATTGATTGTGGCATGATATTCCATGCTATGTTACTGCGGCATCTATAGTGTTGCGATGTTGCACAAAAGCCGTGAAATTATAAGTTTCACGGCTTTTTTGCAACTTTTTTGCAAAAATGGTGGGTCTGCAGCTCAACCGTTTCCGCCCTGTTTCCCGTACCAGCCCCCCGCTCCGTTCGCATCCGCTGTTCAGGACACCAGAAACAATCATTATTTTTATTCTCCACCCCTCGGGAAAATCCGAAAAGATCTGGAAATGAATGATTCCCATCCAAGCATATTGTGCAAGACGGTTCGCATTCCCTTTGTGCAGTGTTTCCACTATCTACGCTGAAAGCACCTCAGAGGCATATGGCCTGCTTTAGAAATTCTCTATGTCGTTCTGGAACAACACCTCGATATGATCATAAGTAAAGATATTCACACGTTCAATCCACTGGCACAAAATCATCTTCCGGATCGAGAACTCCGCTTCCATCGCTTTGTCGTACAGCTTTTGCAGTTCAGGATGGGTATCCACATGACTTTTCAACTGACGCAGCACTTCTTTGTCGATCCGCTCCGCCCGATAAGTACTCTGTGTAGAACATCGCTCACGGTGCTGAACCCGGTTGTAGCATTTATAGACGGGGATTTTTTCATTGTGCTCCATCACTCGATGAGTTTTTCGAACAGTTGATGCAAAGATCCTTCCTCCACAACAGCCGCAGTAAACATTTCCCGATAACAGCGCTTTTCCCACCAGCTTTTTGGGAAGCTGTCCCTGTTTTCTCTGCTCCATTACTTGCTGTGCCGCCTGAAATGTTTCCGGTGAGATGATCTGCAATTCTGGGTTGAGCTGTGATCGAACTCCTCCTCTGCACATGACTCCGGTAAGCAACTCTCGGTGTAAAAATGCGTTAATAGAGCTTGGATGGAACACTTCCCCATTCCGGTCATAGATGCCCTGTGCTGCAAGCTCCGTCGCAATTCTTCGCCCGCCATATCCATATCGGATGTAATAGTCAAAGACGATACGGATGACCTCTGCTTCACCAGGTATGATTTGCAGATCATGCACATCATGTCCTCTGGGGTTGATCCGCCCCGTTTTGACAAGCCGATAACCATACGGTGCTCTTCCTCCACAGTAGAAGCCCTCGCTGGTAAGCTGCTGCATCCGGGTCTTGGTCCGTTCGGAGATTTTCAAACTTTCACCAGAAGCCTGCCAATAGCGTATATAATTGATCAGCTTGTCGGCGTGACTCTCAAATCTCTGCGGTCCCTCTCGGGTACTCCAAATCTCAATTCCCAGCATGGAGAGATCCTCTACAAAAAACGGAGTCTCCGAATCCCGTCGTCCCAATCGGTCAAACATAAAGACAAGAAGGATGTCAAACTCATGTTGTTTGGCATCCTTCTTGATTTGCTGCAGGACTCTGCGGTCTGCTGTGGGGATCTTGAATCCTGAGATTCCTTTCTCGTAGAACTCCTTAATGATTTTCCAGCCGCGGGCGGCGGCAAACTCCCGGCACGCCTGCCGCTGCATGGGAATGTCATCCTCGTGCAACTGCTGGACAGTGGATACCCGGTACAGGCAATAGACTCGATTCATTGTATACTCCTCCTTAGGTAGAATAAGAGGATTATACAATGGCACAAGAGATCAGAAAATTAGTGATACCAGGATTCAAGCAACTCACGAACTTCTTTAGAATGGATTTTCTCTTTCCAGCAGTCTATCTCCCGTTCAATGCGTTGCTTTTATTTCAAATACTTGATGCCAGACACAAGGGGAAGGAGAGAACGCAGGTACTCAATTCGCTCCTGCATATACGGAATCATGCTGCCGGTTCCTCCCCAATGGGACCTAAGGGTAGTCGCTCGAAAACATCTGGATCAGCATTGAGCGATAAGAACTTCTCTACTGCCTTTTTCCTCCGCTCACAAGGCAATTCCTCTATTGCGGAAAATAGCTGATGCATTCGCTCCCCATTCTGACCATATTTTCCAATGGTATGTTGAATCCAAAGGTCTTGCTTTACAATGATCTCCGGATGAGAGGCTTCATGGTGCAATATCATATTTACTGGTGACCAATATAGCCAATGAATTGATTCTTCTCGTTTGCTATAGCAATAATCAAACACACCATCCGCCAAATCGATATACTGTTCTGTATCCCATATTTTCAGGAGTCTTGTAGTATCATAATGGTCATACACTCTGAAGTGATCTCCCTGTGCGGTGATCAAGCAGTCAAGGTATCTATATAGGAATGAGGTGTCAACCGAGATAATTGCATACAACAACACTCCATCAAAATCCTCATGATTGGAATAAGAGATCCCTTTCAGATAGATTTCTTCCAGAAGAGGAAGTTCATTTGAAAACTCCCGCAAAGTTTCATCTGCTTCCTGCTGGTTACTATGATTCAAAATCCAATAAACATACAGGCTGAAAATAAACGGCGCCTCTTCATAGTGCTCCGAAATAGTGCGCAGCGCTTTCACTATTATTTTAGGCTCCACGATCTCGTATTTGCGTAAGGAATCTATTCTTCGATAAGGCGATGCCTTTATCTCTACATCCGGTGTGTCCAAATACTGCAACAGCTCTGCTGCCCAGTGTGCGGAAACTTGTTGTTCGGGCATTAATGAGAAAAAGAACCACAGCCATACATTTTGCTGGCTATACCTATATTGGGTGATAAATTTCTTGACTTCTAACACAGGTCTGATCTCAAATAGTCTCTCTAAGATCTGTCCAGCATATATCTGATACGGAGTATCCGCCCTCATGTAGGCATCTGTCAAATATAGGTACAGTTGTTGCTGATCTTGAATCGCTTCAAACACATATCCAAGCCCTGCACCCAATTCTCTCTCTTCTTTATCAAAAGTCTGGGCGCTCTCTATACACACTTGGAGCAAACAGTCTATATCTTGAGGTGTGTATCCCTCCATCAGTTTGCAAACTCTTTCCTTATGTCGCTGTACCCCTTTCTCATATCCCTCCGAATAGTCTTCAGAACGATGGGACACAAGCGCAGAATAGATCCTATACTTTTTCGAGTTAAGAAATGGAGCCAGCATATCAAGCGTACAATAATCAATGTGCTTTGCAACTTGTTTAATACGTGCCGCGATTACGCAGTGGAACAAGTTTTCTGTATGGAATAGGGAAAAGAATTTTAATACTTCTTCAAACTCGGCCTTCACCACATCCAAACCTGTATCAACGCCATAATGAGGCATACTGTACTTATATAGAATTTGCTCAATCTCAGCCCGCCCATTTCCGCGCTGATAAATCTGATAGAGTTGCGACAAAAGCATTTTTCGGTATTCCAAAACAGGCTGATCTGGAGGAAGTGTCAGTGTGTAAATCGACACGGTATTGTGCCGGCCACCCTCCGCCTTCGAAACATCGAGCTTTAAAAAATGGCTCGCAACCCAAACGAATAAAGCTAATAGGTTTGCATTTTCCGGGGTCGTATTGACCCCTTCGCAGAGGTTTTTGACTACCGCGCTCTGCGTAAAATATCCAAGGCGAGGGGAGTCCAAATTAACTTCAAACTGTTGGGCATATATACTGTAAAATTGTTCGAACAAATCCGGGCGTTTTTTATAATACAGCAATAGCAGATCCAATGCACTTGGCAGTTCAGAATGGTTTTCAAAGCTTCCCAGAATTTGGAGAATATCATCCGAAACACTCTTGCCCCGTTGGTCATCTTTAAATGGCAATGTTCTCGCATCAAACGGATGGTATGCCTCTTGTTCAATATACTCCTGCAGCAATAAAAGAGTTTGTGTTGGGCGCACCATATGAAAGGCTTTGAAAAATGGGAGAAACTTTCCAATATCACTTTCCAACTTGTCCCACACAAGGTTAATTTGGGCTTCAACATATTCTCTTACCCCTTGATCCGAGAAGACATTTAAGAGGATATTGCATACCTCAATCGTTCTGCTTTGGTTCATCTGAAAGCATGTTTCAATCATTGTGCTGAGGGGAATAATCTTTTCCTCGATAAAAACATACTTGATCAAAAAGTTGCTGAAGCTTTGATCTGAAATTCTTGCCGCCTCGTCATTGCACAGATCTACGATTTCCGCTCTGTGGAGCATTTTCAGATCCGATGTAAAATCACTGGTGCTTATTCCCGCAACCTCAAAAATTGGGGCAAGCTTTTCAAGATGCTTTAGATGGATTGCTTGAACAAATGCAATGATTCCAGCAGAACTTACACCTGTCTCACTTTCGATAAGGGCATGCAACTGTTCGCTGTAATAGTTATGGTAGAG
>ENA-OPCD01003311-OPCD01003311.1-human-gut-metagenome-genome-assembly--contig:-NODE-3311-length-10391-cov-4.732005_pt1 | contig 10391 bp, 9 predicted proteins | sample MGYA00241560_ERZ501471 | MGnify/ENA primary metagenome ERZ501471 (study PRJEB25962, sample SAMEA2042578) | human gut metagenome | biome: human gut; feature: human-associated habitat; material: faeces...
GATTGGCAGTCCATTATTAAGTTTTTTATTATGTTCCCTTTGTACACCGTTGCAAACAATTGTGTAGATATATTCCACTAGAAGGTGGCTATTAGATGCTAAGGGTTTCCACCCATGCTGACAAGTCGGCTTTGCTGGAATAGGAACTGAACACTTTGCCGTGCAACAGTTTTGCGCCGGGGCAACTTGGCGTAAGTTTTTCGTTGGTCTTGCCCATACCGCTGCCACCAGAGGTGGCAAAGGGGATGATAGTTTTACCTTTTAAGTTGTAGCTTTCCAGAAATGTATTGATGATCGTCGGAGCAATATACCACCAGATAGGGAATCCGACAAAGATGGTGTCGTATTCGTCCATGTTATCACGCTTGGCAACGATGGCAGGGCGAGAGGTAGGATCGCTCATTTCGATGGTGCTGCGGGATTTCTTATCCATCCAGTTCAGATCGGCTTTAGTGTATGGAACTTCCGGCTGAATCTCAAAAATGTCTGCACCGATAGCATCAGCCAGATTTTCGGCAACTTTCGCGGTGATGCCGCTGGCAGAGAAGTAAGTGACAAGTCTTTTGCTCATGACAAATGCACTTCCTTTGATTGATTTTCATGGTTTAAGTATAGCACGTTGAATAGGGAGCATCAAGTAAGGCTGAGTGGACGAATGTGCTAATATTGCAAATGAAATAAGCACAAAAGAAAGTTTGCGTTGACTTTCGTGCTTATTTGGAATACAATATAAGCACGAAGGTGAGGTGACGCTTATGATGAACATGAACAATTTGGCTCAAACACATGAGATTTTAACACCGCAGCTTGCAACGAAGGTAGGTTTAACGAAATTTGAGTTTTATAAATATGTAAAGGCCAATGAATACGAGCAAGTCGGACATGGCGTATACGCAGCAAAAGATACTTGGATTGACGAATTAGAAATGCTGCACCGCCGCTGCCCGATGGGAGTGTTTTCTCATGATGAAGCGTTCTATTATTATGGGCTGACAGATCGGGAACCGCTTGTTCATACACTCACGATTTATAGTGGATATAATGTTCACCGCTTGAAAGAGGATGGCTATAAGGTTTATACAGTAAAAAAGGAACTTCTTGACGTTGGCAAGCAAATCGTAAAAAGCAATCAGGGAAATGAAATTCCTATGTACGATTTGGAACGGACAATTTGCGACTTGGTGCGGAGTAGAAGTTCTATAGAAGTACAGGATTTCAATGCAGTATTAAAAGCGTATGTCGGGAGAAAAGATAAGGACCTTAATAAACTGATGAAGTATGCAAAGCTATTTCGAGTGGATAAGATCATCCGAAATTATATGGAGGTACTACTGTAAATGGGATTTACACCTGAACAGATAAAAGGGCGTATCAAGAGCGTTGCAAAACAGAACAATGCAGACGCAAGGACACTCATGCGAATCTATATGATGGAGCGTTTTCTGGAAAGACTGGCACAATCAGAATATCGGGATAACTTCATTATCAAAGGCGGAATACTAGTTACGGCAATGATTGGTGTTGCGCACCGTTCCACGATGGACATAGACACCAGCATGAAGAATCTAAATCTGTCTGCGGAGGATGCCTTGCGAGTTGTCAATCAGGTCAAAGATATTGACCTTGATGATGGTGTTTCTTTTGAGGTTAAAGATGTTTCCAATATCATGGATGAAATGGAGTATCCGGGAATCCGCGTTACCATGAATGCCAATGTGGGAAGATTGATTACGCCCTTGAAAATTGATATTTCCACGGGCGACGTGATTACCCCACGGGCAATCGAGTTCAATTATGATCTCTTGCTGGAAGATCGTTCTATCAGTCTATGGTCGTATAATTTGGAAACTATATTAGCCGAGAAGTTGCAGACGGTTTTGGCGAGGGGCATCTTAAACACCCGAATGAGGGATTTTTACGATATACGGATGCTGCTCGATACATACGAAGATAAAGTCAATAAGGCTGTGTTGAAAGATGCTTTTGCAGCAACTTGCAAAAAGAGAGGAACGGATCATCTGCAGGAGCAGGCCGAGGAGATTATCAAAATTATTGAAGCAGATGAACAGCTTCAAGTGCTGTGGAGAGCATATCAGAAGAAATACTCGTATGCAGCAGAAATTGATTATGCCAGTGTGATAAGCGGCGTAAGAAAATTGATGGATTGGATTCGATAAGTAACTATTGAAAATAGAATAGCGAGTAAAGCCCTACAAGGCTCAAGTTGGTTCAGAACTGACGGAAAGCCTTGTAGGGCTTATTTTTTTGCGATTTTTTCTAAAAAGTTTTCGCCCCTATCTTGACATCAGGGGGTCTGGCGGGAATCATCATTGCCTATGTGCTGATTACTCCGATTGCAACGCTCGTCGGTGCTATCGCCGGTGGAGCAGTTGCCGGGCCGTTTGAAGTGGCACGATACCGGTACTATCTTTCTCTGCGGAAGAATGGAATCCGACCAAAAGTCACCTGCATCTTTGATGCATTTGATTTCTTTATGCAATTTGCCCTTGTTACAGGAGTGCGGATGCTGACGATCATGTGGATCCCGGTTCTGATCCAGTTTGCTACGCTGTTGCTGGCGGCTGTTGTTGCAGCGGCTTCTCGGAGTTATCTGGCGGCAATGCTGCTGGTGATGATCGGCATGATTGCAGCTCTCGTTGTTGCGGCCTATCGTTCATATCAGTTCTGGCCTATGGCTCTGGTGCAAGCGGACCATCCGCAGCTGAATGCAGAACAGGTCATGGAGCGCTGCAAGGCGATGACGGAAGGCCGTAAATTTGACCTGTTTGTCTTTGATCTCAGCTATCTCGGCTGGAATATTCTGAGCCTGCTTACCGGCGGGATTCTTTCTGTCCTGTATGTTGCACCGTACAAGATGATGGCAACTGCTTTTGTTTATGAAGAAATGAAGGGCCGCCCGGTCATGGTGGATGACATCAAACCGTCCACTGACGGCAACGGAATGACGATTGCTGTAGATCCGAAAAAATTGATGGGGATTGGCAGCACCGGTGGAAAGAAGCCGACTTCTCATATCCCGGCTGCTTCCAGAGCTGCGGGAGCCGCTCTGGCGGGCTCGAGCTATCCGCTGGAGCCGAACCAGCCGGTCATTCTGGGCAGAGACCCTGCCTATGCGAAGATCGTTTTTTCTCAGGGTGCGCAGAAGATCAGCCGCCGCCACTGTGAGGTCATGTTCAACAGTCAGGTTCAGAAATATCGTGTTACCGATTTTTCCAGCAACGGCACCTACGTAAACGGAAGCCGCCTCCCTGCGAATTCTCCGGTGCTGCTGACCCGGGGAACGGAGCTTGCATTGGGCGATAACAACAATATCATCCGGCTGAGCTGAGTGATGCAGTATGCCTGAGAGACGCAGAAAAAGAACGAATCAGGATCGCGGAACAGATGAGGTGAAGCAGGATCGGAGCTTACTGTTGTATGTGCTGCTGTCTTTCGTGACGTTTTCGGTCTACCATTTTTATTTCATGGACTTGTGGGCGAAGGATGTCAACATTCTGTGCGAAAAGGATGGAAAACATACGGTGGGCGTCGAAAAAATGATGCTGTTCAGTGTCCTGACATTCGGCGTGTACAAATATGTGTGGCTTGCGGAGATCGTGGACCGCATTTGTGACAATGCGGCGGAATACGATGTGGAGGTCCGGCAGGACAGCGAAACCTTCTTTGTATGGATGATCCTGGTTCCGGTTCTTGGATATCTCGTCGCAATGTATCGAGCAATCCGGGACACGAACCGACTGGCTGAGGCATATGAGCGGAGCAGGCAAAAGCGCACGGAAGTGCACGACAACCCCAACACGAAACCTCCCCCGCCCTGTATGCGGGGGAGACTGTCTGGGTTGACCGGAAGTTTGGCGGGCAGAAGCTTTGAGCTGATACCCGGACGATCGGTGGAACTGGGTCGGAACCCAGCGGAGGTGTCGCTTATCGTAAGAGGCGAAAAAATCAGCCGGATTCACTGTACGGTTCAATATAATGGAAAGGATCTTGGGTTTAATGTTACCGACCATTCCCGGAACGGGGTATTCGTCAATGGGGTGCGTATTCCTTATAATGTGCCGACTTATGTGTCCGGGAAAAGTATTGTCGCACTGGCAGATGGTGCAAATAAGTTTCAGCTGATAGAAGCGGCGGACGAAGATGATAGGAGTCCGGCTTTAGGAGCAGACAATGAAGAGTAAAAAAATCATCGTTGCAGCACTGGTGGCAGTGGCTGCAATAGCACTGGCAGGATGCAGTCCGAGAAGCTCGATGGCAACATTATCCACCGATTCAGATTCGGAGACGGCAGAGGTCTTTTCGCTAGCCAAGGTCTTGAATCTTGGAACGAACTACTTGACCTCGCTGGATTACGATAACGCAATCTTGCAGTATATCGATATCATCCAGCACGACCCGACGAACAAGGAAGCCTATGCGGGCCTGTATGCCGCTTATGCAGCACAGGGAAAAGCCGATGAGGCAAACAAGGTCTTTGAACAGGCGCAGGAAGTGTTTGATGACGAGGCGGACTTTCTTCCAGGATTTCTGGATGATGCAAAGCTGGTCTTTGAAAGCGGTGGCGGAAACGTTCCCTTCCAAATGCTTTCGGAACACTTTTGGGATGACTTGAATTCGGTCTTTGCAAAAGACGTGGGCGAGGCGTGGATTGCGGCAGACCCGCAGAATGCCGACCCCTATGCCCTGCTGGGAGCACACTATGCGGCACTAGACGATGAAAGCGGCATTGAGAAACTGCTCCAGAATGCGGAAACAAATGGCGTCGATTTCAACACCATCGATGCCAAGATCAAAACGAACTCGGATGGAACTTGCACGCTGACGGTACAGATTAATGATTTCCTGAAGGATGAATCGGGGCAATCGGCATCTGTAAGTGTCAAGGTTGATGCGAAAGACAACGCTAAGACGGTCACCCAAAAGGTGGCCGAGAAAGCAGCGGACAGCGCAGCAAGCAAGGTCGTGGAAAAAAGCGGACTCACCGGCGAAGCGGCCGGCATCGCAAATTCGATGGCTCAGGAGGCTCTCCGAAAAGGCCTCGGCAGCGCGGGAAGCGGACAGGGAACCGAATCGTCCGGGACAGTGACGGCGCCTACCTATGACCCGTCGCAGGACAGCGGCGAAAGCGATGATTTTGACTGGTCGCAGATTCAATCGGAGTTTGATAGTCTGAAAGACGAATTTCCGTCTTAAAAGTCGTGTGGGAGGATGTGCATGAATTATAACGAAACCAGCCAATGGGCGGCGGATCTTGGGAGCGGCTACAGTGCGATCCGGCCTCTTGGCGAGGGCGGAATGGGTACGCTTTACCGTGCGCACAAAGACAGTTTGGATGTTGACGTCGTTATCAAGCGTGTGAAACAGAAGTTCAAGGGACGGATGGATGAGCGCGCGGAGGCCAACATCCTCAAGACGCTGAAGCACAAGTATCTTCCGCGCATCTATGACGTGATCGAAAGCCCGAGCGGCTATGTCTATACCATCATGGACATGATACCGGGCGAGAACATGCAAAACTACGTCAAAACACACGGTCCGGTCAGCCAGAAGCTTGCGTACCGGTGGGCCTGTCAGCTCTGTGAGGTGATTGCCTATCTGCACTCGCAGGTACCTCCGATCCTGCACTGTGATATCAAGCCCAGCAATATCATGATAACACCCGCCGGCGATATCTGCGTCATCGATTTTAACACATCGCTTGTTTTTTCAAAAGGCGTACTGGCAATTGGCGCAACGCCGGGCTATGCGGCACCGGAACAGTATACCCGTCCGGGAGCATCGCCCGATACGATCGAGACGGTTCCGCTTGAAGAAACCATGCCGCTGCGAGGATACAAAGATGCGTTCGCCTATCAGAATGTCAGATCCAACAAGGATCCGTCCGGCAGAGGTGTGAGCAATTCTGTCACAGCGGCGCAAGCAACCAATGCGGGTGGTTATGGCACTATCAGCAAGAGAACGGACGTTTATGGCATCGGTGCGACTCTATACTATGCAATCACCGGGCAGCAGCCCGGCCATTCGCTGAAGGATGTTCGGCCCATCACGAGCTATAAACTCAAATTCAGCCGTAGCTTTTTGCTCATCATCGCCAGAGCGATGATGAAAAGGCAGGAAGAACGCTTCTGCGACGCACAGGAAATGCTCCGGGCACTGCAGGATATCCACGCAATCGACGGACGCTATAAAAAGGTGGTTCATTCTCAGCGAGTTGTGGCGGCGGTCTCTCTTGTCCTTGCGGTATCAGGAACTTTGGCTATCCTGTTTGGCGTACAGCGAATCGGCGTGGAACGGTACGCCGCTTATGATGCCCTCGTGCGGAAAGGCCGGACGGCCGCCGATGAAATGCGCTTTGATGAGGCGGAGCAGGACCTGCAGCAGGCTATCGCGATTTACGATGACCAGTTGGAAGCATATGTGGAACAGGCAGTCCTTCTCTATCGGCAGGGAAAGTATCAGGAGTGCATCGATGCAGTGGAAACGACGCAGTCGCGTGAGCTGAAATATTACAGCAGACAGAGCGTGGCAAACCTGTACAACGTGGCAGCGGAGGCTTACTACGAGCTGGAAAGCTATGAATCGGCTGCGACGATGTACCAGAAAGCGATAGGATACTCTCCTGATATCCTGAGCTATTATCAGGGTGAGGCGACCGCCCTGATTCAGCTGGGCGATTATTCTGGCGCGGATGAGGTCCTTGCAGAGATGGCGAAAGCTGTCCCTGACGCCGAACAAAGCGGTGCCTATCAGGTCGTTCAAAGCGAGCTTCTGAGAAAACAGGGAGACCTGCCGGATGCGCTGGATGCCGCCCGTAAGGCAATCGGCTCGGCGTACGGCAACGACCAGCTTGCACGCGCGTACCGTCTGGCAGCATCGATCTGTGAGGATATCGGAGACTCCATGCTTTCGGAGGAAATCAATCTCCTGAATCAGGGCATTGAACAGCTCCCCGATGGATATTACAACGCGCTGGCCGGACAGCTGGCGTCCGCATATATTCGTCAGGCGGAAGCGACCGGGAATCCCGGCTATCAAAAAGATGCCTTGCGAACCTATCAGCAGCTGGAGAAAAACGGAAACACCACGCTGGAAGTCCGGCTGAATATCGCAATGTTGCAATATCAGCTACATGATTTCTCCAAAGCGATGGAGATGCTTCAGGCACTGAAAAAAGATTACCCCAAGGACTACCGGGTGTATAAATGGCTCGCCTTTGTTCAGGGCGAACTTGATTTGCAGAACGGAGCATCCTACACGAAAACGCTGGGATATTACGAAACGGCTGCTGAACTCTATCGTGCAGAGCAGGCATCTGGCGTGTATGACCCGCAGATGGATGAGCTGGACCGCATGGCACGGAACAACTGGCAGTAAAAGAGGTGGAGAAAATGACGGTTGGACAAATCATGGTGGTGTGTGGTATCTGTCTGGTGCTGGTTGCTGTTTTATTGGCCGTGGTCGGGAGCGTTCTGCTGCACAAAAAGAAGAAAATGGTTCTTCTTGAAATCGAACACGAATACCGCTGAGAAAGCAGGAAAAGGAACATGAAATATTGTGCCGCATATTATTCCGATATCGGAATACAGAAGGAAACGAATCAGGATTCTCTCCTTCTGGTGCAACGAGGTCAGACTCAGGACGATGAAGCTGTCCTCGCAGTGATCTGCGACGGCGTAGGTGGACTGAAAATGGGCGAGCGGAGCAGCGCAGCGGTCGTGACAGCCTTCCGGGACTGGTTCGATGAGCGTGTCGAGGAACTATATGAACAGGAAGAACCGGAGACGGAGCTGTTCGATGACTGGGACAATCTTATCCAATCGCTTCATATCCGGTTGAAAGACAACTCCGAAAAGGCCGGATTCCGCAGCGGAACGACAGTGGAAGCTGTTCTTTTTATGAAAGGTCGGTATTACATCTGCCATGTCGGAGATTGCCGGACATATATCATTTCGGATACCCTCACGCAACTTACGACAGATCATACCATCGTCCAGCGTGAACTTACCGAAGGAAAACTGACACCGGAACAAGCCCGGAAAGATTCGAGACAAAGCCTCCTGCTTCAGTGCGTGGGAGCGGGCAAAGATGTGAAACCGGATTATCTTTCCGGTGAGGTTCTGCCGCACCGGACGTTTCTGATCTGCTGCGACGGGTTTCGCCGCAAGGTGACAGAGGCTGAAATAAAAAAGAGCTGCAGGTATTCTTCCAAGGAAAAAAAGTTACATGAGGCTCTGGAAGAAACAGCACAGCTCTGCATGAAACGAAAAGAGACGGACAATATCACAGGCATCCTTATCAGCGCGGTCGGAGAGAAAAAAGGTCTTTTCCCATTATGGAAAAAGGCTACGCAGACTGCGGGGAAAAAGGTAATAAAGGATATCTTGCTGGAACACTCTACTCCGGCGGATAAAATATTGTAAAACAAAGGAGACATTATTATGGAGGACAACAGAAAATTTGCAACATTCTTTGCGGATGCCCCCAAGGGTAAAAAAATTGGAGCGGTTCTTTCGTGGATTGCAACGGTGATTTTGCTTGTGGCACTTTTTGTGCCGGGGTATCAGCTGAGATACCAGATGAAAACGGAAAAGGGGACCTTTAAGGATATCCCTGCAACCATGACTTCTGAGCTTAAACAGATGAAAGAAGCAGCAAAGCTGAATTTTCAGTTCGGTGCGGGCACTACCTCCGATAAGATCGATGAATTCGTTGAAAAAGGCAGTACGAGTGTATTTTCCTATCTTGTCAGTCCCGATTTGCAGAAGGCAAGGCTGGTAAATCTTGAAACCATGAGTGATGCCTCGGATGATATCTCTAAAATTTGCGTGGCACTGTTGGTACTGTTCTTCGTGCTGGTCGTCGCAGCGGCTATTGCTAGTGTGTTCACGATAAGCTGGTGCGCACTGGTGGCGAACCTGATTGGCATCATCGAGTTGCTGGCAGTGTACTTCTTTGTGTTTGCGGGTAAATTTTCCATCGATCCGACGGACACTTCGATAACCAGCCGTGTTGCCCCTGCACTGACTATGATTCTGATTGTGCTCCTCGTACTGGCCGCAATCATGTCCGTGGCTTCCGTGATCGTTAGCTATGCGGTGCATGCACCATGACGGTGCCGTTGGAGACGTAGAAATACGGCTCGCCCCACACGGTCTCGTAGATGACCTGCACCGGGAAGATGCGCTGGGGGCTCTGCATCAGCAGCTTGAGGATCTTGTACTCGGTCTCGGTCAGGTCGGCCTCCTGCTCGTCCACCCAGACCCGGTTGCAGTCCAGCGCGATGCGCACGCCGTGGAGCTCCAGCATCTGGGCGTCGGGCCTGGGGTGGTGAGGTTCGGCCTGGTCTTTGCCCTGATAGACGCAGTAGCGCCGCAGCAGAGCCTTGACCCGGGCGCTCAGCTCCGCGAAGGAGAAGGGCTTGGCCAGATAATCGTCGCCGCCCGCCGTCAGGCCCAGAAGCTTATCGGATTCCTGCGATTTTGCGGTGAGAAAGAGGATGGGGACGGTGGAGGTCTTTCGTATTTCCTCGCAGACCCGCAGGCCGCTCATGCCGGGCATCATGATGTCGAGGATGACCAGATCGACTTCCGGTGTGAGCAGGCTGAGGGCGCGGGGGCCGTTTTCGGCTTCGAGGATGCGGTAGCCCTCCCCGGACAGAAGGATGCGCACGCCGTCCCGGATGTCCGGGTCATCCTCTACGATCATGATGGTCTGCATAGTCTATGATTCCTTTCCTGTATTGCATAGTATCAGTATAGCAGATTTTCTGCATTGTGGACAGCTTATCACATACTTCTTGGGATTTGTGGGATAAAATCCTAAGGAATTCTTAAGAAAGCGGCCATTTTGCCTCTTGCGGAGCGGGGCGGGGGAGAGTATTCTTATAGAAGAATACACAGGAAGTGAGGGTATCCCTATGCACAAAAAAGTTTTGGTATGTCTGCCCCTGAACGACACCCACCGCGCCGCGCTGGAGGCATCCGTGCCGGAATTTGAATTCCGTTTCAACGCGCTGGACGACGTCCACGCCGAAGATGTGCTCTGGGCCGATGTCGTGCTGGGCAACGCACCGGTGTCGATGATCAGCCAGAATAAGCACATCGAGTGGTTCCAGTCCAACTCCGCCGGCCCCGACGCCTACCTGAAGCCCGGCGTCCTGCCCGAAACCTGCATGGTGACCAACGCCACCGGTGCCTACGGTCTGGCCATCAGCGAGTGGATGCTGGCCATGTGGCTTGGCATCCAGAAGGATATGTTCCTCTACCGCGACCGCCAGAACCAGCGCCAGTGGGCTCCCATTGACCGCCCCGTGAGGGGCATCACCGGGGCGCGGGTGCTCTGCGTCGGCATGGGCGACATCGGCTCCAACT
>ENA-OPCD01003312-OPCD01003312.1-human-gut-metagenome-genome-assembly--contig:-NODE-3312-length-10387-cov-3.908343_pt1 | contig 10387 bp, 8 predicted proteins | sample MGYA00241560_ERZ501471 | MGnify/ENA primary metagenome ERZ501471 (study PRJEB25962, sample SAMEA2042578) | human gut metagenome | biome: human gut; feature: human-associated habitat; material: faeces...
GGAGGTTAATATGAACTACAAATTCACAACGAAAGGTATATCAAATTAAAGGAGGCAGATATAAAATTATAGCAAGCGTGTTGCCTTATGGCAGCAAAAAACAAAGTAATAAACAGCACGAACAAAACGCATAATACTGTTGGAGGTGCGTCAATGGAAGATAATTCTAAAGTGATGCAAACAACATCATACGACATTAACAACAGTCATTACGAAGTGGTTCGCATATTTGATAAAAGCAGAGATATTAAATCTTTGATAGAGGAAAATATTTCTGCAAAGAATAAGGAGGTTTTTAATTGATATTCAAACCCTCCTGTGATATACTCCGTGTTGGGTATGTAATCCTTTTTTCAAGGAGGTTTCACCAATGAAAACGAACTTGAAATTAGCCGATGCATACTACAGACTATCCGTTGAGGAGGCCAACGGCGGTGAATCATCGAGTATCACAAACCAACGAAGTATCGTCAGGCAATACTGTGAGGACAACGGTATTACCATTGTAAAAGAATTTGTTGACGACGGTTTCTCAGGCTCAAATTTTGACAGACCGGGCTTTAGCCAAATGATTGCTCACCTTAAAGACGGGTTTGCAAATATGGTTATCACCAAGGACTTATCAAGACTCGGCAGAGATATGACCGAGTCAAGCTACTATGCAGAAACCTACTTTCCCGAAAATCAAATTCATTATATTGCAATCAGCGACAACTTCGACTCAAACGAAGTTAACATTATGGCTCCGTTTCAATTTGCGATGAACGATGTTTATCTGCGAGACACCTCACGGAAAATCAAGCAAGTCATAAATCAAAAAAGGACAAAAGGCGAATATTGTGCCTGCCCTCCATTCGGCTATATGAAGAATAAAGACGGCACGGCGCTTGAGCCTGACCCGAAAACTGCTCCGATAGTGCAAAAGATATTTGCCATGGCACATGATGGAAAATCTGCCAGAGCCATAGCAACGGCACTCACCGAAAACGGCGACGTAACACCGTTGAAATACCGTGTGCTGTATCGTGATAACTTCGGTGAAAGAGGTGCAGCAAGAGCTGTTGATGAATGGAATTACACAACGGTAAAGCGAATACTGAAAAATCCGGTTTACCTTGGTCACACAATTCTCGGCAAAACAAAAAAGGCAAGTCTCAAATCAAAAAAGAAACTTGCCGTGCCGGAAGAAAATTGGTTTATCACAGAAAACACGCACACACCGCTTGTTACCAAAGAGCAGTTTGACCAAGCCGCCTACTTTATGGGAATGAACACAAAGAATTGGCAGAGCTACGAAAAATGCCGTTCAAGCATTTTCAACAGCTTAACCTTCTGTGCGCATTGCGGCGGTGCAATGTGTTCGTCGGGAACAGTATATAAAGGCGAGCGAATGAAATATTGGTATCTTTTGTGCAACAATATTCCAAAGCGTTCCAAAAATCACTGCGAACACGGAGCGAGAATAAAATATACAGACTTGCTTGAAATAATAAAAGCCGACCTTAACCAGCTGATTTCTCTGTCCGACGAGGACAAAAAAGAGATTATCAAACAGGCAATTCAAAGGTCGGAACAAGTTAATATTTTCGAAAATTCAGAGGACAATAAATCTGCTATTGAGGGAAGAATCGAAACAATCGACAGAATCATTATGAAACTCTACAACGACTATGCAGCGGGAACAATATCGGAAGATGTACTCAATGCAACAGCGTCAAAAATGTCCGACGAAGTTGCAAAGCTGAAAAAACAGCTATCCGAAATTGAACGCAAGCAGTCAAACGGAAACGAGATAACAAACAATTATGAAAAATTCTTTGCACTCGTAAAACAGTATGAGCATATTGATGAGCTGACAGAAGAAATCGTTCGCACCTTCATAGAGAGAATTGAAATCGAAGAAAAGGTACTGCCCGAAAATAAAAAAATCGCAGGCAAAAATGTACCTTACAAGCAAAAAATCACAATCTACTACCGATTTATCGGCAATTTTCAAGAAAATATAGTTAATAGACGAGATATAGCAAGTTAGTCGAATATCTTGCCAAAATCAGTGCATTTTAATATGTAAACATACGCACTGAGAAGTGGGCGTAAATCTGAAGCAGGGCTACAACGGCGACCTGACTTCTAAGCAGGCTGGTTCCGTAGGCGGCCAGATGGTTAATGTAATGTGTCATGTACGAACTGTGCATTTTCAGCGTACAAATTGGGCTAAAAATAACCAACTTCAGCCGATTACATACGAATTTTGCATAGCTGTTTAGGGAAAAACAACCCTCGTAAGCATCTATGTATCATAATCATATAATGATTGAGGCTTACGATATAAGCCCACTGTTTTCAAGGGTTTCAAGCGTTTTTCAATGAAAAGCCAATTCAATAAAGTATAAAATAATCATCAAAATTTAAATAAGTGTTGTGTGTTCACAAAAAAATGAGCCAAGAGGTATCCCCTCTCGGCTCATTTTTCAATCGGAATATTTATTATCTTCTTGAATTCTCAAAGAATGATGACAAGATTTCTTTTGCATAATCTAACTTTACCGGCGGAAGAAGAAACCGGTTATATCAGAGTGTGGAGTCAACGCAGGTTAAACTACTTAAAGCACCACCGCAAAGTTTTGTATTACAATCTGCTCACTTCCAGAAAACTCCGTTCTCACCTTGCCAATGCAGAGGAACAAGCCCAACAACTCTTTTCTCGACTGGTAAATGAACTCGCCAAAAAAAGAAGGTGTCACGGAGCAACTCAAAGCCACCAACCAAATGGCGTGGGTGCGGAGGATGAACGATATTCGAAACCGTGCAGAAGAAATCGTCCTAAAAGAACTGATCCATGGGTGAATATGGTATTAAAATCCTCGAAGAATTTTGGCGTGGAAATGTTGAGCCTACGGTGTGTGACACTTATTTTTGTAAGGAATACGAGAAGTTACTGGAACTGATCTGCCGGAATGAAGAAAGGCGGCTCCAAGCCACCATGACGGACGAACAGAAAGAACGGTTCTCGCACTATACAGATGCCGTCCGTGAGTATCAAATGACAACAGGCAGCCTGATATTCCAGAAGGGTTTTAAGCTGAGTGCCGGGGTAATGATGGAGGTTATGGAAGAACAAGAATAACGGAGATCAGCCGGGCAGTGATGAGCTGCTCAGCTGATTTCGCATTCTATTCTTCATCTATATTCTTATCTTCTACTTCCGAGCAAACCATCCTAACAACGAAATTAGCATCATGTCTGCACTTGGAAATGATATACTCTTTTGTTTCATCAGTAATCCCGTCCATTTTATGAAGGTGTCGTATAATCAAGTTTTTGATATATACGCTATTAGAATCAACAAGATTCACCAACTGATGGTTTACGATACCGCAATTCTCCGGATTACGAGACATTGTAAGAAGAATGCGGGTGGCATTCCATCTGATATCTGTATATTCAGAATGGAGCCACTGTAAAACATTCTGAAGGATAATTGCCTCCACTCTGGACGGTAACATAACATTTTCTGAACTTTCCAAATATTCGACGATCAGATGAGTTACTGAGATTGTTGTTGAAACATCGCCCTGAATATACGGCATTAACTCAAGTATATCAGCATACACATCTTTGCCCATAGCGGTATACAATAACTGCAATCCGATTTTCAAGGAAATGCTGTCAATATTAGATGAAATAATCGAATTGTCGGCTACTTCAATGGTCTTCTGCTGCTCAAACAGTTTTTCATATACCCCTTGATTTCTTGTATAGTCTTCAGGATATTTTACTGCAATGCAAATGAGAAGCGCTATTGCATCAAGTTTTGTTGAAATCCCTTCTTTGGAGATTAGAATTGTGTCCGATACTGTAGAGATGAGCATATCCATAGTTTTGGAATCAAACACAATATCACGCCCTAATAAAATGGATCTCACCGTAGCAATTTCGCGTATGCCATGCCCGAAATAAGTACCATTTTTTCCCTGCGTTTCGTTATTCTTCTTGATGCGCTCTACATATTCTCGAACAAAAATAGGCATGTCTTGCTTTTCATTCTCGGTGGTTTCCAATTTATATGTGCTCTCATAATACTTTGGAAAAGACTCAGCTATCTTCTTGTCCATTGTTGCCGTCAGCTCAGTGTTTTGCTTTCTAAGAACACATAGAAAGCCCGGAGCATAATTAATTTGCTCTCGTTCTTTCTCGCTATCAAGCACGCTATTAATATGGCCTACTAAAGCTTGTGCGGATTCAATGGTCATCTTTCGAAGATCTAAACGATCAGCAATGAATTTGAACATATCCATATACCAGCGGCTATAGTGTTTTTCAATGAATTGACAGCATATTTCAACAAGTACATCTTGCGATATACGATAAGCTACCCCTGAAAGAGATTTGAATATGTTCTGACCAATAGCTATAACAGGATTATCACTACTTAGCCACGATTTAATCTCTTCAACTATTGCTTTTTGGTGATATTCAAAGCTTTTATCATCCAGGAAATATCCTACTGCGCCAAATGCCAATAGCTGGCTACTTAACCTTTTATATTTTATCGGATGATTTAAGCAGAAATCCATAATTGACGCTGCTTCATTAGCGGTCAGTTTATTTAGGACATCAGGGTACGAATCTTGGATGCCCTTAATTTCCTTTTCCTTTCCGGCAAAAATCGCAAGTTTGTACAAGTTAAGTCTGAGATTCCAATCATCATATTTACAGCTCAAATAAAACACAAAATCTCTTATTTTCTCATAGATAAGCAAAATATGCGTCAAAGAACCATTATACATAGATACAATAAGGGAGCTTGCAAGCATTTCGCCATATTGGTCTAAGTTGTTGCCTATAGTGACCGAATAAGGCGATTCTGTTTTCTTTTTATACAAACCCTCTATGTATTTTTCGTGCAATGATTCATGGATACGGTCAAGAATAGGATAATAGAGTTCTTCACTACTTTCCGTTAATTCCTTTTGTGCGGGTGTTTCGGAAAACTCGTTTCTTATAGTGCAACGAGTCCAGTGCTGGTTACGCAGATCTAACAGAATATCTTTTATGACCCATGTAGGCTGATTGGTTTCTTTTGCAAGATTTAACGCTGCTTCAAGATGCTCTACACACTTTTCGATATCTCCAGCAAAATATGCCTGAATTGCTTGCCAGCGAATCTGAACGACTTGATAATGTTCATTATCTTGCTGTGCTTTCAATGCATCCAAATACATCGCAGTATTGAAGTGTTTGATAGATTTACCTTCAAATAATATAGGGAGAAACTGGATGCCCCAATCATCAAATTCACTTGTTTTTTCCGCTTCATCTTGGTATCTGCCTCGGGGATATCCAAGTACAAATTTCAAAAAGTAATCTCTACATTTATCCACATTCTTTAATGTAGATTTAGGAATAGTAGGAAGCTGGTACTTTTCTGTACCAACAACGTCCACTGTTTGAATTTCATCATTCTCACCGGAGTTCAAATCTATTCTTCCCGTACAATAGTAGTGATATATAGCAACGATATCATCTATCAATGCCTGCGCTCCGTCTTGGCTTAATTCGCTAAAACTGTGAACGGTTTTACTTTTGGCAAAATGTGCTCCCATCAAGCTTTGTTCCAATGCAGTTTTTTCTTTTTGTGTTTCATCACAGAAATAGTATAAAGCCTTAATATTATGTTTTTTGACAGTGTCGATTTCCGCCTGTACCCCAGGATTAATTCCGTCTTCATTATCTATTAAGAAAATGCAAATATCACTATCTTCCAATGCCCATGTGTAATGAGCATCTGCAGGCAACGTGGATGCGCCTTTTCCTTCAAAAGTATATACATCAACTAATTTTGTAGCTTCTATGGTGCTTTTTAGTTCAGCTCGAACTTTGTCATATTTCTCTACACCGCAGATAGAACTAATGAATACCTTTATTTTTTGACCTGAGGACATCATCATAGGAGTGAAATTCTCCTCTGCTTTTGTATACTCCCATGAAAGTCCACCAACAGGTGTGCTTATTCCCGTTAATCTAACTCCCATATTACTCCTTCAAAGCAAATCCGCTTTTCTCTTATAGTTTCTCATCCTGAAACAATGTTGTTTAATCAATGCATTGTTCATTATGGTATGCTCCTTTTAATTTTCGTTATATGCTCTGTCAATCAGCGGTTTAGCTTTTTCAAAGTCTGCAGCGTTTTGCAAATGCAACTCCACAGCACCGCAACCCCAGTGACCAATATTTGTAACGTCTCTTGAAAATCCCGGTTCAAAGGTTACTAAAGTAACATCAATAGGGAGATTCAAAATCAATTTTTTCTTTAGTGCAACTACGGTTACAATGTTGCGGATTTTCTTGAAAGCAGCATAAAGCTTCAAATGTGTTTCGGAAACATCATCACCAAGACTAAGTATGTAGTTGGTCAGATCTTGATATAAAGTTTTTACAGATTCATCAGCTGTCTTTAACTGCTCATCAAATGTTTTATCAGTGGATTTTGTCTTGGCGGTTTGAGTATCGGTATCATGAATAGCTGTTGCAACATTTTCATTGATGTGTTCAAACATCAACAGATCACTGCCAAATTTCTTATATCTAATCAAACTGACATTTCTATTCATTTGCTTAATAGCGGATTCATCGTACTTGGTAAAATCACCAGCAATACAAACTACACGTGGCATGGTCCAGTCAATTTTATCCGCTTCCTTTAGACCGAGTTTTTCAATTACTAGAACTTTAAAACTATCCTTGTGGTCTAAAAGCCAGTTAAGATAAAACAAGCCTTGATTGATTACATTCTCTTTTATAGAACGTTTATATTCAAAAATAACCGGACAATAATTTTCATCAATACCGATGCTATCCATTCGACCACCATCGGTTGTCTTATATTCAGAAGCAAGAAAAGTTACACCGAAAAAGGTTTCCATATTGTTTTCGATAACGGTTTGCAACTCTTTCTCAAGCGTTACATTGCCACTTTGATATTCTTTTACTTTACCATTTATATTAAAAAGTTTTATGTCAGCCATTTTCTTTATCCTCCGATTATTTTTTCTTTTAATTCTTTAACATTTTCTGTTCTGTCAACATTATCCAAGAGCAGAAATGTAAGTAACATCATTTGATACAATTCGTTTGATATATTAATTGATACAGATGCTATATCAAAAATACTTTTTCTCATTTGTAACTCCTATGATTATGGTTAATGCTTTTTTATATAGCTTTATCAAATCAATAATTCCCATTTACCGTAGCGTTTGCCGTCAACTCTACGGATATATTGCTTCTCTTTTAGAGAGTCAACAATGCGCTTTATGCTTCTGACGGATTTTCCTGTTTGTTCCGCAAGTTCGGTTTGCTTAACAGATGGGTTCGTTTTTATTAAATCTAACACTGCCAGTTCCACTAAAGTACACTTCAAAGCGCCAATTTGGCACTTTGGTATTTCACTTTTGGCACTTTGGAAATTGCTCTCCGCATAATCAATGTGCATATATCTGTTTTTCAGTTCATAATGCGTATCTAACAAAAGATTTGAAAAGAACATTTCCAAAAACTTCGTCGTTGAATGAACGCCTTTTTGCAAATTATTGTAATTTGCACGAACCAAAGCGTTGCGAAAATACCAAGAATATTTCTCGAATGCGTCATTGTTTACGCTAAAGCCGAATGTTTTCATATATTTTATCATAAACACGGCAGTTGCACGGGTGTTCCCCTCGCTGAACGGGTGAATTTGCCAAATATCGGAAGCAAATTTTGCCAAATGCTTTACAGCCGCATCAACCGACAAGCCTTCATAAGAAAACTGTTTTTCGGTGGAAAAATCATAGTCCAAAGTTTCCTTAATACTGTTCCAATCCGCATAGATGACTGTGTCGCCGTTCAGTATCCACTCTTTCTTTGTGATATTGTACTGCCTGACTTGTCCTGCGTGACTGAACACGCCCTCGAACAATCTTCGATGAATTGAAAGCCACTCGGCAGGGGAAAATTGAAACGCTTTTTCTCCTAACAACTTTGCAATTCTTGCCGAAACAATGTCCGCCTCTTTGGTCTCATTTTCCGTTTCGGTGCGTACAGAACGCTGCTCATAGTAACTGTGAATACGCTTTTGAGCCTCGTCGATTGTGATTTTACCCTCGATATGCTCTTTGGCGGTGTCTAACAAATAATCAGAAGTATTCAGCCCGTCAACAGCCTGCAAACCGATGGCAGTTTGCCACGCTTCGCTTTTTTCAGCTTTGTCGGGTTCTCCTTGCTTTATATATTCTTCAAGTTCAAATTGCCAATTTTTATCCGGCATATTTGCACCTCATTTCTTACAATTTCCGCCTTAAAGGTTGTGTAATCATTTGGAGTACATCTTAATATCTAATCTGCATATCCATTCTGTGTTGTTGGGTAGATATCAAGAGCCATTTTCATTATAGAAACTTATAATTCTTTATAATATCTTTCAATTAAAGCAGCCATCAACCTACGACGCTCACTAAGAAATTTATCATAGGATGACACATCCATTTTATCAATACCGGTCGGAATACAGTTGTCTGAAAGATTAGACAAAAGAAGTGACTCGTCCGAAATATTACCTAATTCGATTTCCTTGGTTTTGCACTGTTGTTTTACTTTGGTGAAATATATTTTAGGTGAATCATCGTTTATTGCCTTGTTTACTTGAGTATCAAGGTAAATGTAATTTGCAACCTGATTATATTTTGTCTTATTGGCTACCCCATTGTTCTTGAGGTATGCACGTGGAAAAATATGATGTACATCGCCGGAAATAGTAACAAGATCGGAAATCTTAGTTCCATTCATAAGCATTGAGTTGCAGTTAAGATTGATTTGTGCCGCAATAAAGGTATTAAATGCAGGGCTGTTTATGGATGATGTTTCCAAATTTTGAGGAAGCGTTACCGTCCAGAAAGAATCAGAAAGAGAAGATGCTTCTACATCTGCAAGGAAGTTCAAAAATCCCTTCTCGGCAATACTTCTCATATCTCTGTCCATTACAGTTTCAGGAGAACCTATGTAACGGGATGTTAGAGTAGACATAACAAACCACTTTTGAACATAACGCTTAATCTGGGCGTTTGGTATCGTTGAATCATCAAGCAACATCAAATATAAAGTATATGCAAAATCAAGCGTCATAGCCGAATTTAACAATTTGTGAGAAATAAATCCGGCACCTTTTATTGCCATAATAAATTGAGCAAAGTTGTACTCGTTTATAAAGTTTTGAATACCTTTATCAAGTTTACGATAAGATTCGTCAACAATATCATCACGGTATTCTTTTGTCTCAAAATCTCTGCCTGAAAGTAAACTTACAAGATCTGATAGTTTTCCTCTGCGGAACTGGTGCATAAAGGAAACACGAAGCATATCGCCATAATCAGGATCAAAAATATCATCATAATCCTTTGAAAGCCATTTGATTTTGGAAGCATATTTTGAATTTTGAAACTCTTCATCATTTGTTATATGAGAATAAAATTCCGGCTTAACAGCGAGATGACAGAAATAATCAACTGTCTTTCTCAATATATTGCCGCCGTGTTCGATGTCGGCTGCCATTTTAGACATTACAAAGTCAGATTGGCTGAGTGCTGTGCCTTTGGAGTTGATACGAATGAAAATTTCTGTAACTTCATCGATATCAAGTGAATGATCAAGTTCAATTACTCCGATTTGACGATTTGCAATGCCTTTCAATGCAGTAATAGCTTTATTAATGTCGTTAGGTTTGATGCCCTCGTTGGCTTCACAGTATTTCAAAGCGAAATCAAATGGATCAAAATTGCTATCAAAAACAACAGAAATATCAGGAATCCACTTTTTATTTTTTATATGAGAAGCATCTTGCACTGCAAAACGTTTGGTTTCATCTGTAGCGAGTGGATTAAATGCAATCTTGATGCGATCCTTGTTGAAATCTTCATCAAGTACCTCTTTGCCGGAAATTGCCGCCATAAGTGAAGTAATACGCTGTTGACCATCTATGAGAATTTTTTTACCGTTGGCTTTTCCTCCATCTTTAGTCTGCACATCAGGATTTTTCCAAGTAATAATATACCCGGTAGGATAACCACTATATAACGAGTCTATTAAATCTCTAACTTGACTTCTTTTCCATACAAAGGGACGTTGTATTTCGGGAATTACAAAGTCTTCAGCTTCAATCAAACCAAGTATTGCACTTATGGAATATTGCATTAAAGTAAATTTTTCACCTATCATAATTATAGTTCCTCCGTCTTAAAGGTTGTATACCCCTCATAATAGTAACTGTGGTCGATACCTTTCATATAAACTTCACGACTGTTTATTTCGTCGGTAAGCGCACCTTTTAGCAACACTTTAATCTCTACATCTT
>ENA-OPCD01003314-OPCD01003314.1-human-gut-metagenome-genome-assembly--contig:-NODE-3314-length-10381-cov-3.624637_pt1 | contig 10381 bp, 10 predicted proteins | sample MGYA00241560_ERZ501471 | MGnify/ENA primary metagenome ERZ501471 (study PRJEB25962, sample SAMEA2042578) | human gut metagenome | biome: human gut; feature: human-associated habitat; material: faeces...
TGGAAAAGAGACAGTGCATCGCTGGTGATATTATGCGAGGAACAAAACAAACGAAAGACTGCCCTTTCTTTGGAACGATTTGCACACCCGAGCATCCGATCGGTGCACCGATGGTTTCTTCGGAAGGGGTTTGTGCTGCTTACTATAGATATAAATAGATACAGAATATGATAACGACAAATTGTCCCATTCCTTTCTCCGATTCCGACTGTGTGTTATTGGCACACGGTGGCGGCGGACGAATGACGCACCAACTGATAAGCAGCATCTTCTATCCTGCTTTCCGCAAATCCTTGTTGGAACAAGATCATGGCGGATGCGTAATCGGCGTCGTTCCCAAAGGTGTCCACATTGCTCCCGATTCCCGATGCCGTGCGCGGCGCTTCAGAGATTTTAGGACTTGATCCGCTTCATATCGCCAACGAAGGACTGGTGCTGGTGATCTTACCGGATGAAAAGACGGAGCAGGCTCTTGCCGTCATGCAGAATTATCCGGAAGGAAAGAACGCAGCTGTTATCGGCTGGATTCAGGAAAAAGGCTATGCACTGGTTAAAATGAAAACGTTGTATGGCAATTACAGGATCGTCGATATGCTCAGTGATGAACAGTTGCCGAGGATATGATGACAAAGGCACCATTAAACAGTGCATACGCACCGCACTACTTACTAAGAAGAATCAACAAAATAGACTAATATAATAAAAAAAGAGCTGCCCCTTTTGATAAGGACAACTCTTTTTTGCTAATAATCTGCTGATTAACCCTTCTTCAATACCTTCGTCAGATCTTCCGGGGCTACATTGGCAGCAATAATAACCCCCTTGTCGTCAATCAGGAAGTTACAGAATCCCTTTTGCAGGTTATACTTCCCAAACAATTCTGACTTTCTGCCAAGTTCTTCATGAAATTGCTTTGTACCTTCCAATTTGTCGGCTTTTACCGTTTCAGTAAAAATGGATTCTTTCTCGTCTAAAGAGATCGAATACATTGCAATCTTGAACTCAACTTGTTGACTTCATTCCATAATTGAACGTTACGAGCCCGCGATTCAGCATCGTAAGTTGCCCAGAAATTCAGCAATGTGTAACGTCCTGAATGATTTTGAAAACTGAAATTGCTCTCGGTTCCTAAAGACTCTATTCTCGGAGCAAAGTCGCCAGGGTTAATGCCGACTGTCGGCTTTGCGTTTTTAGTTCCGGCAGACACAGCAAGCAATGCAACCGCAACAAAGAGAACATAAGCTCTTACTTTCATATCATCATTTTTATGTTAAACTTAATCGGAGCATCCTTTAATTGCCTTTTTCTCCGACTCCTGATTTTCAGGAAATAAACAAGGGCTTCACCTTCGCTAAAGGATCGCTTTCTTATTTTTAACGGCTGCAAATATACAGGCAAAAGCCCTATTTAGCCAAATGATATAACACTTTTCAGCCGAAAAGCAAGGTTTTTTATATGTTTTATCGCATAAACAGATCAAAAATGATATGTTTTGCAACATATCATTAATCTTATTTCACATATACCTGTCTGTCGATAAACCAGAACTTATGGCAATGGGACAATTTCATCGCTGGAACTTTAGATACCGACCGACACAGATATTGTCGAAAGTGACAAATAACTACAAAAAGAAAGCATTTGGTTCTGAAGCCAAGTGCTTTCTTTTTGTAGTTATTTACTTTGCTGACTGTCCCCATAGGGAGAAGGCATTGGCATCCCTTCCTTTATATATTCGTCATATACAACAGTCGGATGATCCTGCGGAGATGTGACATTATATTCTTCTTTGAAATTATCGCGACGGAAGTTCTTCAATTTCAAGTTCTCCGAACTATAAGTACGCAAGGTCTGCCTCTTATTCCCAGTTAATGAACTTTCCACTACTTCCGAATCCAAAATATTCATTTTGGGGGTAAGAGACGGCAAGAGCTTCTGTTCGAGTAAACCGCGATAGGCTCCGATGTATTCACACCAGACGGCATTTCCACGCGTAAAAATACGATAAGTATAATTGGACCATGCTGTCCGGATATGGATTTCATGTTGCCAGATTTCGATACAAGCTTCTGACTTATAGTTCGGATCCTTGATCGTTATCCGCTCCAGTCCATGCATTTTTTCAAGAATTTTCGTTTGCCACTTGTCTGAATGCATTATTTCTGCAATAATCTCAGGCAATTTTTCCTTAATTTCAAACTGAATTTTCATCTTCGTGTGCCTGCCAGTCAGGACTTCTTAAGGTTGCCAGGTTCTGTTATTAAACAATATCTCTAAATTAATAACAATTAATACACATGGTTTGTTTACACAAACAATCGTTTTTTGTACAGCCCATGCTATATTGCCATGATTACCGACAAATTCGGGGGAATAATAGATGTAGATCTACAGCAAGATGAAAGGCTGACCTTTTGGTTCCGTTTGCCCCTCTGAAATAAATCCGATTTTTTTTCTACATTTGCCCTCATTAATAGGATTAGTCAATGCTTAAATATATTGTTGTATTTGCGGGAGCCTCTTTACTTGCGATTTCTTTGCCAGCAAAGGCTCAGGAACAACGCGATATCGTTGCGCTCTCCTCTGAAGAAATAATGACTCCTTCAGATACCGTGCCTCGAAAGAAGACTGTCATCGTAGACGGAGTGGAATTGAACGAAAAGCAGTTGAAACGTTACTATCGTCAATTGCGTAAAGATTCCATCCGGGCCCACAAAAACATATGGTGGTCTGTACTGGGCGGTCCTTCATATACACCAGAAGCTTCGTTCGGTGTGGGTGGTGCCGTCCTTGCCAGCTTCCGAATGAATAAACAAGACACTATTTCCCAACGTTCTTTCCTGCCTGCCGGTTTGAACCTGTCTATAAATGGGACCATTGTTGTAGCTGGCGCTGGAACGTTTTTCTTCAATGAAAACCGTTTCCGTATCTATATGAATTATGGTTATCGGAACGAGCCTTCACACTATTACGGGAAAGGATTTGAAAAGGCGGAGAATCTCGAAAGGGGTGATTCCACTACTCGGTTTCATCGAAGCTATTTTCAATTGTACCCCCGATTCGTATGGGAAGTCCGCCCACATTTTTATTTAGGCGGCTTGTTTGACTTGAACTACACAAAGGTTTCGGATGTTAATCCGGTGATGGAGGAAGATCCCTATTTCCAACAGTTCAAAAGGAAATACTTCAACGTCGGTATCGGCGGACTTATCCAATATGACACTCGTGATGATGTGGCGACACCTACGCGCGGTATGTTGTTAGGAGCTAATTTCAAATTGTTCGGTAAATATTGGGGAGGCGCTTATAACTACGAGATCATCGAGCTTGAATACCGACAGTTTAAAAACGTATTTCGTCCACGCAGTACGCTTGCCTGGATTGCCAAAAGCCAGATCGGCTTAGGGGACATTCCTTTTACGGAACTCCCGACTTTCGGTTCTCCTTTCGACCTTCGTGGTTACTATATGGGCAAGTACCGGGACAAGTCGATGGCTTACGGAATCGTTGAATACCGTCATATGTTCGGCTCTCCGGCCAAATACAAAAGCGGGAATTTTTGGGCAAAATGCGGTTTTGTGGCATGGGTCGGAACCGGAACGATCGGGGAAACTCCTTTTGACTGGAATAAATGGAAACTAAATTTCGGAGCCGGCCTCCGCTTTCAGATGCAACCGGGAAAAAACTTCAGACTGGACGTAGGGAAAGAACCCGGGCAGCCGGGCATGCAGGTCTATATGAATATGACAGAGGCTTTCTAAGAAGGGAAATAAATCCAACTTTCTATAATTTAGGCATGGATTACACGGAAACCACCACGAAAAGAAAACAGTTGTCCGTGAAATCCGTGCCTGAAAAAACATAATATCAGAATGACATTCGCATCATGAACCGAACCCCTTTCGTCTGGATACCCGGATGGTCGCGATAGTTCAAACGCCATACGTAATCAAGGCGAAGGAACTTAAAGATGTTTTCAATGCCGATACTGGCTTCCATATAAGGAGCTTTGCCCAAGGTGTACGAACCGTTAGGGAAAAGATACAGCCCCTCTCCCCCATTCATCGGATTGTTCTTGTCGGTCAGATGTCCCCATAGGCCGCGGAAACAGAATACTTCTCTCCATTTCAACTTCTTGACAAGCGGCAGGCGGTTCAACAAGTTTCCGTTCATGTAATATGTCAAATCCCAGGAGGCATATTCGTCGCTGATGAACTCCATCGCATTCATGTTCGTATAAGATTCCGGCTGGATCGTATACGAAAGATTTGCATTCGGCAGGATCAACAAAGGATATGGAACCTTGTTCCATACTTTTCCCGCTTTCGTGATAAGATCGACATAACCGAAAGCCGAGAACCAGAAACGCTTCTGAATACCGATATCCGTACGGTGATAATCGTACGATGAACCCAGCAAATCTTTCTTTGCCATTACATGGCTGAAATTGAAGATCAGCGCATCGAAAGTAATCGGATAGCGAAGGTTACGTGTCTGGTAGAACTTTTCATCCTTGGCATAACGGAATTTCAACTCCAGTTCCGTCATATCATAGCTCTTGACCGGGCTAATGGCTCCATCCGGTCCGATCCGGTCAAACACCGCATATTCGGTTGCATATTCGCGACGGTTACGGATGACAGCCCCATAAGCCAGACCATTATAATGTTCGTGGTAGTAGGTCAGTTCAGCTTGCCGCAGATAAGTGGCCCGTGTATCTTTCTGGCGTTTCCAGGCCAAGAACATATTATCCTTGCTGGCATACATGTATTGCTGTCCCAACTGGTTGATATCGTACATATATTCCAGGCGGATCGAGTTCAGCGGAAATTCCTTACGGTATTCTTTACGATCATTGAACGAATACTCGACAAGAGCATCATATTTCAGCTTTTCATCTTTTGTTCCATACGCCATATATCCGTCAAAAAACAGGTTCCTGCTAAATGCCGTCGTTGTTGTTCCTCCCACACGGAAACGGGCTCCTTCGATTGCATTGCCACTGATTGCCGTGTTCATGGGCCCGAACTCAAATTTACTTTTCAGCGGGTCCTTATTCGTCGGGATATAGCCGGACACGAGGACTGAAACTACTTTCTCCGTTATATAAAAGATCGGAACAGAACGGAATTTAGCCATCAGCTTTTCGACCGAGTTCGGATTCTTCTTTATTGCCTCCTCCGGACGGTTACTTGTCCAAAAATCCTCCGATTGCTGATAAGCGTCTTTTAGCGTAATGACGGGTGCACTCTCCTTAAACACAAGCGCCCGTTCGGCATCGGGTTCATCAAAAGAATGGTTGCTGTAGATATTCAATCGCCGCGCATACATACCTTTCGATTTCTCGCTCAATTTGAAGTTGACGTTGATGTCGTCCTTCGTAATGATCCGGGTACTGTCGGGCGTGCGTTCGAATGTCTGTTCGATCGTCATTCCGGAAACGAAGTTCAGGTTGATGTCTTTGGGGACATTCAAAATTGCCTTCTGTACAAAGAACGTAGAATCAAGTGTAACAAACAGATGGCCGGTGAAACCAAATGTTTCCGAGTTGAAAGGAACAAACCCCAAATCCACACATTTCTGTCCGTTCACATTTAACGTATCGAGCAGATAATATTTGTAATAATTCGGTCCGATAGTAGACAGCGGACTGACAAATCTCTGTAAAAACAGAGGAATATCATTCTTGAAAATATCGACTTCCCGGAAAACCTCATTCAAAAACTGCTGGATACCATCACGCGAGAATATCTCATCCACACCTGATGACTTGTTTCCTTTCACAATACGCTTTTCCGACTTCGGCTCTTTACGGTAATAGACAGATTCCACCTTTTCCTTTTCCGACACCGGAAGAATAGTCGTACCGACATCAAGCGTATCGACAAAATCGATCAGAAAATCGAATTTGCCCGGTTTTCCGTTCTTTTTGGGTTTGGGATGATAGTCATTCATCGCAAAGACCATCTTCTCATATTGATCGTATTGGAAATAATCGTGGTTACGCGGATCATTGCTTTCCCGTGAAGCAATCACTTGCTTTACAAACTTAACGGCCGGATTCTCTTTCTTGCTGTATTTCTCCTTCTTGGGCTTTACGACGACCTCATTCAACGTGATCCCGTTCGGAGCCAATTTTATTTTCAGATTATTCGTTTTACCCGGAATGACCTTCACTTCTTTCGTGTCATACCCTAAATAAGATACCTCCAAATTCTTGACATCGGTCAAAGCGGAGAATGAAAAGTTGCCATCCCCGTCAGTTGCTGTTCCAATTGTCGTTCCTTTAAATATAAGAGAAACATAAGGTAATCTTTCTCCTGTAATTGAATCGGTTACAACTCCCTTTATAATAGTATTCTGTCCGTTTGCTATCCATACCGTAAACAAGGATGCCAGCAAAAAAACAATCTTCTTCCCCATCACGATTTTTTATCCTTTTATTTTTACTTTATTCCCAAGAAACTGTTTTTATTTTTTACCTCATGATTCGAGATAGCTTTTTGGAACATATTCGTCACCCTAATGAGAAAGATAGCGGGCTATCTAGCGAAGGAGCAGGACGGATATGACCAAAAGATACTCAAAGCATAGACAAAACCAACAGCAAAATAAGCTGTTGGTAAAAAATCAAAACAGTTTCTAAATAAACCGCTGCAAAAGTATAACAGATTCTTTTTACAGAGTGTTCCAAAACACGCACATTATATTCCAATTACAAAAAATCTTCCTACCTTTGTCTCCCGAAAGGGGTGCCATACTGTTAACGGGCTGAGATTATACCCTCATGAACCTGATGCGGGTAATGCCGCCGTAGGAAAGAACAGATTAGGCTTTTTCCCTCCTTTTGTATATAGAAATGAAAATAAACACGACGTTTCGCTATCCGGTGGCACTTACTATTGCTGGTTCAGACAGTAGTGGTGGTGCCGGAATACAAGCGGATCTGAAAACATTTTCGGCTTTAGGAGTCTTCGGAACCTCTGCCATCACATCGATCACAGCCCAAAACACACAGGGAGTAAGAGGCATACACGCAGTTTCTCCAGAAATCGTCGAAGGGCAAATTCATGCCGTATTCGAAGACTTAACCGTCGATGCCGTTAAGATCGGGATGTTGCATAACTGGGAAGCAGCCCGGATCGTTGCCTGCTCAATCGATCATTTCTGCCCGTCGAAAATCATTCTCGACCCAGTTATGATTTCGACAAGCGGCAGCAAGCTGATAGAAGATGAAACCATCGAAGTCATCGTGAAAGAACTTTTCCACCGCGTCACACTGATCACCCCAAATATTGACGAAGCAGCCTTTCTCTCCGGTATGCAGATACGCAACGAGGAAGAAATGGAAATAGCCGCACAAAAGCTGTTGGTCTTGGGATGCCGTGCCGTATTGATGAAAGGCGGCCACTTGGAAGGTAAAGAAATGGCCGATATTTTGTTTACACACGATGAAGCTCCGCTCCGACTGGCTGTGCCGACCATTCAGACTCAAAATACACACGGTACAGGTTGCACACTCTCGTCCGCCATCGCCGCCTATATGGCTTTAGGAAAAGAACTGCCAGATGCTGTACGTGCGGCAAAAGATTACATAACGGCAGCCCTTCATGCCGGGGCCAATGTTGAGACTGGACATGGACACGGACCTCTCAATCATTTTTTCGATCCGGTTCCCCTCATAAAAATAGAAGTATGAAAAAGCTGATCGTTATTACTTCGCCCTATTTTTTCAAGGGAGAGGATTGCATCCTTTCACATCTGTTTGATGAAGGGATGCAACATCTTCACCTGCGTAAACCGGATAGCGAAGCAAATGAATTGCGCAAGTTGCTGGATCGGATTCCGGATATCTACTATCCGAAAGTCGTGCTTCATGACTGTTTCAACCTGGCAGTAGAATATGGCCTAGGCGGCATACACCTGAACAGACGCAACAACCAGTCGCCAGACGGTTTTACAGGCACAATCAGCTGTTCATGCCATTCGATCGAGGAACTCGAACAGTTCGGGAAACTCGACTATCTGTTTCTTAGCCCGATTTTTCAAAGCATATCCAAAGAAGGTTATGGGAACGGTTTCAAGCCGGAAACACTCAGACAGGCTTCCAATGCCGGGATCATCAATGATAAAGTCATAGCCTTAGGAGGCATAGACCTGACGACCCTTCCCCTTCTACGCCCTTTCCGCTTCGGGGGAGCTGCCGTGTTGGGAGCAGTTTGGGGAAACTCCCCTTCGGCAGATAAAGAGGATTCTATTATCACACAATATAAAAAGCTACAAGCATGGAATTAGACGATTTTTTATATACAAGTGCAGGTAGAGGAAGGTATGCCTGTTTTACCGGTACTAATCGGTTGATGTTCATCACACACCGTACGAATAAATACACAGAACTGGATGAGGTCAAGATGGTGACCAAAGGCGGTTGTACTTGGGTACAGCTCCGCATGAAAGAGAATTTGAACCTGGAAGTTGCCAAAGCAATCGCCCATTTTACCCTGTTTGACTGCGATACGGATTGCGCCTGCTGTCTGGACGACGATCTGGAAATGGCTTTCAAAGCCGGTATTCACTGTGTCCATTTAGGTAAAAACGACATACCGGTCTCCGAAGCCTGGCACCGTATTATCGAAAAAGGGAAAGAGGATCTTTTCCTGGTGGGGGCAACAGCCAACACGTTCGAAGATATCCTGAAAGCAGATCGGGAAGGAGCTTCTTACATAGGCTTGGGCCCCTACCGCTACACCGAGACCAAAAAGAACCTGAGTCCGGTGTTGGGGTTGGAAGGGTATCGAAAAATCATGGAACAATGCAGAGAAGCTGGCCTTGAAATTCCTATCTTTGCCATCGGAGGGATCGAGTTTGAAGATATTGCACCATTGATGGAAACAGGAATAGAAGGCATCGCCGTTTCCGGAGCGATCATCAATGCTGAAGATCCGGTCGAAGAGACACGCCGTTTCATCCGGGAGATCAACAAACATAAACCGGACCCTTGCAGGGACGATTCTGAAATATAAAAAGAATAAAATAATACAGCTATGGCAAATAAAAACAGAATACGCATCACGTATCCTTCATCGGAAAAGATCTACATACCCGGCAAGATACATAAGATAAATGTGGGTATGCGAAAGATCAAAATACTGGATACCGTCACACGCGATGAGAACGGAGAGTTGGTCCACAAAAAAAACAATCCCGTCATCGTGTATGATACCAGTGGACCTTATTCGGACCCGAAAATCCCGGTCAATACGCAAAACGGCATTCCCCGTATCCGCGAATCCTGGTATGCAGGACGCAAAGACTTGATCCGCCTGGAAGAGCTGACTTCCGATTATGGCCGGCAGCGCCTCGCCGATTCCTCACTGGATCACATCCGTTTCCCAAAACATCATCTACCCTATCGTGCCAAAGCGGGGAAAAACATCACCCAACTGTATTATGCGAAACGGCGCATCATCACTCCGGAAATGGAATATGTCGCCATCCGCGAAAACCAGCAGATCGAGGCGTTAGGATTGAAATCATATATCACTCCCGAATTTGTCCGCAAAGAAATTGCCGCCGGGCGTGCCATCATCCCAGCAAACATCAACCACCCCGAAGCAGAACCGATGATTATCGGCCGGAAATTCTTAGTGAAGATCAACACCAATATCGGCAACTCCGCCCTTTCGTCCGGTATAGACGAAGAGATCGAAAAGGCTGTATGGAGCTGCAAATGGGGAGGCGACACCTTGATGGATCTTTCGACAGGAGACAATATCCATGAAACCCGCGAATGGATCATTCGTAACTGTCCGGTTCCGATGGGAACAGTCCCTATCTACCAGGCTTTGGAAAAGGTGAACGGAAAGATAGAAGACTTGAGTTGGAAAATCTATCGCGACACACTGATCGAACAGGCTGAACAGGGAGTCGACTATTTCACCATCCATGCCGGTTTGCTTAAAAAGCATATCGAACTGACACAAACGCGCTTGACAGGTATCGTCTCACGCGGAGGCTCAATCATGGCTAAGTGGATGCAAATCCATAATGAAGAGAATTTCTTGTATACACATTTCGCCGAAATATGCGAGATATTGAAAATGTACGATATCGCCGTTTCGATCGGCGACGGGCTTCGCCCGGGCTCCATCTACGATGCGAACGATGCCGCCCAATTTGCCGAACTACATACGATGGGTGAGTTAACCCAGGTTGCCTGGGACCAGTTTGTGCAGGTCATCATCGAAGGTCCGGGCCATGTCCCGATGAATAAGATCCAAGAGAACATGAAAGAACAGCAATATGCTTGCCATAATGCCCCGTTCTACACGTTAGGCCCGCTGACAACAGATATCGCCCCAGGTTACGACCATATCACATC
>ENA-OPCD01003326-OPCD01003326.1-human-gut-metagenome-genome-assembly--contig:-NODE-3326-length-10351-cov-5.006022_pt1 | contig 10351 bp, 10 predicted proteins | sample MGYA00241560_ERZ501471 | MGnify/ENA primary metagenome ERZ501471 (study PRJEB25962, sample SAMEA2042578) | human gut metagenome | biome: human gut; feature: human-associated habitat; material: faeces...
GATCTCTACGATCAAGGCCACCAGCGACCGTGTTCAGATAGAGTGGAAAATCTGATACTTCCACTCTATCGACCCTCATTTCTATTTTATCTCGTTTGTACCCCTTGTACACCGATGTTTCGAAGAAATTTTATATTTCCGTAAAAGGAATGGCAAATTCCGCATCGGCAAAATGGAATTATAAAGTGGAAAGTGACGGCAAGATCACACTTCTGAAATATATCGGAACAGCGACAACAGTAAAGGTTCCGGATACGATCACGCTGGATTCCAGAAAGTTCAATGTAAAAGCCATCGGTAACTCTGCTTTTGCAGGCACGAAAGTGAAGAAGGTTTCCATTTCGGACAAATATATGAAATCTATCGGAAAGAATGCCTTCAAAAACTGCAAATCCCTGCAGGAAGTACGTCTTGGTACAGGTATCACATCCATTGGCGAAGGAGCCTTTTACGGCTGCAGTGCCCTTAAGACAATTGCGTTCCCGGATGGACTTAAGGTGATCGAGGCGGAACTTATGAAAGGCTGCAGCGGGCTTTCCGGAGAGATCTATCTTCCGAAATCGCTGACAACGATCCGTAAGAATGCGTTTGAAGGCTGTACAAAGATCAGTGAGATCATGATCTTTACATTCTTAAGTTCTGTGGAGAGCAACGCATTTAAAAACTGCAACAGCCTGAAGAAAGTTTATTTCTCAGGAGCAAAAGTGAGATGGAATGGTATTAAATTTGCCGCAGGAAATGAGAAAATTACAGGCGCACAGATCATCTGTAATGCGGGTGGCGGCAATACAGCCTATGAGGTTACGGATATCACAACCGAGATGCTTTTGCGACAGTATCCGGAGTATCTGAAAAACGAGGGATACAGCAAGATCCTGAATGATCTGCAGAATGACTGTTTTTCCATTATGAGCGGACATACAAGCGGAACCTTCGGCGATGAATGGTGGGCTGCCCTGAAATCTGAGATGCAGCAGGGGCATGCAGCATTGATCAAAGCAGTTCTGGAAGACCCGAAATTTACAGAAGAGAAGGTGTACAGAAGCCTGGCACTGGAGTTGGTTGTGGATACTGCCGAGTACTCCATAGATGAGGATCTAAGCGGGGGAATCCAGGATGGGCTTCAGAGAGCGTATAAAGTGCTGAAAAAGTTTAAATCCGGCGGTGATAAGATCTTTAAAGACGGAGATACTATGAAAAAAGCTGCCCAGGAGCTTGGCGGAACCGGATGGATGACAGAGGAAGAAGCCCTGAAGATGCTGCAGTACATGAATGGATATAAGGAGCTTCCGCTGAAACCGGGACAGACAAAACCGGATACAGTGCAGAGATGGGATCATGTGCAGTCTGTTTTTGACGGAGCGGATATTGCAATCGATGCGGTGGACTTCCTGATGACATTTCTGACTGTCCAGGCAGTAGGACAGAAGCTCGTAGATCGTGTGATCAGTCAGCTTCCGTCAGACAGCGGCCTGTATAATGGTGTTGTGCAGCTGAAACAGTATATGAACCAGCCGATGTCCATACTTATGAAGGATTTCCTGGCAGACCAGGTTGAAAAAAATGCGATCTGGCTCTTTGATAAGAAAGCACTTGCCCCGATGTGGGAAAACAGTATCAATCTTGCGGAAGTTGTAGGAGTGGCAGATAAGATCTGCAAAGCCGTAGCGTTTATGATGGACTGCCCGACGCTGGAAGACTACAATAAGGCATGGTTCTCTTTAAATAATGCGATGGTGCTGCGGCTGCAGGTAGACAGACTGAGAGCGCAGCTGATCGTGGCAAAGAATGCCGGGACAGAAAATATACAGCTGGAAGACGATTATAAACTGATGATGAAGATGTATCTGAGCTGCCTGAAAAAAACAGGTCGCTATGTGGCAAAAACCATGGCAGATCCGTATGTCCTGAATGCGAAATATGCCCGGTTTGATTCTTCACTTACCTATGAGAATTATATTCTGACCTGTAAGTGGGGACTGGCTGACAGTGGTGTGTTGAAATAAATAGCGGCTGCGGATAAAAAAAGAATGCTGTTTGTCGGAGTGACCGGCAGGCAGCATTCTTTTTTTGTGGATCTTAAAGACGAACATATTTTTGTATAAAATAAACAAATGTTCGGAAAAACCATATTTGTACCGTTTTATTGGACTAAAAATGAGCTATAATGCAAACATACAGAAAATATGTTTGGAAAATATGTTCGATAAATCCTGAGACGAACATAGGACAGGGAGGATGGATCTTATGTGGAATACAGAGAGCAGCAGGAAGGCAGTATTGGCAGAAGGAAGATATGTGGAAGCTGAGAACGGACATTGCGGCAGACAGAAGCTTTCCTCAGGAATGGCAATGGTACTGGGCGCACTTCTTACAATGGAGATCATGCTTGGCGGGGCGATGCTGTTTAATTTTGATTTCCGCGGAGCAGATATCGTTGCTGTTGTATTGTCATTCATGGTATTATATTTTGCAGTGGTAGCATCACTGACAGACAAGTAGCAGAACGGAGGAGAAAGGATGCCAAGGGTCTTTAACCAGAAGATTAAAATTTTATATCTGATGCGCATTTTTCTGGAGCAGACGGACGAAGAGCATCCGATGTCCGTGAAGGAGCTGATCGCCTATCTGAATAGTCTGGGGATCAGTGCAGAGCGTAAGACTGTCTATGATGATATTGAAACCCTGCGGAATTTTGGAATGGATATCCTGAACCGGCGGGAGCACCCGGCCGGTTTTTATCTTGCCAGTCGGGAATTTGAGCTTCCGGAGCTGAGACTTCTGGTGGATGCAGTACAGTCCTCCAGATGTATCACCAATGGGAAATCCCGACAGCTGATCAGGAAGCTAGAGAGCCTTGCCAGTGTTTATGAGTCCAGACAGCTGCGGCGACAGGGATTTGCAGAGAACCGTATCCGGACTATAAACGAGAATGTGTATTACAGTATTGATATGATCCAGCGTGCATTAACTGAGGACAGGCAGATTTCTTTTCAATATTGTGAATGGACTGTGGAGAAGAAGCTGCGTCCGGAGAATGAGGGAGAACGATATTCGGTCAGTCCCTGGGGACTTGTATGGCAGAATGAGGAGTATTATCTGATCACTTACGACGAGAAGTGTGGAAGGGTTAAGCAGTATCAGGTAGATAAGCTCCAGCAGATCCGTATAGAGAAGGAGGTGCGACGCGGCAGAGAATTTTTTGAGAATTATGATATAGGGGAGCTGACATCCAGGACCTTCGGGATGTTTGGCGGCAGAGAAGTAACCATATGTCTGGAAGCACATAACCGCTTGGTCGGGGTGGTGCTGGATCGGTTTGGCAGAGATATTATGATACACAGGAAGGATCCTGAACATTTCAAAACACTGGTTCGTGTAAATATCAGTGACCAGTTCTTTGGCTGGATAGCCAGTCTTGGCCCGGATGCGGTGATCGCGTCACCGGATGAGGTTCGCGATAAGTATCGGGAATTTCTTGAGAAAAGTCTTTCTAATTACAAATGATAAATATATGATAAAGAAAATCTGTATATAATAAAGATTCAGGAAAATTCACTCCTGAGTCTGCAGGTTTTCAACAGAAATAATATATAAAAAAATAAATGAAAACAGACAAAAATGAGAAAAATCATATAATAGCTGCATTTGAAATATAAAAATAATATAGATAGCATATGTAAAAAAGATAATAGACATCGCGATGCTTAAGTGCTATAATGCTTTCGACTCTTAGGAGGGAATAAATTTTGCCATTTCAGGCAGATTACGGACGGTGAAGATATGACTGTAAAAGCAAGAATGCTGAAGCTTCTGGAGCAGCACGAGAATGAACTGATATCCGGAGAGGCGGCAGCAGCAGAACTAAACTGCACACGGGCAGCCATCTGGAAAGCTGTGAAATCCCTTCGGGAAGAGGGATATACCATAGAAGCGGGACCAAACAAAGGCTATGTGCTCCGGGGTGGCAGCCGTTTATCGGAAGAAGGAATACGGCTTTACCTCGATCATCCGGATGTCCCTGTAAAAATATACAGAGAACTGGATTCTACAAACCGGACAGCCAAGGAGGCTGCATTTTCAGGAGAAGCAGGTCATGGTGCACTGATACTGGCGCGCAGACAGAAAAGCGGAAGAGGCCGAAGAGGCCGAAGTTTTTATTCTCCTGAAAATACAGGACTTTATATGAGTATCGTTCTAAGACCTGACCGAACTCTGAAGGAAGGACTCCTGATCACTACAGCGGCGGCAACTGCAGTGTGCCGTGCAGTGAAGAAAATTTGCGGGATCGACCTTGGGATCAAATGGGTCAATGATCTGTATTTTCATAATAAGAAAGTGTGTGGGATACTGACAGAGGCTGTTACAGACTTTGAAAGCGGGAACATTGAGTTTGCAGTTGTAGGAATTGGTTTGAATCTGTATATGCCGGAAGATGGGTTTCCTGAAGATATACAGGAAACGGCTGGAGCATTATTTGAAAACAGGAATGACGCAGAGCATATAAACTGCAGTATTCTTGTGGCGGAGATCGTCAATCAGCTTCTCATGGAAGTGGAGACTCCGGGACTTTCCAGAGAATATACAGAAAATAATATCATTCCTGGAAACATGATCGTGATCACAGACGGACAGTGTAAAAGGGAAGCTTATGCAGAATCCATAGCACCAGATGGAAGGCTTCTTGTGAGAGAACAGGATGGTTCAGAAACCCTGCTTTCTTATGGAGAAGTATCTGTACGCAGGAAGTCGGATCAAGGTTAATTGAAATGAATTGTATATTTTGTATAAAAAACAGATTCTTTTTTGTGCAAAACAGGCAAAAATAATATTGACATTCTGGAAATGCGGAGTAAAATAAAGTCAACTACAAGGCGTGGTCATACCAATTATAAAAAGATACGATCAGCGCCAAGAGAAAAGGAGGGAGAAAAACGGGAGATTTATCAAGTACACTGGCAGAAGAACTAAACAGTAAGACAGCCTTTACCATTCCGGCGTTTGGTGGAATACCAATTGCAGAATGCGTGGTAGTCACATGGGTCATCATGGCGGTTCTTGTGATTCTGTCTCTGATCTTAGTTCGGAATCTCAGTGTGGAAAATCCGGGTAAGAAGCAGCTGCTTCTGGAGACCGGGGTAAGTTTTCTTCAGGATTTCTTCATGGGTATCCTTGGAGAAGAAGGCAAACAGTATGTGCCTTATTTGATGTCAACCGTAATTTACATCGGAATAGCCAATATCGCAGGCGTATTTGGTTTTACACCACCAACGAAGGACATGAATGTTACCATTGCGCTGGCGCTGATGAGCATTATTCTGATCGAGTATGCAGGCTTTCATAAAAGGGGACTGAAGGGTTTCCTGAAAAGCTTTGCGGAGCCGGTTCCGATCATGCTTCCGATCAACATTCTGGAAATAGCGATCAGACCTACATCTCTCTGCATGCGGTTGTTCGGTAATGTTCTGGGAAGCTTCGTAGTTATGAAGCTGCTGGAGTTTGTTTGTCCGGCCATTCTTCCCATACCATTCAGCCTGTATTTTGATTTCTTCGACGGATTCATACAGGCGTATGTATTTGTATTCTTAACATCCTTGTTCATTAAGGAAGCAATTGAGTAGTGAAGCGGAAGATCCGCTTGATCTAAAAATGAAAAAAATTGTATTTTACAGGAGGAAAAAACTATGTTAATCGCAATTGGTGCAGCTATCGCAGTTCTTACAGGTATTGGAGCAGGTATTGGTATCGGTCTTGCAACATCTAAAGCAGTAGAAGCTATCGCAAGACAGCCGGAGGCAGAGAGCAAGATCAGTAAAGCACTTCTTCTTGGATGTGCTCTTGCAGAGGCAACAGCTATTTACGGTTTCGTAATCGGTCTTCTGATCATCATCATGCTTGGCTAATAGGTAAAGACGAGATACTAATTCAGGATTAAGAGAGGCAGGTGGACCAGGTGATTAAAATTGATATCAACCTTGTCTTTACTATTATAAACCTGATCGTTCTTTATCTTTTAATGAAGAAGTTCCTTTTCGGCCCGATCATTGGTGTTATGGAGAAGAGAAAAGCTATGATCGATGAGCAGTTTGCTTCAGCAGAGAAGACAACTACTGAAGCAAACCAGCTGAAAGGACAGTATGAGGATGCACTGAAATCTGCGAAGGAGGAATCCTTCAGTATTGTAGAGCAGGCTAAGGACGAGGCAAAAGTACAGGCAGACAGCATCGTGAAGAGAGCTAATGATCAGGCTGGTCAGATTCTTGAGAAAGCAAGAAGAGATATCAGCACTGAGCAGGAAGCTGCTATGAAAGCGATGGAAGGCAAAGTGGCTGAGCTGGCAATGGATGCAGCATCCAGAATCATGGGAAAAAAGAACGACGAAGCACAGGATATGTCCCTATATGACCAGTTTTTAGAAGGAGCAGGTGATCCTCATGACAGAGACGTCCATTAATTATGCAAAAGCATTATACGGTCTTTCTGTCCCGGGGGAGGCAATCTGCGAAACAGGAAGGATTTTTAAGAATACACCTGAGATAGGTAAGATGCTTGAAAATCCACTTGTTTCCCTCAAAGAAAAAGAACAGGTAATAGAGCGGGTTTTTCCGCAGGAAATGAAGAGTTTTCTTAAAGTAACGTGTAAGTATCAGAAGGTTGACAGAATCGGAGAGATCCTTGAAGCTTATGATGCTTACAGCCGGGAACAGAAAGGAATTCTCAAGGCAGAGCTTCTTTATGTAACACGTCCTGCCGAAGAGCAGGAAAATAAGATGAAGGAGTTTCTCCGTAGCCAGTTTTCTGCCAGAGAAGTGGAACTTACCCTTACAGAGGATAAAAGCCTTGTAGGTGGATTTGTTCTCAGGGCAGGAGATCGTGAGTACGACTGGAGCCTCATCGGACGTTATAAGAAACTGAAACAGAAATTAACCCGGAGGTGAAATTGAATTGGGTGCAATAAATCCAGATGAAATCATTTCGATTCTCAAGGAAGAAATAAAGAACTATGACGAAATCAGCAAGGACCAGGAAGTAGGCACTGTCATCTCCGTGGGAGATGGTATCGCAACTGTTTATGGCATCGATCATGCCATGTACGGTGAGGTCGTGACCTTCGAGAATGGTCTGAAAGGTATGGTACAGGATGTCCGTGCCAACAGCATGGGATGTATTCTTTTCGGAAAGGATACAGGAATCAAGGAAGGCACCAAGGTTGCCAGAACTGGCAAGCAGGCAGGTATTCCGGTAGGGGATAAATTTATCGGAAGAATCGTGAACGCACTTGGTGAGCCTATTGATGGAAAGGGAGAGATCCAGGCAGAGGAATATCGCCCGATCGAGAACCCGGCTCCTGGAATCATCGACCGTAAGTCTGTAACTGTACCTCTGGAAACAGGAATCCTTTCCATTGATTCCATGTTCCCGATCGGCCGTGGACAGCGAGAGCTGATCATCGGCGACAGACAGACAGGTAAAACATCCATCGCAACCGATACGATCATCAACCAGAAAGGTAAGGATGTGATCTGTATCTATGTTGCCATCGGACAGAAAGCTTCTACCGTTGCAAAGGTAGTTTCCAATCTTGAAAAATACGGTGCAATGGAGTATACAACCGTATTCTCCGCAACAGCCAGCGACTGTGCACCGCTTCAGTATATTGCTCCTTATGCTGGTACTGCTCTTGCAGAGTATTTCATGTATCAGGGTAAAGACGTACTGATCGTATATGATGATCTTTCCAAGCATGCAGTGGCATATCGTGCATTGTCACTTCTGCTTGAGCGTTCTCCGGGACGTGAGGCATATCCTGGTGACGTATTCTATCTTCATTCCAGACTTCTGGAGCGTTCCAGCCGTCTGAGTGAAGAGGCAGGCGGCGGATCCATTACGGCACTTCCGATCATCGAGACACAGGCCGGTGATGTATCTGCATACATTCCTACAAACGTAATTTCCATCACAGATGGTCAGATCTTCCTGGAAAGTGATCTGTTCTTCTCAGGTATGCGTCCGGCAGTCAATGTTGGTCTTTCCGTATCCCGTGTTGGTGGTGCTGCACAGACCAAGGCTATGAAGAAAGCTTCCGGTAGTGTACGTATCGACCTGGCACAGTACAGAGAGATGGAAGTGTTCACCCAGTTCGCATCTGATCTGGATAACGCCACAAAGGAACAGTTACAGCACGGACATGTACTGATGGAACTGTTGAAGCAGCCTCTGTGCAGACCTTTGAGCATGGCAGAGCAGGTTATGACCCTGTGTGCAGCCAACGGCAGAGTGATGCTGGATGTGCCTGTAAGTCAGGTAAAGGATTTCCAGATGAAGTACTTAGACTACATGAAGGAACAGCACAGCGACATCGTTCGTCAGTTAGAGACCACCAAGGCTCTGGATGACGAGCTGAACAAGCAGATCTGTGATGCTGCAACAGAATTTAAAAAGGAATTTTTACAGAAATAATGTAACTATTCAGAAACCCATTCGCAAAACCGCTCTTTCAGGGCTTTACTTTTGCTTATGTGGTTACTTCGCCCATTGGCTCTGAATAGTTACAAATAACAGGAGGTTAACATGGCAAATACGAGAGAAATACAAAGTCGTATGAAAAGCATTCAGGATACCATGAAGATCACCAATGCCATGTATATGATCTCTTCCACAAAGCTTCGGAAAGCTAAGAAGAATCTGGAAGAGACAGAGCCTTACTTCTATACTCTGCAGACGATGGTCAGCAGAATTGTCCGTCATTTACCGGAGATCGATAATAAATATTTCGATGAACGGAAGGACAAACCGGCTGGGGAGAAGACTACGGGACTGATAGTAGTCACCGCGGATAAGGGACTGGCCGGAGCCTATAACCATAATGTACTGAAAATGGCAGAAGAACAGATGCAGAAAGCCGGACAGACAGGAAGCTACAAGCTGTTTGTCGTGGGTGAGCTGGGACGTCAGTATTTCGGACACAGAGGAATCAAGGTGGCTGAGCAGTTCCATTATACAGCACAGAACCCGACCCTGCATCGTGCCAGGATCATCACAGAGACGATCCTGGAGCAGTTCGAAGAAGAGCAGCTGGATGAGGTATATATTATTTATACCAATATGGTAAACAGCGTGACGACGGAACCGCAGATGCTGCGTCTGCTACCTATCGTAAAAGAACGGTTTATTACCAAAGACGGACAGGATCTGAGTATGTATCAGGATCCGCTTGTCATGACCCCGTCCCCGAAAGCAGTGCTTGATAACATTGTTCCGGATTTTGTCATGGGATATGTATACGGTGCACTGGTAGAATCGTTCTGCAGTGAACAGAACGCCAGGATGATGGCCATGGAGGCAGCAAATAAGAATGCTTCCGCCATGATCCATGATCTGTCCATTCAGTACAACCGGGTACGTCAGGCTATGATCACACAGGAGATCACTGAGGTCATTGCCGGTGCCAAGGCTCAGAAAAAGAAGAAAAAGGCAAGAAAGGAGGTCCTGAACAATTGAGTAACGTAAAGGAAAAAAATCATGGTAAGATCGTCCAGGTCATGGGACCTGTTGTAGACGTAGAGTTCGAGAACAATGATCTTCCCTTTATCAAGGATGCCCTGGAAGTATACAGTGAAGGCAAGCGTCTGGTCATGGAAGTGGCACAGCATATTGGCAACAATACCGTTCGCTGCATCATGCTGGGTGCCAGTGAAGGACTTTGCAAGGATATGGATGTCATTGCTACCGGAAAAGGAATTCAGGTGCCGGTAGGTAATAAGACACTGGGTAGATTGTTCAACGTATTGGGAGAGACCATCGACGGTGGAGAATCCCTGGAAGGAGAGGAGCATTGGGTCATCCACAGAGATCCACCTTCCTTCGAAGAGCAGAGTCCTGTAGTAGAGATGCTGGAGACCGGTATCAAGGTTATCGATCTGCTGGCTCCCTATGCAAAAGGTGGTAAGATCGGTCTGTTCGGCGGTGCCGGTGTAGGTAAGACCGTGCTGATTCAGGAATTGATCCGTAACATTGCAACAGAGCATGGCGGATATTCCATTTTTACAGGAGTTGGAGAGCGTTCCCGTGAGGGTAACGACCTCTGGACAGAGATGAAAGAATCCGGAGTACTGGAGAAAACAGCCCTGGTATTCGGACAGATGAATGAGCCACCTGGAGCTCGTATGCGTGTCGCTGAGACAGGACTTACAATGGCAGAATATTTCCGTGATGAGCAGCATCAGAACGTGCTTCTCTTTATCGATAATATTTTCCGTTTTACACAGGCTGGATCTGAGGTATCAGCTCTTCTTGGACGTATGCCTTCAGCCGTAGGTTATCAGCCGACACTGGCAACAGAAATGGGTGA
>ENA-OPCD01003327-OPCD01003327.1-human-gut-metagenome-genome-assembly--contig:-NODE-3327-length-10351-cov-2.706294_pt1 | contig 10351 bp, 7 predicted proteins | sample MGYA00241560_ERZ501471 | MGnify/ENA primary metagenome ERZ501471 (study PRJEB25962, sample SAMEA2042578) | human gut metagenome | biome: human gut; feature: human-associated habitat; material: faeces...
AGGGCACTTTGATGGCCAGCCTGATGATTATGCGCCGCAAATGGGTGTGGCCGTACCTGTTCAGCTTTGTAGTGGGCTTTGTGTTTGGAGAACTGATGGATCTTCACGAGCTCTGGATTACACGTCTTCCGGTAAATCTGCCGCTGCGCTCATAAAACGATTTCATGCAGGCATAACCAACGCATTTTTTCTGCACGATGTCACACTGAATTATCACTACTAATTTCGCCATTATTTTACAAGGCCGTATTCTTGGAGAACGGCGACCATTTTTGCTTTATTTGCCGGTTCCATCGGGGTCAGCGGCAGACGCGGCTGACCTGCATCAATCCCAGTAACGAGCGTTACCGCAGCTTTTACCGGGATAGGATTGGTTTCGATAAACATAGCGTTTGCCAACGGCACCATTCTGGCATTCAATTTTGCAGCTTCGCGTACGCGGCCGTCTTCATAAGCCTGCATAACGTCCTGCAAGATACCGCCGCCAATATTACTGAGCACAGAAATAAGCCCGGTCGCGCCGACAGACATAAACGGAAGAATCAATCCGTCGTCACCGCTGTAGATCGTAAACTCTTCCGGCAGAACCGAATAAAGCTCGGCAACCTGAGCAACATTGCCTGCAGCTTCTTTGATCGCAACAATATTCCCAAAATCAGCAGCCAGACGTGCTACTATTGCCGGAGAGATATTGGAAGCTGTACGTCCCGGAACATTATAAACAATGATAGGCAATCCTGTACTTTGCGCTACAGCTGCAAAATGCTGGTAAAACCCTTCCTGTGTCGGCTTGTTGTAATACGGACCAACTATCAAAGCGCCATCGACACCCATTGCCTCGGCCATTTTCGTCATTTTGACAGAATCAGCAGTGTTATTAGAACCTGTACCAGCAATAACAGGCACGCGTTTATTGATACGATTAACAACTACGCGGAACAATTCCAGTTTTTCCTCCGCACTCATAGTAGCAGCCTCGCCTGTAGAGCCTGCTACGACCAAGCCGTCAGAGCCATTATCGATAAGCCATTCAGCCAGATCAGCCGCCTTTTCATAATTGACGCTGCCATCAGCATTAAAAGGAGTGACCATAGCGGTCAAAAGTCTGCCAAAATAAGGATTTTTCATTACTTACACCTCGCTTATAATTTAAACGCTTTATGAAGCGCCGTCACAGCATCGATCAGATGTTCCTGTTTGATTATCGCGGAGATAGTCGTATCAGAATCCACAGTCTGCAGGATGCTTATTTTGCAGCCGGTAAGCGCTGCAACAAAATTAGCCATAACACCGGGGACGCCGCGCATCGCCGAACCGACAACCGAAACCTTGGCACAATCCTCGGTTAAAGTATATTCAAAATCTGTACCATTTAAAACTTTATTTGTATGTTCCACATCATCGGCAAAAACCGCAAACATAGCATTGCTCTCGGATAAATTCAAACACCAGCCGACGCTGATACCGGCATCAGCCAGATCCTCAAACAGCTTGCGGCCGCTGGCGATATCCTCAGGATTGAGCGCAACCCGGAACTGAGACAGATCGGTCAGATGAGTTACACCGCTGGCCAGCCTGCGCTCATTGATAGAAGTATCCTCTTCCGTTTCTGCACAATCATTTGTAATGAGTGTGCCGGGAGCATCGCTGAACGTAGATTTTACAATCAGCGGTATATTTTTCTTCATTGCGATCTCTACTGCGCGCGGATGGATAACCTTTGCGCCCTGATGCGCCATTTGACAAACTTCGCCGTAGGAGATCTGCTTCAATATCGAAGCCTCTTTTACCAAACGCGGATCCGCTGTCATAATGCCTTCGACATCAGTATAAATCTCGACACATTCAGCATGCAAAGCGGCGCCTATTGCAGCAGCCGTAGTATCACTGCCGCCGCGGCCCAAAGTAGTAAACTTGCCGTTATTTTCCGTCATGCCCTGAAACCCGCAGACAATAGGAATAACGCCTGATTCCAATAAATGATGCAAATTGCTGACATTGATATTTTTGATCCGTGCCGCACCAAACTGAGAATCCGTAATAATCCCGGCCTGACCGCCCGTAAGCGCCATAGCATTGATCCCGAATTTCTGCAGCGTCGCTGCCATAATGCAGGCTGCCATGATCTCGCCGCAGCACATCATCATATCCAGTTCGCGCACGTTGACTGAAAGATTCGTTTCCTTCAGTACCTTGATCAGGGTATCGGTAGCGTAAGGTTCTCCTTTGCGTCCCATCGCAGAAACAACTACAACCGGAGCAAAACCGCTGCGTACGGCTTTCTGCACCTTATCCTTAACAGCGATGCGTGCTTCCTGTGAAGCAACGGAAGTACCGCCGAACTTTTGCACTAAAATTTTCATGAACTGTGTCGCTCTCCTATCTTAGATCCAGCCGTTTTTGATCATCGTTTCGGCGATCTGTAAAGTATTCAGCGCAGCGCCTTTACGGATCTGATCGCCGACGACCCACATATTATAAGACTTCTCACAGGATTCGTCCCTGCGCAAACGTCCTACATAAACATCGTCTTTTTCTGAAGTATATAACGGCATCGGATATTCCTGCTTAGAAGGATCATCCTGAACAGTAACTCCCGGAAATTTTGCCAGCGCTTCGCGCATAGCCCCCAGATCGACTTCTTTTTCCAGCTCGATATTTACAGACTCGGAATGACTGCGGTAAACAGGTACGCGGATCGTAGTAGCAGTGATCCGCATTTCATAATCCTCCATAATTTTTTTCGTTTCATTGACCATCTTCATTTCTTCCTTAGTATAAAGATTATCGCAGAAAACATCTATTTGAGGAATCAGATTAAAAGCAATAGGATAATGCTTCTCAGCGCTGGCGGAAGGAAGGATATTCGCAGTCATTTCCCTGCCCTCACTATGCTCCCGCACCTGAGCGTCAAGCTCGTCGATACCTTCTTTGCCGGCACCGGAAACAGCCTGATAAGTAGACACGATGACACGCTTTATTTTTGCCAGGTCATAAATAGGTTTTAAAGCCATAACCATAATAATAGTAGAACAGTTTGGGTTGGCGATAATACCTTTATGCTTCAAAATAGCCTGCGGATTGACCTCCGGCACTACCAACGGCACATCAGGGTCCATACGAAAAGCACTGGAATTATCAATGACCACCGCGCCGGCTTTCACAGCATGCGGAGCGAAATCTTTAGAAATGGAACCGCCTGCAAACAAAGCGATATCTATACCTTTAAAGGAATCAAAAGTAGCTTCTTCAACAGTGTAGGTTTTACCCATAAAAGCTATTTCTTTACCGGCGCTGCGTTTAGAAGCCAGCAGGCGTAATTCGGAAAACGGAAAGTTTCTTTCCTCGATAAGTTTCAAAAACTCGGCTCCTACCGCTCCGGTAGCGCCTAAAATAGCCACATTATATTTTTTCATCTGCTTCCCCTCCATAAATTTTATTATAACAGCTTATCCAAGCCATAAGTCAAACCAACTTTATCCATCATCTTGCGGCAGCCAAGCATCACACCGGGCATATAACATTCACGGTTGACCGGTTCGTTGCTGATGCGGAGAGTTTCGCCCTGACTTCCGAAAATGACCTCCTGAGAAGCAACATATCCGGGTAAACGCACGCTGTGGATCTTCATACCTTTATAATCAGCGCCGCGGGCACCTGCCAGCAGCTCTTTTTCTTCCGGATGTCCCTGGTGCATTTCTTTACGCACCTCGGCGATTTTCTGGGCTGTAATAACCGCAGTCCCTGAAGGAGCATCAAGCTTTTTATCATGGTGACGTTCAATGATCTCAACATTAGGAAAATATTTTGCTGCCTCGCAGGCCAGCTTGATCATCAATATTGCCCCTAAAGCAAAATTAGGAGCGATCAGAATACCTGTATTATTAGCTTTAGCCAACTCATCCAGCTCTGCCAGATCAGCCTCGCTGAAGCCTGTTGTACCAACAACCGCACGAACTCCTGCCGACAGCACTGTGCGCAGTGATGCCATTACTACATCAGGACGGGTAAAATCAACAACTACATCAGGCTTTACTACCATCAGTTTGGCTTTAAGATCAGTAGCTACTGCCATCTGATTACCGTTTTTGACCGGAATCATTTTATCGGCGCCGAAGGCATCGACTGCGGCAACAAGCTCCATATCCTCCTGTTCAAGAACAGTTTTCACGACCTCGCTGCCCATACGTCCCAAAGCGCCATTAACTAAAACCTTAATCATTAATTTCACACTCCTTATAAAAATCAAAAACCGTTGAGAGCAATCCTCAACGGTCAACAGCATTGTTACATACAAATATAATCTGCATAGTTGAGATAGCCCTCCGCCTGTAAGGCGACAGTCCGGCGGTTTTTTACCGACGGCCCAGCATAACCGCATGGCTGCCGTTATACTTCGGCGGTTACCCTTTCCTTCGTTTCAGCGATCCCTCTCCGCGAAGTACTCTTGCTTTCCGCTCCTCTATCTAAATAATATTCTGTTGGATTTATTATATCTCTGCGCTATACACTTGTCAAACAAAAACGTTAAATTTCTTTAAAATATAACATTTTTTACTTTTTTTGTAACTAAAGGCGATTTAAGGCCTCTATCACGATTTAAAATCCGGGAAACAAATTTTTTCCCAAACTCCTCAAAGCTCCTCCAATCTCCTTCAATCTCCTCAATATTCCTCATTTGCTTTAATATTACCGCTAAGGTAGGATATAGATACAGGAACTTGCGCAAGTTTCGGAAAGGGTGTCCCAAATGTACAGCAAAATAAATGTAAAACAAAGTTTCTCGGACTTCATCTTATATATTTTCCCGTCCGTAGTTACAATGGTTCTGGTATCGTTCTATTCAGCGATCGACAGCTGGTTCCTGGCACAATACGTATCAACTAACGCCATGGCCGCTATCAATATCGTCCTGCCTTACTCAAACCTTATCTGGGGTCTGGCCGTCATGTTTACCTGCGGCTCCTGTGCCCTGGTCGGCATTAAGCTGGGCGAAGGCAAACGCAGTTTAGCCAATACCTACTTCACCTCAATGTTCTGGTTCCTGACGGGATTTACGGCAATTTTTGCAATCGTCGCTTACTTTAATATGGACCGTATTATTTATTCTCTGGGTTCTACAGCGCTGCTGTTTGAAGATTGTAAAACTTACCTTAAATATATGATTTTAGGTACGCCGATCCTGGCGGTCAAGCTGTTCCTCGAATATTATATCCGTCTGGACGGCAGACCTGCCTATTCTCTGGTAATGTCCTTAACAGGCTTTATCCTCAACATCGTCTTAGACTATTATACTATCGTTGTTTTAGGCTGGGGAGTTTTCGGCGCCTCGATTTCTACGATCACCTCGATCGCCATCTCCACGCTGATGGGTCTGGTTTATTTCAAACTCTACGAAACAAACCTGAAATTTACCAAATTCCACTGGAACAAATGGTACTTTATCAAGTCCAGCTTCAACGGCGCCGGCGAAATGCTCACCGAGCTTTCCTCGGGTATCGTAACGATTTTCTTTAATATCGCCATTATCAAATTTGCCGGCGAGGATGGCGTTGCGGCTATGGCCGTCAACATCAACATCTTCTACTTCCTCATCAGCATCTATCTTGGTATAGCAACAGGCGCACAGCCGGTTATCAGCTATGCCTACGGCGCGCAAAACAAAAAACGCCTGGGCGAGATCATCGATCACTGTAAAAAAGCCATTCTTTTTGGCTCCCTGGCGGTCTTCACATTAGCCCGTTTTTACGGCGCCAACATCATCTCCTGGTACATCGGCGATAACCAGCAGGTCATTGATTTAGCAGTACACGGTTTCAGGATGTTCTCCTACTGCTTTATCTTCCTGGGCTTCAATATCTTTATCGCCGGCTTCTATACCGCTATAGGTAACGGACTGATCGCAGGCATCATCTCGCTGCTGCGTTCGCTGATATTCGTACTGGCAGCCTTATTTACCCTGCCTTCACTGATAGGCATCAACGGCATCTGGCTCTCTGTACCTTTCGCAGAACTGGCAACAATGGCGATTTCGATAGTCTTTTATCTGATGTTCGTCAACAGCTACTTCAAAAAGCTGGTGTAATAAGCAATAAAACTCAATCGTCCGCAAAACTCTGCCCTCATCGGCAGAGTTTTTTTGTTTTTCTTCACTGCAACGAGATATAGTCAGAAAAACAACGACGATACAGAAATAATATCCATACCGCCATTGTTTTTCTGTATGCTGTTAAAGTTTTATATAGCCTTTTTATTTTGTAAATCTGCTAGAACGTGAATCTCAACCCGGCGTTAAACTGCCAGTCGGTACGAACCGTACTATTAAAAGTTTTCAGCGCATCAAAATACAAATTGCTGTTTTTGGCAATGCCCAAATTTGCGCCCAGCCCGATTTCATACCAGGTGCCGGTCAGGTCACCTGTCTGCAAAGCCAGACTGTCATTGCCGTAGTAGCCGGTCGCACCGCCGTTGCCGCCGAAGTCGTGCAGCAGCGATGCTTTGACATAGGCATTGCTCACACGCCCGCCAATACTAAACTCTTTACCGCCCAAAATACCTATGCGCGTTACAGCGCTGTTGACGCTGTCCTGTTTGACACTGACTTCGTTACTGGTGGTATAATCGACGCTGCCGATATGGCCCAGATTCAGTTCTGCCTGCGGTTCTACGAACCAGCCTGCATTCAGCTGCTGTCTGTAGCCGTATTCGGCGCTGATTCCGTAAGCCCATGTATCATAATCGGCTTTGGCGGCATTGCCGCTTAAATCTACCAGTTTAAAGTCATTGGTCAGCTTGCTGCCGCGGGCGATAACGTCAATGTAATGGCCCTTGCTGCCCAGCCAGCTGGCGTATACGCCTACACCGGTACTGCTCAGGTCACCGCTACCTGCCGTATAACCGGCGTTGCTGTCGATGCGGTTAACGGCGATACCTGTATAGAGCCTGCCGCCTTTAAAGTCCTGCACTTTGTCGATGCCGCCCTGGAAGGCTGTATAATCCTGACTGAAATTGCGGTCATAAGCGCTGTCGGCGCTCATTTCGCCCCGGTAGTAACGGGCCCAGACGCCGCCCTTAACTGCTTCTTTGTCACTGCGCAGCTCGCCCATGCGTTTCATCAGGTTGTTGCCTTCGATACGCCAGATATTTCGTAGAGCCAGATGTGTATCGGCACTGGTCATAGATGTTTCAGAAACGTCGTTGCCATTGGGACTGCCGCCAAAATCCAGCTGCGTGATCTTGACATCATTGCCCTCCACTGTTACTGTCGGCGTCACTGTAAAACGCTTCAGCGACGAGTCCATCGTGCTTGCTTTACCTTCAAAACTGCTCAGATTGTACCCGTTAAGCTCGCCAAATGATAAAACCACAGCTGTGCCAGTAATGGTAGTCAGGACACTGCCGGAGAAGGATTTGTCGTAACCGACAGTAATATATTGTTTCTCTGTACTGCTGCCGGTTGCCAATTCACTAAAAGTAAAATTATCGGCAGTATTATTTTTCAGGTCGGTACTGAATCGGAAGGTGTTGCTGCCGTTCAGCTTCAAAGCGCCGTCCGAGGTGACAGTGCGGCCTGCACTGCTGCCACTGAAGCCCAATGCCGCATTTTCCAGCCAGGTCTCACTGGTCTCACCTGTGATAGTGGCATTGCTCAAGAAATTTACCGTACTGTTAGCGGCATGGATCGCATAGTTGACGTTACTATCTGCGCCTCCTGCAGCCGTAATGTTCAGTTTGATTGTATCTGTATCCTTGCCCGAAATGTTCACTGTGGCACCGCTTTCAGCATAAACTCCATAGGCTTCGGCAAGCTTACCAGCCAAACCGTCATTACCCGCTGTACCACCTTTAGTGCCAGTGCTGCCGTTGCCGCCAGTACCCGCTGTAGCCGTAACTTTAAAAGTATCAGCATTGATATTTGTGATGCCGCCTTCAGCTTTAGCGCCGTAAGCAGAAGCATCCGCTCCATCACCTCCGTCACCGCCATTATTAACATGTCCATCGCTGAGAATCTGACCGCCGTTGCCACCATTACCGCCTTGAGCCGTGACATCTATTTTTTGTGCAGTAACTGTTACAGCTGCGCCTGCATTTTTTATTCCATAGGCTAATGCACCGTCACCGTTACCGGCATTACCGCCAGAACTTTGATTATCACGGCCACCTCCGTAAACGTCGCTGGCACCACCAGAACCACCGCTGCCGCCCACAGCGCTGACAGTTATATCTTTAGCTGTTGCCGCCAAAGTTCCAGCGATGGCTGTAAAGCCATATGCTTCAGCTGCACCGCCGTTGCCACCAGCTCCAGCCTCAATATAGTTACTATGCCCATTTCCGGCAGTACTGCCATCGGCAGTAATAGTTACATCCGCGACTGTAAAATTCAGATTTCCGACAGCATGGTCTATACCTACAGCAAAGGCTTTTCCACTGTGTCCAAAATGAACATTATCATTATCAGCTCCCAATGCCTTGCCGCTTTGAGCCAAAACTTTTAGATCGCTGCTTAAAATCAACGTCCCGCCGCTGCTTTTGATACCTGTAGCAGCAGCATCGCCGCCATTAAATCCACTCTCGTCAGAAGTTTTTCTGGCCACTGCAATACTGTCAGCACCTTTCCCCTCAACGGTAATAGCAGCCGCATTGATTTTTATATCATCCTTCACCTGGATGCCGTATGCTGCAACAGCACCGGCAACAGAGCCTAATTTATAGCTGGAACCGGCAATGCCGCCGTTCCCCTTAATCGTAATATTATTAAAGGTGACCTCCTGCAGCTCTTCTTTGATCGTAATTCCCAAATTGACATCACCGCCGGCCCCACCGCCAATGCTGTTTATATCGGCATCTCCATACTTTAGTACGCCATCACCGCCAGTGCCGCCCACAGCGATCAATATGATACCATTATTGATCTTTGCTTCTGAAATAACGCCTTTTAAACCAATCGCACTGCCAGAAGTTGGCGCAACGCCGCTGTCAGATATATATTTTTCCCCATCTATGCCCTTTACTGAAAACTCCGTATTCGAGTCTGTTATTACACCTAAAAGTTCCATTGCACCTGCTTTAGATACTAAAACACTCAAACCGCTGGAATAGACGATGGACATCGCCATTACCGTATGCAAAACCTGTTTTACCAATCTTTTTTTACTGTGCATTTTTCAGCCTTCTTTCTCATTTTCATCATTTTTAGAGGTATTTATCTTTTAAAAAATATTTCAATAAAGCTTCGTAGTAAGAAACTGACTCGCTGTATTTGCCATTTCTGTATAAAAGCCTGGCCGTCATCATGATAGTTTCCACAGTTTGACCGTCAACAGGCCGCAGATCGCTCCACAGTGATTTTTTAACGTACTCCCAGTACAATTCTTTGGCGCCACTGTCCATATAATAGATATGCCACGGCTTGATATAATCGATATAATGCACCAGCACTACATCCAGTTCCTCGTTCAGTGTCGTGTTGTTGATGACGATACCGTTATAAATTTTCGGCAGTTCGGTAAACCAGCCATCGATAACGCCGTTGAGTGCGTCCTGGTCGCCCCAGAGTATTTTGGTGTTGCCTACCTGTTCCAGCCATCGGAACAGCTTCTGCGTCAGCTTTTGCTGCCGCCACTTTACAAGATCCATCAACAGCACGCCGGAATTAAAATAGCGGCCATTCTTCAAACCGATACGTCCGCAGCTTTTGGCTTCACCCCAGTCACGTACAGCTCCTAAAACTCTGCCCTGCAGATCGGTATGCCACAACGGCAGGATGTCGTCTTTGCAGATGATGTCGGCATCCAGATAGATAAGCCGTTTAACTGATTTTGGCAGCATTTCGGCAAACAGATAGCGATAATACATCGCCTGCGTGATATGCCCCGGCGGTACGATAAAGGTCATCCCCTCAGTGCTGGTGATCTGGTAAAAGTGCAGTGTCAGGTTACGGTATAACTGTTCCGTCTTTTTTAATCTGTCCATATCCTCCGGCAATAATTCGTCATAGACGATATGTATGATAAGTTCGTTAGCGATATTGTTATGCACCAGCGAGGTGATGGTGATCCCGGCGAATCTGCCGAAGTTTTTGTCGATCCCAAAACCGATATGTATTTGTTCTGCCACTTTGCGCCTCCTTTCTTTCCCAGTTCAGTCTTTTTCGGTCTTTGCTGCTTTTGTTCTGCCGCGACGCCCCCTTAGAAAAACTTGTTTATATCCTCGCAGTTATTACTGCGGAGCTGGTATTGAGAGTTTTTATCCAAACTGTAAAAATGCCTTCAGCGGCCCTTACTCAGCTGCAGCAGTTTCAGCAGCAGGCGCACTTCCTCCAGCGAGTACTGCTCCTGTTCGTCAGTTTCTG
>ENA-OPCD01003328-OPCD01003328.1-human-gut-metagenome-genome-assembly--contig:-NODE-3328-length-10351-cov-2.529720_pt1 | contig 10351 bp, 6 predicted proteins | sample MGYA00241560_ERZ501471 | MGnify/ENA primary metagenome ERZ501471 (study PRJEB25962, sample SAMEA2042578) | human gut metagenome | biome: human gut; feature: human-associated habitat; material: faeces...
TTGTTTCTTTTCTGAGCTGTTAGCTCATCAGCAATGTGCCTGCGGCGGTTCTGCTTTCAGAATTTACCGACCGATATGACCTTTTGCTTGCAGGGGTGAATATCGGTGGTCTGGGGACATTGATTGCCTCTATGGCAAGTCTGATTTCCTATAAATATTTCGCACAGATACCGAATGTCGGAAAGGGGAAATATCTGCTCTGGTTTACCCTTGCGAATCTTCTGTTTGCGATAGTTCTGCTAGGGCTTGCAGCTTTGCTCCCCTCCTGACTGCAAAGGGCGATTTTATTGCATTTTATCATAGCCTCCTCTGCCCAAAAAGTATTCCAAAAGGCAAAAAGCTATGCTAAAATAAAAAAATATCAAATCCCTTTGAACGAACGAGGTGCATCGCATGCCGAAACGAAAGCAGGATTTTAACACCATATACATATCTGAACGATTACAGGAGGCACTGCGCCCAATTTCGCGCTGTGCGCTGACAGCTGTGGTTGCACCAATGGGCTATGGCAAAACAACCGCTGTCAACTGGTATCTTGCGGAGCGCAGGAAAGAGGAAAACGCGCGCATCATCCGTATCAGCGTCTATTCCGACAATCTCGCAATTTTCTGGAAAAGCGTACAGGATGCCTTTTTGCGTGCAGGGCTTTCCATTTTGCTGGATTACCCCTGCCCAACGGATGCTGCCGGCGGCAGTCTGCTTTCAGATGACCTTTGCCATGCGCTTGCAGGAGAGAAGCCATGCTATCTTTTCATTGACGATTTTCATCTGCTGACAGATGTACACACCGCTGCCTTTCTCTGCACGCTGGCGAACCGTCTGCCCGAAAATGTGCATGTCATTGTAGCAAGCCGCGACCGTTTCCTGCCCTTTGCGGCACAGGTACGTCTGGGCGGCAGGCTCTGTCAGCTTGGCACGGCAGAGCTGCGTCTGAACCATGCAGAGCTTGCCGTTTATGCACACCGCTGTGGCACTGCCCTTTCGGATGCAGAAATTTCCTCCCTGCTTTATATGAGTGAGGGTTGGTTTTCCGCAATTTATCTGCATCTGCGTACGCTTGCGGAACGCGGCACTCTGCCCAATCGTAAATCCGATATCTACACCATGTTTACCGCCGCAATGATTGCGCCCCTGCCTGCGGATGCAAGAGAATTCCTCGCGGTTATGGGGCTTGCGGATGAATTTACGCTGGAAATGGCGCACTTTATTACAGAAACTCCCCATACAGAAAAGCTGCTGACCACACTGACGGAGCAAAATGCCTTTGTGAAGCGTCTGCCCGATGGGAAGGTCTATCGTTTTCACCACATGATGAAGGAATGTGCGAAGCGCACCTTTCACACGCTGCCGCCCGAAAAGCAAGCGGCGTACCGCAGCCGTTTTGGTATCTGGTATGAGGAGCACCGCCAATATCTGCATGCCATGGCGGCGTATCGGCAAGGCAGAAATTATGATGCTCTGCTTCGCATTGTGGAGCAGGATGCAGGCATCCTGCTTTCCTCTCTGTCGCCCAAAGCAGTGCTGAAGGCAATCGAGGAGTGTCCCGTTTCGATTCTGAAGGAGCATCCGCTCGCAATTCTCGTGCTGATGCGCAGTATGTTCAACTGGCGGCTGATTCCCGAAATGATGCGGATGAAGGAGCTTCTGCTGACCGCTATCGCAGAGCATCCGGAGCTGCCGGAGCAGGAAAAGGGAAACCTTCTGGGAGAATGTGACCTGATTCTCAGCTTCCTGATGTATAATGACATCAGTGCCATGAGCAGGCTCCACCGCAGCGCAAGCAAGCAGATGTCCCGTCCTGCCGTCAGCATACAGAACGTCGGCGGCTGGTCATTTGGCTCGCCCTCGGTTCTGATGATGTATCACAGAGAGCCCGGCGCACTCAAAAAGGAGCTTGCCGAAATGGAGGAATGTATGCCCCATTATTACAAAATCACGAATGGGCATGGACAGGGGGCAGAAAAAATCATGTCCGCCGAAGCCTATTTTCTACAGGGAAAATTTACAGACGCGCAGATTGCTTTGGAGCAGGCGTATGCCCAAATTGAAGGAAATGGACAGGAAAACATTGCCCTCTGCTGCGATTTTCTGGCAAGACGGCTTTCCCTCTGCATCGAAACAGAGGAACGAGCTTCCTTCGCGGCACGGCGTGCGTATCTTCTGAAGCAGCATAATACCGCATGGCTGAATATTTTCAATGCGACTGCCGCCTATTACTATGCCCTGCTGGGGGAAACAGAGGAAATCCCCGAAATTTTCCGCACGCACACGCTTTTCTCCGTCAATATTCTTGTTCCCGGCAAACCCATGATAGAAATGGTTGAAAATCAGGTTTATCTGGCGCAGGGTGCTTATGCAAAGGTCATCGGGCGGAGCGAGGGATTGCTTGCCGCCTGTGCAGGGCTGCAGTATGCCTTGGTAGCACTGCATCTGCGGATACAGACCGCGGCGGCGTATGCCATGCTCGGAAAAACAGAGGAAGCGCAGGCGCTTCTTTTGCAGGCCTTGCAGGAGGCAGAGCCCGATGAATTTCTTCTGCCCTTCGTGGAAAATTATCGCTATATCAAAAAAACGCTTGAAAAGCTGCCGCAAACGCCCCTCATTGCACGCATCCAACGGCTTGGAAAGGCATCCGAACAGCGGCAGAAGCAGCTTTCCACGCATCGTCCTGCATCCCTTGTCGCGCTGACGGAACGGGAATATGAAATCGTGAAGCTGATGGCAAGCCGCCTGCGAAATCGGGAAATTGCGGAAAAGCTGTTCCTTTCCGAGGGGAGCGTCAAGCAATATATCAATCAGATTTATTCCAAGCTACAAATTGAAGGGGATACCCATAGCAAGAGAAAACAGCTCTTTCAATTACTGGAAGAAAAAACCTAACTTTTGGTTAATAGCCTTTTGCCTTTTATCCATCGTACAATAACAGTACGGTGGATTTTTTATTTACTTTTTTTGAAGAAGGGAGGATATCCGAGGGGAAGAACTGTGATTGATTCAGCTAAAAAGGAGGAATACTATGATAAAACGAATATACAGCAGCCTGCTTGCGCTGGTTATGGTGGTAGGGCTGCTGCCGACGACAGCATGGGCGGAGGTCACTGCTGAAAATGACTGGAATATTTTTAAAACAGATGATTATAGTCTGCCGGAAACACAGGAGCAGATTTTGCAGGCAATGATTCAAAACGAGAATTTTGCCAGCAACTGGGCTACCATCGCAAATAATGTTTTGCCTGCCCAATTCTATGCAGATGACGATATAGGCAGAAAATATTTTGATTATGCGGATTTTACAAAAGAAAGCTATAACGCAGACAATCTGAAATATACCGCTAAGGGTCTGCGCGATGCTGTCACTCAAGCAATCGACAATGAAGGACTTCGCAACGGCTCTAATGTTCTGAATAAGCTGCCGGAAGGCGAATTTCCTGTTTATTATACCTCTACCTATAGAAAGGAAGGATATTCTAAAAATCAATATAATGGGTACCACGGAACCGGTCACGGTTACTATGTTCAGGCTTTTTATGATTTTGAAATTGAAGGAATTCAGAGCAGATTTAAAACTCCTTCCGTAGCTGAGGAGGATACCACAGCCGATTTGGAGCAGAAGGGTTACAACTTCAGCTTGGGCGGCAGCTCCGACAGCTATAAGGTAACGGCAGAAAACCGCAATGATTTTGAAAATACAGTAGAAAAAAGCTACACCTACGAAAAAAGCACCTCTACTTCCACTACCGTTTCCAATACCTATTCCCAGAACTGGACAGAGGAAACCACAATCGGCGTAGAATTCAGCGTGCCTGTTCTGGCATCTCTCTCCCCTACTGCAAAGGTAGAGCAGAGCTTTTCCTATTCCTACGGCATGGAGAAAACCTACGAAAGCAGTAAGGAGGAATCCTATTCCCAGTCCATTACGGATAACATCTCCGTTCCTCTGCCTGCACATACAGGCATTGATATTAACGTAGATGTAACGGATATGAAAACCACAATTCCATACGAAGGCGCGGTACGCATCAAATACAAAACCATGCTTATCTATGCTACCGGCTGCTATTTGGATGGTAACGCTCAGGGGCACAAATGGTATGGCGGCAGCCGCCAGAGCGGTGTTTACACCTTCGGGCGTGAGGGAAGAAGTGCCATTGAGGATTTGGATGCAAGAATCCAAAACCGCAATGTCTCCGGCTTTGACCCCGATAAATTAGATATGAATACACTTTATCAGGGTGAATTTAAGACCGCCGCTGACGCACTCCGCTCCGGTCAGCCTGTAGCACCGTATTTCGGTAAATTCCACTATACCTCCAAAAATACGATTATCACCCCCCAGCAGGTATACCCGATTTACGCGCTTGACCGCTTAGTGCCGGATACAGAAGAAATTTCCCTGTATGAACAGCAGTCGATGCGGCTGGACAGCATCAAGGTCAAGGCACTGGATGAGTATGACGTAGATTGGTATGGGTTCAACCCCCGTCTGAGTGGCGCATGGGCAATCGAAGATGAGGATGGCAATGACGCATCCGAATATGCCGAAATCGGGAAAAATCGAAACGGCTACCCGATTCTGAAGGCACTGAAGCCGAATGATGACAAGAAGCTTTTCCTTGTTTATGCCCCCGATCACAGAATTGAGACAACGGCAGGCTTCAACAGCGAATTGATAGAGCTTACCATCAAGCCTGTAAAGCTTTCCGAAGTAACGCTTGCGGGCGAATTTGAACCCTTCTATCTGAATGACGGAAATAATAAGACAGACGTTTCCAATCTTACCGTTACCGCAAAGGATGAGGACGGCAACGATTTTGATGTAACAAATAAAGTAAAATGGTATGCAGAGGAAACAGACGGCATTACCGTAGATGAAACCACCGGCGACATTTCCTTCGACAAAGCAGGAACCTATCAGATTTATGCAGTTGTCAATGGAACAGAATCCAACAGAGTGGCTCTGCAGGTACTCCCCAAAAGATATTTGAACGAAATTACTGTAGAGGGAACCATTCCCGATTTAACTTACGATGACGATGCTGCAAATACCTTCGACCTTTCTTCTCTTACCATCACAGGCACAGACCAGTATGGTCATGATTATGCACTTGATGCAGACGAGTATGACTGGAGATTGACAAGCGATAAGGGCTATGCCGCAATTAACGGGAATACAATTACAGGGCTTGTTGTGGGAATGGATACAGTTACACTGTATTACCCTGTAGGAAAAGATGATAATAACGAAACGGTATATAAGCAATCTCTCCCGATTACCGTAAAGGTCGTGGCAAAGCCTTATGTAGATGAATTTTACTATAACGGCGGCGCACCCAATGCGGTAGAAGGTATGGCATACGCCCTGACACAGATTCCTCTGATGGCACGTGATCAGCATGGAAATCCCTTTAATGTACCCAATGACATTGTATGGAAATTGGCAGACAATAACGAAACAGAAGCAACGCTTGATACCACAGCAGGAACACTTACCGTTAAAGCAGGGCAGGTACCGAATGCCTCTTATGCAGATGTAATTTTAGAGGCATATTCTCCTTCCATCGACAAAACAGCAAGGAATATTGTTGTAAAGGCAGAACAACAGCCTGTTCTGAAAAGCATCAAGGCAACAATGAACGAAAGCTTCATTTTGCGTCTGGATGAAAATGCCAAACTGGCAGACCATTTCAGCGCAGTCGGATATGACCAGTACGGCAGAGAAATGCAGAATCTTACCTTTACATGGCATACCACAAAGCCCGATGTGGTTTCTCTGAAAAACGGAACACTGAAAGCACTCAAGGAAGACTCCACCGAAATTTATGCGACCGCAGATGAAATCGAAAGCAACCGAATCACACTGACGGTAGCAGCACCGAGAAGATTAACCGGCATTTCCGTAAGCGGTATATCCTCTACGGCGGCAAAAAATACAACCTTTGATTTAACAAAAGCAGTTGTAAAAACAGTTGACCAATTCGGAAAGGAATTTAACAGCGACGAACTGGCGGCTTACCCTGCAAGCATCCGATGGACACTGGAAAAGAACGACACAAACGCTGTCATTGACGGAAATACGCTCAGCTTTGGCGACAAGGATGGCAAAATGACACTGATTTGTGCGGCTGTAAATACAGACACCAATGTCATTGTTGAAAAGAGAATCGACATTCAGATTGGCGGCTCCTCCTCTGGCGGCGGTTCCTCCTCCGGTGGCGGCGGCGGTGGTGGCGGCGGCGGTACAGCCAAATCCGCTTATATGATTACCGTTGAAAACACCAAAAACGGTGAGGTGGTCTCCAGCCACAAGACAGCCGACAAGGGAGATACCGTTACATTGACTGCTACTCCCGATAAGGGCTATGCTATTCGACGCATAATCGTTACAGACAGCAGTGATCAGAAGCTGACACTGACCGAAAAGGATAGCAAATATACCTTCACAATGCCCTCCTCCAACGTGACCGTTAAAACCACATTCATCATGGATAAGTCCAAAGATGAGGAGCCAAATCCCTTCGCGGACGTTTCCGCAAGCAGCTACTACTATAATGCAGTTCAGTGGGCAGTGAAAAACGGTATTACCGGCGGCACATCCGCCACAACCTTCTCTCCCGATGCTCCCTGCACACGCGCGCAGGCGGTAACCTTCCTGTGGAGAGCGGCAGACAGTCCTGCACCAAGCAGCACAGAAATGCCCTTTGCAGATGTACCTACGGATGCCTACTATTATAATGCGGTACTGTGGGCAGTCGAAAACGGCATTACCGGCGGTACATCCGCTACAACCTTCTCCCCCGACGCTCCTTGCTCCCGTGGACAGATTGTTGCCTTCCTGTGGCGCAGCAAGCAGTCCCCTATGGTTGCGGCAGAAAATCCGTTTATGGATGTGAATGCAGCGGATTATTACCATGATGCAGTGCTTTGGGCGGCAGAAAACGGCATTACAGGCGGCACAGGCGCAAATACCTTCAGCCCCGGTGTTCCCTGCACACGCGCACAGATTGTAACATTCCTGTATCGCGCATTGCATAAGTAACCCCTTTCCCCAACTGCCTTTCTGTTGGGATATAAAAAGCGGCGTAACCGAAATCGGTTACGCCGCTTTTAGTATAAACTATTTTATAAACGTCTTTTTATTTCTCTGCCGGAACTTCCTTATCCCCGTACAATTTACGGATAGCAAGAATTACAACAACCATGGAAACGATTGCGATAGGCAGGTTGATCATCCAATTCTGGATGAGTGCCGCCAGAACGTAGTTCACAGCGGAAACGGCCGCTACAGTCAGTGCATAGGGCAGCTGTGTGGATACATGGTTGATGTGGTCACACTGCGCACCTGTGGATGCCATGATGGTGGTATCGGAAATAGGAGAGCAATGGTCACCGCAAACCGCACCTGCCAATGTAGCCGCTACGGTAATGGTCAGCATTTCACTGCCTGTCTGCATAATAGGCACAACGATAGGCAGGAGAATACCGAAAGTACCCCAGGAGGTACCTGTTGCAAATGCAAGGAACACCGCGATACAGAATACGATAATGGGGATAAAGACCTGCAAAACGCCTGTGCTGTTTGCCAGAATACCCGCAACGAATACATCCGCGCCCAAAAGCCCTGTGATACCGGACAGTGTCCATGCAAATGTCAGAATCATGATTGCAGGAACCATCGCCTTAAAGCCTTCGGGAAGCGCTTCCATGAACTGGTGGAAGGTCAGCACGCGGCGAGGGATATACAGCAAGAAGGTAATCAGCAGTGCCGCCGCAGAACCAAGCAGAAGGCCTGTAGGTGCAGAGCAGTTTGCAAAGGCTTTGATGAAGCTTTCGCCGTCAAAGAAGCCGCCTGTGTAAATCATGCCGATGATACAGCAGATAATCAGCACGATAACGGGCAGAACCAGGTCGATAACCTTACCATTGCCCACTACCTCGGATTCTGCCTCTGCACTTGCAAAGGGTCTTGCATCTGTGGTATAGAGATCATTGTTCAGCTGTGCATTTCTTTCATGCTCCAGCATAGGGCCGAAGTCTGTATTGGTGATAGTCAGTGTCAGCATTGCTACAATACTCAGCAGTGCATAGAAGTTATAGGGAATGGCTCTGATGAACAAATCCAAGCCGTTCACGCCCTCAACTACGCCGGCTACTGCCGCAGCCCAGGAGGAAATGGGAGCAATGATACAGATAGGAGCCGCTGTTGCGTCGATAATATACGCAAGCTTCGCTCTGGAAACCTTATGCGTATCCGTAACGGGACGCATAACAGAGCCTACGGTCAGGCAGTTGAAATAGTCATCCACGAATACCAGAACGCCCAGCAGGAAGGTGGACAGCAGTGCGCCCTTTCTTGTTTTGATTGCCTTAACTGCCCAACGGCCATACGCCGCAGAGCCGCCTGCCTTATTCATCAGCGCAACCATGATACCCAGAATAACAAGGAAAATCAGAATCCCCACATTGTCGCTGTCGGAAAGCTTTGCCAGCATACCGCCGTCTGTGATATCAGTGAAAATCGTCAGATAGGTCAGCTTGGGGCTGAAGTTCGCATAGAACAGACCGCCGACCACGATACCGATGAACAAAGAGGAATACTACTACCGCACTATTTTCGAGGAGCACTTCCCCAGCGAGAGTGCCGCCCGCAGTGTACCCAGCGTACCGAGTGTAGCCTGTTCCACCGCCGAAGCATTGGCATGGGACGTCTCATTCCAAGGGAAAAACGACCCAAGCGGACGCGACATGGCTGCCGCTACCAGAACAACCACAAAGAGCGTTCCCAGCCATGTTTTTTTGATGTTGCTTTTTGTTTTCATAACCCTTCTCCTTTCAGAAAATCTTAAATGATAAAAACAGTAATAAAGGAATAAATAAGATGATATCGGTTGTCCCCAAATTTCGGAAACAAAAAAGCCCTGCGCAAAGCGCACGGCATCAGAAACATAAAAATATGCTGAAATTCCGATAGCGCTCCACATCCGTGACAGTACATTACATTTTTTGCAATGTCCCAGCAGCTTCTTCCCTTGGGCAGAAAAAGCCACTTCGGCAACGCCGCCTTTCCCCCTCCTGCCGCCCACGGCTCTATTGGGAGAGGATACTCATCGTCATTGCACCTCTATCTTCCTTATTTGTTGTCTGACGTTTCCGTCGGACTATTCTTCATTCATAACATACCGAAGCACTAAAGTCAAGCCTTTCTGTAAAAAAGAACAGGTTTTACGGTTTTTTGTTGACTTTTGCGCGAAAACAAGGGCAAACGGTTTTTCTGCGGATACATTCCTTCTTTTGCATCGACAATGCACGCCACCCCTGTTTTTTATTCACACATTCGCGCGAATATTGCATAAATTATGTATACAATACACATATACACAGCTTCTATCGGAATTACCAAAGCGTTTTTTTGCAGAACAGCGGCAAATTCTATATATTTTTTGCAGATTTTCTCTCTGATTTTTGTCTATTTTATCTCTCGTATTTTTATTTCTCTCCGTTCTCGCTCTGCAATTCGCTAAAATTGAATAATTATACATATATTTATTGACTTCACCCATAAGGAGTATATAATAAGAATAAATCATCATTACCATGGGGTAATCATTTATTTCGGAAGAAAAAGAAAGGAAGGAACAGCCTGATGAAGCATAAGGTATACATCGACGGGCAGGCAGGCACAACAGGTCTGCAGCTGCGTCAGAAGCTGCAAAATCACAAAGATGTGGAAATCCTCTTAATCAGCGAGGAGCTGCGAAAGGATGAGGCAGAGCGAAAAAGACTGATGAACGAGGCAGAGGTTGTTTTTCTCTGTCTGCCGGATGATGCGGCAAGAGAGGCGGTTAAGCTGGTGGAAAACCCGAACACCTGCATTATTGACGCAAGCACAGCCCACCGCACAGATCCCGATTGGGTATACGGCTTTCCTGAGCTTTCCCCTCTGCATAAGGAAAAAATCAGGCATGCAAAGCGCATTGCCAACCCCGGCTGCCATGCCACAGGCTTTATTGCGGCGGTTTATCCCCTCATTCGGCTTGGTATCATCGGGACGGATTATCCCTTGACAGCGCACAGTCTGACAGGCTACAGCGGCGGTGGCAAGGCAATGATTGCCGAATATGAAGCGGAGAACCGCTCTCCCCTGTTCGACAGCCCCAGACAGTACGGCTTGGGACAGCAGCATAAGCACCTGCCCGAAATGCAGTATGTGACAGGGATTGATACACCGCCTGTGTTCTGCCCCATCGTTGTGGATTATTACAGCGGCATGGCAACCTGCATCCCTCTGATTGCCTCTTTATTCAAAAAGAAGGTGACAAAGGACGAGCTGCTGGCACTGCTGGATGTGCTGGTG
>ENA-OPCD01003341-OPCD01003341.1-human-gut-metagenome-genome-assembly--contig:-NODE-3341-length-10323-cov-3.635372_pt1 | contig 10323 bp, 7 predicted proteins | sample MGYA00241560_ERZ501471 | MGnify/ENA primary metagenome ERZ501471 (study PRJEB25962, sample SAMEA2042578) | human gut metagenome | biome: human gut; feature: human-associated habitat; material: faeces...
CGGTAGCGGCTGAAAAGCTGGCTGATGTTGAGGTGAAATTCAGCGATAAGGCGGCTTGCTGTGTCATCATGGCATCCGCAGGCTATCCCCAGAGCTATGAAAAAGGCTTCCCCATCACATTGCCCGAAAAGGATCAGCTGATTTTTGTTGCAGGCGCAAAGAAAGAGGGCGGCAAGCTGCTGACAAACGGCGGTCGTGTGCTTGGTGTTACGGAAATTGCGGACACCTTGCCCGAAGCAATCGCAAAATCCTATGAAGCTGTAAAAACAGTGAAATTCGATAACGCTTTCTATAGAAACGATATTGGGAAAAAAGCCCTTGCGGCGGAGGTATGAAATGGTTTATAGAATCTATGTTGAAAAAAAGCAGGGTCTGACTGCCGAAGCAGATGCCCTGAGAAATGATATTGTCAATCTGTTGGGCATCAAGGGGCTGACAGGGCTGCGCCTGCTGAACCGCTATGATGCAGAACAGTTGGATAAGGATTTATTTGATTACTGCACAAAAACGGTATTCTCCGAACCGCAGCTGGATGATTTGAGAGAAGAAATCCCTACAGATGGTGCGGCTGTGTTTGCGGTAGAATATTTGCCGGGTCAGTTTGACCAGAGAGCAAATTCCGCAGCGGAATGTATTCAGATTATTTCCAAGCAGGAAAGACCTTTGATTAAGACCGCAAAGGTTTATGTACTGTATGGCAATCTGAGCAGGGAGGATGTTGAGGAGATTAAGAAATACCTCATCAACCCCGTAGAATCCAGAGAAGCATCTCTGGACGCGTTTGATACACTGGATGTGAAATATGAAATCCCTACAGAGGTTGCTACCGTGGAGGGCTTCTGTGAAATGGATGAAGCGGCATTAGCGGCTTATATCAAGGATATGGGTCTGGCGATGGATTTGGATGATATCAAGGTTTGCCAGAAGTATTTTCTGAGTGAGCAGAGAGACCCTACCATTACGGAAATCAAGATGATTGATACCTATTGGTCTGACCACTGCCGTCATACTACTTTCCAGACAACCATCGACAGCATCAAATTTGAGGATGCGACCCTGCAGGCGGCATATAACGAATATCTGGCAACCAGAGAAGCCATCGGCAGAACAAAGCCCATCAATCTGATGGATATGGGTACGATTGTAGCAAAATTCCTGAAAAAGGAAGGCAAGCTGGATAAGCTGGATGAATCCGAGGAAATCAATGCCTGCACTGTGAAAATTGATGTAGACGTAGAAGGTAAAACAGAAAAATGGCTGTTGCTGTTTAAAAACGAAACCCATAACCACCCCACAGAAATCGAACCCTTTGGCGGCGCGGCAACATGCCTTGGCGGTGCGATCCGTGACCCGCTTTCCGGACGTACCTATGTATATCAGGCTATGCGTGTGACTGGTGCAGCAGATCCGACCGTATCTGTAAAAGAGACGATGAAAGGAAAACTGCCGCAGAAGAAACTGGTGCGTAGTGCAGCACACGGATACAGCTCATATGGTAACCAGATCGGACTTGCTACAGGATATGTTAAGGAAATCTACCATCCTGATTATGTTGCCAAGAGAATGGAGATTGGTGCAGTTATAGCTGCTGCTCCAAGAAGTGCAGTTAAGAGAGAGAATTCTGACCCGGGAGATATCATTATTCTTCTTGGTGGAAGAACAGGACGAGATGGATGTGGCGGAGCTACAGGTTCATCTAAGGTTCATACAGAGAAGTCTATTGAGGATTGTGGTGCTGAGGTTCAGAAGGGTAATGCACCTACTGAGCGTAAGATCCAGCGTATGTTCCGCCGTGAGGAAGTCAGCCATATTATCAAGAAATGTAATGACTTTGGTGCAGGCGGTGTTTCCGTTGCTATCGGTGAGCTGGCAGCAGGTCTTAGAGTAGACCTTGACAAGGTTCCGAAGAAATATGCAGGTCTTGACGGAACTGAGATTGCAATTTCCGAATCTCAGGAACGTATGGCTGTAGTAGTTGACCCGAAAGATGTAGATACTTTCCTTGGCTATGCAAATGAAGAGAACCTGGAGGCAATTCCTGTTGCAGTTGTAACAGAGGATCCTCGTCTGGTACTTGTATGGAGAGGAAAAGAAATTGTAAATATTTCCCGTGCATTCCTGGATACCAACGGTGCACATCAGGAGACAACTGTAGAAGTAGAAATCCCTAACAAAGAAGGCAATCTCTTTGAAGAGCGCCCGGATGTAGCTGATGTAAAAGCTAAATGGATGGAAACTCTGGCAGACTTAAATGTATGCTCTCAGAAGGGACTTGTGGAAATGTTCGATGGTTCTATCGGAGCAGGCAGTGTATTTATGCCATACGGTGGTAAATATCAGCTCACAGAGACTCAGTCCATGGTAGCAAAGGTTCCGGTACAGAATGGTAAAACAGATACTGTAACCATGATGAGCTATGGCTTTGATCCGTATTTATCTTCCTGGAGCCCATATCACGGAGCTGCTTATGCAGTGACAGAGTCCGTTGCAAGAATCGTGGCTACAGGTGGTGACTATAAGAAAATCCGTTTCACATTCCAGGAATACTTCCGTCGTATGACAGAAGATCCTAAGAGATGGAGCCAGCCTTTCGCAGCACTTCTCGGTGCTTATGCAGCACAGATGGGATTTGGACTTCCATCTATCGGTGGTAAGGACAGTATGTCCGGTACATTTAATGATATTGATGTACCTCCGACATTGGTATCTTTCGCTGTTGACGTTGCGAAGATCCAGGATGTGATTACACCGGAATTAAAGAAAGCAGGAAACAAACTGGTATGGCTTCGTGCACCGAAGAATCAGTATGATCTGCCGGATTATGCAGGAATCATGGATCAGTATGAAAAACTTCATAAAGATATGCAGGACGGCAAAGTTGTTTCTGCTTATGCACTTGACCGCCATGGTATTGCAGCTGCAGTTGCAAAGATGGCATTTGGTAATGGCATGGGCGTGAAAATCGAGAATAACCTTGATCCGAGAGATTTCTTTGCACCTGGATTTGGTGATATTATCCTGGAAGTTCCGGATGGTAAGGTTGGAGAGCTTTCCATCACTTATACAGTGATCGGTGAAGTAACTGCTGACGGTAACTTCTCCTATGGAAATACAGTGATCACTGTAGACGAAGCTGAAAATGCATGGAAAGGTACTCTGGAAAAAGTATTTAAGACAGTTTCTTCTGAGAATGATAAAGAGGCAGCTGACAGAGATGAGAAGCTTTATCGTGCAGACAGCATCTATGTATGCAAGAACAAAGTTGCAAAACCTCGTGTATTTATTCCTGTATTCCCTGGAACAAACTGCGAGTATGACAGCACACGTGCATTCGAGCGTGCAGGTGCAGAGGTGGATGTAAAAGTATTCAAGAACCTGACTGCTGAAGATATCCATGACTCTGTAGAGCTTTTTGAGAAAGCAATCGATCAGGCACAGATCATCATGTTCCCGGGCGGATTCTCCGCAGGTGACGAACCGGATGGTTCTGCGAAATTCTTTGCAACTGCATTCCAGAATGCGAAGATCAAAGAAGCTGTTATGAAGCTGATTAATGAAAGAGACGGTCTGGCACTTGGTATCTGTAACGGATTCCAGGCTCTGATCAAGCTTGGTCTTGTACCTTACGGTGAAATCTGCGGACAGAAAGCAGATTCTCCTACACTGACATTTAATACTATCGGACGCCATATTTCCAAGATGGTTTATACGAAGGTTGTTAGTAATAAATCTCCTTGGCTGCAGAAGGCACAGCTTGGCGGTGTATACTGTAACCCGGCTTCACATGGTGAAGGACGTTTCGTTGCAAATGAAGAATGGCTGCAGAAGCTGTTTGCAAACGGACAGGTTGCAACTCAGTATGTAACTCCGGATGGACAGCTCAGTGTTGATGAAGAATGGAATGTCAATGGTTCTTATATGAACATTGAAGGTATTACCAGCCCGGATGGACGTATCCTTGGTAAGATGGCACATAGCGAACGTCGCGGGGATGGTGTTGCAATCAACATCTATGGCCAGCAGGATATTAAGATCTTTGAGTCTGGAGTGGAATATTTTAAATAAACTCTTTCCGGGACGGAAGGTTCCCAGAGGAAGGACAGAAAGCGCTGTCCCTCCTCTGGACTCCACCCTTGCGCTTCTTTTAAGGGCAGCGCCGGGATTGTGGTGTGGAGGAGTGTATTAACTTTGCGTATTCGCCTGGTTGGGTAGCGCCCTTTTTTGAGTGTGAAGGTCGCCACTCAAGTTTGACACCAAAACTAACGGGAAGCCAGTAAAATCAAGGCTTCCCGTATTTTGTCTGCATGTGGTATATTCGTCCGATTTAGACATGAGAAAAATTTTTTTAATATTTTAGCAATCTGCGCATCTGCTCTTGGGTACGGTATTTATGGTTTAATTCCAGATTGAAAACATGTCCGCATTCTTTTAGGATTTCGTCATAATAAACGAACTGGTATATGTTCATTCGTCCATACAAATACCGGTCTGGATTCAAATTCTGTCTTCGATATCTTGAAGGTCTCTTCTATCCGTGCAAGTCCTCTGTAAGTATCCCTGATTTCATAGTCGCTCATATTCAACTCGCTGGTGACGACTGAATAGTATCCATCGTATTTTTCTTCTTCTGTAATCTTTTCTGTATCGAGAGTTAATTCTCTTCCTTCTACAATCTCACCTGTTGATGTCAGAAGGATATGGCTGGGCGATTTCAGAAACAGGTAGTCCCCTTGCCGGAATGGCTCATGGGAATAGTGGATTTTTGATGGCATATGCAAACCTATATTCTGTTTCCGCCAACAGAAAATATCTGGATAAGATTCGATTATTGCTGGAATATGAAGATTCGCTGTTTGTTCCGGAGGTCGGAAACTGGATGGATTTACGTTGCGGAGATAAGCCGGGATACATGAATGCCTGGTGTCATGGAGCGCCTGGAATATTATTATCCCGTCTTCAGTTACTGAAATGTATTCCGGAAAATGAGGAAAAAATGTTGAGAACGGTCCATGTGGATGTGGCCCGTGCTGCAAAATGCCTTTTTGAAACAGAAACGGATGAAAAATTATGTCTTTGTCATGGAATGGTTGGAAATTTGCTGATTATGAAGAAATACCTGGAAGAATATGGGCAGGATCAGCCTGGGTATATAGAGGACAAGATGAAACAACAATATAAAAATTTACTGATAAAATTCTTGTGTTGCTTTCGTCAAAAACGATTATCAGCAAGAGAATACGCAGCACCTGGATTTATGAACGGAATTTCCGGAATGGGAATTGCGCTGATGGAGATAAATAAATCCATATCTGTGGATGCAGATAATATATAATGGGAATTCAAAACAGGAACCCCGGCATTTTGATCAATGCCGGGGGATTTCTAATCGCGGGAAAAATATTCGTGGATTAGCTGCTTTTTAATGCGGTTGACGTATTGGCGTGAAACATTCAATACTGCAGCGATTTCCGTATCCGTTTTATCTTTGAAGAAGAAAAGAGTCATGATTTCTTGCTTTATGCTTTTCTCGGGCAGGGAAGCAATGAATGCGGCAATATCATAGTAGCTGTCATCAAAGGTGTCCGGAGCCGTGAGAATGGCTGTGCTGGAATCAATATCGTCTGTCTCGGGAGCCGAAAGATTGCAGCGGCACAGGGATTTATATCAGTTCTGGATAACTGTCTGTATGTATTTTACGCATTCTCCTTCTGAAGAGTCTTCGTTCAGATATGGGATGGCCTGCAGGAGAGAAAGATATAATTCCTGCTGAGAATCCTCTCTTTCCATGCAGTGGATTTTGGCTGCAGTACCTTTGATGAGTGGCTGCATACGTTGCAGGATTTTGGCATCTGTACCGGGAACCCCTGATTTATAATCATGTATAAGCTCTGGCAATGACTTCATATTAAACTACCTCCTTTAATTGGGGAAGTAGTAAAAGAGAAGAAAATCAGAAACTAAAATCAGAAAAAATTTAAGTGATACCTAATTTTAAAAGAATCCGGCGTGCATGAAGGAAAAATGGAAACATCGGCAGAAAAAAGGCTGTTAGTTGACAAATCGGTATTGTAGCGACTCTTTAAAGGTTGAACGTATCTATTTGGAACCCGGCGGCTGGGGAAAAGATAAGAGGACGTTTAATATAGCGGGAAGGAGGAAACAGGACATGGAGACAACTATGCTCGATGCCGCTCTGTCGCAGGGGATATGGGCAGTGGTGGCGGTATTTCTGCTCATCTACGTAGTGAAATCGAATGAGCAGAGGGACAAGAAACAGGAAGAACGTGAAAATAATTATCAGTCTGTAATAGAAAAGCTTACAGAAAAATATCAGATTCTTTATACCGTTCAGAATGACCTGAATGAAATAAAGAACCATCTTCTGGCGAAGCAGGATTCACGTTCGGAATGAGATGAAAAAAAGAATTGATGTCCTTAAATGACGAAAAAAGTCCGTGGCCTGTATCCTTGTATGATAGGCCACGGACTTTTTGGAATGATAAAACAGCTATTATTTCTGTTGGAAGACTTTTAGGTGTTATTAGTGCCAGAAATAGGTAATGGGAAGTTATTTAGAGTAAAATAAAAATTGTAAAAAGTAAAAAAGAAAGGATAAAAAATGAGAAAAAAGATTCTGAAAGTGTTTTTTGTGATATTGACAGGTATCACGGTGACCCTGACAGGATGTGAATTGTCAGGAAGCAACGAATCCGCGCAAACGGAAAGCGAAAGTGGTAAGGATGCTGTAAAGTTTATTCCAAATCTTACTACGGCTGTTACCAGGAAGCCAACGCCCACAGCTGTGGCAGCAAATCCAGGAGACAGTGTGCAGAATCAACAGTCTGGAAATAACGCAGAAGCGGAAATTTACCAAAGCCAGGGAGATCCCGCAGATCAGGAATCTGCACAGGAAGAAACTTATGATATCCAATATATCACTGGTAATATTCTGTATTCCGATGAAAATACGATAACAGTAGAAGTGGGCGAATCAGGAAATTATTATAATATGGTTTTTAATATAGAAAACGCCGTCCTGAATATAGCTAATGGGAGTGCTGTACGATCCGGACTGAATGTTGACCTGGAGTATTATAGTCAGAATAACGTTAATATAGTAATCATGCTTACGAGTGATGGGGAGGAATATTTACCTTCCAGTACATTAGAGGAAGCGCAGAAAATGACCGACGAATATGTACCTGATGTGAGTGAATCGGAAAACGAAGATTTTGAAGATACCTCTCCCAGTGAATATTAGATTTTCTCGCATTTTCTCGGAAAAGGCACTGCATATGCAGCGCCTTTTTCTCAGGTGCGCTCGTCAGGCGCATGTTCAAAAATCGTTAAACACCTGCAAGCTTTGCAAAAGTATCTCTTCCCGCAATTCCATCCGCAGTTAATCTCTTAGAAGTCTGGAATTTTTTCACACCTTGCTTTGTGGCGGCTCCAAAGGCATTATCAATCCCGTTATTCAGGGTAATACCATGAGCATAAAGACCAATCTGCAGAACTCCGACATAAAGGTTATTGGCCCCTTCTGAAAGCACATGAGCAGCACAGGCATTGGATGTGTTTGTTCCCCAGATGCCATCGGTTGTAAGGCCAGTGCCGTATACGGAATTAAGTGCAGTCTGGATTGCTTTAATATATGCTTTCTGACTCGCAGATCCCCAGATACCGTCTACAGTCAATCCGGCTTTGAACTTTGAGTTCAATGCAGTCTGAGCTGTTTTAACTGCGGAGGAACCTGTGGAAGCAGTTCCTTTGCCTACATAATCCTGATGCATATAACCGATTCCGATTCCAGACACTTTCACATGAACCCATACACCAGAGTTGGTTCCATCTAGCTCAAGGCTGGTTCCCTTTGATACCGTACCCATGATGGCTCCGCCTGGCGTCTGACGTACATAAACGCCATCTCCAGTACATACCCCAGTGCTTTTCGTTGTCCAGGTAGAAGGAGTTGTTGTTTCGCCAGAGTTATTAATGGAATTAATAATACTATAATCCGGCCTGGCGAATCTTGTACCGGAGGACGCACTCAATGTACGGTTTCTCTGATATACGCCGATCCCTTCAGCTACCACACCGGAACCGTCATTTGTATTGCCTTCAATGGTAGTATAAGAATTACCACTAACAGCAATAACAAGTCCAGTATGATTAAATACCGACCCATTATGATACATTACGATGTCTCCAGCTTTCGGCGTAGAATAATTGGTAAATTTGGTTGAAATGTTTGGAACACTTATATACGGCCAATGCTTTAATAATTCCGAAGCCTTCGACTTGTTAAAGGCTTTCATAAATACCCAGCTTATAAAGCAGGCACACCATGCCTGACCCTGGTATTCTGGTGCAACATCCCGCCAATACTTTGTATAATTAGCGGTTCCTGCATTTGCGGTCTTGCTGTCAAGATTTGCATTCGATGCTTTCTCACGATAACCGATTTCTGCTTTTGCAATATTTATCGCTGCCTGAATTGCATCGGATGCTGTCACCTTATAATTAGTGATATAGGTCTTTAATGCATTATATACCATTTTCTGTCGGCTCTTATATGCTCCGACCTGATTTCCGGTATCTGTCTGGCAGGCAGTATAAAGATGATCCAGTGTGTAAGGCTTTGTAGTCTTGGCAAGAATCCTTTTCACCGCAGAAAGTCCACCCTGATGGCGAAAATTTGCACACATCATTTTGGCATCCATTGCTGTAACGCCCAGAGAAGCTGCTTCCTTCACATAAGTTTCCATCTGTCCATCCATAAGCTGATCCTGGCAGCGATGACCAACTGTTGAATTGATAATATGTACAATTGCCTTCGCTTTTGCCGAGGTTTTTGAGAGCTGATAGTTTGACCAGTCTGTTTTATTAAGATCCGCCGCGACACCGGCCGTATCATACTTGCTGAAAGTTGCGGCATCAGTAGTTTTAATCTTAAGAAGAAGTGTACGAGCCTCATTGCCATACCACTGTCCGGCACCGATTGTGATCGCATGTTCCGCAGAACTGTTGGTATATGCTTCTGTAAAATCAGCATAGTCCTTTTGTCCATATACTTGTCCGCCAGTTTCCACTGCATAAATAATATTTCGCATTACAAGTTTTTCATGATCTGTCATTGTGTTTTTTCTCCTTTTGAAATTTTGGAATTTGCAAATTCATTTTATAAGGAGAAAAATAGTCTCAAAATGTAAACCGCTAATCAAGATTTTTGACAAAAAAGTGCCGTGAAATCCAATGAGCAGAAGTGCAAAAGCAGGATTCATGTTCGGCAAGTGATGAAGAGCAAATTTGATGGCTGAAAACGAAAAAAGCCCTTGGGCTGTACCGTATGCTACTGCGCAATGACTTTTGAGAATGAAAATGAGACAGTTGTTACTGTTGGAAGACTTTTAGGTGTTGTTAGTGCCAGAAATATATTATGGGGTGTTGTATGAGGTAAAATAAAGAAGTAAAGGTTGACAACAAGGATAAACGATATGAAAATGTAACTATTGACTGTATAGATGGGAATGGGATGAGGGGAATACTTCTTAGATGTCCTTACCTCTATACCATAAAAAGAAATAAGTCTGTAAGTGATTTCTCTTGCTTACAAACTTATTATACGAGATGGAGAAAAGCATGTGCGGAATTTGTGGATTTTTCGGAAAGAAAAAGAACAAAAGAGAGATTGTGGAAAAAATGAAGGAAAAGCTGGTACATCGAGGTCCAGATGCGCAGGGCAGTTTTGTAAATGACAGCGTGGCCCTTGGATTTCGCCGCCTGAGTATCATCGACCTGGAAGGCGGCCTGCAGCCTATGAAAAGCAGCAGTCAGAACCTGACAGTGGTGTTTAACGGAGAAATCTATAATTACCAGGAACTGCGGGAGCAGATGGAACGGGAAAAGAAGATTCTTTTTGTCACTCGCTCGGACACGGAGACGCTGGTGAATGGCCTTGAGGCATACGGCCCGGCGTTTGTGGAGCAGCTTCGTGGAATGTTTGCCTTTGCTGTCTGGAATGAGGAAAAAGAAGAACTGATGCTGGCGAGGGATTTTTTCGGAATCAAGCCGTTGTTTTACACAGTGGTGGATGGAAATTTCGTGTTTGCGTCGGAGATTAAGAGCATCCTGCAGTTCCCGGGCGTCCCGAAAAAGTTGAATGAACGGGCGCTGGAGCAGTATCTTTCTTTTCAGTATTCCGTGCTGGAGGAAACTTTTTTTGAGGGAATCTACCGCCTTCCGCCGGGCTGTATGCTGTTTTACCGCCAGGGAAAGTATGAAATCTGCAGATATTTTCAGCCGAAGCTGCAGCCAGAGGCGGGG
>ENA-OPCD01003345-OPCD01003345.1-human-gut-metagenome-genome-assembly--contig:-NODE-3345-length-10311-cov-3.448615_pt1 | contig 10311 bp, 7 predicted proteins | sample MGYA00241560_ERZ501471 | MGnify/ENA primary metagenome ERZ501471 (study PRJEB25962, sample SAMEA2042578) | human gut metagenome | biome: human gut; feature: human-associated habitat; material: faeces...
GTCAATGCAGGAGACGGAGCCAACCAACATCCGTCACAAACCATGCTCGACCTCTATTCCATCTACAAAACACAGGGAACACTGGAAAACTTGAATATTTATCTGGTAGGAGATTTGAAGTACGGACGTACCGTGCACTCGCTGCTGATGGCCATGCGCCACTTCAACCCTACTTTCCATTTTATCGCTCCCGAAGAGTTGAAAATGCCGGAAGAGTACAAGCTCTATTGCAAGACTCACCAGATAAAGTATGTTGAGCACACGGATTTCACCGAAGAGATTATCGCTGATGCAGACATTCTGTACATGACCCGCGTACAACGGGAGCGTTTCACCGATCTGATGGAATACGAACGTGTAAAGAACGTATATATCCTGCGCAACAAAATGCTGGAAAACACCCGTCCCAATCTGCGTATCCTGCATCCGCTGCCCCGTGTCAACGAGATTGCGTATGATGTGGATGACAACCCGAAAGCATACTATTTCCAACAGGCACAAAATGGTCTGTATGCCCGTGAAGCCATTCTTTGCGACGTATTAGGTATCACATTAGAGGACGTTAAAAACGATATTTTATTATGAGCGAAAATAAACAAGCATTGCAAGTAGCCGCCCTGAAAAACGGGACAGTGATTGACCATATCCCTTCTGAAAAGCTCTTTACCGTAGTGCAACTGCTCGGCGTGGAGCAAATGACAAGCAACATCACTATCGGTTTCAACCTCGACAGCAAGAAGCTGGGAAAGAAGGGGATTATCAAGATCGCGGACAAGTTTTTCTGCGATGAAGAAATCAACCGTATTTCGGTTGTGGCTCCGAATGTGAAACTGAACATTATCCGCGACTACGAGGTAGTGGAAAAGAAAGAAGTAAGAATGCCGGATGAACTTCGCGGAATCGTGAAATGCGCGAACCCGAAATGTATCACGAACAATGAGCCAATGGCTACGTTATTCCATGTGACAGACAAGGATAATTGCATCGTAAAATGCCATTATTGCGAGAAGGAACAGAAACGTGAGGAAATCACCATTCTTTAATTTTCATTTTTCCAATAAAGAAGTGAAACAGGACTGGAAACCAGGAACGATGATTTATCCGCTGCCGGCTGTGCTGGTCAGTTGCGGAAAAGAAGAAAGTGAATATAATATTATCACTGTAGCATGGACGGGTACGATTTGCACAAACCCGCCCATGTGCTATATATCCGTACGCCCGGAACGACATTCTTATGAGATTATCAAGCGGAATATGGAGTTTGTCATTAATCTGACGACAAAAGACATGGCTTTCGCCACCGACTGGTGCGGAGTTCGTTCAGGACGCGATTATCATAAGTTTGACGAGATGAAGCTAACCCCGGGGCAGTGCACCGTAGTCAGTGCGCCTTTGATTGAGGAATCTCCCCTCTGCATCGAATGCCGCGTAAAAGAGATCGTATCTCTCGGTTCGCATGATATGTTTATAGCAGATGTAGTAAATGTACGTGCCGACGACCGGAATCTGAATCCTGAGACTGGGAAGCTCGAACTGGCGGAAGCTAATCCTCTGGTATATGTTCACGGAGGATACTATGGTCTGGGAGAAAAAATCGGAAAATTCGGTTGGAGTGTTGAAAAGAAAAAATCATAAAGACAAAGGATTGTATAACCATGAATATGCTGCGTAAAATACTATTTTTCGGTTTGATGACGGTAGCCGGTACGGTTTTCGGACAGAATCGGAATACCGCAGACAAGGTGGACCGTCCCAATACGAAGAAAATAAACTTCGGTGTCAGGGCAGGGTTCAATTCCTCCATGTTTATGGTTTCCGAGTTGAAAATCAAAGATGTGACTATCGACGAGGTGCAGAATAATTATAAAATCGGCTATTTCGGTGCTCTCTTCATGCGTATCAATATGAAGAAACATTATATCCAACCGGAAGTGTCATACAATGTAACCAAATGCGAGATTACATTCGATAAACTCGGCTCTCAACATCCGGCTATCGAGCCGGATTATGCTTCGGTTCAATCTGTATTGCACAGTATTGACTTTCCCGTTCTGTATGGCTATAACGTAGTGAAGAAAGGTCCTTACGGAATGTCTATCTTTGCCGGTCCCAAGCTCCGTTATTTATGGGGAAAGAAGAACGAAATAACTTTCAGCAATTTCGACCAGAAAGGTATCCATGAGAAACTTTATCCGTTTAATATAAGTGCAGTGATTGGCGTGGGAGTCAATATTTCCCGTATTTTCTTTGATTTCCGCTACGAGCAGGGAATTGGAAATATCTCCAAGTCTATTACCTATGACAATATCAACTCGGACGGCAGCACAGGAATCAGCCGGATTATATTCGACCGCCGCGACAGCGCCTTGAGTTTTTCGCTCGGTTTTATCTTCTGACCATTTTCTACTAAATTCCATTTTTGACTAACATTTTTCTTGTACTTCCTTCTTTCTTTATTTATTTTCATTAACTTTGTACGCTTAAAATAAGGTATCTCGAATTAGAAATTTAATCTTATTATAAAAGAATGAAAAGAGACGACTTAATTTTCGACATCATCGAAAAAGAGCACCAACGTCAGCTGAAAGGTATCGAGCTGATTGCATCTGAAAACTTTGTGAGTGACCAGGTAATGCAGGCAATGGGTTCTTGCCTGACTAACAAGTATGCAGAAGGTTATCCGGGCAAACGCTATTACGGAGGTTGTGAAGTTGTAGACCAGAGCGAACAAATCGCTATCGACCGCCTGAAAGAAATCTTCGGAGCCGAATGGGCAAACGTACAGCCGCATTCCGGAGCACAGGCTAACGCAGCCGTTTTTCTGGCTGTCCTGAATCCGGGCGACAAATTCATGGGATTGAATCTTGCACATGGCGGACACCTTTCTCATGGTTCATTAGTAAATACTTCCGGTATTATCTATACTCCCTGCGAATATAATCTGAATAAGGAAACAGGACGCGTTGACTACGACCAAATGGAAGAAGTCGCTCTACGCGAAAAACCGAAAATGATCATTGGCGGCGGTTCCGCTTACTCTCGTGAATGGGACTACAAGCGTATGCGTGAAATCGCAGACAAAGTAGGTGCTATCCTGATGATCGACATGGCTCACCCTGCCGGTCTGATTGCTGCCGGAGTACTGGAAAACCCGGTTAAATATGCACATATCGTCACTTCTACTACACATAAAACACTTCGCGGGCCTCGTGGTGGTGTCATCATGATGGGCAAAGATTTCCCTAATCCTTGGGGAAAGAAAACTCCGAAGGGTGAAATCAAAATGATGTCTCAACTGCTGGATTCAGCTGTTTTCCCGGGTATCCAAGGCGGACCGCTGGAACATGTGATTGCTGCCAAAGCTGTGGCTTTCGGCGAAATCCTGCAACCTGAATTCAAGGAATATGCAAAACAAGTACAAAAGAATGCTGCCGTACTTGCACAGGCATTGATTGACCGTGGTTTTACGATCGTTTCCGGTGGCACTGACAATCACTCTATGCTGGTTGACTTGCGTAGCAAATACCCTGATTTGACAGGTAAAGTGGCAGAGAAAGCATTGGTTTCTGCTGATATTACCGTTAATAAGAATATGGTTCCGTTCGACAGCCGTTCGGCATTCCAGACTTCCGGCATCCGTGTCGGAACTCCGGCTATCACGACCCGCGGCGCTAAAGAACCGCTGATGGCCGAGATCGTCGAACTGATCGACACTGTACTGGCAGCACCCGAATGCGACAAGACTATCACGGCTGTTCGCGAAAAAGTGAACGGCATCATGAAGGAATATCCTATCTTCGCTTGGTAACACTATAGATTTATGATTTTTGATTTATGATTTATGCGGCACGGAAATAAATCGTAAATCAAAAATCATAAATTTCTTCCTTCTTTCTAAATCAATCAAATTACATAAATTCCAAAATGAAAACTTTTTTATCACTTTGTGCCGGCGCAGCATTTTGTATCCTTGCGTCGTGCAGCGAAGGGCCAACTAAACAGATGCCTTACAACCAGGGCATCAATGTAATCCCGACGCCGGTAAGCCTCGTCCAGAACGAGGGTAGTTTTAAACTAAGCAAAAACACAGCCTTCTCCGCCTCCACTCCGGAAGCTAAAACTGTTGCCGAATATTTTGCCGCCCAGATGAATCTTGCCACCGGTTACCAGATAACGGTCAGTGACAAGGCCGCCTCAAACGGCATTGCACTGGCGATCGACGAGGCACTGGATGTAAACGACGAAGGCTACACGCTGGATGTCACTCCGCAAGGCGTGACGGTTAAGGCTAAGACCCCGCAAGGCTTGTTCTACGGCATGCAAACGTTCATGCAGTTGCTTCCAGCCGAGATCCAAAGCCCGGCAGTCGTAAACGGTATCGCCTGGACTGCATCCTGCGTGACAGTGAAAGACGAACCGCGTTTCGAATATCGCGGCATCATGCTGGATCCTTGCCGTCATTTCATCCCGGTAGAGAACGTAAAGAAACATCTCGACGTATTAGCTTTGTTCAAGATCAACCGCATGCATTGGCATCTGACGGACGACCAGGGCTGGCGTATCGAAATCAAGAAATACCCAAAACTGACAGAAGTCGGTTCCAAACGCATAGATGGCGAAGGAACGGAATATAGCGGTTTTTATACGCAAGACCAAATCAAGGAAGTGGTAAAATATGCAGCAGACCGTTTTATCACGATCGTTCCTGAAATCGAACTTCCGGGACACGAGTTGGCTGCAATCTCCGCATATCCCGAATTGTCTTGCAAGGGCGAACCGACCACCCCGCGTATCATCTGGGGGGTAGAAGACATCGTATTGTGTGCCGGAAAGGAAAAACCGTTCGAGCTCCTGCAGGATGTTTTCGACGAAGTCGCACCTCTTTTCCCCGGCGAATATATCCATATCGGTGGTGACGAATGCCCGAAATCAAGCTGGAAAGAATGCCCGCTCTGCCAGAAGCGCATCCGCGAGGAAGGTCTGAAAGCCGACAAGAACCATTCTGCCGAAGAAAAGCTGCAGAGCTATTTCGTTCAGCGCATGGAGAAATACCTGTCCGAAAAGCATGGTAAAAAGATCATCGGATGGGATGAAATCCTCGAAGGCGGCCTCGCTCCTTCCGCAACCGTCATGTCTTGGCGTGGTGAAGAAGGCGGTATCGCTGCTGCAAACATGGGACATGAAGCGATCATGACTCCAGGAAGCGGTGGCATGTACATTGACCAATTCCAAGGTGATCCGAAGATCGAACCGGTTTCTATCGGCGGTTACGATCCGTTATCAAAAGTGTATGCATACAACCCGATACCCGATACTTTGGTCGCTACCGGAAAAGCTAATTTGATCAAGGGGGTACAAACAAACCTGTGGTCCGAATATATGTACAACACAGACCTGCTGGAATACCGCGCCTACCCGCGTGTGCTGGCATTGGCTGAAATCGGCTGGACTCCATTGGCACGCAAGGATTATAAAGACTTCGAACGTCGCTTGGATAATGCTTTGGTCCGTCTGGATGAACTGAACATCAACTACCATATCCCGCAACCGGAGCAACCGAACGGCTCATGCGATTTTGTCGCTTTCACCGACAAGGCTTCTCTGGAATTCAAGACTACCCGTCCGGTCAAGGTGGTTTATACGATCGACGGAACCGAACCGACTCCGGAATCAACCGCCTATTCCGCTCCGATCGAATTCACGGAATCCGGCGTTCTGAAGATCCGTTCCGTATTGCCTTCCGGCAAGATGAGTAAGACTCGTACGATCACGGTTGAAAAGCAAGCTTTGGCCCCCGCTAAAGAGGTTGCCAAAACTACTCCAGGATTGGAAATGCAAGTGACCGACGGCATGTTTTTGAATTCTTCCAAACTGGGAGACGTAAAAGAATGGAAGAAATCGGTTATCAAGGATTTGCGTGAAATCACCAGTGTTGTCAAGTCAAGCGAATCTATGCGCGGTGTCAAACAATATGCTGCCATAGCAACTGGTTACGTCAACATCCCTGAAGATGGCGTTTACTACATTTCTTCCGACAACGAAGAAGTATGGATCGACGGCAAATTGTTAGTGAACAATGCAGGTGAAGTGAAACGCTTCTCCCGCCACGACAGTTCGGCTGCATTGTCGAAAGGCTTGCATGAAATCAAGGTGGTATTCTTAGGACATATCATTGGCGGCTGGCCCTCAAACTGGAACGATGGCAGCGTGAAACTTCGCAAAGCCGACTCCGACAAGTTTGTCAAGATCACTCCTGAAATGTTAGTCCATTAATCAATGCGATACTAAACGGAAAAAGGCTGCTTCATTACTGAGGTAGCCTTTATTATTTCATCCGGCAGGCATCCGGCAGTCAATGGATCGGCATCGGTTGGACGCGCGACCGGCATCGGTTTTGAATCCGATGCCAGTCGCCCTGTCAGTCGATCTTCAATTTCATTATCGTAATCGAGTTGGGAGGGAAATTGTACACTTTGGAACCGCTCAACGAGAAGGATATTTCTTTTGTCTCCGGTACGACCACGCCGGGGTGGTCGTAAGTGTTACGCGCTTCGGGATCTCCTGTGAGCTGAATAATTTCCGCCGTATTTTTGACACTGACGCCTTGCAGGTTCAACTCCGTCTTCTCTTCGTGCTGAGTCGTATTGATCACCTTCAGTATAATCGTATGAGCCTCCTTATCCAACGCCGCAGTAGAAACCAATGAAGGTATGCCGGGAAGTATCGTCTCATGAACCAGCGTGTCATTCACAAAACAACCGATTTGTTCGCCTTTGCAAGCGATCTTCACGTTATACCAACGATTACTTTGGAACGGATAAAGAACAGGTGTACGTAACGTATCCCTCACACCTCCCGCCTGGCGATAGAACTCTACAACACCAGAACCAATCGTCAACCCGATATAGTCATTTCGTTCTCCAGACAGCCCGTTGTCACGCACACGGAATTGGACTTGCCCGCTCCCCTTCGTCCGCCTGATATCCGCCGAGAACGTATAGTCATAGGCAGACGGATCGCCTAAAAGGATATAGTTCCACCTGTTTGCAACCGGCGTCAACGTACCCTGTCCGACCGTCCAGCCTCCGGTCATGACAGCCCCTTCCGTAACCGGCGAATTGTCTATTTTCACCTCCTTGAATTCATAGCTGTTATCGAACATTTCGATACCGGCGCGTCCGAAGGTCACCTGGGGTTTCTGATAGGTGCGGACTTCGGTCTTCAGCACTTCGTCTCCCCTATTGCTGCTAAACATTTGCAACAGATAGTAAGAAGGAGAAAGAGCAATCTGTTCACCGTCAAAAAAGATGACCGGATAACGTTCTATTTTGTATTTTGTATTTCCCAAAACAGGGGCATAAGCCAAACACCTCACAATCTCCTGTCCGTTTTCTACCCCTGCAAGAAAGCAAGCCTCCCCAATAGCCGCCCGCAAACTTCCGGGAGCTGCCCCACCGGACAAGCCGAACTCTCCGATAAAGACAGGAGGCATCCGGCGCGTATACTGTCCGGCAACAAAACGGTTGTGATTAGAGATCAAAAATGATTCGCTCGAATAAAAATGAGTATCTGACCATTCATTTCTGTTCTTTCCTCTTATGTCGGAACTGCTTATCACCATAACCTCCGGATAAGCCTCTTGGATCGCTTTTTTAAACAACTCGAAACGCTTCGTATATTCTAGTCCGTAATTTTCACTGCCGATCTCCACATACTTCAAATCAAAAGGTTCCGGATGTCCGTGACTAGCTCGCAAAGTTCCCAGAATGGAATCGGCCGGTTCATTAGCATAAGCGATGGCATCCAAGGCATCTTGTACTAGTTTCCCCATTGCCGTTATGTCTTCATAACGCGGACGACGACTTTGATTGGTCACACCGCTATTAATGACATAGACCGGTTCAGCATCCAAATCTTCACACATCTGGAGATATTCATGATAGCCGATGCCGTTCGTCGTACCGTATGCCCACACATTCCAAAAATGTTTGCGTTCGGCAATGTCTCCTACGGTTTCACGCCAGACCGGATAGGTTCCCGCCGTATACCCTTCTACAAAACTTCCACCGGGGAAGCGAATGAAAGCAGGTTTCAATGCTGCAATCAGTTCCATCAGTTCCGGACGTAATCCATTCGGACGGCCTTTCCATGTATTTTGCGGAAACAGAGAAACAACATCCAGCCAGAAAACAGCCGAACTGTCAGTCGTTATCGTCAACACGGCTTTATTCGTATTCGAGGTTGCGGTAAAAGTGTGCTTGTACTTCCTCCACTCATAAGCTGGTGCTACCCGAAAAACTTCGCTTAGGGCCGTTTTTCCAGTAGAATCGGCCAAAGTCAGACTTACGGTCTTCGAAGCCATAGAGGCTCCTTTCATATAAAAAGACAAATCATATTTCTCACCTTTCCGAAGCGGTATTCCTCCATATCCTTCGGCAATGACACCTCCTTTTCCTGATTCGGCTGAAGCAGACACCGAAACCAGCAGAGAACGCCGGTTCTTGTCATTAATCAATTCCTTAGTATCGGGATACATATAAGACGTCGCAGAAAAGCAACGCCATCCCGGTACCGAATCAGAACGCAGGAAAGGAATAGTCCATCCATTCGGGGTAGTCAGAACCCGGCGGACAGGGTCGTACGGGCAATTCAAGGGAGGAACTCCATCTTCAAAGCTCCGGTTTTGTATAAGTTCCGCATAAATACCGCCATCCACCGCATGGTTGATTTCCTCAATGGTCAAACCATATAGTTCCTTGTTAACAGGGACTGTCAAACCATCTCCCTTTACCAGAATAGAGGAGGTTACAGGCATTTCCGGCTGACAGCTGGCTAATATGAGCGCTAAAAGAACTAAATTCGATTTCATGGTGCAAACTTAAATAATAATTTTAATAAAAAGCCCCATCTCATCCTATATCAAGCGTTTTAGTTGGACACATTTAATATATAAAAGAATTATTCTTCAGAAATGGAATTTATTTTAGGGGAAAAGACGATTATGTCGACAGAATTAAATACATTTGTATCATTGATAGTATTTGAATATCAAGAAAAGTACAGAATCAAATGGAAAACTTAGCATCACAATATACTGTATTAGTGGTGGACGATGTGCCAACTAACGTTATGCTTGTGCAAGCGATACTAAAAAAAGAAGGTTATACGCTACTGACGACAGATAGCGGAGCTAAAGCGCTACGCATTGCCCAAGAAAGGCATCCCAATCTTATTCTGCTTGATATTATGATGCCAGAGATGGACGGATACGAGGTACTGCAGCATTTGAAAAGCAATCCGGAAACCAACAACATCCCCGTCATTATCATGTCAGCTTTGAGCGATATGCAAAGTATCGTAAAAGGTTATCAGTTGGGAGCAACAGAATATGTAACAAAACCTTTCCAACGGGAAGAATTGGTGAAACGTGTCGCCCACCGTTACGAACTGTTCAGTATCAAACGTATCAAGCAGGAACTTGAAAATACAATCGAATCCCGCGACACGCTCTATTCCGTTATTGCACACGATTTACGCTCTCCGCTTGGTTCTTTGAAGATGATGAATAACGCCATCCTGATGATGGTCGATAAGAATCAGGTTAGCGATGAGGTATACGAAATGCTTCAGATGATGAACAAGACATCGGAAGAGATATTCCAGCTTCTCGACAACCTCTTGAAGTGGGCAAAGAATCGCCTGAACAAACAGAACATTTATAGACAACAAGTCGACATCAACAGCATAGTCAACAGCACTGCCGAGATATTTATTCCGATGGCTACCCAGAAAGGCATATCCATCATGCTTGAAGGTCTGGATAAAGAACTGATGGGATCGACAGACATTGATATGGTAAAAACTATCGTCCGTAACCTGATTTCCAACGCAGTCAAGTTCAGCTACGAAAAAGGTTTGATTACGGTATCAACCAAAACAGACGGGGATTTTGTCGTTGTCAGTGTAAAAGATTCTGGTAAAGGGATCAAAAAAGAAGATCAGGGTAAGCTGCTGAGGCCAAACACTCATTTTACTTCTTATGGGACAAATAACGAAAAGGGGTCTGGCTTGGGATTAATGCTGTGTAAAGACTTTGTCGAACAACTCGGTGGCAAGCTCTGGTTCGATTCCGAAGAAGGGAAAGGCACCACCTTCTATTTTTCCTTGAAAGTGTCAAATCAAGAATAATAAACGAAACTCCTTTGGGAAAGCATCGAATGGCTCTACAGCCATATATGCCGGCATTGCAGGGATCTCTGGGCATAAGGCGTCCGCGCAACAAATACAGGAATGTGGCGGAATCCTATCTGT
>ENA-OPCD01003346-OPCD01003346.1-human-gut-metagenome-genome-assembly--contig:-NODE-3346-length-10306-cov-2.306116_pt1 | contig 10306 bp, 8 predicted proteins | sample MGYA00241560_ERZ501471 | MGnify/ENA primary metagenome ERZ501471 (study PRJEB25962, sample SAMEA2042578) | human gut metagenome | biome: human gut; feature: human-associated habitat; material: faeces...
CAAGAGCCAGCCCCGGCCAGAGCACAGCCGGATAGCCCAGCGCCGCACTGCCGGGCCAGAACACCGCCGCTGCGCAGAGCGCCAGCGCCGTCCAGCCCTCCCAGAAGATCGTCGTCCATTGTGTTTCCTGTCGCATGGCTTTTCGCCTCCTTCTGGCCCCAATATAACGCACTCCGGACGAAAAATGAGGCGAAACGGCCCGCCTTACACACAAAAACATCCCGGTTTGAGCCGGGATGTTTTTCTAATTCTGGTCATGACTCTTCCCCACCCACGAGCAGACGACTCCGCACACAAGGCTGGTGGTAATACCTGCCGCAGCGGCAGTCAGCCCGCCGGTGAGGATGCCGATGGCCCCTTCCTCTTCGATGGCCGTCCGCACGCCTTTCGCCAGCAGATGGCCGAAGCCCAGCAGCGGCACGGTAGCGCCGCAGCCTGCGAACTCCGCCAGCGGCGCATACCATCCCACCGCCGAGAGAATGACGCCCGCCACCACATAGCCCGTCAGGATGCGGGCCGGGGTCAGGCCGGTGAGGTCGATGAGCAGCTGGCCGATGACGCAGATGCAGCCGCCCACCACGAAGGCCCAGAGGTAATTCATCCGTTTTCCTCCTTTTTCTTCTATATATAATAGAACCGCATGCAGAGAAAATTTTCACAAAAGAAAGGCGGCCTGGCATTCTCTTGCCCATTCTGCCGCCCTTCCCTATTTTTACTGCTTTTGTGTCGCTTCATTTTGTGTTTTTTCATTCTGCGTTGTTTCATTTCTCGCAGAAACACTTGCATTTTCCGTATCCGCCGTTTTTGTCGCATTCGTCTGCTTTTTCCCCTTTGTCATGGCATAAACAGAAATCTCATTCTTCCCAACTGCCATCACGCGGTTCAGCTTTTCCATCGGAATCAGGTCATTCAAATCGGTGATTGCCGTATAATTCCAGCTTTCATTGCCGCTGTAGGTCACGCCGGTATAATCGCGATCATTGCCGACCACAATGCCTTTTTCTGCCGCATGCAGATACGTCACACTCTCGCCGGAGGCAAAGGAGCCCTTCTCATTGCCGTTGCCATCCAGCCAACAAACCGTTCCCTTCTCTCTGCCATCCTTATTTGCCACACCGTCCCCCAGCGCAAGCCCAATATATTCCTTATTCCCTAATGCCGCTTGATCAACGGTATTTTCCAGAGGATAATTCCAAAGCTCGCCGCCGTCACTGCCAACACCATAGACTGCCTGATCGGAAATCACCGCCAACGCGCCATTTTTGCAATAGCTGATAACCGGAATGATTTCATCCGTTTTTTCCACTGCCGCAAACATGCTGTCCGTAAAGTTTTCTCCATCCTCCGCATTGATATAGAACAGCAGAACGCGCCCCATCGGGGAAATATCCGTTGTGTCCAGATAGCTGATCGCAAACACCCTGCTGTCATCCGATACATCCGAGGAAAGGGGATAAATGCCCTTGCTCTCCTCCACACGCTCCTTCAAAAGCTTCCCCTTTCGGTTATAAACACAGATGCGGTAGCTGCTGTCATTCTTCGTAATCAGGGAAAGATAGCCGGTTTCATTCAGCGCGAACTGCACAGGAGAGCCTCCCGCCTGCAAATCATAAACCATTCCTTCCTTATTATAAACCCGTACCGTTTTGCCGCCCATGTCGCCAACAGCAACAAAATCGCCTTCCTGCACAATGGTTGGCGAGGTCATACTGAAGGTATCACTCCACTTCTGCGCCCCTACGGCGGTATAATATTTCACGCCATCCTTCGTGCAAAGCAGAAATTCCTTTCCAAATGCAGCGACAGCCGCCTTACTGCCGGCATCCACCGCCACACTTTCCTTCGGTGTATCCTCCTGCACGGCTGTGTCCTCCTCCTGCGCCTGCGTTCGGTTCGTTTTTCCGATAAGGGCGAGAAAACGCCCCTGTCCATGGAAGGTATCAATATAAATCCCACCTGCTACCAGACAGACCACCGCCAGAATACAGACCAACGCAGTCAGCATCTTATTACTGTTATTCAAAAATTTTTTCGGTCTTCTTTTCATTGCCGCTTATTCCTTCAAATTTCTCTGTACCAAAAACATGGCTCTGTCATAGTCTTCCTTCCTGACATAAATCAGGTATTCCGTCTGATGGTCGATATCTGCATCCGTCGAAGTTGTTCTTCCGCTCACAAAAAAATCTGCCCGATCAGAAACGCGCATCTCATAAGAAATATCAAATTTCCAGAGAATATCTCGCACCTCCGCCTGTTTTTTCATATCAAATGTGCAAAACAGCTCTTTCCTGTTCCATACTGTAATCATGGCAATCCCTCCTGACGCTTGATTGCAATTCTTTTTCTCTATCATACTATATTCATACCGCTTTTGCAAATCAACACAGCTTTCTTTTTTCAAAAAAACGCCCGAGAAATTTTATAACAATTTTTTCTCAGGCGTTCTCTTTTCTTAATTTTCTTTCAGCTTTTCATACAGTGCAATATACTGTACTGCGGAGCTTTCCCACGAATAATCGCAAAGCATTGCATTTTTCACAACGTGCGCCCATTCTTCCCTGCCCATATGGTAGGTACGCAGGGCTTCATCCAATGCCCAAAGCAGTCCGCCGCAGTCATAGTTTTCAAATAAAAACCCATTGCCCTCCTTCGTCTCAGGGTTATACTGCCGAATCGTATCCGCCAGACCGCCTGTTTTTCTCGCAATCGGCACAGTGCCAAAGCGCAGGCTGAACATCTGCCCTAAGCCGCAGGGTTCAAATTTGGAAGGCATCAGAAATAAATCCGCAGATGCGTAAATCTGCTGTGCCAGTGCCTCATCAAAGAAGATATTCGCAGAAACCCTGCCGGGGTAACGGCTCTGCAGGCTGCGGAAGGTATATTCATACGAAGGCTCACCCGTGCCAAGCAGCACAAACTGCACATCTCGGCGCATCATTTCATCCAAAACAGGTGCCAGAATATCCACACCCTTTTGGTCTGCCAAGCGTGTAATCATGGCAATCAACGGAACCTCCCGTTCCTCCAGGCCCAAGCGTTTTTGCAGGGCATGCTTATTCTCTGTCTTTCCTTCGGGATGCGCCGCGCTGAAATGCTTCACGATAAAACCATCTGTTTCGGGGTTATTCGCCGTAAAATCAATGCCGTTCAGAATCCCGCAAAGGCGGTCGCTTCTGCTGCGCAAAATGCCATCCATGCCATACCCATATTCGGGTGTCTGAATTTCCTGTGCATAGGTTCCGCTGACGGTACTGATATAATCGGCATACACCAGACCCATTTTCATATAGCAGACCGTATTATAAAATTCAATATTGGCGTATGCCCAGTCGGATACCCCCAGAAGCTCCATGGTATCGAGCGAAAAACGTCCCTGATACTGCAAATTATGAATTGTAAACAGTGTTTTGATTTTGGAATATTCCGTTACCTTATTGTACATTTCCTTCAGATACATACAGACCGGCCCTGTCTGCCAGTCGTTGCAATGAATCACATCAGGATAAAAATCAAGCATTGCCAGCATATCCAGAACAGCCTTGCCGAAAAAGGCAAAGCGTTCGTTATCGTCATCAAAGCCGTATAACGCACCACGGCTGAAATAATAATCGTTTTCAATAAAATAAACAGGCACCTCTCCGGGCTTTACCAGAACCTTGGCTCTCTGTTTTCTCCATTGTAAATAAACGTCAAATTCTCCTAAAAATTCCACGCCGTACATTGTCTCGTTTTTAATTACTCTATGACGAGGAATGACCACACGGACATCCACGTTCTTTTTCTGCAATGCCTTCGGCAAAGAGCCGACAACATCACCCAAGCCGCCGCTTTTGACAAAAGGCGCTGATTCGGAGGCAACTAAAAGTACCTTCAAACCCTTTTCCATAAAATATCACCTCTTTTTTATCATACAATGAAAACGTCCCGACAGCAAGAAAAACCCGCAGAACATCTGATAAAATTTACGGATTTCCGAAAAAAATACACGTTTTCATCCCCTTTATAAATTCCCAAAGAAATGGTATGCTATAGATTGAAATAAAAAAAATCAAAAAATAAAATCTAAAATAGAAAAGAGGCTACGATTATGAATCATACCATTCCCGAACGAAAGGATACCGACCCTCGTTTTCATTGGCACATCGAGGATTATTTCAAAACCGATGCTGATTGGGAGGCTGCCTATGTCTCTCTGGAGGAGAGCCTGCCCGAGCTGACCGCCTTTGCCGGCAAGCTGGCGGACTCCGCAGAAGCACTGCTTTCCTGCCTGAAAAAGAATGATACACTTTCCCTGAAATTAGACCATATCTATACCTACGCCTCCATGCGGATGCACGAGGATAGTGCAAATGCCTTCTATCAGGGGCTGGCTTCCCGTGCAGAGCTGCTGCTGATTCGCTATTCTGCGGCAGTTTCCTTCCTCACCCCTGAAATTATTGCCATTCCGGAGGAAAAGCTTACCGCCTTCCGTGCAGAAAAAGCGGCAGATTTTGCTGTCTATGACCATTTCTTCCATACCCTTCTGCGCCAGAAGGCACACACCCTTTCCCCTGCGGAGGAGCATCTGCTTGCCAGAACCGCGGAGCTGGGCGGCGCGCCACAGCAGATTTTTACCATGCTGAACGACGCGGATATCACATTCCCGCCTATCCGCACTGCCGTAGGAGAAGAATTGGAGCTGACAAAGGGCAGATATGTCACCTTTCTGGAAAGCCCCGACCGCTCTGTTCGCGAGCAGGCGTTCAAAAATCTCTATTCTGTCTATTCCGCACAGAAAAACACCATCGCCGCAACCTATGCCGCATCTGTAAAAAGCGATGTCTTTTTCGCACAGGCAAGAAAGTACGGCTCTGCGATGGAAATGGCGCTTTCCGATGACAATATTCCGCTTTCTGTATATGATACGCTGATTGAAACCGTCAACAAGAGCCTTCCCCTGCTGCACCGCTATGTTTCCCTGCGCAAAAAGGAGCTGGGTGTAGATGAACTGCACATGTATGATTTATATGTTCCGCTTGTACCCGATGCAGATGTCAAGATTCCTTATGAGCAGGCAAAAGTAACCGTAAAAGAGGCATTGCAGGTAATGGGCGAGGAGTACTGCAAGGCTCTGGCGCATGGTATGGAAAGCGGCTGGATTGATGTTTACGAAAACAAGGGCAAGCGCGGCGGTGCGTATTCCTGGGGCAGCTACGGCGTGCATCCCTTTGTTCTGCTCAACCATAACGATACCATCAACAGCATGTTTACCCTTGCGCATGAAATGGGGCATGCCCTGCACAGCTTCTTCACATGGAAAAAGCAGCCCTATCTTTATGCCGACCATAAGATTTTCGTTGCAGAGGTGGCTTCTACCTGCAATGAAGCCCTGCTGATGGAGCATCTTCTGAAAACAACTGAGGATAAAACCATGCGGAAATATCTCATCAACTATTTTCTGGAGCAGTTCCGCGGTACACTCTTCCGCCAGACCATGTTTGCCGAATTTGAAAAAATCACACACGCCATGGCAGAAAAGGGCGAACCCCTTACATGGGAAGGCATGAACCAAATCTATCGTGATTTGAACATCAAATATTTTGGCGAGGATATCGTGATTGATTCGGAAATTGATATTGAATGGGCGCGTATCCCCCATTTCTATAATGCGTTCTATGTATATCAGTATGCGACAGGCTACAGTGCTGCGATTGCCCTTTCCAGAAAAATTCTGAACGAGGGACAGCCTGCGGTAGCTGCGTATCTGGATTTTCTCTCTAAAGGAGACAGCGAATATTCCATCGACCTGCTCAAGGGTGCCGGCGTAGATATGACTACTGCCGCTCCCATTGAAAATGCCATGCAGCTTTTCAAGGAGCTGTTGGATGAATTTGAAACCTTATAATCGACAAAAGCAACAAAAAACAGCGGTATCTTTCGATACCGCTGTTTTTTTCGCCGAAGGATAGCCCTTTCGGATTATCCTTTTTCCCTGCGGATAACAGGACTTGAACCTGCACGAGTTGCCTCACTGGAACCTAAATCCAGCGCGTCTGCCAATTTCGCCATATCCGCAAATAAAAAATCCCTCTGATTTTTACTCGGGGAGGGTACTCGAGGTGGAGCGATAACCGCTTTCATCCACACGCTTTTATTTTATGTGCTTTTTTTGAAAAAGTCAACCGTAAAAACAAATTTGTGCAAAGAAAAAAGCCAATTCCTCCGATTATCGGTTGAAATGGCTTTTTATGAACCAGGAGGGATTCGAACCCCCGACCCACGGCTTAGAAGGCCGTTGCTCTATCCAACTGAGCTACTGATCCACGTTACTAGCGCAAGAGATATTATGCCATAAAACGTCATGCCTGTCAACAGGTTTTTCAAACTTTTCTTATTTTTTTAAAAAAGCCGATGAAATCTCCTGTGTTGTTTCATCGGCTCCTTCTTTTAATTGATGCGTTTGAAATGCTCCTTATTCCAATATTCCATAATTGCCCCTTCGATTCTGCCGTCTTCCATTGTCAGAATCCCAAAGGTAGGCAGTGTTCCGCCCCTTGGCAAAGAGATACTCCCGGGGTTAAAGAGGGCAACTCTGCCGCCCGTCTCCCAAAGCGGCATGTGCGTATGTCCGAAAAGCACAACATCCGCCCCCTGTTCCTCCGCCCAATAAGAAATCGTGTCATAATTCCAATACACGCGCTGCTTATGCCCATGCGTTAGGAGCAAGTTTTTTCCGCCAAGCCGTACCAGCTTCTGCGAAGGCGTATCCACGCGATAATCATTATTCCCCTTGACATAATGAAACGGCAGCTTAGGAAATTCCTGCTGTAATGCAACCGCGTCATCATCATGGTCGCCCAGATGAAACACCGCATCCACCTTCCCTTGCAGCCGCGCAAGCACCGCTCTTGCATTTTCCAGATACGCATGGGTATCACTCAAAACCAGAATTTTCATAGGCTTACAGTTCCTTTTTCAGCATTTCTTTCATTTTGCGCAGTGCCTTTCCTCTGTGGCTGATTGCATTTTTCTCCTCGGAAGAAAGCTCTGCCATATATTTCCCCTTTTCCGGTACATAAAAAATAGGGTCATAGCCGAAGCCATTCTCGCCCTTTGCCTCATAGCCGATGATGCCCTCAACGGTATCATAGCTGACCAAACGTCTGCCATCAGGGAATGCTGCCGCAATACAGCTGACAAAGCGCGCCGTTCTCTTTTCCTCCGGCACACCGTTCAGCTTTTCAAAAATCGCCTTGAAGCGTTCGGGGTAAGGCGTATCCTCGCCCATAAAACGCGCGGAATAAATGCCGGGGGCTTTATCCATGTAGTCGATTTCCAAACCGGAATCGTCGCTCAGGGTAATCTTGCCGCCGATTTCCATCACCTGCACTGCCTTTTTCATGGCATTTTCCTCAAAGGTCTTGCCATCCTCCACCACGTCAATCGTAATGCCTGCTTCTCTCTGCTCCAATGTTTCGCCGCAGCAAAGAATCGGCACAATACCTGTTTCCAGAGCTTTTTTCACCTTCTGATTGACCATTTCATCTGTTTCGCCGAAATACTGTCTGCGCTCGGAATGTCCCAGAATGACATAGCCAACGCCCATTTCCTTCAGCATTTGTGCAGAAACCTCGCCGGTATATGCGCCGCTTTCCGCAAAGTGCATATTTTCCGCACCAACGCCGATGCCTGTGCCCTTCAACTCCTCCAGAACGGGATATAAATCCACAAAAGGCACACAGAATACAACCTCAATCGCATCGGAAACGACCTTTTCCTTCATCAGCTTACAGAACTCTGCCGCTTCCTTCGGTGTTTTATTCATTTTCCAGTTGCCTGCAACGATTTTTTTCCTCATGTCTCGTTTCCTTCTCCTTCCGCAGCAAATGTATTTTCTGCAGTTAATTCAATTTTCCGCACCACGTCCTCACCGCTCATGCCGGATTCAATCGTGATACGCGGAATTGCATCTCTTTTGGTCTTTCTTGTAATCACGCTGTTTTCCACGGTAAACTGCAGCACATAGCCATCCTCATCCAGAAGCTGCTGTGCCGCCTCTGTATAACGCCCATTGGGGTAAGCCATTGCCTTCACATGCTTTGTGCCGAGGTTTTCGGTCAGCGTTTCCTCGCTTCTGCGCATGGAATCAAGGAACGCCTCTTCCTCCCCTGCCACAACAGGCTGATGGTCTGCCGTATGGCTGTAAACCTTCATATAACCCGATTTTTCCATCGTTGCCGCCTGATTCCATGTGAATTTCTGGATACCAATCCGATTCGTCACATAATCCGTCACTGCAAACACAGACGCAGGCACACGATATTTTTTGAACAGCGGATATGCCAGATCATAATTGCTGAAATAGCCGTCATCCATGGTAATACAGAGATATTTCTTTCCCAAACCAAGCCCAAGACCTTCCGCATGGGTATCCTTTTCCGTTGCCGTAAGCAGGCTGTCCAGTTCCTCTAAGGAAATGATTCTATAGCCCTGCGATTGGAAATAGTGCAGATGATCCTCCAATTCCTTTGTGGTTGTCACAACGCCGTTGCCAACTCCCATATTGCGAATTGCAAAGTGGTGATACATCAGGACGGGGATATATTCCCCCTCCAGCGACTCTGCATCCTCCGCCGCATCAACAACCTTTCCATAAGATAGCTGTTCTGCTGCATCCTCCTGCGGAGGCTCTGCTGTCTCCTGCTCTGTCGGTTCCTGTTCCAAAACCTCCGTCATTTCCTGCTCCGAAAGCTCCTTTGCATACGCCGCAGAAGCCGAAACAAGCGAAAGCACTGCCGCAAGCACTGCCGCGATTGCTTTTCTTCTCTTCATTTTCCTTACACTTTCTTACTTCTTACAAGTTCTATTACAAATTCTTATTTATCATCCACCGCAACAACGCCGGGCAGCTCCTTGCCCTCCAAAAATTCCAGAGATGCACCGCCACCTGTGGAAATATGTGTCATTTTATCGCCATAGCCCAGCTGGTTGACTGCCGCCGCAGAATCACCGCCGCCGATGATTGTGGTTGCATTGATAGAGGCCATTGCTTCTGCAACTGCCTTTGTGCCCTTTGCAAAGTTTTCAAATTCAAATACGCCCATAGGCCCGTTCCATACAACGGTTTTTGCGCCCTTGATGGCATCCGCAAACTGCTTTCTGGTTTCCTCACCGATATCCAGACCCATCCATCCATCAGGAATTTCGCCTGTCGGTACGGTTTTATATTCTGTGTCATTCTTAAATTCCTTTGCAATCACCGTATCCACGGGAGTTAAGAATTTCACGCCCTTTTCCTCTGCCTTTTTCATCATTTCCAGTGCATAGGGAATCTTATCCTCCTCCAGCAGGGAATTACCAACCTTGCCGCCCTTTGCCGCCGCGAAGGTATATGCCATGCCGCCGCCGATAATCAGTGTATCTACCTTTTCCAGAAGGTTATTGATTACGTTGATTTTATCGGAAACCTTGGAGCCGCCCAGAATTGCCACAAAGGGTCTTTCGGGGTTATTTACGGCATTGCCGAGGAATGCGATTTCCTTTTCCATCAGATAGCCCACTGCGGATTCCTGCACGAATTTGGTTACGCCAACTGTGGAGCAGTGCGCTCTGTGGCTTGTGCCAAAGGCATCATTTACAAAAACATCTGCCAGAGAAGCCAGCTCCTTGCTGAAATTTTCTTCGTTCTTTGTTTCTTCCTTTCTGTAACGGGTGTTTTCCAGAAGCACAACATCGCCGTTCTGCATTGCTGCAACCGCCGCCTTTGCATTTTCACCGACTACATTGTCATCCTTTGCGAAAACAACCTCCTTGCCCAGTAATTCGGAAAGTCTTTTTGCTACGGGAGCCAAAGAAAGTTCAGGCTTTACCTCGCCCTTGGGCTTGCCCATGTGTGAGCAGAGAATTACCCTTGCACCCTCGTCAATCAGCTTTTTGATGGTCGGCAAAGCCGCTGTAATTCTGTTTTCGTCCGTAATCACGCCGTCCTTGAGAGGTACGTTAAAGTCACATCTTACCAATACGCGTTTTCCTGTTACCTTAAGATCATCCACTGTTTTCTTATTCAGCATCTGTCCTGCTCCTTTCTTTATCCGATACGGCTGTCGGTGCTTCTGCCGACAAAACTGCTTATTCAGTTTTCCCGAATCTTCCCTCTATTATGAAAGTAATTGCTCTTTAATTGGGACAAAAAACGTCCCTCAAAAGCTATTATACGATAAGATTTACTTTCCCGCAAGCCTTAACATTTCCAAAGCTGCACCTTCATCCGTCACAAAAATGCCGTTAGGGATACTACGGCTGACTGCAAGCAGGCTTTCTGCCTTCT
>ENA-OPCD01003348-OPCD01003348.1-human-gut-metagenome-genome-assembly--contig:-NODE-3348-length-10303-cov-2.870706_pt1 | contig 10303 bp, 5 predicted proteins | sample MGYA00241560_ERZ501471 | MGnify/ENA primary metagenome ERZ501471 (study PRJEB25962, sample SAMEA2042578) | human gut metagenome | biome: human gut; feature: human-associated habitat; material: faeces...
TGGATTTGATACTGCTGTTAATACAGCAATGGAAGCTATTGATAAGATAAGAGATACATCTACATCACATGAAAGATGCAGTATTATTGAGGTTATGGGAAGAAATGCAGGATATATTGCATTGTGGTGTGGTATTGCCAATGGAGCAGAGGATATCCTTCTTCCGGAAAGATATGACAATGATGAGCAGGCTCTTATTAATCATATTATAGAAGGAAGAAAGAAGGGCAAGAAACACCATCTTATTATTAATGCTGAAGGTATCGGACATTCTACAGGAATGGCAAGAAGAATTGAAGCTGCAACAGGTATTGAGACAAGAGCTACTATTTTAGGATACATGCAGCGTGGTGGTTCACCAACATGTAAGGACAGAATGTATGCGTCTATTATGGGTGCTTATGCGGTTGATCTTCTTGCTGAAGGAAAGAGTAACAGACTTGTAGCATACAAGGATGGTAAGTTTGTTGATTATGATATTGATGAAGCACTTGCCATGACTAAGGATATTAATGATTATGAATTTAATATAAGTGCATTACTTTCTAAGTAATGCATGGCAGAAAGGTAACCTCATAATGATAACCAGTACGAGCAGTTCACAGGTAAAGCATGTTATATCATTGCTTTCTAAGGCCAGGGAAAGAAAGAAGAATAAAGAATATGTTGTAGCTCTGCAGCTTACCAAAGAAGGAACAACCAAATTTGCAGAAGCAACAGCAGCAAATGTAGGAAAACAGATTTCCATTATTTATGATGGACAGACAATCAGTTCACCAAGAGTTAATCAGGCGATCGAAGGCGGAGAAGCCGTTATCACAGGGATGTCAAGCTATGAAGAAGCAGACAATCTTGCAGCTACCATCCGAATCGGTGGACTTTCTCTGGAACTGGAAGAACTTCGCTCTAATGTAGTAGCTGCACAGCTCGGAGAAGAAGCAATCAGCACAAGCTTAATGGCTGGTGCCATCGGACTTGCCATCATCTTCGTATTTATGTGCTTCGTATATCTGCTTCCGGGACTTGCAGCAGGTCTTGCACTTCTGATCTATACAGGACTGATCCTGGTGCTTTTAAATGCATTCAATATCACGCTTACCCTTCCGGGTATTGCAGGTATCATTCTTGGAATCGGTATGGCGGTGGATGCCAACGTTATCATTTTCGCCCGTGTGCGTGAAGAAGTGACAACAGGTATCAGTGTTAAGACTTCCCTGAAGAATGGTTTCCACAAAGCAATGTCTGCGATCGTTGACGGTAACGTAACAACTCTGATCGCTGCAGCTATTCTCTGGTTCAAGGGTTCAGGTTCTGTAAAAGGATTTGCACAGACACTGGCACTTGGTATTGTTGTGTCAATGTTTACGGCACTTGTTATTACCAGAATCATCATTTTCTCTCTGTATGCGATTGGTCTTCGTGATGTGAAATTTTATGCGAAGAAATTCAAAAAAGAAAGAAAAATTATCGACTTCCTCGGAAAGAAAGCCATTTTCTTTGCAATATCAATTGCTGTGATAGCAGCAGGTTTTGTAACAATGGGAGTCCAGTCGGGAAAAGGTGAAGGTGCGCTGAACTACAGCCTGGAATTCAAGGGCGGTACGGCTACAACCGTAACATTTGATAAAGATTACTCGATCAAAGAGATTGATTCAAAGATCGTTCCGGTTGTAGAAGATGTGACCGGAGATCACAATGTACAGGCACAGAAAGTAAAAGACAGCAATCAGATCATCATCAAGACTCAGACGCTGAATCTTGACGAAAGAGAAGCACTTAACAATGCGCTTGCTGATAAATTTGGTGTAGACACATCGACAATTACAGCAGAAAATATCAGTTCTACGGTAAGCTCCGAGATGAGACAGGATGCGATCATTGCAGTTATCATTTCAGCGATCTGTATGCTGATCTATATCTGGTTCCGGTTCAAAGATGTACGTTTCGCATCAAGTGCGGTTCTTGCTCTTTTACACGATTTGTTATTTGTGCTTACATTCTATGCACTTGCAAGAACATCTGTCGGTAATACATTTATCGCATGTATGCTGACAATCCTTGGATATTCTATCAATGCGACGATCGTTATTTTCGACCGTATCCGTGAAGAGCTTCGGGTCATGAAGAGAAACGATGATCTGAAAGCGCTTGTAAACAGAAGTATCACTTATACACTGACAAGAAGTATTTACACAACATTTACTACATTTGTCATGGTAGCGGTTCTTTATATCATGGGTGTAAGCTCTATTAAAGAATTTGCAGCACCTCTTATGGTTGGTATTGCAGGTGGCGGATATTCATCTGTATGTATCACCGGTGCATTATGGTATGTAATGAAAACAAAAATCGGCAGCAAAAAAGCAGCGAAAAAGAAATAACTGACAGAAAATGAGGTGTCGGGGGAGAATCCTCCGGCATCTTTGTATTATCTGACTACCAAAGAAAGGAAAAGAGAAAATGGAGAACTGGGTACTTCTGAGAAAAGGAGCGGATTTTCAGCATATCAGTGAGAAATTCCATATCAGTCCGCGAGTGGCTTCCCTGATAAGAAACCGGGATGTGATCGGGGATGATGCGATCGAGAAATATTTAAACGGTACGATCGCCGATCTGTACGATGGAATGCTGATGAAGGATATGGACAAGGCAGTAGCGGTTCTTGGAGAAAAGATAAAAGAAAATGCAAAAATCAGGATCATTGGAGACTATGATATTGATGGAATCCAGTCGACCTATATTCTTCTGGAGGGATTCCGGATGCTCGGAGCTGATGTGGACAGTGACATTCCGGATCGTATGAAGGACGGGTATGGTCTGAACCGGAACCTGATCGACCGGGCGCTGGAGGCCGACGTGGATACGATCATTACCTGTGATAACGGGATTGCGGCGGCAGAGGAGATCGCCTATGCAAAAAGTATGGGAATGACGATTGTGGTGACGGATCATCATGAGGTCCCGTATACGGAAATTGGCGCGGGACGAAGATATATTCTGCCGGAGGCAGATGCGGTTGTGGATCCGAAGCAGGAGGACTGTACTTATCCGTTCAAAGGGCTGTGCGGGGCTGCGGTTGCTTACAAGCTGGTGGAGGCTCTGATGGAAGCCATGGGAAAAGATGCGGAAGATGCAGATTATCTGATGGAAAATGTGGCAATCGCAACGATCGGTGATGTTATGGATCTGGTGGACGAAAACCGTATTTTCGTTAAACAGGGACTGGATATGCTGAAACGGACGGAGAATCTGGGACTGAAGGCGCTGATGGGATGTACTGGTGTGAATGTAGATAAGCTGTCTCCGTATCACATTGGATTTGTGATCGGTCCGTGTATGAATGCCAGTGGAAGACTGGATACAGCAAAGCGTGCCCTGGAGCTTCTGGAGGCAAAGAAAGTGGCGGAGGCGGATCTGCTGGCAGGTGATCTGAAAGCACTCAATGACAGCCGGAAGGATATGACGGCGCAGGCGGTAGAAGAGGCGTTTATCCAGGTGGAGAACAGTGAACTTAAGGATGCAGACGTGCTGGTGGTCTACCTGCCGGAATGTCATGAAAGCCTTGCCGGGATCGTGGCAGGAAGGATCCGGGAAAAATATTACCGTCCGGTCTTTGTGCTGACGAAGGGTGCGGAAGGTTTAAAGGGCTCAGGAAGATCGATCGAGACCTGGCACATGTACGAAGGACTGAACCGGGTAAAGCATCTGTTGTCAAAATTTGGCGGGCATAAGATGGCGGCAGGTCTCTCCATGCCGGAGGAGAATCTGGAACAGTTCCGTAAGGAGATTAACGAAAAATCCGGGATCACACCAGAGGATCTGAATGAAAAGATTGCCATAGATATGCAGCTCCCGTTTGAATGTGTCAATGAAAAATTTATCGGAGAGCTTGCGGCTCTGGAACCATTTGGCAAAGGAAATGCACGTCCGGTCTTTGCAGAAAGACAGGTACAGGTGGAAAGTGCGAGAATCCTTGGTAAGAATAAAAATGTGCTGAAGTTGCAGGTGAAGGATCTTCACGGTACAAGGATGGATGCCATGTATTTTGGAGATGTGAATACCTTTGTGGAATATGTGCGTGAAAAATTTGGAGATATTGCCTGTGAGTGTCTGCTGCGCGGACATGGGCATGGAATTGTTATGGCATTTACCTATTATCCTGATATCAATGAGTATCGGGGAGTCCGTACGCCACAGATTGTGATCCAAAATTATAAATAATTTGAAAAACAGCAATTTTATGCTATACTAATAGATATTGCATATATTTGTAGGTAAGGTGGAGAAGAAAGATGAAAAAACTTGAAGAATATGTTGTCAGCATTCCGGATTATCCGGAAAAAGGAATTATTTTCAGAGATGTAACCAGCATTCTTGAAGATCCGGAAGGGCTTCAGCTTTCCATTCGGGAACTGCAGGATAAGCTTGAAGGCATGGATTTCAACATCGTGATCGGACCGGAGTCCAGAGGATTTATTTTTGGAATGCCGATTGCATATAATCTGCAAAAAGCATTTGTGCCGATCCGTAAAAAAGGAAAGCTTCCTTGCGAGACAGCATCGATCAAGTATGATCTGGAATATGGAAGTGCAGAGATCGAGATCCACAAGCGTTCGATCAAACCGGGAGACAAGGTTGTGATCGTAGATGACCTGATGGCAACAGGCGGTACGGCAGAAGCAATGATCAAACTGATCGAAGGACTTGGCGGTGAGGTTGTAGAAGTTCTCTGCCTGATTGAACTGATGGGATTAAAAGGACGGGAAAAACTGAAAGGATACAAAGTAGATTCCGTAATCCAGTATCCGGGAAACTAATGAGAAAGAAGGGAAGGCTATGGCAGACGATATCGGAATCCAGCAGGAGATGCTGATCGAACCAACACATAAAAAACTGGAGATCATAGATGGTCATGCGGTAAAGGATGTGGAAGATTATCAGAATCCGGAACTGCTCTATAAAAGTCTGATCGAGCGAGTCAGAAAGTACCATCCTTCGGCGGACGTCTCTATGATCGAAAAAGCATATCATATTGCAAGAGATGCGCATAAAGGGCAGACACGGAAATCCGGAGAAGAGTATATTATCCATCCTCTGTGGGTAGGAATCATTCTGGCACAACTGGAGATGGACAAAGAGACGATCGTTGCCGGCATCCTTCATGATGTGGTAGAAGACACGGTGATGACGGACGAAGAAATCCGTCAGGAATTCGGAGATGAGGTGGCTCTTCTGGTAGACGGTGTCACAAAGCTGGGACAGCTTTCCTATTCAGCGGATAAGCTGGAGGTCCAGGCTGAGAATCTTCGTAAGATGTTCCTTGCGATGGCAAAAGATATCCGTGTTATCATCATCAAGCTTGCCGACCGTCTGCACAATATGCGTACCCTGCAGTATATGCGACCGGAGAAGCAGTTGGAAAAAGCAAAAGAAACCATGGATATCTATGCTCCGATCGCACAACGGCTTGGTATTTCCAAGATCAAGACAGAGCTTGATGACCTGGCGCTCAAATATTCCCAACCGGAGGTTTTTAACGATCTGGTAAAGCAGATCAATGCAAGAAAAACGGAAAGGGAAGAATTTGTCCAGCAGATCGTGGATGAGGTTTCCACGCATATGAAGAATGCGAACATTGATGCAGAAGTGAACGGACGTGTGAAGCATTTCTTCAGCATTTATAAGAAGATGGTGAATCAGGATAAGACGGTGGATCAGATCTATGATCTGTTTGCAGTCCGTATTATCGTAGATTCTGTAAAAGACTGTTATGCGGCGCTTGGAGTTATCCATGAGATGTATACACCGGTACCGGGACGTTTTAAAGATTATATCGCAATGCCGAAGGCAAATATGTACCAGTCTCTGCATACGACTCTGATGAGTTCGATCGGTCAGCCGTTTGAGATCCAGATCCGTACAAAAGAGATGCATAAAACTGCTGAATACGGTATTGCGGCACACTGGAAATATAAAGAGTCTGAAGATGGAAAGAAGAGCGTTGAAGCGAAGGAAGAAGAGAAACTGAGCTGGCTTCGTCAGATCCTGGAATGGCAGCGAGACATGTCAGACAACCGGGAATTTCTGAATCTTCTGAAAGGAGACTTGGATCTATTTGCAGAGGATGTATACTGCTTTACACCGAACGGAGATGTCAAGAACCTGCCGAACGGTTCTACGCCGGTTGACTTTGCCTATGCGATCCATACTGCGGTCGGCAACAAGATGGTAGGTGCCAGAGTCAATGGCAAGTTGGTCAATATCGATTACAAGATCCAGAACGGGGACTGAATCGAGATCCTGACTTCGCAGAACTCCAAAGGACCGAGCCGTGACTGGCTGAGTATCGTCAAGAGTACCCAGGCGAAGAACAAGATCAACCAGTGGTTTAAGAAAGAATTCAAAGAAGAAAATATTGTACGTGGTAAGGAAATGCTCGCCACGTACTGTAAGGCAAAAGGATTTGTACTCTCGGATCTGATGAAACCGAAATATATGCAGATCGTGCAGGAAAAGTACGGCTTTAAGGACTGGGATTCGATTCTTGCAGCACTTGGACATGGCGGATTGAAGGAAGGGCAGATCGTCAACCGTCTTGCAGAAGAATACAGTAAGGATCACCGAAAAGAACTGACCGACGAAAGTGTTCTGGAAAAGGTTGCGGAAGCGGCAAAGAACAAGGTGCATATCACCAGATCCAAGAGTGGTATCGTGGTCAAGGGAATCGACGATATGGCAGTGCGTTTTTCCAGATGCTGCAATCCGGTGCCGGGAGATGAGATCGTTGGCTTTATCACCCGCGGACGCGGAATGTCGATCCACCGGACGGACTGTGTCAATATCATTCATCTGTCAGAAACGGAAAGGGTGCGTCTGATCCCGGCAGAATGGGAAAAACCGGAGGAAGGTACAGATACCGGAAGCTATCTGGCTGAGATCAAGATGTATGCAAATGACAGGCAGGGACTTCTGATGGATATGTCTAAGGTGTTCACGGAGATGAATATTGATGTGAAGTCTATGAATGTAAGAACCAGCAAACAGGGAACAGCAACAATCGAAGCCGGATTTATTGTCCGGGGAAGAGAGGAGCTTGGAAAAGTGATCGGAAAGCTCCGGCAGATCGTCGGCGTGCTGGATATAGAACGAGCAGTGGGGTAAAAAGAAATGAAAATCGAAAAATTTGTAACAGGAATTATCAGTACCAATTGTTACATTGTTACTAATGAAGAAACAAAAGAGACCGTGATCGTTGATCCGGCAAACCTGTCAAAAGCGATGATCGGTTATATCGAAGAGGAAGAGCTTGTAATTAAGGCAATTCTTCTGACTCATGCGCATTTTGATCATATCATGGGAATCGATAAAGTGATCGACCGGTATGGAGAAATGCCGGTTTACGTAGAAGAATCCGATCTGGAGCTTCTTCACACACCGTCTATGAATGAGTCAACGGTATATACAAATGGCTATAGCTACCCGGGTGGAGACGTGATCCATGATGGAGATGTGCTTCATCTGATCGGAGAAGATTTCCGGGTGATTCATACACCGGGACATACCCAGGGCGGCGTATGCTACTATGTAGAAAAAGAGGGAGTACTTTTCAGTGGAGATACATTGTTCTGTTGTTCAGTCGGAAGAAGTGATTTTGCAACCAGCAGTACTTCTGCACTGATTCGTTCAATCAAGGAAAAGCTGTTCCTGCTTCCGGATGAAACAAAGGTATTCCCGGGACATATGGGCGCAACAACGATTGGCAACGAAAAAGTGAACAACCCGTATGTATAGAGGAGCAGAGAAATGATTCGGATCAGCTGTAAGAATGAACGTTTCACCTACGACATGTATCATATCGTAAAGTCATTTCTTCCTGATGCCGAGATCAGCCAGAAGGTAGATCCAGAACAGGAACTTCTGATCGAGATGACCGCAGAAGAGGAACCAGATCTGGAAGAGCAGGCATGTGATAAAAAGGTCCGGTGGACCTTTTTTCATTGCAGGGAGGCTGAAATCGCAGACATCAGCGAAAAAAGAGAACAAAAGCGTTATATCAATAAAAAATTATATCAGACCCTGGTCAAAAAGACCGGAGAAGAACATGCATGGGGGAATATGACAGGTGTCCGCCCCACAAAGATGATCATGGAAAGACTGGAAGAAGGTTCTTCTGAGGAAGAAATCATCCGGTATATGCATGGTACCTATGTGGTAAGCGAGAAAAAAGCAATGCTTGGTATCGAGATTGCAAAGCGGGAAAAAGCCCAGCTTGACAAGCTGGATTATGAAAATGGATACAGTCTTTATATCGGAATTCCGTTCTGCCCGACAACCTGTAGTTACTGCTCCTTTACTTCTTATCCGGTTGCAAAATGGCAGGACCGGATGGATGAATATGTAGATGCACTTTTAAAAGAGCTTGCATTTATTGCAGAGGTTTCAAAAGAAAAGCATCTTAATGCGATTTATATGGGAGGCGGTACGCCGACAACCCTGAGTGCACAGCAGATGGACCGGGTTTTGAGTTTCCTGGAAGAACATTTTTCCTTTGAACATCTGAAAGAATATACGATCGAAGCCGGAAGACCGGACAGTATTACTGAGGACAAGCTGCGAGTGATCCGAAAGCATGGAGTTGGCAGAATTTCCATCAATCCACAGACCATGCAGCAGAAGACACTGGATGTGATCGGAAGACGTCACACAGTGGAAGATGTAGTCCGCATTTTCCATCTGGCAAGAGAACTGGGATTCGACAATATCAATATGGATCTGATCGCAGGTCTTCCGGGAGAACATCCGGAGGAAATGGAAGATACTCTTCGTCAGATCAAAGAGCTTGCACCGGACAGTTTGACGGTCCATGCACTTGCAATGAAACATGGTTCGAGACTGACACGCGAACGGGCTGCAAGCACAGAAAAACAAAATTACAAACAGATGGCAAGAGAGCTGGAAGAGATGATCGATATGGCGCGTAAGGCGGCCGATGAGATGGAACTTTATCCGTATTATCTCTACAGACAGAAAAATATTGCAGGAAATTTTGAAAATGTAGGTTACGCAAAGGTTGACAAAGCGGGAATTTACAATATACTGATTATGGAGGAAAAGCAGTCCATCGTTGCTGCCGGTGCAGGCGCATCGACTAAGGTGGTGCTTCCGTATGAGATTCCGGCGCCCGGAAGTAAAAACGGGCGGATGACGAATCTGATAAGAATAGAAAATGTCAGAGATGTGGGAGAATATATTTCCCGTATCGATGAGATGATAGAGCGAAAAGGAGAATGGTTATGGCGCTGAAAAAGAAACCGGTTACAGGCATGAAAGACATGATGCCGGCGGAAATGGAAGTTCGGGATTATGTTATCGGTCTTATCAAAGAGACATATAAAACATTTGGGTTTTCCTCTATGGAAACTCCGTGTGTGGAACATATCGAGAACTTATGCAGTAAGCAGGGCGGAGATAATGAAAAACTTATTTTTAAGATTTTAAAAAGAGGGGAGAAGCTAAAACTTGATACAGCGAAAGAAGAGGCAGATCTCGTGGACGGAGGACTTCGTTACGACCTGACTGTTCCTCTCTCAAGATACTATGCAAATCATGCGAATGAACTGCCGTCTCCGTTTAAGGCACTTCAGATGGGAAATGTGTGGAGAGCGGATCGTCCGCAGAGAGGACGCTTTCGTCAGTTTATGCAGTGCGATATAGACATCCTCGGAGAACCGTCGAATCTGGCAGAGATTGAATTGATTCTTGCCACAACAGCGCTGCTTGGAAAGTTAGATTTTAAGAATTTTACAATCCGTATCAACGACCGGCGTTTTCTGAAAGCAATGGCTGCGTACAGCGGATTCAAAGAGGAAGATTATGACAGTGTGTTTATTACGCTCGATAAGATGGACAAGATCGGATTGGACGGCGTGGCGGCAGAGCTGAAAGGAAACGGATATGCGGAAGAATCGGTGGAAAAATACCTCTCGCTTTTTGAAGAGATTACGAATGATGTGGAAGGCGTCCGTCTCTGCAAAGAAAAATTACAGGGCTATCTTGCGCCTGAGGCGGCGGATTCACTGGAAATGATCATCACGAGTGTGGAGAGTCAGAAAGAAGCTGAATTTAAGATGAGTTTTGACCCGACGCTTGTGCGGGGAATGTCTTATTATACAGGAACAATCTTTGAGATTTCCATGGATGAATTCGGCGGAAGCGTCGGCGGAGGCGGACGTTATGATAAGATGATCGGAAAATTTACGGGACAGGATACGCCGGCAGTTGGATTTTCCATCGGGTTTGAGCG
>ENA-OPCD01003350-OPCD01003350.1-human-gut-metagenome-genome-assembly--contig:-NODE-3350-length-10299-cov-2.757517_pt1 | contig 10299 bp, 8 predicted proteins | sample MGYA00241560_ERZ501471 | MGnify/ENA primary metagenome ERZ501471 (study PRJEB25962, sample SAMEA2042578) | human gut metagenome | biome: human gut; feature: human-associated habitat; material: faeces...
CACCACCAGCCAGTATGCGGCGGTGGAGGCCTTAAGAAACGGAGACCGGGATGTGGAGGAGATGCGGGAGGCCTATGACCAGAGACGGAGGTTCCTGGTCAAGGCTCTGAGAGACATGGGCCTTGACTGCTATGAGCCCCAGGGGGCTTTTTACGTATTCCCCTGCATTAAAAAGTTTGGTATGAGCTCCGATACGTTTGCGTTGCGGCTTTTGGAGCAGGAGAAGGTGGCTGTGGTGCCTGGGACTGCCTTTGGAGACTGCGGAGAGGGATATCTGAGGATCTCTTACGCGTATTCGCTCCAGGACCTTAAGCGGGCACTGGAGCGCATGGGCCGGTTTGTGACCAGCCTGGAGGAAATGTAGAATGAATATTGTATTATACGAGCCGGAGATGCCGGCCAACACGGGAAACATTGGGAGGACCTGCGTGGCGACCAACACCAGGCTCCATCTGATCGAGCCCCTGGGCTTTAAGCTGAGTGAAAAGCATCTGGTACGGGCCGGTCTGGATTACTGGGACAAGCTGGATGTGACGGTATACAGTGATTTTGCGGATTTTTTAAAGAGAAATCCCGGTGCAAAGCTTTATATGGCCACCACCAAAGCGCCGGCGGTCTATACAGATGTGGAGTATGAGCCGGACTGTTATCTGATGTTCGGACCGGAAAGCCGCGGTATTCCGGAGGAGATCCTGGTGGAGTATCAGGAAACGTGTGTCCGGATCCCCATGTGGGGGGATATCCGGTCCCTGAACCTGTCCAATTCCGTGGCTGTCCTCCTTTACGAGGCGCTGCGGCAGAACGGGTTTGAGAAGATGACCATGGAGGGCCATCTCCACCGGCTGGAATGGAAGGAATAGGATCCTATATTTTAGGGGAGGTGCCGTATGCGTTACAGAAGACTGGGAAAGACGGAGCTGATGGTCAGCGAGATCGGCCTGGGAGCCGAATGGCTGGAGCGTCACAACGCGGAGGAATGCCGGGCGGTCATTGACCGGTGCGGGGAGCAGGGGATCAATATCCTGGACTGCTGGATGCCGGAGCCCAACGTGCGGAGCAACATCGGGGCAGCCATCCGGGGAAAGAGGGAGCGCTGGTTCATCCAGGGCCACCTGGGCTCCACCTGGCAGAACGGCCAGTATGTGCGGACCCGGGACATGGAACAGGTGAAGGAGGCTTTTGCGGATCTCCTGGAGCGTCTGGGAACGGACTACATCGACCTGGGCATGATCCACTACGTGGACCGGGAGGACGAGCTGGATTCTATCGTAAACGGCCCGTTTTACGCTTACGCAAAGGAATTGAAGGAAAAGGGCGTGATCCGTCATATCGGTCTCAGTACCCATAACCCCAGGGTGGCGAAAAAGGCGGTGGAGCTGGGGATCGTGGAAATGATGCTGTTCAGCATCAATCCGGCCTTTGATCTGCTTCCGGCGTCTGAGGATATGAATACATACTTTGCCGAGGAGTACGATAAGGCTCTGGGCGGCATTGATAAAGAGCGGGCAGAGCTTTACCGGCTCTGCGAGAAGAACGACGTGGGCCTTACGGTCATGAAGGGCTTTGCGGGAGGGCGGCTGTTTGATGCAAAGCGTTCGCCCTTTGGCGCGGCGCTGACTCCGGTCCAGTGTATCCATTACGCCCTCACAAGACCGGCAGTGGCCTCCATCCTGGCAGGTTACGATACGCCGGAGCATGTGGATGAGGCTGTTTCTTATGAAACAGCCACGGAGGCGGAAAAGGATTATGCCAGCGTTCTGGCCTCTGCCCCCCGCCACGCCTACGACGGCCAGTGTCCCTACTGCGGCCACTGTAAGCCGTGTCCTGCGGGCATCGATATCGCCATGGTCAATAAGCTCTATGATCTGGCCTCCATGCAGCCGGAGGTCCCGGCTTCGGTCCGCGCCCATTATGAGGCGCTGGAACGGACGGCTTCTGACTGTATCGGCTGCCGCGGCTGCGAGACCCGCTGTCCCTTCCATGTTCCCGTGGCAGAGCGGATGGAGAAGGCCAGGGCGCTGTTTGCGGAAGGGAAATAAAGCGGTATCCCTTTTAGACACAAAAAGAAAGCTCCGGAAATGGGAACTCCGGGGCTTTTTTTGTACAGCCATGATATTAAAATTTCATGCCAGCCTGCTGTACTTTTCTATGATCCAATGCAAGTCCCATCAGTCCCTCTGGCTGATCGGCCATAAACAGAGGGATGTTCAGTACATCACCGTCCAGCTATTGCAGGGCATCCCCGCTGTCAATCAGGAATTCTGGGAACGCCATTGGACCGTTCTGCATGAAACTGACGACCTTAGGACATACTCATGCAACTATTTTTGTCCTTTATTGACGGGCATTTGTCCTAAATTTCCGATATACTCCCATATTTTTTGCACTATAAACATAAAAAATCATCACAAACAGGCTGAAAGGATGGTCAAGCATAGTTTTGGTGTCAAATTCATGTAAGCGGATAGACTCTAACTAAAATCATGAAAATAGATTTATAAGAGCAAAATATTTGTTAGCATGAATATCAAAATAGCAGAACAAGGACAACGCGGTGCAGATCGGACAGTGTACATCGCCTCAACGCGGCCCGTGCTCTGGAAAACCATGCCAAAATAATGGCTCATCAGCAATGACCATTCGCGGATTGGGCGTCAGGAAAATGGAAATCTTTCCTTTTTGATGGAGACCATCAGTGATTTGATGATAAAAAAAGAATGTGGCAGAATAAAGACGATTATTTCATACTATTATTAATAATTCGTTATAATAAATCATATTAAGTTTTTTAAAACATATAAAACATCATACACACAAACAAAAATAAATATTTAGCAATTTTGTTGAAAAATATCGATCATGTATGATAGTATATGTACATATTTAAGTAGAAATCAGGAGGCAAAACCATATGGACAAAGCAAAACAGCAGATCGTGGAAACTGTCGATGCGGCCCGGGAGGACCTGCTTGCCCTCTCAAAGAATATCCATGACAACCCGGAGCTGGGCTTCCAGGAGTTTAAGGCCATGGGCTTTATCAGCGATACTCTGGAAAAGCATGGCTTTACGGTTCAGAGAGACTACGGCGGTCTGGAAACGTCCTTCCGCGCAGATCTTTGCGGCACTGGCGAGGGTCCGACTGTGGCGTTCCTGGCGGAGTATGATGCCTTAAACGGAATCGGTCACGGGTGCGGACACAACCTGATCGCCACCTGCTCCGTAGGTGCATTTCTGGGACTGGCGCCTTTAATGAAGGAGCTGCCGGGACGGATCTCCATCATCGGCACACCTGCGGAAGAAGGCGGGGCCGGAAAGGTAAAGCTCCTGGCCAATGGTGCGTTTGACGATGTGGATTATGCTCTGATGATGCATCCTTCGGGCGGAGGCTCCAACCTGGTGGGCCGGGGAGGCCGGGCGGCATGTACCGTAAGAGTGGACTTTACGGGAAAAGGAGCCCATTCCTCTGCTCCGCAGAATGGGATCAATGCGCTTAGCGCGGTGATCAGTGTGTTTAACCAGATCGATATGATGCGCCCCACGTTTGATCCCCAGGACAATATCAATGGGATCGTTACCAACGGCGGTGCGGCGGCCAACATTATCCCGGCCAGCGCTGGCTGCGCGTTCTGTCTCCGGGCAGATACCATGAAGAGGATCGAGGTTCTGATCGATCTGATCAAAACGTGTGTGGCCAACGCAGAAAGACTGACAGGAGCCAAAGGACAGGTGGCCTGGGATGATATTTCTGCTGAACGGTATCCCAGCCGGCCCATGTGCCAGGCGTTTAAGGACAATATGCATGAGTTGGGGATCGAAATGACCTGGCCAGACCCGAAAAAACAGTACGGCTCTTCGGATATTGGAAATGTCTCTATTAAGATCCCGGCGATCCATGATTATCTGTCCATCACGGATGATAAGACCATTCAGGCCCATACGGTGGAGTATACGGCTGCATCTGGTACGCCGGAGGCCAACGAGGTATGTCTGAAGGGTGCTAAGGGACTGGCTATGACCGGATATGATATCTTATCGGATCCGGGTTTCCAGAAGGAGATCAAAGAGTATCACGATAAACAGATCCCGGATTTTTACAAACATTAACAAAAAGAAATGCAGACCAGGGGCGGAACAGGGTTTCTGCCTCTGGTCTTTGAGGAAGAGAGGGGCAGGGTATGGAGCTTTACCAGCTGAGATATTTTGCGAGGGCGGCAGCTTATGAGAACATTTCCATGGCAGCCCAGGATCTTCACGTGACCCAGCCGTCCATCAGCAAAGCGGTGAAGGCTCTGGAAAAGGAGCTCCAGGTGGAGCTGATGCGGAGAAACGGAAAATACTGTGAGCTGACCCATGAGGGCCGGCTGCTCCAGGCCAGGATCCTTCCGGTTCTTGCGGAACTGAATGATATCCCGGCAGAGATCCAGAACAGGCAGTCCAGGCAGCAGATCCGTTTAAATGTATTGTCTGCCTCTTTTCTGATCCCGGATCTGATACGGAAATTCCGTGCCAGCCACGGGGATGTGTTTTTCCGGATCCTGGACCGCAGGGAGTCTATCAGCTGGGATATCTGCATCCGCAGCACACTTCCCGAGGTGTTTTTCAGCAATGCCGTAAAGCTGATGGATGAGGAGCTGCTGCTGGCATGCCGGAGAGATTCCAGGCTGGCAGAAAAAAAGCGGATCACATTGTCGGATCTTTCCAATGAGGATTTCATTGCTTTGAAGGAGGGCGGAAGTCTTCGGGAGATTTCAGATAAGAGATTCCAGGAGCTTGGCTTTATCCCCCAGGTTGCATATGAATGCGATAATCATTATATCTTAAAGCGTATGGTAGAGGAGGGACTTGGAGTCGCCATATGGCCAGAATATTCATGGCGCAGACAGTTGGAGAGGGAGGAAGAGAATCCATATGTCTGTCTCAGACCGCTGGACATCCCGAATTTTACCCGGTCCCTGTATCTGATCCGTCAGAAGGATATTAAGATGACAAGGGAAATGGAGGATTTTTTGAAGTTTACAGAGGGCTATTTTTCAGCAATGAATAAGTAATTTAAATATTCCCAAATGTTCGATAGTATTCGAGAAACGAATGGATCTTATTCTCAAAAATTATTGGACATCCAGGAGGTTTAAACCTATAATGAGGATAGTTAGAAGCGCTTTTTAAGGATAGGACCAGCAGGATGGCCGGGGTGTTTTTGGATGCCCCCTTAAAAAGGGCGCTTTTTTGTTTTAGAAAGTCTTTATGGGAAAAATATTTATAGGAGGGCTTACACCATGTATCAGGTATCAGACCATACCAGATCCCAGTTTGAAAAAATGCTGGGGCTTGCCAGTGTGAAGGAAGCGCTGGCTTTCATCGAGGCCAACCAGCCGGAGGCCATTGAGGAGCAGAAGGAGCTGGTGCTCATCGAGGCTCCCACCGGTCATGAGGAAAACCGCGCCAAGGTATTTGCTGAGAAATTCAAGGCGCTGGGGCTGGAGGACGTTCATACAGACCGGGGCGGCAATGTGATCGGCATCCGCCGCGGAACAGGAAAGGGGCCGAAGGTGCTGATCGAGGGCCATATGGATACCGTATTCCCCTTTGGGACTGTGAAAGGCGTGGAGGAAAAGGACGGCTTTCTGTATGCTCCCGGGATCGGCGATGATACAAGAGCGCTGGCTATGCTCCTGTGCCTGATCCGTACCCTCAATAAAACGGGGATCCAGACAGCCGGGGATATCGTGTTTGTGGGGACCACCCGGGAAGAGGGAATGGGCGGTCTTGGCGGAATGAAGGATTTCCTTGCAGATAATGATGACATCGACATTTCCCTGAGCCTGGACAACAACGACATGAGCCTTCTGGTGTTCGAGGCCACCGGCGGTGAGACGTATGAGGTGAATTTCTACGGAATCGGCGGCCATGCCTTTGGCTGCTTCGGAAAGATGGCCCAGCCGGTCCATGCGGCGGCCAGGGCTGTGGCAAAGATCGCTGACTTTGTGGTTCCGTCGGATCCCAAGACCAGCTTCTGTGTGTCCAATTTCCACGGAGGAAACGATGCGGGCGTCCATGCGATCGCGCCCAAGGCTACGATCAAATTCAACTTCCGGTCCAATTCCCAGGAGGAGCTGGCGAAATTAAGGACAAATATCTTCAACGCCATTGAAGAGGCCTGCCAGGAGGAGACCGCAAAATGGGGTCAGGATACGATCACATGGGATAAGAAGCTCATCAGCAGTGTTCCCGGCGGCACCCAGGATATGAACGCTCCCCTGGTGGAGACCGCTTATCTGGGTTTAAGCCATCTGGACGTAGAGCCGGTGATCCACAGAGGCGGCTGCACCAACGCCAACGTGGCCGTTGCCAAGGGACTTCCGGCGCTCTGTATGGGCCGTGCCTATGCCCCGGATGAAAATTCCAAGAATATCATGAACCACAGCATCCATGAAAAGTTCCCCATCAACGGCGCTTATAAGGCCATCCAGCAGGCATTTTTAGTGCTGATGATGGCAGTCGGGATCGAGGGGGAATTTGATTCCATCACAGGCATCGGAGCAGAAAAATAGTCGGAAAAGAGGACATGGATCTTATGAAAAAGACAAGCTTTATTGCCACTGGAGACGCATTTATCACGCGCCGGTTCCCGGAGGGCGGATATGAGGGGTTCGAGGCCGTCCGGGACTGCATCATGCAGCACGATGTGAAATTTTCCAATCTGGAGATGACCTTCCATGACCATGAGGGGTATCCGGCCGCCTTTTCCGGCGGCACCTGGGCCATGGCGGATCCCAGGACCCTGGACGATATGAAGTCCTTTGGGTTTAACCTTTACAATACAGCCAACAACCACTCCCATGATTACAGCCATGGCGGCGTTCTGGCCACCATCGAGCATTTACGGGAACGGGATATGATCTTTGCCGGAACGGGAAAGAACCTGGGAGATGCGTCCAGACCGTGCTATCTGGAAACAAAGAAGGCCAGAGTGGCCATGATCGGCGTCACCTCGTCCTTCCATGAATCCGGTATGGCAGGCGGCCAGAGCGCAGATATGTGCGGCCGTCCGGGACTGAATCCTCTGCGCTTCGAGACCGTTTACCATGTGACCCAGGAGTATTATGACCAGGTTGCAGGGCTGGCGGCTCTTACAAAGGTCAACGCTTCCATGGAAAACTCCGTGAAGAATGGATATAAGAATCCGCCGCCGGAGGGGACCTTCCTGTTTGGAAAGTATAAATTCAAGCTGGATGAAACCAACTGGATCGAGAGCATCCCCAACGAAACGGATATGGCCCGGATCGAGGGAGAGATCCGGGAGGCCGGAAAGCAGGCGGACGTGGTGCTGGTGAGCATCCATGCCCATGAGACCGATGCGGGCGATACAAAGGTGCCGGCCATGTTCCTGGAGACCTTTGCCAGACGCTGTGTGGATGCTGGTGCAGATGTTATCATCGGCCATGGTCCTCATGAGCTTCGGGGGATCGAGATCTATAAGGGGAAAACCATTTTTTACAGCCTGGGGAATTTCCTGTTTGAAACGGAGACCGTGGATCTCCAGCCTTATGATGCGTATTTAAATAAGAAGCTTCCCCTGGATACAAAGGTGGGGGCATATATGGATGACCGGAGCAAGATGGGAACCGTGGGGTACGGAGTCCTGCCGGAGATCTGGTTTTCTGTTATGGCTGCCTGGGACATGGAAGATGGGAAGACCACGGAGATCCGCCTGTACCCCATTTCCCTGGGTATGGAGCGGGTACGCTCCCAGAAGGGCGTGCCGGTAATGACTGGAGACGAAAAGGTCCTGGAGTATCTGGCGGAGCTTTCGGCTCCCTACGGAACCGCCATGGAGATCCGGGATGGCGTAGGTTATATCCGACTGAAATAATGCATTGACAGATTCTGGAGACGGCTGCAAAAACTCTCTCACTCCACTTGGCGCCGTCTCCTTTTTGCTTTTTATTTTGTACAAAATTTTTATACGTTTCTTTTTTCAGGTATATTTTTGTTAGAAAAAATATGTTATAATAAGGGAATCAAGCGACATCATTGGGAGGGATTACACATGAATCGAATCAATGCGGCCAACAGGGCCCTGTTTGAAGAGCTGGTAAAGCAGGTCCAGGTGCAGGGGAATGCGGCGGGGATCGCCGTTGCCATTGTGGATGAAGAGGGAAAGACCCAGTATGAACAGTACTTCGGGTACAGGGATACGGAGCAGAAGCTGCCTATGGATGAAAATACGATCTTCGGTCTGGCATCTGTGACAAAGTCCTTTGTGGCCTTGTCCATCATGCAGCTGGCAGAAAAAGGCCTTCTGGACCTGGACGATCCTGTGAGCCGGTACATACCGGAGTTTACCAATAAGAACCAGGAGCCGGTACGGATCCATCATTTCCTGAGCCACAGCGGCGGCTTTTATCCGGTACACCGGACTGTGGTAAAGGAGATCGCAGAGAAGCTGGGGATCTCCGAGGAGACAGAGGGTGACCTGGGTTACAGCGTGAAGTTAGCGGAGGCAGGAGCAAAGGCAGTGGCAGAGCAGCTGGATGCCCAGACTCCGGGCCACGGTCTCATTGGAAGACCGGGCGAATACATGAGCTACTGCAACGACGGCTATGGCCTCCTTTCTGAGATCGTCCGCCGGGTCGGAGGAGAGGCTTCCTTTGCAGACTATGTGAAAAAGAATATTCTGGATCCTCTGGGAATGGAGCGCAGCGGTTGCGATTACCTGCGGCCCAGACTGGATGAAAACAGCGCCGTATTATATAAGAAAGAGAACGGCGTCATGACCGGCTGTAAGGACTATTACGACAATGCCTTTGTTCTGGGCGGGGCCGGATCCATGAAGTCCACCATTTCCGACATGAAGAAGATCCTGTATATGTATCTGAACCATGGAAAGACCCCGGACGGCGGCCGTATCCTTTCAATGGAAGGTATCCGGTCCATGTGCCGTCCGCGGATGGAGTACCGACCGGAGAGCTGGTACTGCTTCGGACTGGCTACAAAGAAGATCGACGATGTGACCGTGGTGGAGCACGGGGGAAGCCTTACAGGCGTTTCCTCCAACATGTCCTGGTCCTACGACGCCGGCTGCGGAGTCATCGTTCTCTGCAACACCTCCGACGTACCGGTGAGCGCCATTGCCGATGCGGCCATGCGTATGTACCATGGCCGGAATCCGCTGGAGGACCGGGGACTTTACCAGGAAAATCCATGGCCAGAAAAGACCAGAAAGGCCGCAGTGGGCTGCTACCTTTCCAGCGAGGACTCCGAGGTGGAGATCCGGGAGAACGGAGACGGAGTTCTGGCAGTGGTAGAGGGCAGAGAGAAAAATCTGGTCATGGTCCAGGAAAACCTGGGGATCATCCGCGGCTATGCAAAGGACGCGTATCTGAAGCTCTTTAAGGATGAAAACGGCGGAGTGTTCGCCATCGGTTTTGGCGGACGGATGCTGCCGAGAAAATAAAATGGAGGTATTCAGCATGGACATTTATGAACAGATCACCAAAATGGCAGATGAGATCGCACCGGAGCTGGTAGCCCAGCGCCGCGATTTCCACAAGTTCGCAGAAAAAGGCTGGTTCGAGATGAGGACCTCCTCCATCATTGCCAGAAAGCTGACAGAGATGGGGTATGAGGTCTTAGTGGGCGACCAGGTCTGCAAAAAAGACGCCAGAATGGGCGTTCCGTCGGATGAGGAGCTGGAGGAGCAGTACGAGAGAGCTGTGGCCCAGGGGGCAGATCCGGAGTTTGTGAAATATACAAAGGGCGGTATGACCGGAGTGATCGGTATCCTGCGCTGCGGAGAGGGCCCCACAGTAGCCATGCGTTTCGACATCGACGCACTGGGCGTATTTGAGGAAAAGGACAAATCCCACCGGCCTGCCTGCGAGGGCTTTGGCTCCGTCAACGAGGGCTTTATGCATGCCTGCGGCCATGACGGCCATGCCACCATCGGCCTGGGTGTTGCCAAGGTACTGATGTCCATTAAGGATTCCCTTCATGGGACCATGAAGCTGATCTTCCAGCCGGCAGAAGAGCATATGGGAGCCGGAGAGCTTGTCGACTGCAATTTCACGCAGGTTGCGAAACCGGACGCATTTATCGGTCTTCACGTATCACCGGAGATCGATGCCGGAAGCATCGGATTAAAGAAGGGACCGGCAAACGCGTCCAATGATTTCTTTAATATCAAGATCAAAGGAAAGGGCGGACATGGCGCTCATCCGGAAAACTGCATCGATCCGGTCGTAATCTCCGGCTATGTGATCACACAGCTTCAGACCGTGATCTCCCGTGAGAACTAT
>ENA-OPCD01003351-OPCD01003351.1-human-gut-metagenome-genome-assembly--contig:-NODE-3351-length-10296-cov-2.063666_pt1 | contig 10296 bp, 10 predicted proteins | sample MGYA00241560_ERZ501471 | MGnify/ENA primary metagenome ERZ501471 (study PRJEB25962, sample SAMEA2042578) | human gut metagenome | biome: human gut; feature: human-associated habitat; material: faeces...
TTACGGGCAGCTCCACCTTGGGCTTCGTCCTCTTTACCGTCCTTGTCCTCCTCGGCAAACGCATCGGCGACCATCTGGTGCTCGTGCTGATCAACGATGTCAGCGAGTCGATCCGGTTCGCTCAGATTCGAGACTCGTTCATATCGAACGTCTCCGAACAGCTGCTGCAACCGACCCGCGCGCTGGAGCGGCTGGCCGATTCGTTGGAGAGCGCGGACGTGAGCCACGAGCAGCTGTCGAACCACGCGCGGCAGGTGCGGCATTCCTGTGTGCGGCTCGACCGCATGATCTCTGACCTGCTGATGCTGATTAAGGCTCAGGAGCCGGTGACGGCTTCGGAGGCGAACCGTTGCGACCTGTTCTCGCAGGTTTCCGGGGCCGTGGATGATCTTGCCGGCGCTGCGCGGGATGCCGGGGTGCAGGTGCGGGTCGGCGGCAAGAGCCCCGTGATGATTCACGGGGAGGCCGATCAGATTCGCATGGCCGTGCGCAAGATGGTGGAGAATGCGATCGTGTATTCACACCCAGGCGGGGCGGTCGGCGTCTCCGTCGCCCTGTCTTCGGACGGGAAGAACGCCGTGGTGCGTGTCATCGATCATGGCGAGGGCGTGCCGAAGGCCGATCTGCCCCGTATCTTCGAACGGTTCTACCGCGGTTCCAACCAGAACGAGCGCACGACCGACGGCATCGGTCTGGGATTGGCGATCGTCAAGCATGCGGCGCTCGCCCATCACGGCGATGTGACGGTGTGGAGCGCTCCCGGGCAGGGCAGCACGTTCACGCTGTCGCTGCCGGTGGAGGACTGATACGGCTCAGTTGCCGAGACGCCGGTAATCCCAGCGGTCGAAATGCTCCCATACCAGCATCATGACGCCGATGACCAGTCCGGCCGCGCACATGATGAGCAATTGCAGCACATCCAGCCCGCACGCGAGCAGTATCGCGCTGACGATCAGCGCGACCGACCACAGCACGCAGCCGATGAGGAACGTCTTGCGCAGGTCGACGCGCACCGGTTTCGGTGCCGGCTTGCGTACTTCAGGATTGATGATGGCTGCGAATTTCATACCTATATACCTTAGCGCATGGGATGAATCGGGCGGGTGGCGGTACATACACCGGCACCCGCCCGAGCGTTCAGTCCTTGATGATCGGGCGGCTCTTGCTGCCGCGTCCGTCACAGGTGCTCGACGACGTAATCGATGCACGCGGTGAGCGCGGCCACGTCCGACGGCTCCACCGAGGGGAACACGCCGATGCGCAGCTGGTTGCGCCCGAGCTTGCGGTATCCGGACGTGTCTACGATGCCGTTCTCGCGCAGCGCGGCGATGACCTGTTTGGCGCTGACCGCGTCATCCAGGTCGACGGTGACGACCGCATTGGAGCGCGAGCCCGGGTCGGCGACGAACGGCCGGGCGTATTCGCTGCGCTCCGCCCACTCGTACAGCAGCGCGGCGGACTGCGCGCAACGTGCCGTGGACCAGGCCATGCCGCCATTCTCGTTGAGCCAGCGCACCTGATTCTCCAGCATGATTAGCGTGGCGACCGACGGCGTGTTCAGGGTCTGATCCTTGCGTGCGTTGTCGAGCGCGGAGGTCAGCGAGAGGAACGGCGGAACCCAACGGCGGGAGCCTTCGAGCTTGGCTTCGCCCTCGACCTGCTGCGCACGTGCGATGGCGCGCGGCGACAGCACCGCGATCCACAGGCCGCCGTCGGAGCCGAACGCCTTCTGCGGGGAGAAGTAGTACGCGTCGGTCTGGCTGACATCCACCGGCAACGCGCCGGCAGCGCTGGTGCCATCGACCACGACGATCGCGTTCTGCTCGTCGCTGCCTTCCACGCGCCGCACCGGTGCCGACACGCCGGTGGAGGTCTCGTTGTGCGCCCACGCGTAGGTGTCCACGCCGTCGGTGCGCTCGGGGAGCCGATAGGTGCCCGGCTCTCCCGCGAAGATGACGGGGTCGTCGAGGAAGGGCGCGCTCTGCGCCGACTTGGCGAACTTCGTGCTGAATGAGCCGTATGTGCCGAATGCGGCCTTGCCGACGATGAGCGACGCGCAGGCGATGTCCCAGAAGGCGCTTGCGCCGCCGTTGCCGAGCGCGATCTCATATCCGTCGGGCAGGGAGAAGAACGAGCCGAGTCCTTCACGGATGGAGGCGACCAGGGATTTCACCGGCGTCTGCCGGTGTGAGGTGCCGAGGAGCGTCTTGCCGCCGCGTTCGAGCGCGTCCACCTGCTCGGGGCGGATCTTGCTGGGGCCGGAGCCGAATCGTCCGTCTTCGGGCTTCATTGAGGACGGGATGTTCACGATATTGTCCATATGTTCAACACTAGCCAATGATGCGGATTGATGGGGGTCGGCGTTCATGTGTCGGATGCGGTCGGGTTGCCGATGGCCGCACCCCGCGGTAAGCTGGTCAACCGTGATGAACGTGCGGCGTCTTCGGAAGGCCGCATCGCGATGGTATTAAAGGAGCAAAAAGTATGAGGCATGCTGCGCATAAGGCCAATAAGGATTCCGTTCAGCGCACCAGCCCTTCGGCGTTATTCCGCTCCTCCCGGGGTTCCCACACGGCCAGGGCCGTGCGTGCCGTGCGGGCGGCCAACGGCGATGCCGTGGCGCTCGCCATCGACCCCGTTCTTGCAGCCAAGCTGAACGAGGTCGCCCCGATGACCCGCCGGGCCATCCGCGAGACCGCGAAGGCCGCGCAGCGCAAGTCGTACATGATGTCATCCGCATCCCTTGCGGCTCTGGTCGGCACTGCGGCCACCGCCTTGGCCTTTTCCAATATCCAGCAGTCGTCCAACTCTCGTCTGCTGGCCGACGATCCCGCCACGACGACCACTCAGCTGGCCCGCGTGACCGGTTCGACGGTCTCGCGTTCCGAATCCCGTACCGAGCTCGGCCCCATCGCCTCCGACCAGACCGCAGCCGCGGCCACGAGCGGCGCGGCCGACGCGAAGACGAGCAATATGAACGCCGACGCCAAATCCGTGCAGACCACCAACAACGGCAACTGGGAGCTGAACGACAAGAACTCCGCCATCGACGTGAGCCAGCTGTCCCGCTCCCTGGCGAACAACCCGCAGGTCGCGGTGCTGGTCGACCAGGATGCCGGCAAGCTGCCCGAAGGATTCAACCCGAACCATGCCACGGGCGACAGCGGTCTCGCCTATGCGTTCAGCCAGTGCACGTGGTGGGCGTACCTGCGTCGCCATCAGCTCGGCCTGCCCGTCGGATCATATTTCGGCAATGGTCAGGACTGGGCGAACTCCGCTCGTGCGCACGGCTACTGGGTGGACAACACGCCTCGCCACAAGGGCGACGTCATGGTGTTCCGCGCGGGTCAGGAAGGCGCGAGTTCCGTGTATGGCCATGTCGCCATCGTGGAGAGCATCAACGCTGACGGCACGGTCACCGTCTCGGAGTGCGGTGCTTCGCTGAACGGCAAGCCGGCATCCCGCACCCTTTCCAACGTGAACGACTTCCAGTACATCCACTACTGATTTTCGGCGGGTCTTCGGTCCCCGCCAGTGAGATTCATCTCTATTATTCTCCCGGGAGTGTCGCGCCGGTCGTGTGAAGATTGCCGGTTTTCCCGTGATGTTGCCGATATGGCGTGATTTCCTAGCGTGAGTGTTTTCAGGCGAAGATGCATGCCTGTGTGCTACAATCATGCCTCGATGATGATTTGCAAGAAGATTATTTCGACTATCACCGCCGCAGCAGCTGCGGTGGGGTTGTTCACGGTATCGGTGCCTGTCGCCTTGGCCGGTTCCGATAATGCGAGCAGGAAGGCGATTACCTCTTCTCGCTCGTTCCCGAAGATGAACACCGCGCGTAAGGACCTGCTCAAGGAGACCGTATCGGTCAGCTCCGATGACAGCGAAAGCTGGGGCGGTGTGGAATCCCTGAACGTGCCCGAGACCAAGTCCACGGCCGAGAAAAAGGCCGAGGAAGAGGCCAAGAAGGCCGAAGAGGAGCGCAAGGCCGCCGAGAAGGCCGCCGCCGAAGCCGCCCGCCTGCAGGCGGCGGAGGTCAGCCGTTCCCGCGCATCGGCCGCGACCAGCAGCACCAGCTCGTCGTCCGTCTCCAATGACGGTGCGGTCAATGCCCCGGTCAGCGCCAATGGCGCCGGCGTGGTCGCCTACGCCTCCCAGTTCCAGGGCGTGCCCTATGTGTACGGCGGCACCACGCCGTCGGGATTCGACTGCTCGGGCTTCACGCAGTACGTGTACTCCAAGTTCGGCATCAGCCTGCCGCGTATCGACTATCAGCAGCGTGTGTGGGCTCAGGCTCACGGCACGAAGGTCAGCGATCCCCAGCCGGGCGACCTGATGTGGAGATCCGGCCATGTGGGCATCTACGTCGGCAACGGTCTGATGATTCACGCGCCGCGCCCCGGCAAGAGCGTGTCCATCGTGCCCGTATACGCTTCCTTCGAGTATTACCGAATCATCTAAGCCGGTTGCTTCGGGTCGAAGAGTCTTCGAACGATATTTCGCACTGCACAGCGCCTCCATTGGGGCGCTGTCGTGCTTTTTCGACAGGTGATGCGGCGACGATGCCGTGCCCGCTTCCGCTGCGCTGCCGCGCGTTATGACACACCGACGCCAGGAATGTGGCATTGTTCTCAATCGGCAAAATGACTGATGTTCATCCCGCATCCTGACGCGTACGCGGTATTCTAGGAACTATGACCCGATGCGCCGCTGCATCGGTGTTACCTTAAGGAGGTTGCCATGATCAACGAAAAGGCGATTCTGGTTGGGGTGGACGGTTCTCATGCCAGTTACAAGGCCACGTGGTGGGCCGCCAATTTTGCCAAGCATGCGGGATTGACGCTGCAGATCGTATGCGCGTATTCGCTGCCCAGCTACGCCGCAGTGTCGTTCGACGCCACGTACACCGCGATGGGTGATGACAACGCGGCGCACAGCGACGCACAGGAGATTCTTTCCAAGGCCAAGGCCATCGCCGACGAGCAGGGCGTCGAGGCGGCGACGCTGATCGTCACCGGTGACCCAGCGTCCGTGTTCGTCGAGCTGTCGCGCAACTATAATCTCATCGTCATCGGCAATCGCGGCAAGGGCGGACTGGCCGAGCGCCTGCTCGGCACCACCAGCTCGTCGCTGCCCGCGTACGCGTACTGCCCGATCGTCGTCGTGCCCTATACCGACGACGACGGCAACCTGATGCACCTGAACAACACGATCACCAAGGTGGCGGTTGGCTCCGACGAGTCGAAGTGGGGTCTGAAGGCGCTGGACATCGCCGCCTCGTTCGCCAACATGTGGGGTGCCGAACTCGACGTGATCTCCGCCGCGCCGAAGGTGCAGGGATCAGACGGCGACAAGGCCGTGATGGAATCCTTCATGGAGGATCTTGAGGTGCGCATCAAGCCGATCGAGGAGTCCTACCCCGATCTGAAGATCACCCGCACCGTGGTGCCGGGCAACGCCGTGCAGGCGCTGACCAAAGCCAGCTATGACCATGACGTGGTCGTCGTCGGCTCCCGCGGCCGCGGCGGGTTCACCGGCCTGCTGCTGGGCTCCACCAGCCAGGGACTGATCCAGCACGCCGTCGGCCCGGTGTATGTCGTACCCCGCAAGTACGTCGAAGCCGCGGAATCCCGTCTTGACACGGTTCCGAGCTCGCCGGCCGATGTCGAGCCGAAGCCCTTGGAGTCCATCGGCGGTGTTGAGGAGCTGCCGGTGCCGGCCGCGCAGCCGGAGGTCGTCGAGCAGATCGATTCGGCCATCGACCCCGAGCACAAGGCCTGATTCGGCTCTGATGCATGCAGTGGCCCCGCCGGACTCGATGCCCGGCGGGGCCACGATGTTGTTGTGCCGGCGCTCGTGCCGCGGACGCGGCAGCATGAACTCCTCCGTGCCGTTATATGACAGGGGAGGAGCCCCGCGATGCCTCAGTGGCGAACCGTCACGTCCATGCGCACCGGCGTCTCCTGCACATAGGTGTGCTTGACGGTGCAGCCCTTTTCGATGTGGCGCGTGACACGCTCCTTGAGCTTGTTCGCATCCTCTTCGCTCAGCTTCGCGTCAGTGGCATCCACTACGACCTGCTCGTTGAAGTTGATGTAGGCATCGCTGTCGGCGTCATATGTGCCGTCCACGACGATCTTCGCGCCCTTGCCGTCACCGAGTGTGTGCTCGATGGCGAACTGGCTGGACAGCGCGGCACAGCCCGCCAGCGCGATCTTCATCAGGTCTCCGGGGGTGAACACTCCGCGGCCCTTGCCGAACTTGATGTGAGCGCCGTCATCGCTGAACGCATCCCATGAACCATCCTTGTTGCGCTCGACCCAAAGTCGCTTGCCCATGCGTATCTCCTCGTGTAGTCGTCATGACGCGCCTGCCGCGTCACACATACCTCTAATGTAGACCACAATCGTTCGCCATGGGTCGTGATACGCGTTCGGCTGGACGCCCCTCCGGCCCGAGCACGTCTGCTCGATGGGTACTTTGGTCTGATCTGGGTCTGGTTTGGGGTGTCTACCCCCGTCTCGTCCGGCGTTTCATCTCCGAAATCGCCTGTGCATGCCATGTTTCGGCGTCACGCTGTGCGGGTACCGTCACGCTGTGCGGGTTCGTGGCGTGACGGTTTCTTGGAAACCGCTGGAAACACTGGGGTTTGTGGTACCGTCACTGTGTGCGAGGGCGCACACAGTGACGGTACCCGCACAGCGTGACGCTACCGCATCCATCGCACGTTGCCGTCCGTCGTCTCCGCCACTCGCGTCGGGCTGTTAGCCGCTGTCGTTATACTGGGTGGCATGGCTTTGACACCGGAACAACTCGCAGATATCCGCACCCGTATCCCCGCCCGTCCTCACAGTGACGTCCCCACGCCGTACGAGGATTTGGTGCGCCGGATCATGCTCGAAGGCACGCTCAAGTCCGATCGCACCGGCACGGGAACGATATCCCTGTTCGGGCAGCAGATGCGTTTCGACCTGTCAGAAGGATTCCCGCTGCTCACCACCAAGACCGTGTTCTTCAAGGGACTGGCATACGAGCTGCTGTGGTTCCTCAAGGGCAGCAGCAACGTGCGCTGGCTGCAGGAGCACAACGTGCACATCTGGGATGACTGGGCGGACGAGAATGGCGACCTCGGTCCCGTGTACGGTGTGCAGTGGCGCAGCTGGCCCGCGCCGACTCCCGAAGACCCGAATCGCACCATCGACCAGATCGGCAATGTCCTCGACCTGATCCGCAACCACCCCGACTCCCGTCGCATGGTGGTCAGCGCATGGAACCCGGCCGAGGTCGAGAACATGGCGCTGCCGCCCTGCCACGCCCTGTTCCAGTTCTACGTGGCCGACGGGCGGCTCAGCTGCCAGCTGTACCAGCGTTCGTGCGACATGTTCATCGGGGTGCCGTTCAACATCGCTTCGTATTCGCTGCTGACGATGATGATCGCGCAGCAGACCGGCTTGGAACCGGGCGAATTCGTCTGGACCGGCGGCGACTGCCACGTCTACGACAACCACGTCGACCAGGTGCTGGAGCAGCTGTCGCGCGAGCCGTACCCGTATCCGAAGATCGAGATCCGCAAGGCCGATTCGCTGTTCGACTACCAGTACGAGGATTTTACGATCGTCGACTACCGGCACCATCCCACCATCAAGGCGCCGGTCGCGGTCTGAACCGACCGTTACACTATTGTCCCAGTCCGATTCAAGGAGTGAATGAAATGGAGCATGATAGTAGCCGCAACGGCTATCACGAACCGGAGCCCGGGTTCGCCGGGCAGGAGAAAGCCGATGATTGGGGTGATGACTTTCCCAAGACGTTTTCAGTGAACCTGATTTGGGCCGAAGCTGACGACAAAGACGGCCGTCCCGGTGCCATCGGGTTCGACGGCGGCATGCCTTGGCATCTGCCGGAGGATATGAAACGTTTCAAGGAGCTCACCGTCTCTCACCCGGTGATCATGGGACGCAGGACATGGGAGTCACTGAACGTGAAGTACCGTCCGCTGCCCAATCGTGACAACATCGTGGTATCGCACAATCCCCAGTATCTGGCGCTGGGTGCCACGGTCGTCACCGATCTGGATGCGGCGCTCGACATCGCGCGGCAGGAGGCCATTCCCGACGACGGGCTTGACCGCAGCGAGATCTGGGTGCTCGGTGGAGCGCAGGTCTTCCAGGAGGCGCTGCCTTTCGCCAGCAAGGCGTTCGTGACGAAGATCCAGACCTCAGTGGACGCAGACACGTATGCGCCCGATATGGATGCTCTGGTCGATGCCGGCCTGTGGGAGGTCGCCGACCCCGGCCATTGGAAGAGAACGCAGAAGGACGACAGCGGAATCAAGCGGTACCGCTTCGTCACCTATCGCAAGATCGGCTGAATCGCCGCGCGCGCAAGTTCACCGGGCGCCTTACGCACAGGCGCCCATCGGAAACCATCAGGAGCCATCATGACACAGCAGCACCCATACACCGTGATGACCGTGTGCACGGGCAACATCTGCCGCTCGCCCATGGCGGAGATCATCCTTCGCGCCGAATTCGAGTCGCGTGGGATAGGGGAGGACCGCGTGCGCGTCCTGTCCAGCGGCGTGAGCGACGAGGAGTACGGCCATCCTATCGACCCGCGCGCCGTGCGCGTGCTGCGGGCCGACGGGTATGAGATCCCCACGCATCATTTCGCCCATCGCGTCACGCGCGAGGAGATCGAGGAAACCGACCTGTTCCTGCCGATGACGGCCTCGCATATGCGCGCACTGCTGCGGCAGCTGCCGTCCTCCAAGCGCGCCGAAGTGCACATGTACCGCAGTTTCGACCCGAACCTGCCCAAGCCGGCGGCCGGCCGCGAGGACTCCATCGACCTGGTGGATCCCTGGTATGGCGGGCCCCACGAGTTCCAGGTGGCCATCGGCCAGATTCAGGAGGTCGCGCCGTACATCGTCGATTGGGTGGAACGGCAGATCGGATGACGGCATGCGGCCGGCCGCCGGAGCGTGGCGGCACGCGACGAGATGCGATGAAACGCGACGCGCCTTGGCATGACTGCCGGGCGCGTCGCGTCATATTCGCCGGATTGCGCCGCGGCGAGCCGGGCGGATATCGTTCACCGGATTATTCTGGTGCATTGACAGCCGGTTTCGCGGGGATACCCGCGTATTCCATCGGAACATGTATCGGAACGTTCGAGGAGGAATGATGAGCAGACTGAACGGCAGACGTGCCGAGGCCGAAGCGCAGGGGTTGCGCGTCAATGTGGCGATTCTGGGCGCCGGGCGCATCGCGCATTCGATGGCTCGAACACTGGTGGCGATGGCGGCGGACCCGCGGTATGCCGGTCTGGTAGCGCCGTATGCGGTCGCCGCGCGTGACGGGGGCAGGGCCGCGGCGTTCGCGGCCGAATACGGGTTCCCGGTGTCGTATGGCTCGTATGACGAGCTGCTGGCCGACCCGGACGTGGATCTGGTGTATATCGCCACGCCGTGGCTCAAGCACGTGCCGATGGCCGTGTACGCCATGGAGCACGGCAAGCACGTTTTCTGTGAAAAGCCTCTGGGCACCAATGTGGCTCAGTGCAAGGAAGCTGAAAAGGTTGTTGAGGCCCATCCGGAACTGGTGTTCCAACTGGGCTTCATGCGCCGGTTTGACCCCTCCTATGCTGAGGCCAAGCGCCGTGTGGACGCCGGTGAAATCGGCAAAGTGGTGCTGGTCCGCTCCTGCACCCAGGATCCCCGCAGCACCATTGAATCCACACTGAAATTCCTCCCCCACTCTGGCGGCCAGTTCCTGGACATGTGCGTCCACGATCTGGATCTGATCCGCTGGTTCACCGGCTCTAACATCCGTAACGTCTGGGCCATCGGTGGTGTCTTTGAGTTCGACCTCTGTCGGGAACTGCATGACACAGACAATGCCGCCGCCATGGTCCAGTGCGAAAACGGCGCCATGGGCTTTCTCTTTGCCAACCGCACCCATGCAGCAGGCTGCAATGTAGAGACGGAAATCGTCGGAACCCACGGCACGCTGCGCATCGCCCCCGTGGGCGCCCGGAACCTGCTGCAGGTCGTGGATGAGCATGGTGCGCGGCAGGAGTACTATCCGGACTTCATGTCCCGCTGGCACACCGCTTTTCTGGCTGAGATGCAGGCGTTTACGGACCACATCCGTACCGGCACACACCCTGCGGACCTGACGGTCTACGACGGCACCGCTGTATCCGAGGCGGCCTATCGCTGCAAGGAATCCTTTGAGACCGGCAAAATGCTCCCCATCCGCTGAGCCGCACTGCAAAAGTAATACTTCTTCC
>ENA-OPCD01003352-OPCD01003352.1-human-gut-metagenome-genome-assembly--contig:-NODE-3352-length-10294-cov-2.901162_pt1 | contig 10294 bp, 11 predicted proteins | sample MGYA00241560_ERZ501471 | MGnify/ENA primary metagenome ERZ501471 (study PRJEB25962, sample SAMEA2042578) | human gut metagenome | biome: human gut; feature: human-associated habitat; material: faeces...
TCAGCCCTCCCATCTGCGCAGGGCGATGCAGGCGTTGTGACCGCCAAAGCCCAGGGAATTGGAGATCGCACAATCCACATCCATGGAAACGCCGCCGCCCATTACATAGTCCAGGTCACATTCCGGATCCGGAGTGCGAAGGCCCGCTGTCTCATGGACAAAGCTGTCTTCAATGGATTTCACACAGGCGATGAACTCCACGCCTCCGGCTGCTCCCAGCAGATGGCCCACCATGGACTTGGTGGAGCTGATCCTTGTTTTGTATGCCTGGTCTCCCAGGGCCAGCTTAACGGCCTTCGTCTCAAACAGGTCATTGTGGTGGGTGCCTGTGCCGTGGGCATTGACATAATCGATCTGCTCCGGCTTTACTCCGGCGTCCTTCATGGCATATTCCATGGCCTTTGCAGCCCCGCTGCCGTCCTCTGCCGGAGAGGTGATATGATAGGCGTCGCTGGTGGCCCCATAGCCCGCTAACTCCGCGTAGATCCTTGCGCCCCGGGCCTTTGCGTGCTCCAGGGATTCCAGCACCACGACGCCTGCGCCTTCGCCCATGACGAAGCCGCCGCGCTCTGCATCAAAGGGAATGGAGGCCCGCAGAGGATCCTCCGCTGTGGAAAGAGCCGTCAGGCTTGTGAAGCCGGCCACACCAATGGGAGTAATGGAGCTTTCCGTGCCCCCGGCCACCATGACCTCTGCCTCTCCGTGCTGGATGGCCCGCATGGCCTCTCCGATGGAGTGGGTCCCGGTGGCGCAGGCCGTCACCACATTCAGGCTCTTGCCCTTTAAGCCAAACTGGATGGACACGTTTCCGGCGGCCATGTTGCTGATCATTAACGGCACCAGAAGGGGATTGATCCGTCCCGGCCCTTTTTCCAGAAGCTTCTGATACTCCCGTTCAATGGCCTGGAGGCTGCCGATGCCGGAGCTGACGCAGACGCCCACCCGGTAGGGATCCTCTTTTTCCATATCAATTCCCGCATCCTCTAAGGCCTGCTTTGACGCGGCCACAGCCAGCTGGGAGAACCGCTCCATTCTTCTGGCAGCCTTGGGATCCATATACTGCTTCGGGTCGAAATCCTTCACCTCTGCCGCCAGCTTTACTTTATAATCTGCGGTGTCAAAGCTGGTGATGGGCCCGATGCCCACCGTTCCCTGCTTTAAGCTGTTCCAGAACGTATCCACATCGTTTCCAACGGGGGTGATGGCGCCCATGCCAGTTACTACAACTCTATTCATTCTCTTGCTCTCCTTTTTGTCACACTGACTCCTACATGGCCATGCCGCCGTCCACCTGGAGGACCTGGCCGGTGATATATGCTGCCCCGTCGGATGCCAGGAAGGCCACTGCCTCCGCCACATCCTGTGTCTCCCCGAACCGTTTTAAGGGGATCTGGTCCCCCATGGCCTTTTTCACATCATCGGGCAGAACGTCTGTCATTTCTGTATGGATAAAACCGGGAGCCACTGCGTTGGACGTGATCCCGCGGCTTCCCAGCTCCCTGGCCACGGATTTTGTAAGGCCGATGAGCCCCGCCTTGGAGGCGCAGTAATTGGCCTGGCCTGCATTCCCCATAACGCCTGAAACCGAGGAGATATTGATGATCCGGCCGCTCCTCTGCTTTAGCATCTGGCGGGAAACGTGCTTCACACAGTTGAACGCCCCCTTCAGATTGGTGGCGACCACCGCGTCAAAATCGTCCTCCGACATTTTCATGATCAGATTATCCCTGGTGATCCCGGCGTTATTGACTAAAATATCCAGCCGCCCGTATTTCTTTACGATAGTGTCGATCAGCTCCCTGGACTGGGAAAAATCTGCCACACTGCACTGGATGGCCTCCGCCTGGCCGCCGTTTTCCCCGATCTCCTTCACTGTCTCTTCTGCCTTTTCCTTAGAGCCATTGTAATTTACGATCACTGTGGCTCCGTATCCAGCCAGGGTCAGCGCGATCTGACGCCCGATGCCTCTTCCAGCCCCTGTCACCAGAGCAATTTTTCCGCTTAAATCCATGGTCCGCCTCCTATTACAGTTCCTTTAACTTTTCCAGATCGTCCAGCTTTTCAATATTAACGGCCTTCACATCCCGGCTGATCTTTTTCACAAAACCGGTCAGGGTCTTTCCAGGGCCGATCTCCACGAACCGGTCCACGCCGTCTGCGATCATCCGCTCCACACTCTGCTGCCATTTTACAGAAGAATACACCTGTCTTTCCAGCAGAGGCTTTACCTCCTCAGCCCGGGTCACATATTCTGCGGTCACATTGGCCGCATAGGGGATCACGGGATCCGAAATCTTCACATTTTCCAGGAATTTCCCAAGCTTTTCTCCAGCTTCCTTAAGGAGCGCGGAATGGAAGGGGCCGCTGACGTTTAACGGCAGAACTCTTCTGGCTCCTGCCGCCTTTAACTGCTCTGCGGCCTGTGCCACTGCTTCCAGCCTTCCGGAAATAACGATCTGTCCCGGACAGTTATAATTCGCCACCTGGACTCCGTCTATGGGATCCACAACCTGGTCGATGGCCTCTGCGTTCATCCCCAGGACGGCGCTCATTCCCCCGATCCCGGCGGGAACGGCCTCCTGCATGAGGATACCCCGGCGGCGCACCGTAAGGATGGCGTCCTCCGGAGTCATAACGCCGGAAGCTGCCAGGGCACAGTATTCTCCAAGGCTTAAGCCAGCCGTCACATCCGGCCGGAACCCCCGCTCCTCCATGACCTTTAACATGGCAACGCTCACTGTCACCATGGCCGCCTGGGTATACTCTGTGATATCCAGCCGGTCGTTTTTTTCAAAGCAAAGCTCTGGCATGGAAAATCCCAGGAGCTCTGAAGCCTGGTCAAAAATTTTCCGTCCCGTCTCTGTATGTTCATAAAAATCCTGGCCCATGCCGCAGACCTGCGCGCCCTGTCCCGGAAAAATAAACGCCGTCTTTCCCATTTGTTCTCCCGCCTTTATCTTGCCAGCAGCTTTTCTGCCTGCTCCATCATCTCTTCGATCATTTCCTTACAGGTCTGTTCCTTTTTCACCATACCTGCGATCTGTCCGGCCATGACCACGCCGTCGGTCACATCGCCGTCCATGACTGCCTTTCTGAGGCCGCCCAGGGTCAGATACTCCAGCTCCTCAAAGCTCTTTCCCTCTTCCTCCAGCTTCACATACTGTCTGGTCATCTGGTTTCTTAAGCAGCGCACCGGATGGCCGTGGCTCCTGCCTGTGACGGCGGAGTCGATGTCCTTGGCCCCGATGACCCGCTTCTTATAATTTTCATGGACGATGGACTCCTTTGCCACCACGAACCGCGTTCCCATCTGGACCGCCTCCGCTCCCAGCATGAAGGCCGCCGCGATGCCGCGTCCGTCTCCGATGCCTCCGGCGGCGATCACCGGAATGCTGACCGCATCCGCCACCTGGGGAACCAGGGTCATGGTGGTGGCCTCACCGATATGGCCGCCGGACTCGGTGCCCTCTGCCACAACGGCGTCAGCGCCGCCCCGCTCCATGAGCTTTGCAAGGGCCACGGAAGCCACCACAGGGATCACTACGATCCCGGCGTCCTTCCACATCTTCATGTACTTTCCAGGATTCCCGGCCCCGGTAGTCACCACCTGGACGCCTTCCTCCACGACCACCTTTGCCACCTCATCGGCGTAGGGGCTCATGAGCATGATGTTGACGCCGATGGGCTTTTTCGTCAGCTCCCTGGCCTTTCGGATCTCCTGGCGGACCACCTCGCCCGGCGCGTTGGCGCCGCCGATCAGTCCCAGGCCTCCGGCCTCAGAAACGGCCGCTGCCAGATGATGCTCCGCCACCCAGGCCATTCCGCCCTGGATGACCGGATATTCAATTCCCAACAATTCTGTGATTCTAGTTTTCATTCCGTTTCCAACCCTTTTCGACCGCTCTGCGGCTTATTCTACGCCCTTATCCTTTAAATACTTCATTACATCGCCCACAGTCAGCAGATTCTGAAGATCCTCTGCCGGGATCTCCACAGAATACTCGTCCTCCAGGGCCATTACCATCTCAAACAGATCCAGGGAATCGGCCCCCAGGTCGTCCTTAAAGGAGGATTCCTCTGTGATGGCTGCTGCGTCTGTGTTTAACTGCTCTGCGATGATCTCTTTCATTCTTTCTAACATGGTCATGATCTCCTTTTTTTCTTTTTGATTTTTTACCATTCCATGAGTACGGCTCCCCAGGTCATCCCTGCGCCGAACCCGGACAAAATAATCTTATCTCCCGGCTGAAGCATATTTTTTTCCGCCATATCATTTAAAAGCAGCGGAATGGAAGCCGAAGAGGTGTTTCCATATTTACTGATGGTCATGGGGAACTTCTCCATGGGCTCCTTTAACCGTCTGGCGGCTGCCTCTACGATCCTCTCGTTGGCCTGGTGGAGCACATAGTACTTGATCTCCTCCCTGGAAATATGATTCCGTTCCAGAAGGATCTCAATGCTCTCGGGTACCTTTTTCACTGCGAACCGGAATACCTCCTGACCGTCCATGGTCATGAGCCCCAGCTCCGGCCTGGTCCCCGTAAGGAAATTTCCCAGGGTCCTGGAGGTGCAGGAAAGGATCGGTCCCTTCGTCCCGTCGGAACCCATGAGCATATCCACGACTCCCGTTTCCTCTGCCTTTAAGACTGCCGCCCCGGCTCCGTCTCCAAACAGCACGCAGGTTCCCCGGTCCGTCCAGTCCGTCACCTTGCTTAAGGTCTCGGCTCCGATGATCAGGGCCGTCTTATAGATCCCCGCCTGGAAAAATCCATGGACGATGTTCATGGCGAAGATAAATCCCGCGCAGGCCGCCGAAATATCAAAGGCCACGGCGTTTTCCGCGCCGATCATGGCCTGGACGCTGCATGCGTCGCTGGGATAATTGTTATCCGGCGACGAGGTTCCCAGGATGATGATGTCCAACTCCCGGGCATCCACACCTGCGGCCTTTAACGCCCGCCTGGCCGCCTCCGCCGCCAGGTCCCTGGTGGTCTCCCCTGTGGAGATCCGCCGTTCCGATATGCCGGTGCGGCTTCTGATCCATTCATCGCTGGTATCCACGATCTCTGATAGCTGGTCGTTGGTCACGACTCTCTCCGGTGCATACGCGCCGATTCCTGCAATTCTGGCTTTCATACTCTGTCCTTGTCGAATTTTGTTTTTGGTTTCAAATATTTTGATATTCAAATTATATTGCCTATGTTACGTCCTGGAAGAAGATTTGTCAAGAGGTTTTTTGCTCCTTACAGACTTTTATAAACAATCGGTTCATATCAGACGGCTTCCCACCCTCTCTATCTGGCCTGGTCAAATATTCTAAAATTGGCTATTTAAACAATGCCAATTTTTCTATATGATGATGCCATAAAGTCAATCGGCTTCCAGGGGATCTCAGATCCCCACAATTTACCCATGATCCCGGAAGCCAGAAAAGCCAGCAGGAAAGGAGAACCCGTCATGAACACAGATACTACGTTTGCACGCTTCAAAAAGATCGACGCCCACACCCACATCGGCGCCTTCGGAAGTCCCTTTAACATCCACTTCGATACGGAACGCCTCTTACAGCAGATGGAAGCTTATAATATAGAAAAGACCATCCTGGTTGCCAGCGGCCCTCACACCAACGAAGATACCGCGGCAGCCTTCCGGGCAGAGCCCCAGAAGATCATCCCCTTAATGTGGATCAACTGCGCCGAAGGAAAGGCGGCTTACGATGCCCTGGAGCACTATATCCGGGACGAGCATTTTGCCGGAGCCAAGCTCCAGCCCCTCTTTGACGGCTACACCGCCGACGCTCCCTGTGTGGATCCCGTGGCAGAGATCTGCGAGGCATACGGAAAGCCCCTGTTCGTCCACTCCGGCCACCCACCCTTCTCCCTTCCCTGGCAGATCGGCCTCTTAGCGGAGCGCCACCCGAAGCTTCCCATGGTAATGATCCATATGGGCCATGCCCACGGCGTCTATGTGGACGCAGCCATCACCATGGCCAGGAGATATGAAAATATCTGGCTGGAGACCTCCGGCACGTCCATGAGCTGCCAGATCGCCAACGCCTATGAGACCGTGGGCCACGAGCGGGTCATGTTCGGCATCGACTCCCCATTCCACCATCCCACTGTGGAGATCCAGAAGGTCATGGCCTGCGGAGTAGACGACGAGGGCCTGGAAAATATTTTCTACAATAACGCTGCAAAATTCATGGGACTGAAATAAAATCCCGGAACAGAAACGAAAAGGAGCGCCTGCTATGCAAAAAACTCATTCCTCCGGACCAGCCCGTGCCTGCGATCCCACCCTGGATATGGCCATCACCGGCCTCATGGCCGCCCTGGTATTCACCGGAACGTATTTTTTCAAGATCCCCACAGCCTTTGGCTATACCCACCTGGGAGACTGTATAATCATCCTCACGGTCTGCCTGTTCGGCACCCGCAGGGGAATGCTGGCCGGAGCCATCGGAGCCGGGCTTTCCGACTTCATCGCCGGATACGCCGCCTGGGTCCTGCCTACCATTGTCTTAAAGGGCGGCTGGGCGCTGATCATGGGACTCATCATGTACCGGCTGCTGCCCCATTTTAAATATTCCTGGCTGGCCGGGGCCGTCACCGGCGGCATCTTCCATGTGATCGGCTATACCTTAGTAAAGATCCCCCTTTACGGCGGAGGCGTGGCCATGGCCGAGTGCTTCACCCTGGTGGCTCAGACGGCTGCCGGGATCGTCCTGGGCGGCGTGGCCTACACAGTCCTGTCCAGATCCCCGGCCATCCGGAGCCTGCGGGTGAAATTTCTCTAAAAAGTAAAAAAAATTACTTTTTTCCAGTTTTTTTATAATTTTTATTCCTAACGGAAATATTTTTACAAAAATACTCATCCTGTACCATAGTATAACGGATCCTTATCTAGTAAAATTGTGTCATTCTTTTAAAAAATTTTACTGAATCCGTTAAAGGAGGTACTCTTATGGATGCAATGCAGCTTGCAAACAGTCTTCCCATGTGGCTGGCCTGCGGACCCGCCGTACTTCTGGTGGTATTCCAGGCTGTGATCTTCACGAAAAAGGCCATGGACGCCGCCCCGAAGGTGGGCCTTACCAACGATCAGGTGAAACGGGCAATGAAAAGCTCCGCCCTCACCTCTCTTGGCCCGTCGGTCGTGATCCTGAGCGGAATGCTTTCGCTCCTGGTATCAGTGGGCGGCCCCATGGCCTGGATGCGTCTTTCCTTCATCGGCTCCGTTATGTTCGAGTCCATCGCAGCCGGAATTGGAACTGCATCCGCCGGTGTCCAGCTGGGCGTGGATGAAATGACCACCTTTGCCTTCACAATGGCTGTCTGGACCATGATCCTAGGCTCCATCGGCTGGATCATCGTTTCCACCCTCACCGCTGACAAAATGGAAAAGGTACAGAACAGAATGGCAGGCGGAAACTCCGCTTTAGTGGGCGTGATCTCCGGAGCTGCCATGGTCGGCGCCTTCGGCGGCATGGTGAGCCAGAAGCTGGTTGCAGTGGATAAATCTGCCCTTTCCTGCGTGCTGGGCGGCGTATTTATGGCCATTCTGCTCTATGTTTCCGGAAAATTTAAGATTTCCTGGTTAAAAGAATGGAATCTGACCATCGCGATCCTGGTCGCCATGATCATCACAGCACTGGTATAGGAGGGCTTATTTTTATGGACAAACATTATTTCACCAACGATTACTTACCAAAAATGCACCGGATCGGAAAGATCACCGGCATTCTCGGCGTTTTCGCCTCTTTCCTTCCCGCCCTTGTTCTTGGCTTTGGCCATGGCCTCTGGCCGGATCTTGCGCTGTTGGCTACCTGCTTCATTACCGTTACCACCAGCTTCGGCTTCCTCTGGGTCATTGAGCCGATCTCCTATTATCCGGTCCTGGGGCCTGTGGGAACCTACATGGCGTTCCTTTCCGGAAATATCTCCAACATGCGCGTTCCCTGTGCCAGTATTGCCCAGGTTTCTGCCGGTGTGGAGCTGGGATCCGAACAGGGCTCCATCATCTCCACCATTGGAATGGGAGTTTCCATTATCATCAACATCATCATTCTTTCCGTTGGCGTCATTGCCGGAAGCTCTATTCTGGCCATGCTCCCGCCCTCTGTTACCGCAGCCTTAAACTACCTGCTTCCGGCCCTCTTCGGCGCTCTCTTCGTACAGTTCGCCGTGAACCAGAAAAAGCTGGCCGCGATCATGCTGGTATTCGGGTGTGTCGTTTATATTGCCATCAACAAAGGAGTATTCAACTTCCTTCCGGGAGCCAGCAGCTATCTGGGAACCCTGTTATGCGTATTTGGTTCCATATTTATCGCCATGGCCATGAAAAAAATGGAAGGCAAAAAAACGGAATAGATCCCGTCTCTCTTCCTCCCTCTTTCTGCTCACGCTGTTAAAAAACAGCAAAATGCACAATATGTCCTATATTTTTTGTCTATTTTATGGTATGCTAGACTGAATACGACAATATTTTGCATGAAAGAACCGGTTTGGAACCAGCTTCCATCCGGGTGACAGAAGAGGGAGGTCCCGCAGTATGGGAATTTCAGTCGGCGATTTGCTCAGTATGGACTTTTTTAAGGATTTTCACGTCATTGCCGGCCATAAAGGATTAAACCGCGAGATCCAGGGCGTCAGCTTCCTGGAGGTGCCGGAAGGCCATCGCTGGAGTATTGGAAAAGAGCTTATTTTCACGTCCGGTTATATTTTTGCTGAATTTGAAGGCTACCTGGATAAATTCTGTGAGAATTTTATTCCCAGCCACGCAGCCCTGGTGATAAAAAGGGGCAGCTATCTGGATAAGATCCCGGAGAAACTGATCGAGATTTATGACAGGAACAGCATTCCCCTGATCACCATGCCCTACTCCCCGTCCTGGATGACCGTGGTCAACCAGGTAAACGTGGGCGTATTAAACCATGCGATCCAGAGTCTCAGGATCGACATCAGCCAGGGCCCCGGCTGCTACAATCAGAATTACAAGGAACAGGCCATCCAGAAAATCTTAAAAACTCTGGAAACCGAAATGGAATTTCCCGCTTTTCTCTATGATGTGACCATGGATAAGCGGTATTACAGCTCAGACAACTTCAAAAAGGCCAGTGAAAAATATGGGATCCGCGAATCCGATTACTGGTCTCCCCAGCTTCCCCATACCAGCCACGCCCTCTGCGACTGTATCCACATGAAACGGTACCGTCTCCTCAAGGGAGAGGCCGCCAATGAACCCCGGATCAGCTGGGTCACCATCCCCATCGAGTCCGCAGGAGTGGTACAGGCGTATTTCTGTGTGATGGAATCCAGGAAATTCCTGGATTTTTATGACGAATACTCCATGCGCATCGCCTATCTAATGCTCCAGGGAATCTTCGACCAGCAGGTGGTGGCCCGGGATGCCAGCAATATCGGGTTTGAAAATCTGATCCATCTGGCCATGGAAAGCACTCCTGCTGACGCCCGGCAGCTGATCTACCAGGCGGACCAGCTGGGGCTCTCCGTGGAGCAGCCATACCTCTGTATCCTGTTCCGTCACGACCAGGATGAGCTGGATATCCGGAGCCACAGGACCTCCATGCTGGAGGCGTTCAAACGATGCCGGATGAACCGGATCGGCCGCGTGGCATTCCTGTCATCCACAGAAGGAGTCATCCTCCTCAACGCCGTCCGGCTGTCCCCCGTAAATAAGGAAGAGATCCGTGGACTGATCCTGGAGTTCCAGAAGCTCCTCCGGGGGACTTTCCCCGACGTATCCTGGTTTTTCAGCTTTACGGGAGATTCGGGAGATCTCCATGATCTCCGTCCTCATATTGAAAAATGCCGGAAGGTCCTGAATATCGGAAGACTTACCGATTCCCGGAAGACCCTCTTTGATTACGACGCACTGGGGATCCTCACCTGGATCAATATCCCTGAGGACGAACTGGGCCCTCTTTTAAAAAAGCTCCAGAAACTCATCGACTCAGAAAAGAACCAGGAACTCCTCTATACTTTAAAAACCTATCTTGAAAACAATTTAAATTACAGCCTGACAGCCGAAAAGCTTTTTGTCAATGTCAATACAGTCCGGAGGCGGATCGAAAAGGTCAATGAACTGATCCCGGTCCACTGGGACGACTATGTTGAACGCACAAAACTGGGGCTGCTGCTGCAATATCTGCAGCCTGGCCCCGATTCAATCATTCATTTAAAAGAAAGGCGGAATGGATCATGAACATGTATAACGAAGCACTTGCCATGAAGGACACTTTAACGGCGGACCGCCGCCCCTTCCACCAGAACCC
>ENA-OPCD01003357-OPCD01003357.1-human-gut-metagenome-genome-assembly--contig:-NODE-3357-length-10280-cov-4.418289_pt1 | contig 10280 bp, 8 predicted proteins | sample MGYA00241560_ERZ501471 | MGnify/ENA primary metagenome ERZ501471 (study PRJEB25962, sample SAMEA2042578) | human gut metagenome | biome: human gut; feature: human-associated habitat; material: faeces...
CACGGATCTCATCCAGGCAGCTTTCCCATGTTTCGCCTGCTGTCATACGACGGTCAAGAGATACAGAGCAGGAGTCAGCTACTGCACAGCGGCTTGGGGATGTGAAGAAGATTTCGGAAGTAGTAACAGTGCCACGTCCAAGGAAACGTGCTTCTTCCCATTCAGGGTTGTATTTCTCATCAAGCATTTTTACAAGACCTTTGATCTCTGTGGTATCAGCAGCATCGTTTTCGTTTAATGCGCGGATATCCTGGAGAATATCAGCCATTTTGTAGATTGCATTGTCACCACGTTCCGGAGCGGAACCATGGCAGGAAACACCCTTTACATCTACGCGGATTTCCATACGTCCACGCTGTCCTCTGTAGATACCGCCGTCTGTTGGTTCTGTGGAAACAACGAATTCAGGACGAACACCATCTTCATGGATGATGTACTGCCAGCAGAGACCGTCACAGTCTTCTTCCTGTACAGTACCTGTCACAAGTACCTGATATTTATCGTTTAAAAGACCAAGGTCTTTCATGATCTTAGCACCGTATACTGCAGAAACAATACCGCCCATCTGGTCAGATGTTCCACGTCCGCCGATTTCTTCATCAGATTCGAAACCTTCGTATGGATCAAATTCCCAGTTCTTGATATTACCGATACCGACTGTATCAATATGAGCGTCAAAACCAATGAGAGTTTTACCTGTTCCCATGTAGCCGAGGATATTGCCCATCGGATCGATCTGAACTTTGTCGAATCCGACTTTTTCCATTTCCTCTTTGATTCTCATGATATGTCCTTTTTCTCCGCAGCTTTCGCCAGGAATGCGAACCAGATCGCGAAGGAACTTAGTCATATCATCCTTATAACCCATTGCAGCTTCGTTAATTTTTGCGTAATCCATTTTTTACCCTCCCAATATGTATAAAATATTATGATGTTAGGGTCAAAAGGTATTTTGCCCCTAATCTGATATCATATTATTAGTTACTGGTATATCATTTTCGAGATAACCATACCACTTACCTGTCTGTGTTCACCAAAAACATCATTTGCTTAAAGATTCGTTTGTTCCGTATAATCCGTCCCATACGATCTCGCGGTAGCGAACAGGGTCAGTGTCACCTTCTGTGGAAATAACAAGTACTACGGAATTCTCATCCAGTTTCAGCGCTTCTTTTAAGTCTTTTGCATCTTCATCGTGAAGAGCAGTGAAGCAGAAACCAAGCGGAACGGAACCGGATTCACCGGAGACAACGTGTGGATCATCTCCCAGTGGATTAGCGTAGATACGTGTTGCCTTTGCGCTCATCCAGTCAGGACAGGATGCAAATACATCTACGTGATTTTTCAGGATATCCCATCCGATCGTATTTCCCTCACCGCATGCAAGACCGGCCATAATTGTCTGAAGATCACCTGTAACATTTACCAGATTTCCTGTCTTTGCAACAGCGGAGCGGTACAGGCAGTCAGCAGCACTTGCTTCACAGACAGCCATAACCGGCGGGTTATCTTTATATTTATGAGCGAAATAACCGACTACGGCACCTGCTAAAGAACCAACACCGGCCTGGACAAATACATGTGTCGGACGTTCAACACCCATTTCTTTTAACTGCTGGTCAGCCTCAAGAACCAGTGTTCCGTATCCCTGCATGATCCAGGATGGAATTTCTTCATATCCGTCCCATGCGGTATCCTGAACGATGATACCATGTTCTGTTTTGGCAGCTTCTGCTGCAGCCATTCTTACGCAGTCATCATAGTTTACTTCTTCGATCGTAACAGTAGCACCTTCTTTGACAATGTTATCGAAACGAGTCTTTGTTGTTCCCTTAGGCATTCTTACAACTGCTTTCTGTCCAAGGCGGTTAGCTGCCCATGCAACTCCACGTCCATGATTACCGTCTGTTGCAGTAAAGAATGTAGCCTGTCCGAATTCTTCTCTTAATTTATCAGAAGAGAGAACATTGTATGGCAGCTCGCTGATATCACGTCCAAGTTCTTTTGCGATATAGCGGCCCATTGCATAAGAACCTCCAAGTACTTTGAAAGCATTTAAGCCAAAGCGATAGGATTCATCCTTACAGAAAATATTTTTTACTCCTAAATATTTCGCAAGGGATGAAAGGTTCTGAAGAGGCGTCACACTGTACTGTGGGAAACTTCTGTGGAACTCATTTGCTTTCTTTACATTTTCTTCGGACATCAGTTCCAGGTGTTTATCATCTGATTTCGGAACCTCGTTTACAGTCCATTTTAATCCTTCTGTCATAAAATGACCTCCCTTAAAAATTATCATTTGGTTTCCTTAACTTGTGATTCTATCATACCATATATTTTAAAAATTGCAATAGAAAAATACAAAAATTTTTAGGTTTTTCAAAAAAAAATTAGGCTTCATAATTTGTACATTGATATAAGGATTTGGATATGATAAAATAATGAGTAATGTTCGTTTTATTTTTACAGGATAGACAGTAAAGTGGGTATAAAAGAGCAATACAAAAGATACAGAAGAGGAGAAAATATTATGGCAGTATTTCATGCATTCCGGGCACTTCGACCTACACCGGAAAAGGCTGCTGATGTGGCAGCACTTCCATATGATGTGGTAAACCGGGAAGAAGCAAAATCAATCGGAGATGAGAATCCCCTGTCCTTTCTTCATATTGACAGACCGGAAATGGATCTGGAACCTGAGACAGATCTGTATGATGATCGGGTTTATGAAAAAGCAAAAGAAAATCTTGACAATATGGAAGAAAAGGGAATTCTTGTTCAGGATCAGAAGGCCTGTTACTATATATATGAACTTGTAAGAAAAGGAAAGACACAGACCGGTATCGTAGGATGCAGCTCCATTGATGATTATATGAATGGTGTAGTGAAGAAACATGAGCTTACCAGAGAAGATAAGGAACAGGACAGGATCCACCATGTAGATTCCTGTAATGCAAATACCGGTCCTATTTTTCTGGCATGCAGATATCCGGATTCTCTGCTTACACTGATGAATAACTGGAAAGATCATCATGAAGCAGCATATGATTTTACAGAAGAGGATCAGATCACACACAGAGTATGGGTGATTGATGAAGATGAGGTCATTTCTGAAATAAATAAGGAATTTGCAGGGATTGATTCTCTGTACATCGCAGATGGACATCACCGCGCAGCTTCCGCTGTAAAAGTAGGTTTAAAGAGAAGAGAACAGAATCCGGGATATACAGGGGAGGAAGAGTTTAATTATTTCCTGTCTGTTGTATTTCCCTATGACCAGCTCTGCATTCTTCCTTATAACAGGATTGTAAAAGATTTGAACGGCCTGACTGTAAAGGCATTTCTGGGCGCCCTGAAGTTCAACTTTGAACTGATGCTGATGCCGGGATTTCCATGCAAGCCTGTAGAGAAGCATTGTATGGGAATGTATGTGGACGGACAGTGGTATCACCTGAAAGCATGGCCGGATATCTATGAGAAGAAGGACGTGGTCGGACAGCTGGATGTATCCATTCTTCAGGAAAAAGTCCTCAGACCAGTCCTGGGAATCGAAGATCCGCGTACAGACCAGAGAATCTCCTTTGTGGGCGGAAGCCATAAGGCAGCAGAGCTGGCAGAGATTGCGGACAGAACCGGCGGTGTAGCCTTTGTCATGTACCCGACATCTATGGAAGACCTGATGAAGATTGCAGACGAGAACAAATTAATGCCTCCAAAATCCACCTGGTTTGAGCCAAAGCTTCGGAGTGGGCTGTTTATACATAAGTTATAATTTGCCGAAGATGTCTTATAAAAATATTATAATAATTTCACTGTAGACTTTTTCTTCCTTCAATGGTACAATTGGTTCCATACAAAAGAGAACGAGACGTACTATAACGAAAGGAGGGAAGAATGTGGAAGATGCGGAATTGAGAAATATCCTTTTTTCTATACAGGGAAGCATTGCCGGTTTTCAAAATGATATGTCCGATGTAAAGAACGATATCGCAGATATGAAGACAGATATTGCAAACATGAAGACGGATATCACGAACATGAAGACGGATATCACGAACATGAAGGCAGATATCACAAACATGAAGACAGATATTGCGAACATGAAAACGGATATCACAAACATGAAGACGGATATCACGAACATGAAGGCAGATATCACGAACATGAAATCAGATATCACGAACATGAAATCAGATATTGTGCAACTCAAGGGAAGCGTAAAAACTATAGAACTTAAACTGGAAAATGAAATTGACAGAAAAATATCTGCCCTATTTGATGCACGTATGGATGAGCTTCGCTATAGAAAGGAGAATAAGGAAACTCGAGAGAAAGTTTTTGAACTGGATATGCGTGTAGACAATTTGGAAAAAGCCATCATGCCAGCGTAGCTGTAAGATTGTAAGGCTTGTACATAGGATAAACAGGAAGAAATTTTATAACATAAAAAAGTACATGAAATTTCTTCCTGCTAAATTTGTATAATTTTTGTAAATTTTTCAAAAAACAGTTGAAATCACAGAAATAATTTGTTATACTAACTTGCGTTACGGGGTATGGCGTAGCTTGGTAGCGCGCACGGCTGGGGGCCGTGAGGTCGCAGGTTCAAATCCTGTTGCCCCGATATTTCTAACAAATTCAAGGATTTCCGAGGTCTGATGACTTCGGATTTTTTTATTACCTTTATTACCTTACTATTTTTCGAAAGGAAGGTTTTGCATGCAGGATAATCTGTCTCTTTATCATATTTTTTATACGGTAGCACGTACCGGCAGTATCTCCCACAGTTCCCGGGACCTTTATATCAGCCAGCCTGCTATCAGCAAAGCGATCCAGAAGCTGGAGCAGAATCTGGATACCGTTCTTTTTAAACGCAGTTCCCGGGGTGTCACTCTGACTCCGGACGGTGAGCTTCTTTTTGAAAAAGTAAAAGAAGCTCTTTCACTTCTGGATGAAGGAGAAAATTCCATTCGCCATAACCGTTCCCGGGACATTCCAAAGCTGCGTCTGGGCGCCAGTTCTACTCTTACCAGATATGTACTGCTCTCCCACCTGGAAAACTATATTGCACGTTTTCCTCATGTACGTATCACAATTTCCTGCCAGTCTACTTATCAGACGCTGCAGCTTCTGGATGAGGAAAAAATCGATCTGGGACTCATCGGACGGCCGCAGAAGCTTCGGGGATATTATTTTCAGCCTCTTTTGAAAATCCAGGATACCTTTGTCTGTACACAGCAGTATCTGGAAAATCAGAAAAAGCTCTATCCGGATGAACCTCTGATCCAGGCAGCAACTTTCATGATGCTGGACGAGGACAATATTACACGTCAGACCGTGAACACTCAGCTGAAAGAACATCATGTGGAATTAAGCCATATTCTGGAAGTAACAACTATGGATCTTCTGATCCAGTTTGCGGAAATTGGTCTTGGGATTGCATGTGTGATCCGTGATTTTGTAAAAAAAGAGCTGGAAAAAGGAACGCTGGTGGAAGTACCGGTAGGATTTTCTTTTCCGCTGCGTGAGATCGGGTTTGTATGCAGACAGAAAGATGCTGATTCGGCTTTGATCGCGCCATTTTTTGATGATGAAACAGAGCATCCGGATAAATAAAGGAATGTAAAAAAATTCCCATCTGATCATTGCGACCAGATGGGAATTTTAAATTTCAAAAAAGTTTCCTGCCACTGTATTACGTGTGTGACTTTTTTGACTCAAACTTCGCTGCGCTTCGTTCGAGTAGCGCAAAATTTATTGCACCTGCAATAAATTTTGCTTAGTTATTAATAAGCTTATCCTCGCCGTTCCAGCTATAGAGTTTACGGATCTCCTCGCCGACTTTCTCAGACTGATGCTCAGAAGCTAATTTTCTCATAGCCTTGAAGTGTACCTGTGCACCTGCATCGGACATGTCGAGTAAGAACTCTTTTGCAAATGTACCATCCTGGATATCGGAAAGAACTTTCTTCATTGCTTTCTTTGTATCCTCTGTGATGATCTTCGGTCCTGTGATGTAATCGCCATACTCAGCTGTATTGGAGATAGAATATCTCATTCCGGCGAATCCTGACTGATAGATCAGGTCAACGATCAGTTTCATCTCATGGATACACTCGAAGTATGCGTTTCTTGGGTCATAACCAGCTTCAACAAGTGTCTCGAAACCAGCCTGCATAAGTGCGCAAACACCACCACAAAGTACAGCCTGCTCACCGAAGAGGTCTGTCTCTGTCTCTGTACGGAATGTTGTCTCAAGAACACCAGCTCTTGCTCCGCCGATTCCAAGTGCATATGCAAGTGCGATATCCTGAGCTTTACCTGTAGCATCCTGCTCTACAGCGATCAGACAAGGAACACCTTTACCAGCCTGATACTCGCTTCTTACTGTGTGTCCAGGTCCTTTCGGCGCGATCATTGTAACATCAACATATGCTGGTGGTTTGATGCATCCGAAATGAATGTTGAAGCCATGAGCGAACATAAGCATGTTGCCTTCCTCAAGGTTCGGCTCAATATCGTTCTTGTAAAGTGCAGCCTGTTTCTCATCGTTGATCAGGATCATGATGATATCTGCTTTCTTAGCTGCTTCAGCAGATGTATATACCTCGAAGCCCTGCTCCTCAGCTTTTTTCCAGGATTTGCTTCCTTTGTAAAGGCCGATGATTACATTACATCCGGACTCTTTAAGGTTCAGTGCATGTGCATGTCCCTGGCTTCCGTATCCAATAATCGCAATTGTCTTACCATCTAATAATCCGAGATTACAGTCTTCCTGGTAAAAAATCTTATTTGCCATTTTACTTTCCTCCTCTGATGTTTACAACATCTTCTTCATAAAAATTATTTATCGTTAAGAGAGTAGCTGCTCTCCTAGCAAACATATGTAAAAAATTTACAGGTAACGGACATCGTCACTGCCTCGTGACAGACCTGTGATTCCCGTTCTTGCAAGCTCAAGGATCTCATAGTCAGCCATCAGCTCCACAAATGCCTTCAGCTTGTTCTGGCTTCCGGTCATCTCCATAATAAGAGAATCCTTACTTACATCCACCACCTTGGCACGGAAGATATCTGCAACAGAAAGAGCTCCCTGTCTCTGTTCCGGCTTCACAGCAACCTTGACGAGCATCAGCTCACGGGCAACGCTGTCGTCCTGTTCAAGGACCTTAACATCCCGTACATCTTCCTGCTTCGCCAGCTGCTTGGTGATCTGCTGGAGCATCTGATCATCTCCCTCACAGACAACTGTCATACGGGAATATCTCTGATCTGCAGTCACTCCTGCGGTAATGCTGTCAATATTATATCCACGGCGGCTGAAAAGACCAGCCACACGGCTAAGGACTCCGGAGGTATTATCCACAAGGATGGATAGTATTCTCTTTTCCATAATACACCTGCTTTCAACACTTTTATGTATAGAAAACCGACTTCGTCAGTTAACGCTTTAATCTAATAAACCCTTGCTTTCTTACCATTATAACAACTTCGAAAATTTTGTCAATCAAAATTTCCTGCAAAATTCCTTCAGGATGATAAGAAATGTTTTTATCCTCAGATCAGATATTTTTTCTTAAGCTCCTCGGATGCCTTTGGTGTCAGATAGAGTTTTTTCCGAAGGAATCTTTCAATTCCTCCGTTTTCTTTTTCGATGACATCAAAAACTGTATTGATATAAGACTCCTTCACCTGATAGAAGGCTTTCAGATCTGCAAGCTTCCGGCTGTTTTCCGGCCAGTCTGCCCGGTAAAGCCTGCGCATATATTTCAGTTCATCTTCCAGACATGGATTCGACCGCATATAATCCCTTCGTATCGTTTCCTTAGGTACACCCAAAGCAAAGAGCAAAAGTGCTGTTCCGACTCCTGTCCGGTCTTCTCCTGTGGCACTGTGAAAAACAACAGCTCCATTCTTTACATGAAGCAGGACATCCAGAAAACGTGCATACTGCTTCAGAGAATACTCATCCGTAACGAAATTCCGGTACCAGTCCTGCATATACTGGTCTACATCACCATAGCAGGACATCACATGTTCAAAAAAGCTATTTCCGCTGCTGTCCTCATCCCGGATTGGAATGTGATAATACTCCACTCCTGCCATGATATCATCCGGTTTTTTCTTTACTTCTGCAGCTGACCGGAAATCAATCACTGTTTTTACATTATATTCTTCTGAAAGGATCCGATTGTCTGCAGCAGAAGCATGATAGATTTCTCCGCTGCGCAAAAGCTTTCTGGGAAGAATATGCGAACCGTCTACTGTCATCAATGCACCCAGATCTCTTGTATTCGGAAGATTCTGAAGCGGAAGCCTGCTTCCTTTTGGAAAACCAACCGCAAGATCCGGATTCAGTACTTTAAGAAGCTGAAGGCAATCCTGTACCTCCTGCTCTGTCATATCAAATTTATAACGCTTCTGACGTCTGGTTATGATCACCAGATAATTGATGATCAGCTGCTTTTCACCGGTTTTATCGGTTCCCTCACGGCGCATGTACGCCCAGAGAATATCTTTACACGGAAGACTGTTGAGCATCATATGTCTGGTAAACACAAAAAAGCCATCTTCGATCCGTATTTTTCCGTATCTCATTTTCTTTCCTTTCTCCTTCTCAACCCCTGTGCTGCTTTCTTCGCAACACTTTTTATCATACCAGAAATCTCCAGTCCCGTATACCTCGTTTGACAATTTTCGTAGTTTGGATATAATAAACAGAGAAATTTTACCACAGGGAGGCTTTCTTTTATGGACAATCTTATTTTCTGTCTGAATGTTACCGTGCCCATCTTTCTTACACTGCTCCTGGGATATTTTTTCCGGAGGATCGGACTGTTTGATGAAACATTTGTCAATCGTATGAACAAATTTGTGTTTGTCATCCCCCTGCCTGTGCTTCTGTTTCAGGACATCGCTAAAATCGATATCTATGAGGCCTGGGATCCCAAGATGGTTCTTTTCTGTTTTGCGATCACATCGCTCAGTATTATGATCTCCGTGCTCCTGTCCCGTTTTCTCCACCCTTCCGATATCCGGGGCGAGTTTATCCAGGCATCCTACCGCAGCAGTGCCGCAATCCTTGGCATCGCTGTTATCCAGAATCTTTACGGAAACGCAGGCATGGCACCGCTGATGATCATTGCAAGTGTACCTCTTTATAATGTGATGGCCGTTGTGGTACTGGCTTTTCTGAAACCGGAGAGAGAAAGACTGGACGGAACACTGATAAAGAAGACTTTAAAAGGGATTGCAACCAATCCGATTATTCTTGGAATCCTTGCAGGGGTGATCTGGTCAGGATGTAAACTTCCCTGTCCGCCGATTCTTATCAAGACAGTAGATAATCTGGGAAAACTGGCAACTCCACTGGGATTGATGGCGATGGGCGCTGCGTTCGATGCAAAAAAAGCATTCGGAAAGATCAAACCGGCGGTTACTGCTACGGTATTGAAACTGGTGGTCTGGTGTGCGGTATTTCTGCCGGTTGCTGTGATGCTTGGATTCCGGCAGAAGGAACTGATCGCCATTCTTGTGATGCTTGGGTCTGCCACAACGGTAAGTTCTTATGTCATGGCAAGAAATATGGGACATGAAGGGGTACTGGCGTCGAGCATTGTGATGTTGACGACTTTTTTCAGCGGATTCACACTGACATTCTGGCTGTACCTGCTTCGCAGTATGGGACTGATCTGATGAGAGAGTATATGGTAAACATGATGGCGGAAACAACATGTGAAAACGGGACAGCCGGAGACAGGAACAGTGCTTAAAAAGCAGATAGAATACATATACAGGAGAACAAAAAGAATGAAAAGTGAAGTTGTGATTCTTTCCTGCGAAAGTTATGAGGAAGAACTGGTTTATAGCACACTGAAAAAGGGAATAGCTTTACTAGGGGGATGGGAAACTTTCCTGAAAAAAAAAGAAAAGATTCTGCTGAAACCAAATCTGGTACGAAAAACGGAAGTGGAGCGGGCAGTCATTACCCATCCGGCAGTGGTCAAAGGTATCGTAAGACTGTTGCAAGAAGAAGGCTATGTGCATCTGAGCTGCGGGGATTCCTGCGGTGTGGGGTCAGCGAAGAAAGTCATGGAAGGTACTGGCATGGATCAGATGCTGGAAGATTATGGTGTCACGATCGTTGATTTTAATGAGGGAAGTACGGTATCTTATCCGCAGGGACACACGGCAAAAGAATTCTTTCTGGCGAAACCGGTGCAGGAAACGGATGCGCTGATCAATCTTTGTAAGATGAAGACACATGCTCTCGAACGAGT
>ENA-OPCD01003368-OPCD01003368.1-human-gut-metagenome-genome-assembly--contig:-NODE-3368-length-10269-cov-2.856276_pt1 | contig 10269 bp, 8 predicted proteins | sample MGYA00241560_ERZ501471 | MGnify/ENA primary metagenome ERZ501471 (study PRJEB25962, sample SAMEA2042578) | human gut metagenome | biome: human gut; feature: human-associated habitat; material: faeces...
GGGCCACCTCTTCCATGATCTGCTCCGCGTCCACCTCGGGGGAGACATTTTCCCGGTTGGTGATGATGAGCCGGTCCGGGAATTCCTTTTTCAGGGCCTCGATCCCCTTTTCGTGGCCCCGCACCCAGGCGCTATTTTTAGCATTGTACTCATGCAGGAACACCACCTTGAGCTGGCTGGGCTTGCTGAAGATGTTCAGCTTGTTCAGCAGCGGCTCACTGCCGGGCTTTGGCTCCAGCGAAAGCTCCACGGCATGGGGCTCCGTCAGGATCTTGATCTCATCCCACAGCTTGGCCAGGTTTTCCCGCACCTGGCTGGGGGTGGACTGGCAGGCATCCGAATACCGGTAGACCGAGAGGTACACCAGCAGCGCGTCGCCCGGGGTCAGCTCCAGGGCGGAGCCGCCCAGCGCATAGAACTGCTGGCTGAACATGGTATACAGGGCCGAGAAGTTCAGCCGGTCGTCATCCGACCATACCTCGCTGGCGGCCTTGCAGACCAGTGTCTGCAGCTTTGCATAGCCGCCCAGCCGGGAGAACTGGACATTGTTGATCTTGCTCAGCTTATAAAAATCGAGAAACTCGTAGTAGATCTTGTTTTCCAGCGTGTCGTTCCGGGCCGGAACAAGCCGGGTGACCGTGCCCGGAATGGTGACCGCCTCGTAGTATTTGAGGACAGACACCCGCTTGTTGCCCTCCTGCACATAGAACTTGTTCAGGTATTCGTAGGCAATGATGGGGGTGTGGATGCCCTCTTCCAGATGGGCCTCACAGAGATTCGACCACTTGATGGCAAACTCGGTGTCCTCTTCCAGCAGGGGCATAAAATTGGCCGCAAAGGCTGTGTGCCGTCCGCTGGTCTTGGTGCCCACAACGCTCTCGGCGGGGATATCCACCAGCCCCAGCGGCTCCTGCGCCACGATGTTCACATTGACCAGAATATCGTCCAGCACCGCAAGATACGGCGACTGGCCGCGCGCCACACAGGCACGGTAGGCACGCTGGCCCGCGCGCAGGGCGCTTCTATAATCTTCTATCATGGCCATAGCAGAACTCCCTTCTTCAATGGCTCCTGTTTTCCTTTCCCGGCCCGTGCCGCCGTGTATGCGGCACAGGTCTAAGGACAGTATAACATGAAATTCGGATTTATGGGAGACTTTCTCCGGCAAAGGTGTTGATTTACAGAATTTTTTCAGGTACGATAAATAGGAAACCATATTTGTGAGGTACATTTTCATGCAGACTGAACAGCTGCCCCGCCTGGAAGCGGGGGAATACCCCGGCGGCATCTGGTACTACGAGCCCCACACCTACCTGCCCTACCGCTATGTGCTGGGCCGGGTGGGCAAGATCACCGCTGAAAAGTGGAAGGTGACCGATGAAAACGGCCAGACCACCTATCCCCTGCGCGAAAAAGGCTACAACATGAACGACATCATCGGCATTTCGGGCCTGGAATCGGCCTATGAGGACGAACTGCGGGGCAAGGATGGCGTGGAGACCATTACCCGCAACTCCGATGGGGTCATTGTGGATACGGCCCTGACCACAGTGCCCGAGCCGGGCCACACCGTGCAGCTGACCATCGACAGCCGGTTCCAGAAGGCGGTGGACAAGGCACTGGCCGAGAACCTCGACATGATCAACCGGGTCTACAACACCGGCAGCATGAAAGCTGCCGCCGGTGCGGTGGTGGTCATCAGCACGAAGGACGGCAGTGTGCTGGCCGCTTCCAATTACCCCAGCTTTGACCAGAACCTGTACGCCACCCAGTACAGCGAGTACAGCGCGGACGAGAGCCTGCCCCTGTTCAACCGGGCGCTGCAGGGCCTGTACACCCCCGGCTCCACCTTTAAGCCTGCGGTGGCGGTGGCAGCGCTGGACAGCGGCCTGATCAACCAGTACTCCACCGTTAACTGCACCGGCGTGTACACCTATTATAAGGACTACCACCCCCGCTGCACCCGCCACGGCCACAGCGGCAACATCGACGTCATCACGGCCATCAAGTGGAGCTGCAACATCTTCTTCTACGACGTGGGCCGCCGCCTGACCAGTGAGGTCTACGACGCCTACGCCTACAAGATGGGCCTTGGTACCCGCACCGGCGTGGAGGTCAACGAGGCCACCGGCCGACTGACCACAAAGAAGGACTCCAACTACATCGCTTCTCTGGACGTCCAGGCCGCTATCGGTCAGGGCAATACCGTCGTCACCCCCGTCCAGCTGGCGACTTACGCCGGCACGCTGGCCAACCGGGGCGTGCGCTACCGCACCCACTTCGTCAAGGCCATCCTGGACTCCAACACCGGCGAGGTGCTGCAGGAGACCCAGCCCGAGGTCATGGACGTCATTGAGGACAGGGGAGAGACCTTTGATCTGGTGCAGCAGGGCATAATCGGCGTGTCCCAGACCATCCCGGTGCTGGCCAGCTACCCCTATACCATCGCCTGCAAGACCGGCACCCCCCAGCGCAGCGAGGGGTACTACGTCGGCAGCACCTATAAGCACTACACCAATACCATGATGATCGCCTACGGCCCGGCGGAGGACGCCGAGATCGCGCTGGGCATCGTCATCGAGTACGGCGGCGGCGGTGCCCGCGCGGGCAACCTCGTGGCCGACATCTTCGACGCCTACTACGCCATGAAGGACGGCAGCCTGACGCTGGACGAGACAGGAGCAGGCGAGGCGGCTGACACGACAGCTGACGGGCAGGATGCTGTGCCGGAGACTGTGGAAAACAACGACGCCCTTGCAGACGACACCGCTCCCGCAGAACAGCCCGCCGCCTGAGCGATGGTGCGTGGATTTGGCAGAAATCTATGAAAAATTAGAACTTTTGCCCGAAAAACAGTTGTAAAAAGACGGAAACTGTGATACTATGATATGTGCAAGATGATTGCCCCGGACAGGGGCGTGGGAAAAGGAGAGGTTGACCGATGACGATTGCACTGATTGCGCATGACTCCAAAAAAGAGCTGATGGTTCAGTTCTGTACGGCGTATTGCCGGATTTTGAGCCAGCATAAATTGGTGGCTACGGGCACCACCGGCAAGCTGATCTCCGAGGCAACGGGTCTGCAGATCCAGCGCTTTCTGGCAGGTGTTCAGGGCGGTGATCAGCAGATCGCATCCCGCATTGCCTGCAATGAGGTCGATCTGCTCCTGTTCTTCCGCGATCCGATCAACGCAAAGCCCAGCGAGCCCAACGAGATGACCCTGCTGCGCCTGTGTGATGTGCATAACATCCCGCTGGCCACCAACATCGCCACCGCGGAGGTGCTCATCCACGGTCTGGAGCGTGGAGATCTGGATTGGCGGGATATCGTCCACCCGCAGAACTGAAAACTGGAATAAAACACAAGCCCCCGCATGTTGGCCGGAAAACCAACGTGCGGGGGCTTTTTTGCATCCCTGTGATGGTTACAGGAATGTGACGGTTTCGGACAGAGGTTTGCGGGAGCTGTGGTTGGGCAGGGGACCTGCACCCTCGGCAGCGTGGCCCAAATCAAGGAGCATCACGATCTCCTCGTTTTCGGGCAGACCCAGCGCTTTCGCCAGCTTGTCCGGGTCAAAAAAGTTGACCCAGCAGCTGTCCACGCCTGCATTGGCAGCGCCCAGCAGCAGGTGGGTGGCCACGATGGCGGCATCCTCCATGCCGGAGTTCATTCGCTCGCCGGGGTAAGTAAAGGTGTGGTTCTTGTCATAGGCGACCACCAGACAAACGGGGGCACCGTAGCGGCAGGGAGTGGCAGCATCGATCTTTGCCAGCCCCTCTTCGGACTGAACGACGTAGATGCGCTGTTCCTGGGTGTTCTTGGCGGTGGGTGCCAGCCGACCGGCCTCCAGAATGGTGTGGAGTGCTGCAGCGTCTACCTTGCCTGCACCAAAATTTTTGCAGGAATACCGCTGTGCAATAAGCTGAGTGAATTCCATAACGATCTCCTCCTGACTTGGATTGGACGGAACAGAGCGCCGCTTGCGGGTGCTCTGTTATGCTGATTATACCACACTGCGCCGGTGGTGCAACCCTTAAAAGAGGTCCAGCATGTTGTCCAGATAGATCGCCTCCCGGACGTGGATCTGATACTCCGGCCGGGTCAGATAATAGAGCAGAAACTCCAGCACCAGCGCGCTGCCCAGGCCGCGCCCTTCCAGCTTGAAATTGGAAAAGCCCAACGGCAGATAGCGCTCCCGGATGTCCGCAGTGCCGATGAACCCGGGGTTTTCCATCGCCTTGGAAAAGCGGTAGCCCTCCTGCGCGCCGGGGGCGGTGCACCGATGTTCGCAGACCTCCCCCAGATTTTTGCGGCTGACGGCTTCGTAGCAGCGCCTGCGCTCGGTGCAGCCGAACCAGCAGCACTCGTTGCAGAGAAATTCTACCTTGTCCTTTTCGGGCTGGGAGAGTGCATTCAGGACATCGAAGGACTTGTTCAGCCGGAAGTCCGGTACGACATACCGGAACTCCGGCCGCCGGACCTCTGCCTGAAACGCCTGAAGATCCGTCAGGACCTTGGTGGTGGAGGATACGAGATAAAGCTCCGGGTAATGCTGCTGCAGGTAGTTCAAAAGCAGCTCGGAGTGGACGATGACCCCATTCTGCACAGTGCCCCGCTGGGCAAACTGCTGACACACTGCGTTGCATTTCCGGTCTGAGAGGTGCTCCGGGCGGAGCAGGGAATTGCTGAATGTGAGCCGGGCAGAGATGCCGTATTCCTGGGTCAGGGCCAGAACTTCGGCGGGGGAGTGCTCCCCGGCCTCCACGCGGCCCCCGCCCCAGATGCAATCCGGCGGCGCGCCGTAGATGGAGCCGATCTCGCACCAGTCATAAAAATATTCCCGGTGCTCCCGGAACAGGGGCAGGAACAGGCGGTAGAGCTCGTAGAACTCGAAGAGCCCGGGCAGGTGATAGCAGGCGGTATGTTTCATTCTCAGATTTCCTCGGTGTCAGAAGGTGCGGCGGTGATATCCCGGTAAAAGATCGCCCAGGCCGCTTCCTCGTAGGGGTGCAGAAAGAAAAAGCCGGCGCTCAGCGGGATGGACAGCAGGATCAGCGGAACGAGGACCGTATCCGCCGAGCGGGTGAAGGCAAAGACGAGAGAGAAACCAATCAGCATGGGCAGGGTGCAGAGCAGCTCCCAGCCCAGAAAGCTGAGATCGAGGCAGAATAGCCGCCACTTGTTGCCGTCCATGATGCGCCGGGATTCAGTGATGGCTTCGTTGGCCGTCAGGCCGGGGTGCTCGGCCATGATATAGGGGGTCATGGCATAGCTGTAGGCTTTTACCACGCCGGGGATGAACAGCAGCAGCGACCAGAGCGCCACATAAAGCCCCTGCAGGAAATTCATGCAGAAGCCGTCCCACAGGCGGTGCTTCTGGGAAGCGAGGTCGGAGAGGGCAGCGTCTCTGCCGTCTGCAAGGTTCAGGTTGAACCGGGCGTAGCCCAGCCGCGCCGCACCGCTCACGATGAAGGTGAACACTGCCCAGGCAAGGATGCAGACCACAAGAACCGCCAGCACGCCGCCGCTGCCGGTGGAAAGCAGCCCGGCAAACCCCGGGGTGTCGCCGTTGGCGTTCTGGCTCATGTTGGAGATGACCCTGTCTGAGCTGCTCACAATGTTGGCTCCCAGCAAACTGGCGATCAGTCCGGCGAGAACGGCTGTCTTCCATCTGCCGCGTAGGGCATCCAGCGCAAGGGCACGATAATCAGCAGAAAATTTCATAGAGCTTTCCTCCTGTCTGTAATGGAAGTCGTTTGTTGAAAAACGGCAGCTGCCGTTTTATACAGGATACGTTTCAGCCTGCACAAAAATTGCAGCCGGGATTTCTTTTGCAAAGGCTCATCCCCGGGCATCCTGCCGGGTGGTGCTGAAATATTCCTTGGGGGTCATACCGTACTCCTTTTTAAAGGCGCGGAAAAAGTGGTTGTAGCCCCCGAAACCGCTGGTTTTGTACACCTCGGTGATGGGCAGGCCCTGCTCAATGAGGGTGCAGCAGCGGTCCAGCCGGGCCTTTACGATGTAGCGGTGCACGGTCTGGCCGGTCTGGCGTTTGAATTCCCGAGCAATATGCTCCCGGGAGACGAAAAACTCCTTTTCCAGACGCTCCAACGTCAGTTCCTCGGTGAGGTGCGACTGAATAAACAGGAATACCTCATCCAGCATCAGGTGGTGGCGGCTGACCGAAGCGGTGTGGAATTCGGCATGGATGCAGGCACGCAGTGCCAGCACCACGAACATCTGCAGGATGCCGTGCTCGAACGCCGCCGCGCCGAACTGGCTGCTCTCCTGGGGGAGCACTAGCAGCTTCCGGGCAAGATTCTTCAGCAGCATATAGATCTGGCTGTCCGGCCGGACAGCCACCTGCTGGAAGGGCACCACGTTGAAGCTTTTTTCAAAGTCAGTGTCCTCATCCGACAACTGCGCCAGCATCTGGGGAGACAACTGCACCCGGATGATCTCCAGCGGGCCGTAGGCTCCGGCATATTCCAGCCTGCCGCCCTGCCCGGGCTTGAGGATGATCAGGTTCTGCTGCTGGGCGGGCAGCACCACCTCGCTGCACCGGAACACACCGCTGCCCCGCATGACCAGAAACAGGTCATAATACGCGCCGGAAAAGAATTCCCGAACCGTATTTTGTTTAAAAAGATAACGTTTGGCTGTATAATTCACCAAAATTCCCTCCGTGGAACTGTCAGATGCGACAGTTTGTTGTACACAACTGAAAAGTACAACTGTCATAATTGCATAATACATCAATTTGCGATAGTTTTCAATCATTTTTTGGATATGCTTTGACGCAAAATTAACGTATAATGCAATCGAAGAGAAGAGGCTTGTATGAAAAGCCTCGTGGTTTCATCTGTTTTTTAAGGAGGATAAAACGCAATGGACCAGAAAAAGACCGTTCGGCCCTTCTCCATGAAGGACAAGATCGGCTATACACTGGGCGATCTGGGCTGCTGCTTCACGGAGCAGTACCGCGCCATGTATCTGTCGATCTTCTACACCCTGATCCTGCAGGTTAACCCCTTCCATGTGGGTATCCTGCTGCTGATCACCAAGATCTGGGATGCCGTCAACGACCCCATCATCGGCGCTATCGTGGACTCCCGCAAGGCCACCAAGGGCGGCAAGTTCATCCCGTGGATCCGCGCTTTCTCGTTCCCAATGGCAGTGCTGTGTGTGCTGGCCTTTGTCAATGTGGGCAACATCAGCTACGGTCTGCGTCTGGCCTACATGTTCGTCACCTACGTTCTGTACGAGGCACTGTACACCTGCGTCAACGTGCCCTTCGGCACCCTGTCCAGCGTGATGACCGATGATGTGAGCCAGCGCACCGCCCTGTCCCGTTACCGCAGCCTGGGCGGCACCATCTTTATGACCGTCATGGTCATGGTTGGCCCCCTGTTCCTGTATGTGGACAACAAGCCCGTGGCTGGCCGCTTCCTGATGCTGGCCTGCATCTGCGCCATGCTGGGTCTGCTGTGCCTGCAGATCACCTGCGTGTGGTGCAAGGAGCGCGTGGAAGTGCCCGAGCGTCCGCAGGGCGAAAAGCTGAACTACCTGCACGTGCTCAAGGAGATCTCTCACAATAAGGCTCTGTTGGGCGTTATGTTCTTCAGCCTGACCGGCATGATCGGTGCTTCCGTGGTCAACGGTCTGAACACCTACCTGTACAAGGACTTCTTCGGCAACGTTAAAATTCAGGCTGTCTCCGGTATGCTGAGCGTGCTGTACGCTGTGCTGTCCTTTGCCATCACCCAGCCTCTGGCCAACAAGTTCGGCAAGAAGGAGTGGTGCTGCATGGGTGCCGGCTTTGCCGCCATCGTGTTCGGCATCCTGTTCTTCTTCCCCGTCCATAACCCTGTGGCCTTCATCGTCATCAACGGTATCTGCTATCTGGGCGCTTCCGGTATGCAGGTGCTGATCTGGGCCATGGTCAACGATGCCATCGACTACCATGAGCTGCAGACCGGCGAGCGCAACGAGGGCATCGTCTACTCCACCTACTCCTTCTTCCGCAAGCTCGCAAGCGCCATCTCCGGCAGCCTGTCCAGCTTTGTGCTGGGTGCCATCGGCTACAACGTGACCGCAGGCGCTGTGCAGACCGCAGGCGTTGTGAACGCCATCTGGAAGAGCTACACCGGCGTCTACTTCCTGGGCTACGGCATTGCAGTGGCCATCCTGTTCTTCGTCTACCCCCTGACCAAGCAGAAGACTGCTGAGATGCTGACCGAGCTGAAGGCTCGCCGCGCCGCAAAGGAGAGCAAGTAAAACATGAAGATCTTACAGGTTCAGTTTAAAAACCGCAATGGTCACACCCTGCGCGGCATTGTGACCCTGCCCGACACCGAGGGCAAGGTACCCTTTGTGGTGCATCTGCACGGCTTTGCCGGCAGCTGCAGCGGCTAAAAATCCATGTACACCCACCTGTCCCGCGCTCTGGCAGCGCAGGGCATCGGCAGCGCCCGGTTCGATTTCTACGGCAACGGCGAGAGCGACGGCGAGTTCGAGGATATGAGCTTCGACGGCCTGCACACCGATGCACAGGATATCTTTGCATGGGCCGCTGAGCAGCCCTATGTGGACAGCGAAAAGCTGTTCCTCTCCGGCCAGAGCATGGGCGGCTACATTGCTGCCTCCTGCGCTCCGGTGATCCAGCCCCACGGCCTGATCCTGCTGTGCCCGGGCGCCGGGATGTGGTTCGGCTGCGCACAGCGCGCCGACGGCGTTGTGCAGACCGGCAGGGACTACACCGACATGGAGGGTCTGTGCTACAAGATGGCCTTTAACTACGAGATGGCAAAGCACCCCGATCCCTTTACCGAGGCCAAGGGCTACAACGGCCCGGTGCTGCTGCTGCGCGCCGACGATGACCGTCTGGTGGACGAGGGCACCTGCAGCCGTTACGCACAGGTGTACACCGCACCCGAGGTGGACACCATTGCAGGCGGCGGCCACAACTTTGCCACGCTGGCAGCCCGTGCCGCCGTGGAGGAAAAGACCGCAGCATTCATCAAAGCAAATCTGTAAAGCAAAGCGTATCTGCAAGGAGGCTTTTGTATGGAAAACGTAATTCTGCAGCCCATCGAGGTGGGCGGACAGACCTTTAAAAACCGCATCATGTTCCCCCCGCTGACCACCGGCTACGAGAAAAACGGCATGATCAGCGAGCAGGACATGGGCTTCTACACCCGTCTGGCAAAGGGCGGCGTGGGCTACATCGTTATGGGCGATGTGGCACCCATCAACAGCTTTTCTCCCACCCCCAAGCTGTTTGACGACAGCCAGATCCCTGCCTTCAAGGCACTGGCCGACAGCGTCCACGCCTACGGCACTAAGCTGGGCGTCCAGCTCTTCCACCCGGAGTACGATGTGGACGCCATCAACAGCCTGTTCATGCAGAAGAAGTTTGACGAGATGCGTCAGCGCCTGCATCACGACATGATGTTCTTTACCGATGAGGTCAGCGAGGAGATGCTGATGGCCATCATCGATAAGATGTGCGCCTGCGCAGTGCGTGCCCAGAAGGCCGGTGTGGACGTCATCCAGATCCACGGCGACCGCCTGAACGGCTGCCTGTGCTCCACCCGGATGAACCACCGCACCGACAAGTTCGGCGGCAGTCTGGAGAACCGTGTCCGCTTTGCCCGGATGCTGACCCGCGCCATCCGCAAGGCTGTGCCGGATATGGTCATCGACTACAAGCTGTCCATCGTCACCCCGCAGCGCGGCAAGGGCGGCATTGACGAAGCCGACGCCGTGCAGTTTGCCCAGTGGCTGGTGGAGGACGGCGTGGATATGTTCCATGTTGCCCAGGCCAACCACACCGGCAACATGGCCGATACCATTCCTCCCATGGGTGTGCAGCCCTACGGCTTCTTTGTCAGGATCGCCGGGGACATCAAAAAGGCCGTCAATGTGCCGGTCAGCGCCGTGGGTCGTATCGTGGACGCCGACATGGCTGCGCGTGTCATCGAGAGCGGTATGGCTGACATGGTTGCCGTGGGCCGTCCGCTGCTGGCAGACCCTGATTGGGGCGCAAAGATCGCTGCCGGTAAGGCCTGCGATATTCGCCGCTGCATCAGCTGCAACAAGGGCTGCACCGATGCCATCCAGAACCGTCAGTTCCTCTCCTGCGTGCTGAACGCGGAGAACGGCTACGAGAACACCCGCAGCATCCAGCCCGCAGCGCAGAAAAAGAAGATCGCCGTCCTCGGCGGCGGCCCTGCCGGTCTGGAAGCCGCCCGTGTGGCAGCGCTGCGC
>ENA-OPCD01003373-OPCD01003373.1-human-gut-metagenome-genome-assembly--contig:-NODE-3373-length-10265-cov-2.425563_pt1 | contig 10265 bp, 7 predicted proteins | sample MGYA00241560_ERZ501471 | MGnify/ENA primary metagenome ERZ501471 (study PRJEB25962, sample SAMEA2042578) | human gut metagenome | biome: human gut; feature: human-associated habitat; material: faeces...
CCACTGCATCTATCAGCAGTTTCAGTTCCGGCAGCTCAAGCAGCCGGGAACCGACGAAGTAGCGGTTTTGCGTGCTTTTGATGCAGATGACGTCCAGGCCGAAGTCCATGAGCAGTTGGATATCGCTGTACACATTTTTCCGGGTGGTCTGGATGCCATGAGTCTCCCAAAAACGGAGAATATCCGCGCCAGTTGCGTAGTGGTGCTCATCTGTCTGCTTCAGGAGAAGTTGTAGCAATAGGAGAATTCGGGAGCGCGGATCGTTTTGCATATTGGTCATCCTCAATTTCGAAGACACTCTTGGTGTAATGAGTTCGATCTCCACAGGTTACATGAGTTGTTTCTTTAATTTTTGGAAACTCTCGTCGCTGATGACGTGCTCAATCCGGCAGGCATCTGCCTCTGCGGTTTTCGGATCCACGCCGGCGGCAATCAGACGCTCGGTAAAGAAACGGTGCTTTTCATAAATATGCTCCGCCACTTCACGGCCAATGTCGGTCAGGTGCAGGAAATAGTCGCTGTCCATCGTCAGAAAACCTCCATCCCGCAGGGTCGCCACCGCATGGCTCACGCTGGGCTTTGACACCTCCATATGCCGGGCGACATCAACAGAGCGCACTGTTCCTTTCTGCATTTGGAGCACTAAAATTGCCTCTAAATAATCTTCACCCGATGTGGTGGCTTGCTGTTTTCTTTTCATATTTCCCTCTTAGGACGTTCATGTCGGTAAGGAAGACATTTGCTGTTTCTGCTGGAGTGCAACCAAATGCGCATACAACCCGCCTTTTTTAGCCAACTCGCTGGGAGTCCCCACTTCAGTCACTTTTCCTTTGTCCAAAACAACTATCTTGTCTGCATTTGCTATGGTCCTCATTCGATGCGCAATAACTATCACTGTCCTACCTTTTAATAACGCTGACAAGGCAGTTTGTACCATTGTTTCACTTTCTGCATCCATAGATGCAGTTGCTTCATCGAGAAGAATAACAGGAGCATTTTTTAGCAAGGCACGGGCAATAGAAATGCGCTGGCGCTCGCCACCGGATAATTTACTTCCGTTTTCCCCGATATTCGTGTCATAGCCTTGCGGTAAACGATCAATAAACTCATCACATTGGGCGGCCTTTGCTGCGGCTCTAACATCTTCGTCAGAAGCTCCGCTACGGCCAAGCCGTATATTTTCCATTACCGATTCGTCAAAAAGGGTGACATTCTGGAATACGATTGCATAGTTTTTTAACAATACTTCTGGTTCAACAGTTTTGACATCTATGCCTCCAAGTGTTATGAGTCCGGAATCGGCGTCCCAAAAACGCGCTGCTAATTTTGAAACTGTTGATTTTCCACTGCCAGATGGCCCGACTAAAGCAGTTATTTCGCCTTGCTTTGCTACAAAAGATACTCCTGTCAGAACTGGTTCCTCGTTATAAGAAAAGTAAACATCCTTGAACTCAATATCGCAGCCAATGTTATTGCAACAGTCTGAGCCGGTTTGTTCCTGTGTATTGTCTATCTGTTTCATCCGGCCAATGCTTACAAGTGCGGCAAAAACCTCCGCTAATAGCATGAAACAGTTGGTGAATGGATCATAGATTCGACCAGCGAAAAGAAGGAACAGTATGAGCATGGGAATAGAAAGCATACCTTCAATCACCAAGTTTCCCCCTATAAGCAAAACAGCAACTAAACCAAAGCGCAGGATGAACTGAGCAGCTGTTGTAGATGCTCCGGGGGCTAACTCATTTCGGAAGGAACAACGAATAACATTCTCTAACTTTTTATCAAGTTCATCCAAGTATACATCCGTTTTTGAGTATGCTTTTAATTCTTTTATAGTATCAATATATTCTTGTACTGCGTCATAGGCGCACCTTTTTGCCTCCAGATTTTCAAGTTCCGCCTTACTCTGTGCCTTACGAGCAAGAACAACAACAATTGAGGCAACTGGTACCGGGACAATAATACAAAGAGCCATCCTCCAGTCTAAAACTGCCAGCCCCACGGACATAATAACAAACATAAGAATTGTGCCTAACAACTGTGGAATCGCATTAGAAAATGTCCTTTCTAATGCTGTACAATCCCCCATAATAGTAGTTGTCAGATCGGCTAAATTTTTCTTTTCAAAGAATGACAGTGGAAGTTTTCTGAGTTTTTCAGCCAGCACAATTCTTCGGTTTGCACTTTCCTTATATGCAGCAGTGTATGTCAAATTGTATTGTACTAATTGGGCAATCGCGATCATGCCAAAAAGCACCAGGGTAATTCCGACAAAGAACGGAATATTCCGACCTACATTAACTTGAGTCCCCGCCGCTTTTTCTAAAAGCATCATTACTACCATCAACAACAAACTTGCTGGAATGATCTGTATCAAATTGGCGCAGGCAGTTGCTATAATTCCTTTCGCTAAATCTTTTGCGCCTTGATCGCTTAATGCAAACGCACGTTTTAGCATAGACAGCACCTCAACTTTCTATATGCCACTGCACCGTTTTGTTATAATTGTCCCACATTTTAGCATACTCGCCCTGATGCTTTATCAAATCAGAATGTGTTCCGCTTTCCGCTATCGCACCGTTTTTCATCACCAATATTTGGTCTGCATCCTGGACAGTCGAAAGCCGATGTGCAACCATAATAACCGTTTTATTCTTTATAAGTCCATCAAAGGCCTTCTGGATTTGATGCTCATTTTCGGGGTCAGCATATGCTGTCGCCTCATCTAAAACTACAATAGGAGCATCTTTTAAAATAGCGCGGGCAATAGAAATGCGCTGTGTTTCGCCCCCGGACAGGTATATACCTTGACTTCCAATAATTGTATCTATTCCGTTTGGAAGCTTTTTCAGTATGTCGTCGCACTGCGCCAGATGAGCTGCCTTTAGAACTTCCTCACGGGTTGCCGATGGTCTTCCGGCTCTTATGTTTTCTAATAGGCTATCCTTAAACAACTTGGGGTCTTGGAACACAAATGCCACCATTTTCATTAAATCACCCTGTGGGATTTCCCTGATGTCAACGCCGCCAATTTTTACTGCGCCATCCTGCACGTCATAGAACCGAGGGATCAGACTGGCCGCTGTGCTTTTACCTGACCCGGAGTGTCCCACAAGGGCCGTTATTGCTCCTGCTTTTGCCATAAAAGTGAGATGTGAAACTGCGGGGTGATCGGTATTATCATATGCAAATGTCACATCTTCAAAAGCGACCTCATATGTATCAGGATATTGGGGGATCGCTGGTTCTGGTTGCTGTTTAGAAGTTAAAATCATATCGATTCTACGCATAGACTCCTCTGCCTGCATTTTATAACTAGTCATATACATAATTTTATTAAGCATCACTGCGCATGCCGGAGAGAAAATCACGTAAAACAGAAAACTTTGAATAAAATCTCTGAGTGTCGGGGTCGTAAATCCAACTAGAAAGCCAATCGGAACCAGCACTAAAAAGGATGAGTTTACGATAGCATTAAATGCAACCATGCCTTTCTTGCAAGACATAGTATAAGCAAGTGCGTACTTTTTATAGGTCTCTATCGCATTATGAAATTTGGCGAACGACTTTACAGTTTGTCCGAACACCTTGACAACGGCGATTCCTCTAATATATTCAACAGCCTCATGGTTCATTGTTTCTTGAGCGTCTTGATAAATTCTCATAAACTCAGCACTATTCTTTCCCATGAGAGAGCTTTGCAGATAAAAGGCCATTCCATATAAGATAATAAGTGGAACTCCAATACGCCAGTCAAAAATGATCATAAAGCAAACACCAGCAATCAGGGTTACTTGGGCGCCTGTTAAATCTGGCAACTGATGTGCAATAAAGGTCTCCGTTTGAAAACTGTTTTCATCAATTATTTTACGCAATTTTCCGCTTGGATTGGCATTAAAATAGCCAATTGGCATATGAGCAAGGTGCCTTAATGCTGCCATCTGCAGGTTTTTTTGAATATGGAACGCAACGATATGAGAAGATAGCAAAGCCAAAAAGTAGAGTACTACTCCCACGAGTTCTAATCCTAATGCAAAAAGGCCCCAATTCAATAATGCTTGGCCATTCAATTGATCGCCTAAAAATACAGCGATAAGTTCTCTTGCCGCAAAATATACACAGATAAAAGGGCCTATAATAAACAACGCACTGATGCCGGAAAGGCAACGGGCAAAAGTCAAGAGGCCCCTGTATCTGCCGGCAAAACTGAGAATCCGCTTAATTCCTTTTGATTGATTGCTCACCAATATCTGGACTCCTTTCAACCGGCAGAGCAAATATATGGTTTAACATAACTTCTCTGTAATCTATTTGCAATATGTCGTTTCTCTTTCTACAAACGGCGTGCTATGTTTTGCATAGCACGCCGTTTGCAGAATGGGAAAATGCTCACTTTAATGTGATATTTTGTACAGCAGTAAAGTTTGCATCAGGCGGAAAATCGTAGTTTGCAATCTTATCACTATATACTGCAAGTTGGTGAGGATACACCAGAGGTGTAGTAAGGCACTGATCCGCCATCGTAGTCAAAATAATTCCATAAATCTCTTGGATTCGTTCCTCGTCAGTAGTAGATTCCAATTCTGTAATCAGATCGGCACCGCCCGGCAAGTATGCAGCGACCTGGGAGATAATTGGGTCCATGGCCATGCTGGGATCGATATTACCGATCGTATTGCCCGGATCATAGAAACCGCCTTGTGTTTTAAATAAGGTAAGGCCGTACTCTCCAGTTGTAATCATTGCATACCAGTCCATCATTTGTGCAGACTGCGGTGTAAGTTCGATTCCGATTTTCCCTAACTGGTCGCAGATATAAACAACCAAGTTATCATCAGAAGCGGAGCCTGCTTGGTACTGGAACGGAGAGGATAGTTTCTCACCGTCCTTTTCACGGATGCCATCGCCATCCGTATCAATGTATCCTGCTTCATCAAGCAATTGGTTTGCCCTGTCTATATCATAAGAGTATACGGTTTGCTCTACATCACAATAGGGTAGGGTCTTCGGGAAGAATGTATCTGCTTTTTCATACAGGCCGCCATAAATGCTCTCAGAAATTGCATCTTTGTCTAAGGCCAATGTAATGGCTTGGCGAACAACTTCATCACCGAACATAGAGCTACTTAAATTGTAACCAATATATCCGGTGCGGAAAGATTTGTCGTCAACCTTGGCGCCAAATCCCTCAGTGTTTTGCATTTCCACAAAACTTTCGTTGGAGACGTTCGTGATTCCTGCGACAAAATCAATCTCCCCGTTTTTCAATGCGAGAATTTTAGCATCATTGTCAGGAATGCTCTTGATAGAAAAACTCTCAACATCAGGTCTTTCACCCCAATAGTAGGGATTGCTCTCGAAATTCCAGGTCTGCCCGTCATTATCTCCAGCATACATATAGGGACCTGTACCATAGGTTGCAGTTTCAAAAGTATCCTTTTTCGTTAAATCATCATTAAGTTGTTCACTCGATACGATTCCGAATGGATTCGCCAAACACAGCTCCCGCAGCGCATTATAATAAGGTTGCGTCAGATGCATTTCAACAGTATAGTCATCAACGACCACTGCATCTTCAATAATTGTAGACAGGCGGCCATAGGTTCCATTGTATTGCCCCAAATTGATGGGAACGGCCAAAAGCGATTTGGCAACATCTTCCGCAGTCAGATCGCTACCATCAGAAAATTTCACATCATGCCGTAGATTGAATGTGTAGACCGTTCCATCTTCGCTAATTGTCCAATCCTCGGCCAGACCACCAACGTATTCTCCATCTTGATATTCTACAAGCACATCGTAGAAATTGCTAAGATAATATGTGATACCGAAGTTGCTTGCCGATACATCGGGCGTCATAATTGTATAGAAATTTTCAAATCCCCAACTTTCGGCCAAAGTGATGTGGTTGGTTTCCGTTTCCTCCACAACATCATTGCCCGAAGTAACAGGCGTTTCTGAGTTTTCGCCATTGTCGCCTGTACAGGCAACCAACGAAACCATCATGGCCGCAGCCATAAGAATCGTTGCAAGTCTTTTGAATTTCATCGCAAACTATCCTTTCATTTTATTTCTGCTATGATCAATTCCAACAATGATTATGTATCAGTAATTCCACTCGCATATAAAAGCGTCTTGCTGTATTCGCTTGTAAATACTGATATATCTCCAGAAAATTCAACCTGTTCAATCAAGGTGGAATTTCTCATAACCAAAATTACGTCAGCAATAACGACGGCTAACTCCATATCATGTGTAATAAATATAAGGGTAAATGCGAGTTTCCTCTGCAAGTCAACAATTTCTTCAATGATCTTCTTGCGTAAAGGAAGGTCAAAGCCATTTGTTGCCTCATCAAAAATTAGACACTTAGGTTCTGCTGCCAAGGCCCTTGCAATAGCGACTCGTTTTTGCTCGCCCCCAGATAATTCTGCGGGAAGACGCGAGTAGTATTCAACAGGCAAATTACATAAATCCATCAGATCATGACACCTTTTTTTGCGTTCTCCTTTGTCTAAATGAAAAAAACACAAAAGAGGTTCTTCGATTGATCTACCCACGGACATTTTAGGATCTAATGCAGATGAAGAGTCCTGTTGAATAATTTGGACTTCCTTGAAGTAATTTGTATGAACCTTGTGTTTACCGTAAACAGGCATCCCATCGACATAGATATTCCCCGTCGTAGGACGCTGGAGGCCCGCAATCATTCTGGCGAGTGTTGTCTTACCTGACCCTGACTCACCAACGATGGCATACCGTTCACCATCAATGAATTGGATTGAAACTGGGGAAACCGCCATGAATCCCTCTTTGGAAAACGGATTGCGGGCAAAAGTGCAACTTACATCTTTCGCCTCAATCATAGATAATCACCGCCTTTCCAACGTACAAGCACTAAGCAGATATTTTGTATATTCTTCTTTAGGTTCATTGAATATCTGCTCTGTTGTCCCTGCCTCGACCAACTGGCCATCATTCATTATTAAAATTCGATCCGCCATTGACGCCGCTCTTAAATCATGTGTAACAAATAAGATCGCCATGCCGCCACTGCATAACTGCCTAAGTAATTGCATCAATTCAATTCGGTTACAGGCATCTATTGCTGTAGTCGCTTCATCAGCAACCAATATAGTAGGCTGATTGATTAGTGCTGCTGCAATCATAATCCGCTGCAACATCCCACCTGAAAGGGCATCAGGGTAACTCTTCAGTATCCGTTTCAAATCATCAAGGCCCAACTGTTGTAGTGTGTTGCTCACTAATAGTTGTAATTCCTGCCGCGATATTTGGGGGTTATGTAAGTAACATGTTTTTTCTAATTGCCTTCCAATACGCAGCGATGGATTAAATGCTGTCATGGGGTTTTGCATAATATAGCATATTTCTTTACCGTAGATTGCCTGCAATCGTTTCTTTGAACAGTGCAGCAAGTTTTCCCCCCTATAAAGCACCTCACCTGAAATGGAATAATTAGAACTAAGTAAGCCCATAACGGCCTTGCATACCGTCGTTTTTCCTGCCCCAGAGCTGCCCACAATGGACAACATTTCTCCTCCATCTATTGAAAAAGAAATATCCTTTGCAATTTCTTCACCCGTTTTGAGAGTAATAGTGAGATCTCTGACGTCAAGAAACACTGATCTGGTCCTCCTTGCCAATAAAATCCCGAATACCTTCACCTAATAAATTAAAGCCCGCACAACAGATAATGAGGCATATGCCGGGATAAACAATTAGGGCGGGATTTGTATAAATGCTGTTTCGAGCGTCATTAAGCATGGCTCCCCACTCCGGAGTACCAGCAATAAGGCCCACACCCAAAAATGCAAAACTTGATACCGATAGAATTGCTGATGCTATTCCCGTGGTAAAATAGACAACAAACTGTGGCAATACATTCGGGATAATGTGGTGAAGTACGATCCGCATTGCAGATGCACCAGATACTCTTGCGGATTCTACATACCCCTTTCCACACTCGGTCTTTGCATAAGAACGCGCCATGCGTAAGAACCACGCAGACATAGAAATACCAATTGCAGTGATAATGCTCGCAACAGAATTGTTAATAACTGACACTAATGACATTGCTATTACTAAAAGCGGAAATGCCATAAATATATCGCACAACAATCGGATGACCTCATCTATTAGGCCACCTTTATAAGAAGTGTAGCATCCAATAAACAATGCAATCGCTGCTAGTACTATCAGCACAGGCACCGTAAGGCTTAGTGAATATCGCGCTCCGTAAATTAAGCGCGAAAGTTCACACCGCCCCATTTGATCGCATCCAAGAGGATACTCGGCTGATGGCGGGGCATTTTTTAGTGCAAGGTTTGTTGCATTTGGGTCATTTGGGGCAAGGAGGGGTGCAGTTATCGCAATACAAATAAATAACGCAATAAGCAAAACACCAATGACAATTTGTGGATGTTTCCTCATACACGTTTCCTCCTATACGCAGGGCAAATAATGCCCGAGAAGATGTCTGCTGCAGTATTAAAAAGAACAAATAGGATTGCGCAAATAAGTACCACACCCGATATTCCATATACATCCATACTTTCGCACGCTTCAGTTAAATAGTATCCAAGACCCTGAATGGAAAAGACAGTTTCTATCAGTGCAGAGGTTCCAAAAACTGATGCGCAATATTGTGCGAAAAGTGTTATGGCCGATGGAAATGCGTTCCTCAGGACCTCGCCGTATACAATTTTAGATGTGGAAAACCCCCTCGCTTTAGCGTAAGTAACATAGTCACTTTTTAATTCGTTTATTACAGCAGCGCGCAAAACTCTGATAGAAATACAAGCAATTGGAATGGCAATAGAAATAGATGGCAATATAAGGGATTTAATACTCCCGTCTGAAATCACACTAAATATCGGAATCTCAACTGCAAAAGCAATTAGCAGAATGAGTGCCAGCCAAAAACTCGGAACACATATACCAATTATGCAGATAACTCTTGTTGCATGGTCAAATGCTTTGTCTTTCCATATGACAGAAAACGCTGATATTAAAACGGTTAAAATAGCAACCCAGAGCATAGACATAATAACTAACATACATGTAACAGGAAGGGCATTTCTAATATTATCAATGACAGGCTTTCGATTGGTAATTGAAATACCCAAGTCCCCGGTAAGTAGTCCTTTTATATAATCTGCATATTGCTCAGAGAGTGTACCATCCAGGCCAAGTTCAACTCTCATTGCTTGGATTTGCTCTTCTGTTGCGAACAATGTAGTCTTTCTTACAAGCATTTCTGCCGGATCTGTACCGGTAAATATCTGCAAGCAAAAACTGAGAGTAACGACTCCCAAAGTCACAATTAGCAAGGTTATAATACGTTTTACAATTCGCGCACTGATCCCCATACTGAACAACTGATTTGCCCCCCATTCGCTCGAGGTTAGACATCGCTAACTAACACCCTTAAAAAGAACCGCTGAACGCGGCTCTTTTCACCATTCTCTAATTAACGTCAATTATGATAGCACAAGATCATATATTCGTCTATAACTGTTTAGGTCAAGTCTTAATCCATTTAGGTCACGAGTATTTCAAACGATATGCGATAGGAGTCATTTCGTATACTGATTTGAATGCCCCAGAAAACTTTCCTTGATTTTCATACCCTGCAAGACTGGCAATTTCACCCACACTCAATGTCGGCTCTGACCTAAGTAATTCCGCAGCAGCCTCCATCCGTTTCCTTTTCATAAACGTGCCTAGAGAAGCACCGGAAATTGACTTAAAGCAGCGTTTCATACTTGATTCCGAAACCCCATAAATCTCTGCTATCTCAGAAATATTTTTTTGTGTAAAAGGATTTTCAATAATATACTGATAGACCTGTTGAGTCCGCCGGGATACTTTCTCCGTAAACTGTTGGGGCGGCTCCACATAACTGTTATCCAGTTGGCTTAATAAAAGTAAGATTTCCAGGATTTTCAGCCAGTAATACGGCAATCTTATCTGGTTCTCAACGCTCAAGATCTCTGCAAAAATATGGTCGATTTTTTGTTTGGATTTTATTAAAAGAACACGTCCTTCCGGACATAGAGTTGTGCGGATTTTTTGCAAGTCTATATGCCACTTAGAGAATTCATTGTCGAGAGTCGTCTGGGCTGTTTCTAGCTCCAAGAGAATGGTTATACCTTTATATTTATTGAAAGGGATTCTTGAATTGACAATAACCCGTTTATCATGGTATAGGCCAGATATACTTACATCCTTTTCACCCAAGAAGG
>ENA-OPCD01003379-OPCD01003379.1-human-gut-metagenome-genome-assembly--contig:-NODE-3379-length-10252-cov-2.314602_pt1 | contig 10252 bp, 6 predicted proteins | sample MGYA00241560_ERZ501471 | MGnify/ENA primary metagenome ERZ501471 (study PRJEB25962, sample SAMEA2042578) | human gut metagenome | biome: human gut; feature: human-associated habitat; material: faeces...
CTGATGGGCGCGCCGAATATCCTCTTTCTGGATGAACCGACGAACGATCTGGATATTGAAACGCTGATGATTCTGGAGGAATATCTGGAGCATTTCAACGGGGCGGTGGTTGCGGTTTCGCATGACAGATATTTCCTGGATAAAACGATGGGACGGATTTTTGCTTTCCTTGGCAACGGCAGAATTAAGCAATATGAGGGCGGCTATTCCGACTGCAAGGCGGCAAGAGAAAAGGAAGCGCCTGTTTTCGCTGAAAAGGCAGTTAAGGTGAAAAGGGAGGAGCCGCAGAAGGAAAAGGCTCCCATCAAGAAAATGAGCTATAAGGATCAACGGGAATATGATACCATTGGGGACGAAATTGCTGCGTTGGAGGAAAAAATCGCAAAGGCGGATGCGGATATGCCAGCCTGTGCGACAGATTTCACCCATTTACAGGAGCTTTCTGCTGAAAAAGAAGCACTGGAGGCGAAGCTTGAGGAACGGATGGAGCGTTGGATGGAGCTGAGCGAGCTGGCGGAGGAAATTGAGAGAAATAAAGCGTAAAAACAGGGTGTCGACTTTTTCGACACCCTTAAAATATTTATTTTTTCGTTTCTCATAGAAGGTCTTCAGCGGTTGCGGAAGAACATCCTGTGGCTGAACCGCTTATTTCTGCTTTTCCTTTCCGAAAAAGATGAACAGAAGAGAGCTGATGAGCAGCATATAAGGATAGAACAGCTTCGGCATGATTTCAAATGCGTTGACGGTTTCGCCCAGACCGGATGCGGCGGCGATGGCAACGAGCATCTGCGCGCCGTAGGGCAGGATGCCTTGGAATACGCAGGAGAAGGTATCCAGAATGGAGGCAGCCTTTCTGCTGCTGATGCCGTAGTCCTTGGACATTTCCTTTGCGATGGGGTTTGCCATAACGATGGCAACGGTATTATTTGCGGTTGCGATATCCATAAGCCCGACCAATAAGCCCATGCCGAGCAGACCGCCCCTTCTGCCCTTAAAGACCTGCTTAATCCAATGCAGGAGAGCGGCAAAGCCGCCGTATTCCTTAATGAGTGCGCAGATAGCGGCAACCAGAATTGCAACCATACTAGTTTCAAACATCCCTGCGGCACCGGTGCCCATATTGCCAAGCAAATCGGTTGGCGCAATCATGCCGGTTGCAATCATGATAACAGAACCGCTGATGACACCGATAATCAGTACAAGGAACACATTCAGTCCCACGATGCCGCCAATCAGTACCAGAATATAGGGAATGGTCTGAATCAGGTTATATTTTTCCGCAACAAAGCCGCCATTATAGCTTTTTACGGAAAGAACAAAAATAATGATTACGCTGACAATCGCCGCAGGCAGGGCGATAAAGAAATTTTCCTTAAATTTATCTGTCATTTTACAGCCCTGCCCGTTGCAGGCAGCGATGGTTGTATCCGAAATAAAGGACAGGTTATCCCCGAACATTGCACCGCTCATGACAGAAGCAATGCAAAGCGGCACGGAAAAGCCGGATGCCTTTGCAACAGCAATGCCGATGGGGACAATCAGCGTAATTGTGCCGACAGAGGTGCCCATGGCGAGCGATACAAGACAGCTGACGATGAAAAGCACCGCAACTGCGAACTGCGGCGGAATCAGAGAGAGAATGAAGTAGGCAACGCTGTTTGCGGAGGATCTGCCGACAACGCCGACAAAAATCCCTGCCAGCATGAAGATGAGAATCATCGTGATAATATTCGGGTCGCTGATACCGGTGCCCATAACGGCAAGCTTATCATTGAGCTGCAGGGCACGGTTTTGCAGACAGGCAACAAGCAGGGCAATCAGAAATATGACAACAACAGGGATTTTGTAAAAGCCCATTTCGATGCGCAGGCCATATTCAAACAATATGCCAAGACCTAAATATAAAACAACAAATACGAATATGGGAAGCAATGCCTTCCCGTTTCTCTTTTCCATTTTCTTCTTCCTTTCCATACGATAAAATTACTAAGTTTTTGATTAAAATTCCATTTTTTTACAGCAATCTGTATGATACATTCATAGGCATTTCCCGCTCCTTTGAAAAATATGTTGTATAACATCCTTTATATCCTAACATATTTTTTTGCTTGCTACAAGGATTGGGTTTTGTACAAAGGAGTTTTTGTTGCAAAAAAGTCACTTTTATAGTAAACTATTAAGATATATAGAAAACATTTGAGAGATATGGAGAGTGATGACCGTATGGACGGCAGTCCAGTGTTAATTGGCTTATTGATTTTTTTGGTATGTTGTTCTGCGTTTTTTTCCGCATCGGAAACGGCGCTGACCTCACTGAGCAGGATTCGTCTGCGGAATATGGTGGAGGAAAATGTAAAAAATGCGGATTTGATTATGCGTCTGCTGGAAGACCCGAACCGCTTGCTGAGTTCCATTTTGGTTGGGAATAACTTAGTAAACAACGGCGCGTCTGCCCTGACAACCACATTGGCAATTCAGATCTTCCGCGGCAATTCCGGCGGAGCGGGGATTGCGACCATTGTGATTACCGTTATCATTCTGATTTTCGGGGAAATTACTCCTAAGACGATTGCGGCGCAGAAGGCGGAAAAGGTTGCTCTTGCAGTGGTAAAGATTATTTCCTTCTGTGTGCTGGTGTTCCGTCCTGTGGTTGCAGTGCTGAATGTGGTGACAGGCGGTTTGATTCGTCTTCTGGGATGTAATCCGAATGAAAAAGCACCGCTGATTACAGAGGCAGAGCTGAAAACCATGGTCAATGTCAGCCATGAAGAGGGCGTGCTGGAGCTGGACGAAAGAACAATGATTAACAACGTGTTTGATTTCGGGGATTCCAAGGCGAAGGATGTCATGACACCCAGAACGGATATCGTTGCGGTTCCGTTGGATGTGACCTATGGGGAATACGTCCGTCAGGTGCAGGAGGAGGGTTTTTCCCGTATGCCTGTTTATGGCGAGGACTTGGATGATATTGTCGGTATTCTGTATGTCAAAGATATTTTCTATCTGGATGAAGCGACCTTCTCGGCAGAAAAATATATGAGAGAGCCATTTTTCACCTACGAAAGCAAGCCTCTGGATGAGCTGCTGGCGGAGCTGAAAAACAGCCGTCTGGCGGTTGCAATCGTTCTGGATGAATATGGCGGCACATCCGGTATGATTACAACAGAGGACATTGTTGAGGAAATTGTCGGAGAAATCGGAGACGAATACGATGATGAGGAAGATGAAATCGAGGTCATCAAGGATAACGAATTCGTGGTGGACGGCAGCACCCGTCTGGAGGATTTCAATGAAATTGTCGGTACCGAGCTGGAAAGCGAGGAAGTGGATACCATTGCAGGGTATATTCTTCAGCTTTTAGGGAATTTTCCGAAAAACGGCGAGGTGATCGAGACTGATGGACTGCGGATTGTGGTTGAGGAAATGGATAAGAATCGTATTGAAAAGGTTCGTGTTTATAAATAAAAAGGAAATGGGGTATCTCCGTTGAGTGGCACCCCGAAGGGCTAGACAAATATTTTTCAGCAAAACAATTCAAGCAACCGAAAGGGCTTATTGTCTGTATATTGCAGGCGATAGGCCCTTAAAATTTGCCTTTATTCGGCTTATTCTGCGGCGGTGATGCGTCTCCTCCGGCATTGCCGGTATTGTCGGTTTCTTAAATTCCGATGCAGTATCGTTTGCCTGGCAGCTCTTTTGAGATAGGAAAACACCCCACCTGTGAAACAGTATACTGTCTAACAAATGGGGTGTCTGTAATAGATATCTCAGCTTTTTTTGTATAAAATTACAGCTTTTCGACTTCGTCCATCCAAATGCGGCTGACTGCATCGGTAGGCATTCTCCAGTCACTTCTGGGAGACAGGCACAATGCCCCAACCTTCGGGCCATCGGGCAGACAAGAACGCTTGAACTGCTGAATAAAGAAACGGCGGTAGAAATTCTTGAGCCATTTCAGAAGGGTTGCTCTGTCATATTCACCGGCAAAGGCTTTTTCTGCAAGGAAGAGAATCTTTGCAGGATGATATCCGAAGCGGATAATCTGATAAAGGAAGAAATCGTGCAGCTCATAGGGGCCGACCAAATCCTCGGTTTTCTGGTTGATTTTCCCGTTTTCATCCGGCGGCAGCAGCTCGGGGCTGACAGGGGTATCCAGTACATCCAGCAGAATATCAGAAAGCTCTTTTTCGCCACAGGTATCTGCATAATAGCGCACCAGATGGCGCACCAGTGTCTTTGGCACCGATGCATTGACTGCATACATAGACATGTGATCTCCGTTGTAAGTCGCCCAGCCAAGTGCAAGCTCCGACAAATCTCCGGTTCCGATGACCATTCCGCCGGACTTATTTGCAATATCCATCAAAATCTGCGTGCGCTCTCTCGCCTGTCCGTTCTCGTAGGTCACGTCATGTACATGGATGTCGTGATCAATATCCTTGAAATGTTGGACGCAAGCCTCCTTGATGGAGATCTCCCGGAGGGTCACGCCCAGGGAGCGTATCAAGTCGCAGGCATTGGTATAGGTACGATCCGTCGTTCCGAAGCCGGGCATGGTGATGCCGATGATCTTATCCCGTGGGATCTTCAAGGCATCGAAGGTCATGACGGTGACCAGTAGGGCTAAGGTGGAATCCAGTCCCCCGGAGATGCCTACGACGGCGGTTTGGGCGTGGGCATGGAGGACACGCTTGGCGAGTCCCGCTACCTGTATATGGAATATTTCCTCGCAACGTTCTTTCAAGGCATCGCCGGAAGGGGTAAAGGGATGCGGGTCGATTGCCCGGGTCAAATCCAGTGTCCGGTTGGGAAGGCTGAATGAGACTACGGTGCCGTTATCCATGTTATGGTTGAGATAACCCTGCATGAAACTGGTGTTGATCCGTCGGTCGTTCTGTAAGTTCTGGATATCGATCTCGCTGATAACGAGTTGCTCCTCCATGGAGAAACGCTCGGATTCCCTTAACAACGTGCCGTTCTCCGCTATGATACCGTTTCCCGCGAATACGAGGTCGGTACTGGATTCCCCGAAACCGGCGGAAGCGTAGACGTATCCGGCGATACAACGTGCGGATTGCTGGCAGATCAAGGATCGTAAGTAAGCATGCTTACCGATCAACTCGTTGCTGGCGGATAGATTGAATATCAAGTTCGCCCCTTGCATGGCTAGCTCGGAGCTGGGAGGGATGGGAACCCAAAGATCCTCGCAGATCTCGATACCCACGCGTACCTCATCGTACTCGAAGATCAGGTAGCAATCCAGCGGCACTTCCCGGTTACCGATCGTGATCATGGATTGCTGTAGGTGTGAAGAGGCCGTGAACCAACGCTCTTCTTGGAACTCCTTGTAGCTGGGCAGGTAACTTTTGGGCACTACCCCCAATATCTCGCCCCGTTGGAAAGCGACGGCGGCGTTTATCAGTTGGCTCCCGCTGACAAGCGGGCAACCTACGATCGTTAGTAAATCCAGATCGGCGGTGTTGTTCACTAAATCCAGCAAGGCTTTCTCGGCGTTTCTGAGTAAGGTCTCTTGCGAGAACAAATCCATGCAAGTATAAGACGTAACCGATAATTCGGGGAAGGCGATGATCTGGACCTCTTTTTGGGACGCTTGGCGCATCAATCCCTCGATCTGTTGAATATTATAAAAGCAGTCAGCCACTTTAACCTGTGGTACGGCTGCCGCTACTTTGACGAATCCGTAATTCATATTTGTTATTGTTTATCTGATAGATGTTCTTAATTTATCGGGGTTTTGACGACAATCCCACAACAATACGATACGTATGGAACGTTTTCCTTCTTGGGTATATATAAGTTTATGATGTCCCTCGATCAAGGAGCGATATTCCTTGTCTCTATCGGCGAAAGTCTCTTCTATAGTACCAATAAGAGGATTGTTCTTTATCCGGATACAATTCTTCTCCAACTTATCGATAAAGTTGAGAGCAGCTTGTTTCCCAAAATGCTTTAAACAGTAGGCTATGGCTAAATCAGCTTGTCTTTTCGCACGGGGTGCCCAGATTACTTTAGGTTGTTTCTCCATGTCTCAAAGAATTGGTGCATATCATCCTCATTGATGCCTTTACCTTCTTCTAGCTCCTGTTCGGCTATATCTATTTCCCTATTGGCTTCTTTCAAACTGAATGAAATGGGAGATGCTGCATTCGCCTTGGACATAATTCGTTTCATATATTTCTCGATCTTTAGGACCGTTTCCATATCGTCTATTTTATTGAGATACCTCTCGATAAAGCTTTCTCTCCATTGTTGTAACTCTATTGTCGTCATATCAATTTCCCTCCTATATATTTATGCCCCAAAGGTATGTATTTTGTATGGGATAAAAAAGAAGGAGAGGTATACTTCGCAGCATCCTCTCCTTGTTAACACAAAACAATCAACAAAAAACTACTGTCTGAATAAGACTATCTGATGAATAAAAGCTCACGGTATTTCGGCAAGGTCCATATCTGGTCGTCGACAACCAGTTCCAACTTGTCGATATGGTAACGGATGGCTTCCATCATCGGGGCGATCCGGTCGTGGTAAGCGATCGCCTTCTCCCGCTCGCTCTCGATCTTGTTGGCTATCTTGCGGGCGTTGACCATCTCGTCCACTTTTTCCTTGATGAAGATCGTGCGGTTCGCTATATCCTCGATGATCTCCATGTTCTTGGAGGATAGATGGGCGGCTTTATCGGCGGGGAATAATTCACGCATCTTATATACGTTGTCGATCAAGGAAGACTGGTATTTGGTGGCCATCGGGATGATATGGTTCATTGTCAGGTCGCCTAATACACGGGCCTCGATCTGGATCTTCTTTGTGTACATCTCCCATTTGACCTCGTTGCGAGCCTCCAGCTCCTTACGGGTCATGACTCCCGTGGACTCGAACATGCGGACGCTGCTATCTTTCAAATAAGCGTCGAAGATCAAAGGCACGCTGGTCTCGCAATCCAAACCCCGGCGTGCGGCCTCGGCCTTCCATTCCTCGCTGTAGCCATTGCCGTCGAAATGGATCGCCTTGCATTCCTTGATATCTTTGCGGATTACCTCGATGATAGCGGCGAACTTATCCTTTCCGGTGGCTATCTTAGCGTCTACCTCGGCCTTGAACTGCCTCAACTGATCCGCTACGGCGGCGTTCAATACCAGCATGGCGGCGGCGCAGTTCGCGGAGGAACCTACGGCACGGAACTCGAAACGGTTACCGGTGAAGGCGAAAGGGGAGGTACGATTACGATCCGTGTTATCGATCAATAACTCGGGGATACGGGCGATATCGAGTTTCATGCCTTGCTTTCCCGCTAGGTTGAAATCTTCCGTATCGCTGTTCTCCAGATGTTCCAAAACCTTGGACAACTGTGTACCTAAGAAGCTGGAGATGATCGCTGGGGGAGCCTCGTTCGCTCCCAGACGATGGGCGTTGGTCGCGCTGGAGATGCTGGCCTTCAGCAATGCGTTATGGGTGTACACGGCTTTCAGTACGTTGACCACGAAGGTCACGAAGCGCAGGTTGTCTTCCGGCGTCTTACCCGGTCCCATCAAAAGGATTCCGGTATCGGTTCCCAGCGACCAGTTATTGTGCTTGCCGGAACCGTTCACGCCTTTGAACGGTTTCTCGTGCAACAGGACACGGAACCCATGTTTGCGGGAGATCTTGCGCATTAGGGCCATGATCAGTAAGTTATGGTCATTGGCGAGGTTGCATTCCTCGAAGATGGGAGCTAGCTCGAATTGGTTCGGGGCGACCTCGTTATGACGGGTCTTTACGGGAATGCCAAGTTTCAATGCCTCAACCTCGAGGTCTTTCATGAATTCCATGACACGGGTGGGGATGGCTCCGAAGTAATGATCCTCCAACTGTTGGTTCTTCGAGCTCTCGTGCCCCATCAGAGTACGGCCGGTCATCAACAGATCTGGACGTGCGGCGTATAGGCCCTCGTCTACTAGGAAGTATTCCTGTTCCCAACCTAGGTAGGCGTATACTTTCTTCACGTCCGGGTTGAAGTAGTGGCAGACATCGACCGCCGCCTTGTTCACGGCTTCCAAGGCTTTCAGCAAGGGAGCTTTGTAGTCGAGGGACTCGCCTGTGTAAGCGATGAAGATCGTCGGGATGCACAGGGTGTCTCCTACGATAAAAGCAGGGGAGGAAGGATCCCAAGCCGAGTAGCCACGGGCCTCGAACGTATTGCGGATACCGCCGTTCGGGAAACTGGAGGCGTCCGGCTCTTGCTGGATCAGTAGTTTCCCCTCGAATTCCTCAAGTACGCCGCCTTTGCCATCGTGCTCGATGAAAGCATCGTGCTTCTCGGCGGTACCTTCCGTCAAGGGATGGAACCAGTGGGTGTAGTGGGTAGCGCCTTTTTCCATCGCCCATTTCTTCATGCCGGAGGCCACGGCGTTCGCTGTCTCACGGTCTAACGGGGTACCGTTGTCGATGGAGTCCACCAGTCTCTCGTACGCTTTCTCTGGAAGATATTTGAACATCTTCTCACGGTTGAATACTAACTCACCGTAATACTCGGAAGGTCTCTCGGCGGGAGTGGTTAGCTCGGTCGCTTTCTTTTCGAACGCCGATTCTACGACTCTAAATCTTAACTTTGACATAATACCTGATGATTATTGTTGTTTATAGTAAATGACTTATCTTAGCCACTTCCTCAGCCTAGCCATGGCCTCTAGGGTGTCATCCCTATCGCCGAAAGCGGTGAGGCGTAGATAACCTTCCCCGCTCGGCCCGAATCCCACTCCGGGGGTTCCGACTATCTTGACTTCATAAAGCAGTTTGTCAAAGAATTTCCATGAGGAGAGGCCGTCCGGGGTCTTTAGCCAGAGGTATGGGGCGTTATCGCCTCCGTACACCGTGAGACCGCAGTTTTGCAGGCCCTCTTTCATGATCTTCGCGTTGGTCATATAATAATTGATAGTAGCTGTTACTTGCTGTTTCCCGGCGGTGGAATAAACCGCCTCCGCACCCCGTTGGGTTATGTAGCTGGTTCCGTTGAATTTCGTGCATTGGCGACGGTTCCATAATTTGTTCAACTGTACCCGTTGCCCGTCCAGCGTGAAAGCGTTCAGCTCCTTCGGTACAACCGTGTATCCGCAACGTATTCCCGTGAATCCGGCGGTTTTAGAGAAGCTCCGGAATTCGATGGCTACCTTCTTCGCTCCTTTGATCTCGTAGATAGAGTGGGGAATATTTGGGTCCTGTATATAAGCCTCGTAAGCGGAGTCGTACATGATAAGCACGTCGTTGGCGAGGGCATAGTTTACCCATTTCTTCAATTCGTCCTTAGTCAAGGTCGTTCCGGTCGGGTTATTGGGATAGCAGAGGTAAAGGATGTCCACCCTGCGACTGGGCAGATCCGGTACGAAGTTGTTTTCCTCCGTGCAAGGGATGTATACGACATCGCTCCATTTCCCGTTTTCCAATACCCCGGTGCGTCCGCTCATTACGTTCGAGTCGATGTAGACCGGATATACGGGGTCTGTCACCCCGATACTATTGTCGTGGCGGAGCATGTCACCTATATTTCCACAATCGCTTTTCGCCCCGTCGCTGATGAATACCTCGCTCGGTTCGATAAAGACTCCCCGGCTGGCATAATCGTTCTTGATGATAGCGTCGATTAGGAATGGATATCCCTGCTCGGGGCCATATCCGTGGAATGTATCCTTGCTCGCCATTTCTTCCACGGCTTTATGCATCGCCTCGATAACGGCGGGGGCAAGTGGTTGCGTAACGTCACCAATACCCATTCGAATGATCTTATCCTTGGGATGGGTAACCTTGAAGCTGTTTACCTTTTTCGCGATGTCGGAGAAAAGGTAATTGTTCTGTAGTTTCAGGAAATGTTCATTAATTAGTGCCATACTCAGTTCTTTTGTTTTTATGTTGTTGTTTTTGTTGTTTTGTCTTGTTCCCCGTGTCAGACTTTTATGAATCCCTCGAACACGTTGACCGCTCCGCCGGTCATAAAGACCTTACCGCTTCGCTCGTTCCACTCGATGGTTAAAGGGCCCCCATCCATGATGACCTTCGTCTTTCGCTTTGTCTTCCCACGTACGACCCCGGCCACGGCGGTGGCGCAAGCTCCGGTTCCGCAGGCTTGGGTGATGCCGGAACCTCGTTCCCACACTCTCATCCGTACCTCGTCCGGCTTTAGCACCTGCACGAACTCCACGTTTGTCCGGTCCGGAAAAAGCGGGAGGCATTCCAATAATGGGCCTACGCTTGCCAGACC
>ENA-OPCD01003385-OPCD01003385.1-human-gut-metagenome-genome-assembly--contig:-NODE-3385-length-10247-cov-1.810047_pt1 | contig 10247 bp, 9 predicted proteins | sample MGYA00241560_ERZ501471 | MGnify/ENA primary metagenome ERZ501471 (study PRJEB25962, sample SAMEA2042578) | human gut metagenome | biome: human gut; feature: human-associated habitat; material: faeces...
TTCGTTGACATATTCTCCCGTAGGCTGGCCTTTACGCAAGTGCAATATTCCTTTATGTCCGGTAAAGGCGGTGGTGAGCGCTCCGGCGAATATCACGCCGAAACTGAGATGAAGGACGAGAAGCGGAAAGTTTTTCCACATTTTACGGCGTACGAAAAGTGCGGCCGAAGTGACCACGACGGCGGTCCATAACAGTTTGAACCACCAGGTGCCGTAAACGTAGGTCTGGATAAAAGGCGTGCCGTGGGCATCTTCCACAAACGTGGATATACCGATGCCTGCGGCAGCCCAAAAAAGTAGTATGAAAGGAACTGACTTCATGATGTAGAGGGAATGTACCGGATAAGTCCTTAAAAGTCGCGATACTTTTCGTTGCAACGTTTTTTCACGGCGATACATTCCATTTCGATAAGCCATGTAGGTCGGCATACCGGTGCCAAGGTGATGACTTTCGGAGTGTCGGGGAACCGTCGGTCGAACATCTCTTTCACGGTCGGGTAATCGCAGACATCGCGCAGGTAAACGATGATTTGCATGACATCGTCGAATGATGCGCCGCCTTCTTCAAGCAGGATTCCTACATTTTCCCACATGCGTTCGGTTTGTTTCACGATGTTGCCCACATGCACCACTTCCCCTTTGTTGTTGATGCTGGCCGTGCCGCTGAGGAATACATGAGCACGGTCGCCGTATTCCATGACGGTACCCCGCTCGAACGTAACCCCGTATTCATAAGTAGGGTTCAGGTGGGTGGGAGCGTACAGGTAGTGTTGCTGTGAAGGTTCAAACCCCGTGAGGGCATACGTTCCCATCTGTACCAAGGCCCGTGTGTCTGCGGGCAGTCCGCCGATGCCCGTACTGCTGATGTAGTGGGTCTGTTCGGTGAGTCCTTGTTCGGCGAAGTTTTCCTTACGTGCTTTTACCATGCCGGCGTACTGTGTGTCTACATCGCGTACGAAAAACCACGTACGGATACAGTTGCCTGCCAGCGTGGCGTTGAAGCTTTGTAAGGTTTCCTCGTAATTGATGAGCAGAGATTCCGTTTGCCAGGCCGAGTCGCCCTTGTGTTCGTGCATGCCCATCTTCCATAAATGACGGTAACCGTTGTGTTCCGCCACGATGACACCGTTCACGTTGGCTACCTTGCTGCCTTTTTGCAGATACAGCCATACGGCCACCTTGCTGCCGTCGAGCGGTGGTTGCTGTATGACGGATACGGAACAGTCCGCTTCCTGCTTCATCAGAGGCTGTTGGTTGGTCGAATCGCTGAGAAAGTATCGCTTCAGGATGACGTCGGCACCCATGACCTGCGGCAACCGCAACAGCCGTTCCTCTCCTTCGTAAATTCGTTTGAGTTGTCCGTCGAAGAGTTCGGCTCTCGGCTCCACATGCAACATGACGTGGAACTCTTCTATCTTATCTTGTGGGGTAAAGGCGGATATTTCTGCCGTTACACCCAGATCTTCCCAAAAAACTTTGCTTTTATCCATGTTGTTCCTATTCTTTGGCGCCTGCGTTGATCCATTCGTCTATGAGCCGCAGGTCGGTTGATGAAGTTATCATATTTTCGTGACTGAAACCTAAGCCGAGTACATTGCCTGGATTGATTACCTTATGCAAGATGCTTTCTTCGGCGTTGCCCGGAATGACACGGATGCCGTCCTCGACCTGTGTAGACGGTTGGTTTACAAGGCTGGCATGGCTCTTGTCGGCCGTCAGGTAAAGCCCGGCTGCGGGAGAGGTGCTTCCTCCGTGGCACTGTGCGCAGGTTTTGTCAAATATGTTCTCTTGTATGGCTGCATACATGTGGGCATCCACCTGTCCGGCATCCATGTAGAGCGTATCTCCCGAAATCGAAGCTACATCCAGACTTTGATACGTCAGGACACGTTTGCGCAACCGGTTGGTCACGCATAGCTCGATGGTTTTCACGTTGCTCCCGATGTTAGGCAGGGTGAGGTTCACGTTGCTGTTCGCATCGGGGCTGACGAGCACTTGCGTAGTCGCGTATTCGCTGTCTCCGAACCCGGCCAATACAAGCTGGTAATATTCCGGCCAACTGTCCGCACCGGTGATGTGCCCGGTCAGTTTGGCCGCAAAGCCGGTGTGCGTAGCCGTGTGTTCCTTCCGTGGGATGGAGCCGTCGTCGCAGGCGGTGAGTCCCATTGCTACAGACAGGAGAACAAATATACCATAGTTTTTTTTCATTGTAAATTCTTTATCGGCTGAATTAACGAATATTAGAAAGAGTATTGCAACTGTATGGTGCCTGAGTGCTTGGCCAACCCAAGGTCGTCGTTGTCACGGTCGAGTTGCGTGTCGTGTCCGGTGCGTCCGATGAACTGATACATAGCTTGCAGTTTCAGGTTACAGTTCTTGAAGAAATAATTGCATCCTACGGCCGGCATATTGAGGAAACCATTCGTGTCCACGCCGTTGCGGTTAAAGAAGTCGTAACGTGCGGCAACCTGTACGCGGGGAGCCACGAAATAACCGCCTTGGACGTAGCCGCCCAAGAAATCGTAAGTCTTGTCTATCTTTTGCCGGTCGGTGAATCCCACGTGCATGTAGTAGGCTTCGGCTCCGATATAAAGCTTGTTTTTCAGCATGGCAAACTCCAGTCCGGCGCGGGTGTCGTTGGTGCTTTCACTCTCGCTTTCCACATTCAGGTTGGCGCTTGCGCCTAACATCCATTTGTCTTCGTGCAGGCGGTCGGGGTTACCCTGCGTGGCGGGCATGATACCCTTCGGCATGAAGGTGAAACGTCCGGCGTAGAGCAGGGACGGGATGTGCCAGTCGTCGCTGATGGTTTTTGTAGCCGTGTTGACCGATGCGCCGGTACCGTTGAAGATTCCTATTTCATATCCGAACTTATTGGCTGCGAAACCGTGGATTTCCACGCCGAGATCGAATCCCGTCCCGATGTTCGGTGTGACGGCGTTCAACGAATAAGGCATGATGACCGCCGCGGTCAGCGAAGTCGGGAGTGTAGGCATCATGGTTTCGCCCAGCGTCGTCAGGTAACCGTGAGAGAAGGGAGTCTTGAATTTACCGATACGTACGGCAAAAGCTTCTTTCATGGCCACGTCGATCCATGCCTGCTGAAGGATGGCTCCGCCACTGGCTGCTGCATTGATAGAGAGGTTAAACGATACCTTGCCCCACGCTTTTCCCGTAAATCCGAGTACGGCATACGGTACGGCAAATCCCGAATTTGCCAAGTTGTCTTGGTTGTAAGCCTTGTCCAGGCCTTCGTCGTCGTACCAATTGATGTGAGCCGCAGTCTGCACCAACAGGTAAGGTTTGAACACAAAGTCGGCTTTCTTCGTTTGGATGGAGAACCCTTCGCGTCCGGCCAGGGACACCACGCCGTTTTCGCTGCCCTCTTCATATTGTGCCATGGCGGCAAGAGGGAGAGCCGCCAATGGGGTCATCGCAAATATTTTTTTCATTGTTTTCTGTTTTTTTCTTTGTTTGATGCTTGTTCTGTCAAGAGGCTTTCGTCGTCTTGTTATAAGGATTGCAGGAATCGGATGAGTGCCGCACGGTCTTCTTTCTTCATCTGTTTGAACAGGTTTTTCGAAGCTTCCCCTTCTCCGCCGTGCCACAAAATGGCTTCGGTAAAGTTACGGGCGCGTCCGTCGTGCAAGAAGTAAGTGTGACCGTTGACTTTTTCCTGTAGCCCGATCCCCCAAAGTGGAGTGGTACGCCACTCATTGCCGCGGGCCAGTCCGCTTACGTAATTGTCGTTCAATCCTACACCCATGATTTCGCTTCCCATGTCGTGAAGCAGGAAATCGGAGTAGGGGTGGATGGTCTGGCTGCCCAACCATGTCAGTTGCGTACCTAACAGCAAAGTGGAACCACGGGGTTGGGTATGCAGCGTGACGGTATGGCACAAGTGGCATTTGGCTTGGTAGAACATCTCCTCCCCGCGTTTCACCGTCGGATCGTTCACGTCACGACGGGCCGGTACACCAAGGCCCTGCATGTACAAGTCCACATCCTCCATTTCTTCCGCGCTGATGTCCAACTGGTCGTATGTCAGTCCCATCATGCTTCCGTCCTGCATCTGGAGCTGTCCTTCGCAGATCTCTTCCGGATAGCGGCTGTTCGTGACGCCCAAGTCACTGCTGAAGCCAAGCTCCACGGTCAGGTCGGCATGCTGTGCTTTGTTGCCGCTCAGCCCTAATTGCAGTTTCCCTTTTTCCGTGATATAGTTGGCGCGTCCGCTGATACCGTATTCCGGGTAGTTGCTCTTCGCGGCCAGTTGCTCTATTTCGTGGCGGTCGATGGCCATCATCGGCCCCATGCCGACATGGCGCAACGGGATTCTGACGGTGCAGAACAAGTCTTCGGGCGCGATGCTGTCGGCATACCATTCGCTGATGCTGTATTCGGGATAGCACAGTTCGTAGGGTTCTCCGTCGGGGAATGCCCCTTTCTCGTAATGCCATTTGACGCTCAGCTTGCCTTCCGGTTTAACGCCGTAGATGGCTTGGTCATGAAGTACGCGTCCGTAATTCTGGAAAAATGCGCCGTTCTTGCGGCTGATGTACACCAACATGGAAGAGAAGCCGTAAGAGCCGCTACCCCCTTCGCCGAAGCTGCCTCCGCCGTTCCATAACTCCGGTTTCGTACGTCCGGCATTGCGATGGCAGCTTCCGCAGGAATATCCTGCATAGACCGGGCCGAGGCCTCCCGAGATGGTACGCGTGTCGTCGTACAATCCGTCGCCGTCGCGGAAGCGCATGGCATAGTCGGGGTCGGCATCGATCCAGTCGGCCTGCGTGTCGTAGGCCACGGAGCTGTTGAGGAAAATGGTGGAGACTCCGGCCGAAAGGGCGTAACCTTGCGGGATTTCCACGTCCCTCACGTCCAATCCGTCGTCGTCGCAGGCGGCGAGGCTGAAGGCTAAGGAGAACAGGGCTAAATATTTTACAGTATGGTTCATTGTGATATGTCTGTTTTTATAGTTCCTTTTTTATACCACATAAGTGAAGACAGCCTTTGTGAGGACTGTCTTCACTTTTAATTGATACAGTGAACTTATGAGTCGGGTTTACTGTGCAGAAACGGTACGCGGGTTACCATCCTTGAACAACAGGAACTCCAACGTGTGGAAGCCTCTTACCTCTTGTGAAGAAGAGATTTCGTCTTCCGAGTCACCGTCTTCCCAGTTCAAGTCGTCGAAGTTGCCGGAGTTCAAGATGTTGACGATGGCTACCTGGTCCAAAGGCCAACTGTCCATGTTCGGGTCAAGACCGAGGATGTCGACCGGGCCGAACAAGAACGCTTCGCTCTGCTCCCACGGCATACGGGCTACTAACCATGCGTCGCAAGCTGCTTCGAAAGTAGCGTCGCTCGGACTGTTGTAGAAGTTCTGAACGGCTGCACAGAGGGCTGTGTTCTTTTCTTTCAAGTCCTTATAAGTCGGCAATACCACCTTGTACACAAAGCCGCTTACTACGCTGTCCATTTCTGCATCGGTAATGGTTCCGTTGTTATATGCGTTCTGGATGGCAGCCTTCAATTCTTTGTCAAGGGTTTCTCCTAAGGCTATACAAGCCGATTGTGCTACAGGAACCTTTTCGTCGCCGATGTTGTTACGGAACGGTTGCGGGATGGCAAGGATAGCGTTCTTCGTACTTTCGATTTCGTTGGCAACCTTTGTGTTCAATGCAGGATCGATTTTTTGTACCAGATTATACAATGAGTATTGGCTAATAGTACTGTCCATGCTGTTGAAGTAAGAGTTGCGGATGGAGCGGATGTTGTTGGAATAGTCGTCGCGTGAGTGGAAACTGTACCAAGACTCTACGGCGTAGAGGGCTTCGGTATGCTGTCCGGCCGTCCATTTGTTGTAGGGGTCGCCGATTTTGGAGTTGCCCACTTCGTCCGTGATTTCCACGCACTTGTCGATGATTTGTTCGATACAGCTCAATGCCGAGGTGTAATCGCCGCCGTTGTGTTCCGTGAAAGTCTTTTTGAAAGCATCCCCGCCTTGGAAGGAAGTCTCCCAACTGTCATAGAGGGTCGTGGCATCCGTTTGCAACAACTTGGCTACTTGGAGCGAATAGTTGCGCCAACTGGCAGCGTTTTCCGGAGTATAGTTCAAATTCGCAGCTTCATCGAATTCGTTGCCTCCATTGCCTCCGTCTTCATCATCGTTACAAGAAGCAGCAGTGAAACCTGTAAAGGCCATTCCCATAAGGAATAAGGCTGAATAGAAAAATTTCTTTTTCATTGTTTTTGTTTTTGTTATGTTTTTATGAATGATTTGAAATGATATATTCTCCTGTTATTTGCTCCAGAACCAACCTACGTAGGCTACACCGATGGCAAACTCATTTTCGCTGTTGTATTTGCCGCCGCCGATTTTACGGGTCGTGTAGTCGGCCTTGAATACCAAGTTCGGCAGGGCCTTCCAGTTCAGGCCGGCCGTCCACATGCCTACCTTCTCGCGGTCATCGGGTCCCTGACGGGCAATCACCTCCTCCTGCGGGTTGTAGTATTCGTAACGGGCAAACGGGTAGAGGGCGGGGCATTTGGGGGTGCCTGCGATACCTTGCAGGTTCAAGCCTAATTCCGCTCCGTAGCTCACAGCCCTCTTGGCAATGGGGACGGCACGGGTGTAAGGACTCTTGTTTCCTAAGTTCAAGTTTTCCTGGCTCAGTTTGAAACTATCAAGAAAATCGCAGCTGAGGGACCTTGTATCATGATCGGTCGTTGCGCGGATTATGCACTGGCAGATTTTGATAACTGTTTCAGCGTATTTTTCCACGCGGATCTGCAGACGCGTATTCGAAGAATTGCAAAAATTTATGATCTGACAGATGCAAAAGCAAAAGATCGTATCATCAAAACAGATAAAAAACGTTCTAGCTATTACAATTACTACACCAGTAAAAAATGGGGAGATGCAAGAAGCTATGATTTGTGCCTGAACACAAGCCAGATATCAGTTGAGGACTCAATCGAGCTTATACTTAAATACAGGGAATGCATGAGAAATCACAATAAATAATTGTATTGTTGTATAGAAAGCTATGGATTTAAAGCCATCGGAACTGATGCAAATAGAGGTTTCGGTGGCTTATTCTTGTATTATTATAAAAGGTATCATCGATCATGCTTCTATGATACCTTTTGACCCTTTAATCATAATATTGTTGTACGTATCGAAATTGCAGGTATTATGCAAAAAATAAGCAGATGTATGTTTTTATTGTAGTACCTTAGTACTTTTATAAGGTCATTTATTCGTTAAACTTAGATTTAGCGAATAAATATATGTCGTTAGAAACACTACCTATTCGCATAATCAACATTATGCGACTAACTAAATTTATCTATTTACCACTACCGCTGTAACTTAAAAAAATTTTTCAGAAAAAGCGTAAAAAATGAATTTTATTTCCGTAGTAACTTAAATTTAGAAATTGAAAAAATCAGTCAAAAATGAATTTTATTCTATTTTCACAATAAAAAACATCAAGAATATGAAAGTTTATCATAACCTTGATGTTACCTCAAAAATATCAAATATAATGTTTTTTACGTCTTAATCCCTTACAACGAGGACAAGACTTACGATGTCTGAATTCAAACATCGCCCTCGTTTTAGGTGCCATTTTATAAATATAACCACATTCCTTACATTTCCACCAGACCTTGTGAGTGGAATTAGGTGTAATCTCATCAGGTCTGCATAATAGATAATTGTCTCTGTAAGGCCACTCTTTTTTGCTATAACACCAGACAGCATGTGAGTTTATGATAATATATCCGTGCAATTCATAGATTTACCGCACTTATACCCTCTTCCACCTGTAATTGCAAACTAACTTTTACTTCATCTACTATAGGTGCGCATGGTTATCTCGAAATTAAAATATAATACATACTCATAATATATTTATGAAGAAAAGGAGATACATTTATTAACAGATTGCTTTTTTCTCAAATACCCTTTATAATATATATAGAAATAAGTAAATAAATCGGGGCGTCCCAGGCTTATCAGAGGACGCTAATAACAAGCTTTCTCTGTTATGATTTAACTAATATAGAAAGCGAGGAAACCAAAATGATTAACGTAATAATTGATGAATTAACACCATGTCTAGTAGATACTTCTACAGGAGAAATTGTCGAAACTGAAGTAATACGCATAAAAAGAAAAAGCTTTTTATCAAAGTACAATTCAAAAACTGGATGGTACGTAAATTGGGTCGATTTATTGACAGAAAATGAAGTGTATGCTATTGTCCTCAAGGGAACCGTCTCAATACAGGGACTTGTTGCAATAAGACCTGATGAGGCTATGAAGGCAGTGTTTGTCTCATGGATGGTTGCGGCTCCACAGAACAATCCTGAAAAACTTAATGGGAAAAACAAAAAGTACAATGGTATAGGCGGGCATCTGTTTGCTGTTGCGTCTAAAAAATCAACTGATTATGGATTTGGCGGTGCAATAACAGGATTCGCAGCTGATGCTGAATTAATGCATCACTATTGTAATGTTTTTAATGCTATTGCCGTATGTATGTTGCATCCTTATCAAATATTTATTGACGAGGATGATGGAACTAGAATACAGGAGGTGTATGACTATGATTGGACAGACGACATTATCTAAACCACATGTATACAAAATTAGCGAAATACCTAATTTCGACATTGATTATCGCGGGTTAACAAAACTAGCTCGTCAAAAAGGCTGTTCAGTTGCCGCTTTGTCAGATAACGAAAAAAATCAATTTATACACGGAAGCACCATGGAAGAAGTTAGAGAAAAAAGCATAAAATTATAAATTTAAAAAAGGCGTGTGAATTACGAAAGTTTTTCACGCGTTTTTTATATTGATTTTCATTTCGTGGACAAAATAAGGGCATAGCTATTAACTATACCCTTAAATTATGTCTTATTCTTTTGTCAGCGTGAGTCCAATATTAAAGCTTCCCTGCCAGCATCCTGCTGATAATCCGTTGGTGGTGGTTATATTATATACACAAACTTTGTTCGTTGGTGTAATAGTATTGTTACCACTTTTTGCTGTAATTGTAGCTGTTACATCAGCTTTGCCAGTCTGCTTATATGGAAAGCTGTTTGGTACTGTTATTTCAATGCTACCAACTTTAAAGTCATCACACTTAACCCTGAATTGTGATTTGCCAGTGTGATCGCCAGTCAACACTTGTGGTACCTTAACGCTTATTGGATTGTATGACCAGTGTGCTGTAAGAGTCCTGTTACCAGTAGTCCTTGTAGCAAGTTTTGCATACAAATCGTCGGTGCTGCCGAATGTTGCATTACATCCTTCGTTTATGCCTGTCACTTTATTACCGTTTTCATCATACCAGCCTGTGAATGTGTAACCTGCTCTTGTCGGAGCTTTAAGGCTTATTCCGTAAAGCACATTGTATGTTGACGGATTTGAGCTGTTATTTGTGCCACCGTTCAGGTTGTAGGTGATTGTATATTCATATGGATAATAATCGTATTCGAAAAACATACTGCCAGCTACCTGCAAGATCGTTGTCCCCATTTTATAATTCAGCCAATCTCCCGGTTCCCATATACCATTAGTCCCAGCATGCCAGCTAGAACCAAAAGAAGAACCAAGATAATATCCATTAGGAATTTGAGTTGCATATGATGCATCTATTATATAGCTTTGCCCATACGTAAATGATACTGAAGAATCTTCTTTTACTTTGTATGCCTTTTTATTAGTGCTATTGCCTTCAGAATTTTTAAACCCTTGTACAAAATGCCAAAATCTATTTTTATATATATTTGGTTCCCACTGTGCATGCAGCGTAATTACATCGCCATCTATATAAGTCGTCCATGACGAATGTTCAGAAGCTGACCAATGAAATATCTTTCTATTGGAAGGTATTTTATCTTTTTCATACCATTCGCCACCACTTATCCATGAATTGTCCGTATTGCTGCATAGCCATTCGATTTTTCCGTTTCTTATACGACTTGCCTGCCAGCCATCAAATGTATAACCGGCTTTGTTGAATTGGTTATTTGAGATAGGAATATGTGCATTATAGGTATGTGTTGTATCAGCCATTGTGCCGCTGCCACCGTTGGCATCATATTTCACTGTCCATGAAATAGGTTTCCATATGGCATACACATCATTTGCTGGATATTGATTATCTATCATATATTTTTCTTCCATAAACGAAAAAAGCACGGCTTGCGCCATGCTTAATCTCGTCAGATA
>ENA-OPCD01003388-OPCD01003388.1-human-gut-metagenome-genome-assembly--contig:-NODE-3388-length-10244-cov-2.442438_pt1 | contig 10244 bp, 8 predicted proteins | sample MGYA00241560_ERZ501471 | MGnify/ENA primary metagenome ERZ501471 (study PRJEB25962, sample SAMEA2042578) | human gut metagenome | biome: human gut; feature: human-associated habitat; material: faeces...
CGGGTTCTTCTGGATGTTGGCGTGGGCAACTTTGGCGCTCGGACCGCACATCGAGACGAGCGCGCCGACGCCGCGCATCAGCACCGGCAGCCAGAACGTGGCGGTGAGTACGAGCCCGAGGAACACCAGCGCGGCCCCGCCGATGGACATCAGCAGCACACTGCTGTAATTGTCGCTGGCCATGGTGTCCAGACCGTTCAGCATGCCGGACAGCTGCCATACGGCGACGCCAGCCAGTACCAATCCGGCGATGATCGTCAGAACGCCAATCGTGGCGCGGACCTTTCCGGCGCGTGATGTATCGGTCAGCTCGATCGGGCGCAGGGCCTCAAGCGGCGTCACGCTGGTGGCGGACCGTGCGGAGCCGAGTGAGGCGAGTACAGTCATGATCAGGCCGAATGCGATCGGAACCACGAACGCTTGCCACGAGAGAATCAGCCTGGCCTGCATTCCCATCATTTCCATTACGCCCGTGTTCGTGACCAGCGCGATCAGACCGACGCCGAAGCCGACGCCCAGCACCGACGCAATCAGGCCAAGCAATCCGGCCTCCATCAGTACGGATGTGTACAGCTGGCCCTTCTTCGCGCCGATTGTGCGCAGCAACGCCAGCGTGCGCCTGCGTTGCGCCACCAGCACCTGGAACGTGTTGGCGATGACCAGGGCGGCAACGAACAGTGCGAGCACACCGAAGCTCAGCAGGAATATGGTGGGGAAACTGGTGTTGTTCGAGCTGAGGTCCCTGACGGCCTCCGCCTCGACCGATCGGCGCGATTCCACGCCATAGGATTTCGGCAGGAGCCCGGAGACCTCGTCGACGGTCCGCTGCGCGGCAGCGGCGTCGGCGTCGTCGATGTCAAGCAGGAGCATGTACGCCTGCATATGGTCGAAATCATCCACGCCGTATACCGCGGCGACGACGTTCTCCGACAGCACCGAAGCGCCACCGTAAAACGAGTACACACCAAACGGGTCGCTGGTCAGGCCAACGACGCGCACGTCACGCACCGCGGTGCCGCTCAGAGCGCTGCCGTTGGATATCGGAGCGACGTCCACCTTGTCGCCGACACCCACTCCAAGTTGTTTGGCGACGGATTTTGGCAACGCCACCTCGTTGTTGTCGACCGGCTGGTCGCCGGAGACGATGCGGACCGGCAGCAGCTTGCGGTCGGTTGACGTGCCGACGGCGTATCCGTTCGAGCGCTTGCCCGCTGCGGAGATCGAAACGCTGACGGACGTGTCGACGCGGACGCCCTTCACGCCTTTCGTGGCGCGTATCCGGTCGAGGTTGAAATCGGCGACGGTGGTTCTGTCGGCCGAGCCGTTTTCGGAGACCGCGCCGTTGCTGTTTGTTTTCATCGTGGCGATGTAGTTCGCTTCGCCGAGCTGGGCGGTACTCTGCCTGCGCAGCGAGTCGTCCATGGAGTTGGAGAACAGGAACGTGGCGGCGATGAACGCCGTGCCGATAAGGATGGCTATGCCTGCGGGGATGAGCATCCTCGCGCTTTTTTTCATGAGTTTGATGGTGATGGAGAACATGAGAAGTCCTTAATGCTGTGGGCGGGTCAGCGGCGGTGCTGGGCGACGGCGGCGTGCTGCGGAGCGCCCGGAACGCTTGGAGCACCCGGAACGAAAGACGCCTTTTCGGTGTGCCCCTTGAGGGCCGCCACCGGCGGTCTTGGAACGGTGGTGCCCGCGGACGGCCCGCCGACCAGTTGGGTGGCCCGCTCGCGCTCGTTCATCAACAGTTGGTTCATGCTCTCGGCGGTCGGGCGCTGCTCGTCGGCGACGATCTGGCCGTCGGCGAACACGATCGCACGATCGGCATAGGATGCGGCGACGGCGTCATGGGTGACCATGATGACGGTCTGCCCAAGTTCCTTGACGGATCGCTTCAGGAAGCTCAGCACTTCGGCGCTGGAGACGGAATCGAGGTTGCCGGTGGGCTCGTCGGCGAACACCAGCGACGGTTTGGTGATGAGCGCACGCGCGATGGCGACGCGCTGCCGGAGTCGCCGCTCGTACCAGTCGAACCGGAGCCGCCCGAATCAGAGCTGCTGCCCGGAGCACCGCCCATGTCGGCGCCGCGACCGAACTGCTCCTCCTGGCTGGCGGTCTGGGTCTCCTGCGAGGAGACGCAGCTGGTTCGACACTGGCACCGACGCCACGGCCCCGCCGGCCACGCCAAGCGCGATACCGCACATCGTCACGATCAGCAGCTCGATTGCGAACTGCGCCGCCACCTTGACCTTCTTCACGCCGATGGCGGTGAGTACGCCGACCTCGTATTTGCGTTCGCAGATGTTGAACAGATTGAGCACGACCGCACCGACCGCCAGTACGACGATGAGCAGCGTGAGGGCGAACTTGGCGAGGTTGTCGAGCGGCACGAGGCTCGATTCGTGGTTCTCCACGTCGGCGGACTACACGGTGTAGGTGTCCGTCCAGTCCGGCCTTCCGGACGTCGGAAGCGAAGGTCTCGTAGTCGTCGGCGCTGCCGAGCACGTAGGTGTAGCTCAGCTGGGTCGTGGTGGTGGTGTCATCGTCGTTCGCGGTGGTGTCGGCGTCCTGCGAGGTGCCGCCCATCGGGCCCATCGCGCTGGTGTTGCTGGACGTGCTGTTCTTGTAGATGCCGCCGATGGTGAACGTGTAGGTCGTCGACGTGTCGGACGGGTTGGTGACGGTGATCTCGTCGCCGACCTTCAGGCCGTTGAAGTCGGCGAGCGCCTTGGAGATGATGGCCTTGCCGTTGTCCGACTCGCCATAGCCGAACACTTCGCCGGACGACATCGTGAACGTGCCGTTCGCCGCGTTGGCGATGGCGGTGTCCGACGAGAAGCCGGTGAGCGTGAAGTCGCCGGAGGTCATCATCATGCCGCTAAGAGAGAACGTCACGACCGTCGAATCTTGTCTGGCTCTTTTCTGAAAACTCTCTGAACGGAGAAATGCGATATTATGCCGGATACCGTCGCATTCGACGGCTTCCGATTCGTCACAGGTAGGTTTTCAGCGCCAGATCAACGGTGAGTACGATGCCGGCGAGCACAGCCGCGATGCGCATGACCCGGGCCGGGATCCTGCGAGTGACGGGCGACGCTATGTATCCGCCGATGAAGCAGCCGATGCACAGCAGGATGGCCGCAGGCCAGTCCACGACGCCGCGCACGATGAAGATGACCGACGCGCTGATGTTCGCACCGGTGCCGATCAGCGTCTTGAGCGCATTGATCTGATGGAACGGACCGATCTTGCCTGCGTCGAGCACCGCGAGCGCGCACGTGCCGGCACCGGCGCCGAAATATCCGCTGTATACCGCCACGAACGCGACGCCGAGCCATATCCACCATGGGTCCTTGGACATGGGTTGCGTCGATGCGAGAGCCGACGCGGGTGCGCCGTCGCTCCCCTGCCGCACCAGATGGTCGGCCCAGACTTTCTCGGCCAATGTGGTTCCCATTCGGGACCTCCTCAAATTTCCTCGCGCAAGGTATTGCCCTCACGCTTTTTATGTGGTAATAAGCGTATGGGCAAGGGCACGTTGAGAACTTCCCTAGGCCGATATATGAGATAAATACATGGCCATAAAACGGCGAAAACATGGCGATGCTTGAATTATTCTTGTTTTTTGCGGTTCTTGTCGAAAATATCGCGATATTACCGGCCTGCCATTAACAGAAAAGCGTCTACGTTACTTTTGCATTTCATTATGTGAGATGGCATAATGCTTCATTATGACTTCTCTGACGCAACCACTGGCCACAAGCATGGCCGATGAACGACAGCGTGCCGACGACGAGATGCATGACGACGGCACCGTGACCAGCACCATGACAGCGGACGCCATCGAGTACACCATCAGCGGAGAGATCCATTCCGGCGTCGGTGTACTCGACAAAACCGTGAAGATTTTGGACGCGCTGGAATCCGGTCCCGCGACTCTCGGACAGCTGGTGTCGGCCACCGGCCTGGCGCGACCGACCGCCCACCGTCTGGCTATCGCGTTGGAGCGCCACCGCTTCGTGCTGCGCGATCAGCACGGACGATTCGTGCTTGGCTCGCGTTTCGCCGAGCTTGCCGCCGCAGCGGGCGAGGATCGTCTGCTGACCGCGGCGGGGCCGATTCTGCAGACACTGCTTGACCGGACCGGCGAATCCGCGCAAATCTACCGCCGTCAGGGCGATCAGCGCGTGTGCATCGCAGCGGTGGAACGCGCCAGCGGCCTGCGCGATTCGATTCCCGTGGGCGCGATGCTGTCGATGGAGGCCGGGTCGGCCGCGCAGATTCTGCTCGCCTGGGAGGATTCCGAGCGGCTGCATCAGGGGCTGAGGCACGCCAAGTTCACCGCCGCGAAGCTCGCCGCCGTGCGCAAGCGCGGTTGGTCCGAATCGGTGAACGAGCGCGAAGAGGGCGTCTGCTCCATCTCCGCGCCGATCCGCAACGCCTCCGGTCAGGTCATCGCTGCGATTTCCATTTCCGGCCCGTCCGGCCGTATGGGCAACTCGCCCGGGCGCCGTTACGCCCCGCTGGTCATGGCCGCCGGCAAATACCTGACCGACGCCCTGCTCAAGGCCAGCTCCGTTCGCTGACGGCGCCGGCGACGGACGGGCGCAGAGCCCAGCAGGCTGTCGAGCGCAGCGGATCAGTGGAGCGCCCCCGCTGGCGGGGGCGCTCCTTGGCATCAGACAATGCCTGACGACTCAGCCCGTCAGCGGGGGCGTCCCTTTTTGCTCAGATCTTCTTCAATGCGGCAGCGACCCCGGCGAGCAGGCCGGGTTTCCTCAGCAGATTGACGCCATCGGCGGCGTTCGACTGCCCTTCGACCGCATAGGTGTACGCCTTGTTGGAGCTCGGTTTTCCGACCAGCTCGCCGAATGTCAGCAGCTGCGTCCGCGGGCTGTACGGGTGGCGGATGTCGAACTCGAACAGTCTTGCCGCACGATTCGCCGCGGCCGGTCCGTACGAGCCGAATCCGCAGGTCGGCGTCGCCACCAGCATCATCCCGTTGAGCGAGCCGACGAAACCATTGCGATGGTCATGGCCCACAACCACTCCTATATATCCGTCCGTGTCGCGCAGTGCGGCGAACTCGCCGCAATCCTCGTCAGGACAGCTCACGCCTTCGCCCAGATAGCCGCCCGGGAGCGTCCGGTCATCATCGAGCACGTAATACTGCGCATCGTACTTGCGATACCCCTGTATGGCGTTATCGGCGTTCGCCGGCATGACCTTCAGCACGTCATAAAACTGCGGCAACGGCATATGCTGGAACACCAGGGAGCGGACGCCGAGCCACCGCGGCACGTCGTGCACGAAACGCAGCGCGGCGTCGCTCGGCCGGCCATAGCCGCCCTCCCGTGCGTAATCGCCGGAATTGAGCACCACCAGACCCAGCACGGCACGTTGGCGATCCTGATCCAGGACAGGCATTGCGAACGTGCCGGGCTCGCATGCGGCCACTGGCTGATCCGGCAAACCGGATGACGGCACCGAACGCACCAGGAAGCCGGGATTCGCGGCGGAATCGTCCATATTGCACGGCGGGTTGATGCATCCCGGGAACTCACGGTACAGCGCGTCCAGCTCGGCCGGGCTCAGCCCGCACTGCGCATCATGGTTGCCGTAGGTGACGGCGAATGGTATGCCGCGGTCGATCAGCGGCTGCAGGAACGCACTGATGCCGGCACGCACCTTGGCCCGCGTGCGCTCGATCTTGCCGCGCCGCGCCGGCTCCCACTGCCGCTTGCGGAACGTGTCGCGGTACGCGTCGTCGTATCCGGCGATTTGGTTGCCGGTGAATATGACGACGTCGGGGCGCGCGGCGTCCAGCGACGCCTCGATCAGCCGGATGGTGTCTTTGGAGACCTTCGGACCATCCTGTATGTCCGCCAGCTGCAACACGCGGAACTTGCCGGAACGGTGGAACTGGAGACGTCCCAGACGCGCCGAGATGGACACCGGGCGCTCGTCATCGGGGCCGCTAGCGGATGCCGGCGCTGCAATCTGGTTGAAATCCGTCATAACTCACAGCGTAGTACATACCACCTTGACCGTGCCTGACAGCACTATGGCGTGTCTTGAGCGGGCCGGGACACTGAATTACGGGTTGAAATCGCCGTTCTTGACAATTCCCCGTGTGAAATCGCCGTTTTAAGGCTCAAAAACGGCGATTTCACACGGGGAATAGTAGATTTCGGCGATTTCAACCCGTATTTTGGACGGATCCGGCCTATAGGCCACGAATCCGCCGGCTGAATGCGCCGAGAAACAAAAAAGCCCTCGCTTCCGCGAGAGCTTCATTCGCTGGGATGCCTGGACTCGAACCAAGAATGGCTGAACCAGAATCAGCTGTGTTGCCAATTACACCACATCCCAATTTGGCTAGATGCTGTAACCGATTGGGATTATAGCACCTTCGTACCCCCAACCGGATTTGAACCGGTGTTGGCGCCGTGAGAGGGCGTAGTCCTAGACCGCTAGACGATGGGGGCTTGAGTTATCCGCTGTGCGGCGTGCCGCGCAACAGATGAAAACTATACGGCAATATCCAGCCCACCGCAACTCACGGCGTGTCGCGAGGATTTCCAACGGTTTGGGGACGGGCTCTTGACCACCGACGAAATCCGATAGACTCCAAAATATCCCAACCAATCCAGTCAACAAAAGCGTTATGCGGTAGCATCGAACGAGACGGCACGATGCAGATACGTTAGGCTGCATCTCCACCGACCATCATCGAGGATGGCGAAACGGCTCACGTCAATTGAGCCACAAAGACTGTCAAAAAACCTTATATTGCAACGATATAAGACATGCACTGACGGATTATCACGAATCCTACTGATGAATTATCAGACACTGTATTGATGAAATTGCAAATGAGGCAATGATGATACCAAGGACCATCGCGCAAGAGCTCACCCCGATGCTGTCATGGTTCCCGGTCGTCTCAGTGACAGGGCCACGTCAAAGCGGCAAATCCACGCTCATCAAAAACATGCTGCCCGATTACGAATACGTCAATCTTGAAGACGAAACCACCCGCATGAGGAGGCGATTCAGCCGGAACCCGACCTCACCGCGGACGAATTCATGTTCCGCGGCGGCTATCCTCACCTCTATGACGCGTCAACGCCGAACGACATCTATTTCCACGACAATGGCCTGCTCAACTATCTTCTCGGGATTCATTCTGCGGAAGAGCTGCTGAACGACCCCAAGCGCGGTGATGTGTTCGAGAATCTCATCATTTCGCAAACCGTGAAGCGATACCTCAACAAGAACAAAGACGGCGAGCTGTACTTCTACCGCGATACCAACCAGAGCGAAATCGACCTCGTAGACGCTACGCAGCGCCGTAGCCCCACCCTCATAGAGATCAAATCGAGAATGACTCCGCGACCAGATTTCTTCAGGCATCTCGCCACCGTCGAGGAAGAACTGGGCGTGCCGGTCGATCGCAGAATCGTCGTGTATCGAGGAACAGAAAACTTCACGGGTAAGAAGGAGGTATGTTACGGCGGAGCGTTATTTGGGGCGGTAAATCAGCGGAGGAGTTCTGCCCACCTGATCGGCGGAGACTCCCCCAGTCGCTTCGTGACACCCCTGCGGGGGCAGTATTGTCTACTCGTATGTCGGCTCGCCTTCGATTACGAACGACACCTCCGTTCGCTTCACGGCTCAGCCCGCCAGCGGAGGCGCAAACTCCGCAGATAGCAGACGGCGGGCGGCGTCTTGCGACAGCCGTCCGCCGGATTCCGCATGCGCACAAGCGCTGCGTTACATCACAGGTGCTCGCGCAGGCCCTTCAGTCGAGCGATGGTGAGCGGCTTGCCGACGATCTCCATCGACTCGAACAGCGGCGGGGAGACGCGACGGCCGGATATGGCCACGCGAACCGGGCCGAAGGCGAGACGCGGCTTGTACCCGCCATCCTCCACGAGTGCCTTGTTCAGGGTCTCGTGCAGGTTGTCGGCCTTCCAATCGGCCTCGTCCACGCCCTCAAGCGCGGCGACGGCGGCATCGAGCACGTCGGCGGCGGAGTCCTTGAGCTGCTTCCTGGCATCGTCCGCAGGCTCCAGGTACTCCTCGGTGGACAGCAGGGAGCCGACCATGCCGGCGACCTCGCCCAGCAGGCGCACGCGCGGCTGGATCAGCGGAGCGGAGGCGGTCAGGACGACCTTCTCGCGGTCGGTCAGCGCATCCCAATTGTCGGCCGAGACCACACCGTCGCGGTGCAGGTACGGCACGGAACGGTTGAGGAAGTCCTGCGGCTCAAGCATGCGGATGTGCTCGGCGTTGATGGAGATGGCCTTGTCGATGTCGAAGCGGGCCGGGTTGGCCTTCACGTCGCGCACGTCGAACTTGGCGATCATCTCGTCCATGGAGAACACGTCACGGTCGGGGGCGATGGACCAGCCGAGCAGAGCCAAGTAGTTGAGCAGACCCTCGCGGATGAAACCGTTGTCGCGGTGGTTGAACAGGTTGGACTCCGGGTCGCGCTTGGAGAGCTTCTTGTTGCCCTGGCCCATCACGTACGGCATGTGGCCGAACAGCGGCATCTGCTTGGCGATGCCGAGCTCCATCAGGTAGCGGTACAGCACGATCTGACGCGGGGTGGAGCTGAGCAGGTCCTCGCCGCGCAGCACGACGTTGACGTCCATCATCGCGTCGTCGACCGGGTTGGTGAGCGTGTACAGCGGATCGCCGTTCGGGCGCACGATGACATAGTCCGGCACGGAACCGGCCTTGAATTCGATGGTGCCGCGGATGAGGTCGTCGAAGGCGATGTCCTCGTCGGGCATGCGGATGCGCAGCGCGGGCTTGCGGCCCTCGGCGCGGAAGGCGGCCTTCTGCTCCTCGGTGAGGTCGCGGTCGTAACCGTCGTAGCCGAATTCGGCCGGGCGGCCGGCGGCGAGGTTGCGCTCCTTGATCTCGTCCGGAGTGGAGAAGGACTCATAGGCGTAGCCGGCTTCGAGCAGCTTTGCGGCCACATCCTTGTAGATGTCGCCGCGCTCGGACTGGCGGTACGGGCCGTGGGGGCCGCCCACGTCGATGCCCTCGTCCCAGTCGATGCCCAGCCAGCGCAGGGATTCGAGAATCTGGTTGTAGCTTTCCTCGGAGTCGCGCACGGCGTCGGTGTCTTCGATGCGGAAGATCAGCTTGCCGCCGGTGGCGCGGGCTTCGGCCCAGTTGAACAACGCCGTACGGATCATGCCGACATGCGGCGTGCCGGTCGGCGATGGGCAGAAGCGCACGCGAACATGAGCCGGAAGTTCTGGTTTGGTGTCTTTTGAATGTTCAGCTTCAGTCATACGTTCCATTGTGCCGCGCCAACGGGACGTGAGCCGGTTCACTCACTTTTGGTCAATCGGTCTCACGGTCGCGCCGTCGATGGCAGAAGGAACGGCTGCTGGTATGGCGGTCGAAGCGCCGGCTTTGATGGCAGCTTCGACGGCGTTGCGCATGAAGGTTGCTGCGTCGTTCTGCCGATGGGTGACTGTCGGATTCCACGTACGGCGATGTATCGTCAATCCGGCAAGTGCGCCTCGGTCAGGATATTTCGGCGCGCTCAGGCGGCGAGACCGGCGAACAGCGTCGCCCAATCCTGCGACTCGTCCTCGCGGGTCTCGCGCTGGTCCATGACCTTGTTCTGATCGTTGTTCATGATCGTCCCCTTGTATTACTACTTATACAGCTCCAATTGCTTGTTTCGATTCCATCACCGCAACCGAAATTATCGTTGATACTCATATATCGCAACCACTGGCAAAACGCAAATCGTGTTAGCGCGCACAGCGAGTCGTCACACAATCCCTACACTCATGTATGTAAACGGTCACACGCGGCACTCCCCGTTGCCTTGTTTACACCCCTTTCGTTCCGCCGCTCGCTCCTGCCAGTCAATGCGGTGCACCAACTCCTTCCATGCTGGTTCGCCTCGCAAGCCCGCTCCTCCTACTTGTCAGCGCGCTGGATCCTTCCAACCATTCCCGCCCGAGACGCACCGTTTCTGCTGATTGCGCATTGCCCACCTACCCCGCGTTCGTACATGCCGCGCCCATTCACACCGCTACCTTCACCCGGTTTCTTTGGGACTGCCCCATATCTTTGCTGCGCCGCAAGACCCACATACGTGCCTACACTCCCGTCACTCCCCGAGTTGCGTCCTTAAGTGCGCGCCGAAACGACAAGCGCGCGAACATAAGGACGCAAATGCCCCTGTTTGCGTCCCTATGTGCGCACGG
>ENA-OPCD01003390-OPCD01003390.1-human-gut-metagenome-genome-assembly--contig:-NODE-3390-length-10234-cov-3.443560_pt1 | contig 10234 bp, 8 predicted proteins | sample MGYA00241560_ERZ501471 | MGnify/ENA primary metagenome ERZ501471 (study PRJEB25962, sample SAMEA2042578) | human gut metagenome | biome: human gut; feature: human-associated habitat; material: faeces...
GAAACGGATTGCCATACGTGTATCTTTGTTAGCACCGCAGAATGCATCTACAACATAAAGTTTCTTGTTAGAAAGTTCTTTCTTGGCGATCTCCTTTACAGCTTCCCATGCTTCCTGTGAAGCCGGATGGTTGTCATTCTTATATTCGTCTGAAGTCCACCATACAGTGTCTTTAGAGTTTTCATCAACTACGATGAATTTGTCTTTAGGGGAACGTCCGGTGTATACACCTGTCATTACGTTCACAGCACCGAGTTCGCTGACCTGACCTTTTTCAAATCCCTCAAGACCTGCTTTTGTTTCTTCTTCAAACAGTAATTCGTAAGAAGGGTTGTGCACGATTTCTGTTGTTCCAGTAATACCATACTTGCTTAAATTGATTTCTGCCATTGCAATTAACCTCTTTCTCCTAATTCTAGTTAAATGGTTAAATGATAAAAGCTGTGAGCGCAGATTTTATCATCTGATGAAGTAAAATTCTTCACCCATTTACCATAATTATACATAATTACGTAATAAAATCAATAAAAAACCAATATTTCTTAAAAAAATTGTTTAAAAAATAACGAAATCCAAAAAAGAAAAAGGCAGTCCACTTTGGGCTGCCCTGAAATAATTGTATATTCTGCAAAATATAAAGAAAAAATCTGTCAGGATTTCTTCCCGGGAGGTCTGCTTAGTCGTCAGTTTCCAACGAGTCAGACGTATGTTCGCGGTAATTCTCCGGAAGATACAGATGAACTGTCTCAATCCGGTTTTTATCGAGCTTTTCTACAACCATACGGATTCCGTCTTCGGTGGAAACAGAGTCACCGGCTTTTGGAAGACGATCCAGCTTTTCGATGATAAAGCCTCCGAGAGAATCATAATCTTCCGATTCCAGATTCAGATCCAGGGAATCATTGAGATCGTCAAGATTGGTAGAACCTTCAATAATATATTCGTGTTTGCCTACCGCTTTGATATTTTCTTCTTCATTCTCATCATATTCATCGTGGATTTCGCCAACAATCTCTTCAAGGATATCTTCCAGGGTGATCAGACCGGATGTTTCACCGTATTCATCCAGGACAATTGCGATATTGAAAGAGGCCTGGCGCATTTCAACAAGAAGCTCGGAAATGCTCTTGTATTCATAAGTGAAGTAGGCTTCACGGAGAATATCTTTAATCTGGAACTCACTTTTCTTACTGTCATAAAGAAGAAGATCTTTCATATTGATCGTTCCGACAACATTATCTTTTGTCTCCTGGTAAACCGGAAGACGGGTGAATTTGTCTTCCCGGAACAGGTCGATCAGTTCGTCGTAACTGCTGTCAATATCAGCAAAAGTTACGTTGACACGGGGAACCATGACGTCTTTGGCAATGGCATCACCGAGATCAAACACATTGTAGATCATCTCTTTTTCATCTGATTCGATCACGCCGTCCTGATGGCTGACATTTACCACACTTCGGAGTTCAGCTTCGGTCATGGTATTGTCTTTGGCATTCGGATCGATGCGAAGAAGCATCAGAAGACCGGTGGAGAGACCGTTTACAATGAAGATAAACGGAGTCATGATCTTCATGAAAATATTGATAACCGGTGCGTAGAAAAGAGACATCTTCTCAGCATGAATGGTTGCCATCGTCTTCGGAGTAATCTCTCCGAAAAGGATGATGAGAAGCGTCATAAGCCCACTTGCGATCGCGACGGCGGTTCCACCAAGGCGGTATGCGATTGTGGTGGCAAGGGAAGCTACCGCAGTATTAACAATGTTGTTGCCGATGAGGATCGCGCTAAGCATTTTACCTGAATTCTCAGTTACGGCAAGTACGGTGCTGGCACGCTTGTTACCCTCGTCTGCAAGGGCACGCATCCGGATTTTGTTGTAGGTTGTAAGTGCTGTCTCGGCTGACGAAAATATGCCGGATAAGAGCAGCAGGACTAGCAAAATAAGTATTTGCGAGACACTCGAGTCCACAGTTAAAAATCACTCCTTTTTGAAAATATTGATAAAATTTCTATGTTATGCCTTACTATATCGCATTTCACTTAATTTTGCAAGAGCGCGTTGAACTTGCATATTTTTTGGTGTATCATATGATGTAAGTGCCAAAATTTATTTTTGACACTTACGTCATATGAGGATGATATTAAAACGTGCTTTGGCACGTAGTAACTTCTATTTGGCGGGAGGTCCAATGGCAATTTCCTGTTAAATAAAAAGAGAAGAATGGCATAGAATATTTATAGATACTAGGAGAAGAGAATGGAACAGAATTTTGAGACATGTTTGTATAATGTGGTCGATGCAGCCAAAATACAGAAGGATGAACCGATGAAGAAGCATACAACCTTCCGGATCGGTGGTCCGGCAGATTATTTTATCATGCCATCGAATGAAAAGGAACTGGCAGAGACAATTCGGGTGTGCCGGGAATTTTCGATACCTATATATATAGTGGGAAATGGAAGCAACCTTCTGGTTGGAGACAAAGGCTTCAGAGGAGCGATTATCCAGCTTTATAAGAGTATGGGAACATTTCAGGTAGAAGGAAATCAGATCACGGCGCAGGCAGGATGTTCGCTTGCGCAGATTGCAAATGCAGCACTTGATGCAGCACTGACCGGATTTGAGTTCGCAGCAGGTATTCCGGGAACGCTTGGCGGAGCGGTTGTGATGAACGCCGGTGCGTATGGTGGAGAGATGAAGGATGTACTGACGAGTGTCAGGGTTATGACAGAAGAGGGCGAGATCATGGAGCTTCCGGCAGAAAAACTGGGACTCGGATACCGTACAAGCATTATCCCGGAGAAAAGATATATCGTTTTGGGTGCCGTGATTTCGCTTACAGAAGGCAAAAAAGAAGAAATAAAAGCGCAGATGGATGACCTCCGTCAGAAGCGGGTATCGAAGCAGCCGCTGGAGTATCCGAGTGCAGGCAGCACCTTTAAGCGTCCGGAAGGATATTTTGCAGGAAAACTGATCCAGGACAGTGGTCTGAAAGGATTTACAGTAGGTGGAGCACAGGTTTCTGAAAAACACAGTGGATTTGTGATCAATAAAGGAAATGCGACGGCGGCTGATGTGATGGAGCTGATCCGGCAGGTAACAGCGAAAGTGAAAGAAGATACCGGTGTTACGATGGAACCGGAAGTGAAACAAATAGGAGAATTTTAGGGATGAGATTCGTAATTGTAACGGGAATGTCCGGAGCAGGGAAAAGTACAACTTTGAAAATGATGGAAGACATGGGATATTTCTGTGTGGATAATATGCCAATTCCTTTAATGACAAAACTGACAGAACTTTTGATCGTTCCAAATGGTGAGATCACGAAAATCGCTTTGGGACTTGATATTCGCAGTGGACAGAATCTGCGTGCATTGGACCAGGTTCTGGACGAACTTGAAAAAGCCAAGATACCACTGGAGATTCTTTTCCTTGAATCGAATGATGATACACTGGTGAAAAGATATAAAGAGACAAGAAGGAACCACCCACTCTCAAAGGGCGGTAGAATTGAGAACGGGATTGCCAAAGAACGTAAGAAAATTGCCTTTTTAAAAGAAAGGGCAGATTATATCCTGGATACAAGCCGGATGCTGACCAGGGAGCTGCGCAGTGAACTGAACCGTATTTTTGCCGAGAATAAAGAATACAAGAATCTGTACATTACTGTGTTATCTTTCGGATTTAAATATGGAATTCCGAGTGATGCAGACCTGGTATTTGATGTCAGATTCCTTCCGAATCCGTATTATATTGATGAACTTCGCCCGCAGAGTGGCAATGACAAGCCGGTCAGGGATTACGTGATGAATAACGATATTTCAAAAGAATTCCTGAAGAAGCTGGTCGACATGGTTGAGTTTCTGATTCCGAACTATGTTGCAGAAGGAAAGAACCAGCTTGTGATCGCAATCGGATGTACCGGCGGAAAACACCGCTCCGTGACACTTGCCAATGAGTTGTATGAACGGCTGTCTGTGGCAGAGAAAGAGTACGGTGTAAGAAAAGAGCATCGTGATATCGAGAAAGATGCAATTACGAAAGCAAAATAGGTGATAGTATGTCTTTTTCTGGAAATATTAAAGAAGAAATATCGCGTCAGCTAAGTCCTGCAAGACATTGCCAGATTGCAGAACTTGCAGCGATCATCAGCATGTGTGGGGCTGTCATGATCGACAGCAGAGGTCATGCAGCACTTAAGATTCATACGGAAAATCTGGCAGTTGCAAGAAAAAGCTTTACTTTATTGAGAAGAACGTTTAATATAGTGGTTGATATCGCTATTCGGGTGAACCGGGAAAAAGGCAGCAGCTACTATTATATAGTTGTAAAAAAACACGAAGATGCTATCAGGGTGCTTCAGGCGGCAAAACTGCTCAATCCTTATGGAGACGTGGAAGAAGAGCTTTCTGTAGTAAAGAATGTCGTGATTCAGGAGACTTGCTGTAAGCGGTCTTTCCTGCGTGGCGTTTTTCTTGCATCGGGATCCATGAGCGACCCGGAGAAGTCCTATCATTTTGAAATTGTCTGTGCGTCGATGGGGAAAGCGCAGCAGATTCAGAAGATAATGAGATGCTTTGCTCTGGACGCAAAGATTGTATCAAGGAAGAAATCATTTGTGGTTTATCTGAAAGAAGGAGCTCAGATCGTGGATGTGCTGAATGTGATGGAGGCACATCAGTCACTGATGGAGTTGGAGAATATCCGTATATTGAAAGATATGAGGAATACGGTGAATCGAAAAGTGAACTGCGAGACTGCGAATATCAATAAAACGGTTTCCGCTGCTGTAAAGCAGATCGACGATATAAGGTATATTGAGGAAACAAAAGGACTCGATAAGCTGCCGGAAGGATTGAAGGACATGGCCCTTACAAGACTTACATATCCGGAGGCATCTTTAAAAGAGTTAGGCGCACTTCTGCAAAATCCGGTAGGCAAGTCCGGAGTGAACCACAGATTGCGCAAGTTAAGTGAAATGGCGGAAGAGATAAGGGCTAAGCAAGGAGGAACATTATGATCAAAAAACCTGTTAAGATTCAATTGTCCGAGGGATTAGACGCCAGACCGATTGCACTTCTTGTTCAGGAAGCTAGTCAGTATTCAAGTTCGGTATATATCGAAGTTGACCAGAAGCAAGTCAATGCAAAGAGCATTATGGGGATGATGAGTCTGACACTGATGCCGGGAGAGGAAATCACCGTTGTTGCGAACGGAACAGATGAAAAGGAAGCAGCAGCTGGTATCGAAAGGTTTCTTGTGAACGTTAAGAACAGATAATTGCATAAAACTTTGAAGAGTCTGCCGAAAGCAGGCTCTTTATGCTATAATGCATGTATCCGTAAGGAGCTGTGGGGACAGCCCTTATAGAGAAAAGAACAGATAACAGGAGGACGGACGTATGAAAAAAGCATTGTTTATTTATAATCCGAATGCAGGAAAGGGACTTTTAAAACCGAAGCTTTCTGATATTATTGACATTATTGTAAAAGCAGGATATGAAGTGGTTGTATATCCGACGCAGAAATATAAAGACGCTTATTATAAAGTAAAGACATTTACAGAGGAGTATGACCGTGTGATCTGCAGTGGTGGTGACGGAACACTTGATGAGGTCGTAACCGGAATGATGAAGAGAGAAAAAAAGATTCCGGTCGGTTACATCCCGACAGGAACGACCAACGACTTTGCGAGCAGTCTCCATATCCCGAAGAATCTTCTCCAGGCGGCAAGTACAGCTGCAGGGGGGAAAGAATTTCCCTGTGATATCGGACGGTTTAACGGAGATGTGTTCGTGTACATTGCAGCATTCGGACTCTTCACGGATGTATCTTATGAGACAAAGCAGGAAATGAAGAATGTTCTGGGACATCTGGCATATGTGCTGGAAGGAGCAACCAGAATTTTTGATATCCCGTCATATAAATTAAAAGTGACACATGACGGAGAAACGATTGAGGACGAATTTATTTATGGTATGGTGACGAATTCCAGATCTGTTGGCGGTTTCCGTAATATGATCGGGAAGAATGTGGTTTTTGATGACGGAGAATTTGAGGTTACCCTGATCCGGACACCGAAGAACCCGCTCGCGCTTCAGGAGATCATTGGGGCGCTTCTGAGCAGCCAGATCAATACGAAGCACATTTATTCATTTAAGACAGGTGAGATTCATTTTGAATCAGTGGAAGAGATCCCATGGACGCTGGATGGAGAGTTCGGTGGGGAACACGACAGTGTCTGCATCAAGAACGCGAAACAGGCACTTAAAATCGTAGTTCCGGAAGAGGAACAGTAAAAAAATAAAAAAAGGTCTTGTCAAATGAAAAGAAGTACGTTATACTAAGCAAGTGAGTTAGCCAGACAGCTAATGAACATACATCTGGCCCCCTGGTCAAGCGGTCAAGACGCGACCCTCTCACGGTCGAATCAGGGGTTCGATTCCCCTGGGGGTCAGCCTATAAAAGCCTTTAACAGAGAAGTGGAGGAATACAAAATGTTAGTTTCAGCAACAGAGATGTTAAAAAAAGCAAAAGCAGGTCATTATGCAGTAGGGCAGTTTAATATCAACGATCTTGAATGGACCAAAGCAGTTCTGACTGCAGCTGAGGAATTAAGATCACCGGTTATTCTTGGTGTGTCTGAAGGCGCAGGAAAGTACATGGCTGGATACAGAACAGTTGTAGGAATGGTAAATGGAATGATCAAAGAAATGGACATTTCGGTTCCGGTTGCACTTCATCTTGATCATGGTAGCTATGAAGGCTGCCTGAAATGTATAGATGCAGGATTCTCATCAGTTATGTTTGACGGATCTCATTATCCGATCGAAGAAAACATTGAGAAGACTACAGAACTTGTTAAACTTTGCCATGGAAAAGGACTTTCTATCGAAGCAGAAGTTGGTTCTATCGGTGGAGAAGAAGACGGTGTTGTAGGAATGGGCGAATGCGCAGATCCTAAGGAATGCAAGATGATTGCAGACCTTGGCGTTGATTTCCTTGCAGCAGGTATCGGTAACATTCATGGAAAATATCCGGCAAACTGGAAAGGACTCAGCTTTGAGACTCTTGCAGCAGTTCAGGAGCTCACAGGAGAACTTCCACTCGTACTTCACGGAGGTACAGGAATTCCGGATGATATGATTAAGAAAGCAATTGACCTTGGAGTTTCTAAAATCAATGTTAATACAGAATGTCAGCTGGTATTCGCAGAAGCTACCCGCAAATACATTGAAGCAGGAAAGGATCTTGAAGGAAAAGGATACGATCCACGTAAACTTCTGAAACCGGGTGCAGATGCAATTGTTGAAAAAGTAAAAGAGAAAATGATTCTGTTCGGTTCTGACGGAAAAGCTGAATAGTCTGATTTTTGATAATATCATGGACAAAGGCGTCCGAAGAAAACGGTATAAAAGGAGTTTTGCGTAAGTGCAAGACTCCTTTATTTGAATCAAAAAACGACCGTTTTGTATAAGTAGTAGAAAATGAGTAGTAGAAAAGAGAGGTACATGGGATGAGCGAATGGATTAGTGTAGCAGAAATATTTGGAGAAAACGTCTTCAATGATGCTGTTATGCAGGAAAGACTTCCGAAGAAGACTTACAAAGAGCTGAAAAAGACGATCGAAGAAGGTAAAGAGCTTCAGGCTGCAACAGCAGACGTTATTGCACATGAGATGAAAGAGTGGGCGATTGAAAAGGGTGCCACTCACTATTCGCACTGGTTCCAGCCTCTTACAGGAGCAACAGCTGAAAAGCATGATTCGTTTATTTCAGCACCGAAGTCAGATGGAAAGATCCTGATGGAGTTTTCGGGAAAAGAGCTGATCAAAGGAGAACCGGATGCATCTTCCTTCCCGTCAGGAGGACTGCGTTCCACATTTGAAGCAAGAGGTTATACAGCGTGGGATTGTACATCGCCTGCATTTGTTAAAAAGAGTCCGGATGGGAAAAGATCGATTTTATATATACCGACGGCATTTTGTTCCTATACCGGAGAAGCACTGGATCAGAAGACACCTCTTCTTCGCTCTATGGAAGCAATCAACAAACAATCCATCCGTCTTCTGCGTCTTTTTGGAAACACAACGTCCCAAAAGGTTACACCATCTGTTGGAGTTGAGCAGGAATATTTCCTGGTAGACAGAGAAAAATATCTTAAGAGAAAGGATCTTGTATTTACAGGACGTACATTATTCGGAGCAAATCCTCCGAAGGGACAGGAACTGGATGACCATTATTTTGGTGCGATCCGTGAGAGAATTGCAGCATTTATGACTGATGTCAATGAAGAACTCTGGAAGATGGGTGTAGCTGCAAAGACACAGCACAACGAAGTGGCACCTGGACAGCATGAGCTTGCGCCGATCTATGCACAGTGCAACGTAGCAGTTGACCATAATCAGCTGATCATGGAGACGCTGAAGAAAGTGGCATATCGCCATAATCTTCAATGCCTGTTACACGAAAAGCCGTTTGAAGGTGTAAATGGTTCCGGAAAGCATAATAACTGGTCACTGGTTACAGATGATGGGATCAACATTCTGGATCCGGGAAAGACACCTCATGATAATATTCAGTTCCTTCTGGTTCTGACCTGTATTCTCCGTGCAGTAGACCTGCATGCAGACCTGCTCCGTGAATCTGCTTCTGACGTAGGAAACGATCACAGACTTGGAGCAAATGAAGCACCGCCGGCAATTATTTCCGCATATCTCGGAGAACAGCTTGAAGACGTGCTTGCACAGCTTATTGATACCGGAGAAGCTGCACACAGCTTAAAAGGCGGCAAATTACATACCGGTGTAAGTACGCTCCCGGATTTTGCAAAGGATGCAACTGACAGAAACCGTACTTCACCATTCGCATTTACAGGAAATAAATTTGAGTTCCGTATGGTAGGATCCAGAGACTCGGTGGCAGCACCGAATGTAGTATTAAATACAATCGTGGCTGAGTCCTTCTCTGATGCCTGCGATGTACTCGAAAAAGCAGAAGATTTTGATCTTGCAGTCCATGATCTGATCAAGGAATATATGACGGAGCACCAGCGTATTATTTTCAATGGCAACGGTTATGCCAGGGAATGGGAAGAGGAAGCAGCCAGAAGAGGACTGCCCAATATTCCTTCCATGGTAGCAGCAGTAGATACTCTGACTACTCCCAAGGCTATCCATCTGTTTGAAAAGTTCGGTATTTTCACCGAGGCAGAGCTGCGTTCCCGCGCGGAGGTACTGTACGAGACCTATGCAAAGACCATCAATATCGAGGCACTGACTATGGTGGATATGGCAAACAAGCAGATCATTCCTGCAGTCATGAAATACAGCAAGTCGCTGGCAGATGCTGTTATTGCTATTACGGAAGCTGGCGGAGACACCTACGTGCCTACCCGTATGTTGCAGCAGATCACACAGAAGCTGACAGAGATGGAAAAGGCATCCGAGGCACTTCTCGAGGTGGAGAAAAAGGCATCCGCCATGGAGAGAGGCAAAGAGCAGGCATTCTGTTATCATGATGAAGTCATGGTGGCAATGAACGCACTGAGAAAACCTGCGGATGAACTGGAAAAGCTGGTAGACAAGAAGTACTGGCCGTTCCCGACCTATGCGGATCTGTTGTTTGAGGTATAGAGCACTTCAGAGATCGCTTCGGATGCAAAAGTAAAGCCTCGTAGAGGCGATTTTGCGAATGGAGTTCTGAATAGTTACAATTTTTTCAAAAAAGGTATTGCATTCAAAAAAAATCTGTTGTATAGTAATGAGCCATAGAGGAGCGATCCTCACAAGTTAATATTTTTCAATGCGAAACGAAGGCGTTTACACTAGGAAGTGTAGCGCCTTTTTTTGTTGCTATTCAGAGCCGTAACTATCGTACATCTTCGGCGAATGCTTGCATGCGCAAGAAGATGTAACGATAGTTATTCGGCGAAGTAACTTACATAAGCAAAAGGAAAGCATCGAAGATGCGATTTTGCGCATGTAAGTTCTGAATAGCAACTGTGCAAGTAAGTCGCAGGAAGCATGGAAAATAGCAAGAATAAGGAGGAAACGAAGATGAGTGAAGTATTAAACGTGGAAGAAATCTTTGGCAGTAAGGTATTCACTCTGGGTAAGATGAGGGAAAGATTACCCAAGAGCGTATACAAAGAAGTGAAGAAGATCATTGATCACGGCGGAGAGCTGTCTCTGGCCACCGCTGATGTTGTAGCAAAGGCAATGAAGGATTGGGCC
>ENA-OPCD01003396-OPCD01003396.1-human-gut-metagenome-genome-assembly--contig:-NODE-3396-length-10220-cov-3.114019_pt1 | contig 10220 bp, 9 predicted proteins | sample MGYA00241560_ERZ501471 | MGnify/ENA primary metagenome ERZ501471 (study PRJEB25962, sample SAMEA2042578) | human gut metagenome | biome: human gut; feature: human-associated habitat; material: faeces...
AAGCGAGCATATGTAATGGCGAGCAGGTTGCAGGCTTTAAGGACATTCATACAGGTAAGATAGAAGAGATTATGCTGATTAAGAACCAGGCAGACCTTGATGCATTCAAGAAAATGTATGGAATAAATGGAGAGATAGAGAAGGAATACTAGGGAGGTAAATAGAAATGGCAAGTGTTGTTTGTGAAGTGATCAAACACATGATGTATAAGATTGATATTGCAAATATTTATCTTGGTATACTGCTTCATTATCTTCTGGTATTAGCAGCTGTTCTGATATTTGGGTATGCATTTAACTGGGTTAATCAGCTTCCTGTCTATGTTTTGGCTGGAATGTGTGGTGTTGTTTTAATCCTGTGCTGCTATTTGGATATTAGTAGAGTTAAGGCTGATATTGATGAAATTAATGGATTGTGTGAAAATAGATTGTAATTTGTAAGGAACGGAATGGATATATCCTTTGGGTGCTCCGAGCACCAGACGGGTACCGAAAGGTGATTTACAGAGATGAAAACAGGCCTGACGAAGTATCGCTCAGATTAGATTAAATAATCTAGTCTGAGCGATTTTTTCGTTCAGGGAAAAGGAGAAAATGTCATTTTTTTTCAGGAAAAGCGTTCTACAATATTATTAATTTCCAACGCATTTTCTTTGTTATGATTTACGATAACGGACATTTCCTGTGTCGTTTCTTCTGTTTGTCTTGCCTTTTCTAAGATATCCTGACTGCTGATATGGTCGGAATCAGGAACATCTGAAATAGCATGGATCTGGTTTTGAATATTTTGTACTGTGTTGACAAAGGTTTCAGACTCTTCTGCAATTTCGGATATAATAACCTGAATTTCCTGAATGGATTGGTAGTAATCCTGGGTTTCCTGAACCAATTCTGTAAACTGTGTTTGGACGTCATTTTGCAGGAAGAAAATAATCTGATCGAAACAAGTTTTGACATGTGATATATTGTTTTTAGTTTCATTACAGATAGCCTGAATATCTGTGGCTGTTTTGGATGAATTAGATGCGAGGTTACCGATTTCGCCTGCAACTACAGCAAATCCTTTTCCAGCCTCTCCAACTCTTGCAGCTTCAATAGAAGCATTTAAGGACAGAAGGTTTGTCTGGCTTGTAATGTCTAAAATTTGAGATGCCATTTCATCAATTCGCATTAATGATTGTAATTCTTCCATTGCATTTTCGATAGCTTTTTGATTTTCTGCAATCTGGGTATTTGTATTTACCATGGAATTATTAGCTAAGGTCTGCATTTTTTCCACTTTTTGAAGTAACTCGCTGCTGTGGACATTACCCTGACGGATACGTTCTTCGATATCAGAAACAACCATTGTCATTTCGGAAATCTGCTGTCCTACATCGTTTACAGTAGCGTTAATATCTTCTGAATGTTTTGCAAATGTCTGCGGGGATTTTGAGTTGTCTGCCACACAACTAAGCAGTGTTTCTGAAGAACGTTGCATTGCGGTCGCAGAGCTGCTAAGTGATGTTGAACAGTCAGATAAAGTGGCAATGATGCCACTGAGTGCATCATATAAAGAATTCATTGCAGTTGCAATTTTTCCAATTTCACTCTTGGTATTAATCCAAGGCGTAAGACGTTTGCTCTTTTCAAGTTTTAAATTGCTAAGCTGGATAATTGCATCTTCGACATATAACAGAGGTCTGACACTGATTGCAATTGTGATAAATGCCAGTACACTGATGATTAAAACGAAGATGATACATATCAGACCTAAGATGCGCATATTTTTGTGGACGTTCTCGAATCCGCACATATTCACCATTTTCTACGTTCCGTGGGTGTAAAACATCTATTTTATATACTACTCTGTGGTCAGAAAGGAGGAAAAGTTAGAATAATATATATGGTTTGTGTGTGACAATCATCAAAGAAGACGAAGAGTCAATGCACTTGTAAACTGTTTCACAAGATCACGGCTCTTAATTAACATATTGGCGGGATGTATCCGAGTTGAATCGCTTTTGTCACGGCTTCAACCGCTGATGTAACATCAAGTTTTTCAAATATATGCTGCAAATGATTTGATAAGGTACGTTCACTAATATAAAGTGTGCTTGCTATGTCTTTTCGCTTTTGTCCCTCTGCTATAAGCTGTATAATTTGTTTTTCACTATCGGTCAATCCTTCTATGAATGGAATTTCCCTGTCAAAATAAAGTATCCCCTGCATTATTTTAGAAAGAATAGATATGAGCTTTTCAGGTTCAATATTTTTATTAACAAATCCTTTTGCTCCTATTTTTCTTCCTTCACTTCGATATACGGGCAAATCATAACCAGACAGAATTACAACCCTTTGTTCTGGATAACAACTTAGTATTTGTTTTGCTAATTCCAGACCATCCTCAGGAGATATATTCTTCAAGTTTATATCCATAAGGATGATGTCTGGTTTCTTAGATACAATATAATTGTCTAATTGAGAAACATCATTGATACTATCAAAGGTTTCAATTTCTGAATAATCTGACAATGCAATCTCCAAACTTTTAGAAAATAAAGCATGGTCATCTACTAACAAAATGTTGATAAGAAACATCTCCTTTCATCGGCAATATCGTTTGTACGCAAATCCCATGTGGATGGTTATTAGATATAGTTACAGAGCCATCCATGTCATTCATTCGTTCCGTAATCATTGCAAGTCCTCGATGTTTTAACCTGTCAGCAGATGAGAGAACATCTGCATCAACAGTTCCATTGTCACTCACACTCAGTATTATAATCCCATTATCCTGCGTAAGGGTTATCCATGCTTTTTCCCCTGTCGAATGTTTGTAAACATTCGTGACAAGTTCCTTCAGCAGGCGGTACACAAAGATATTGTATGGCTCAACCAGAAATAAGGAGTCTGAACAATCAAAGGAGACACAGATATTACGATTCGGAAAAGATTGCGAAATACCATCAAGCAAGTTTTGGTAGTTTTCCTTTATAGTAAGTTTTGGAAGCAACGTAGGATGGTAATCCTGCATTTGCTCACGAATATAAGTATTCATATTATCGAGAGTTTCCGTGATAATTTTCTGTACTTCAGGGCGGTCTGCTTTTTTCATCATATTTTTTACAGAAAGCAGGTCTTGAAGAATATCATCGTGGAGAAAGTTTGCAAATTCAAGATTTAATTGTTCTTCCCGTTGTAATTGTTGTAGTGCGACATGGTATTTGCTTTCCTTGATTATCTTATTATGTCCTTTCTTGAAATTGAAATCCAAAGCAATATTGCAAACATATAAAAACGCAAACAGGGCATCCAGCATAATAAAAAGCAAAGAATATCCACCATCTAAGATTATTGCTATCAAGCTAAAAATAATTACTCCAGAAAATATAAGTAATGTTAATTGGCGATTACTGAATACGGCAGATAATGGAAGGCTGTTTTGTTCTTTCAGTATGATACCGTGGATGCTTACCCAAAACAATAGTATAGGAATATATACACCAAAATTTGAAAGATGTTCAGGAACTCTCATTGTTGAAAAATAATAAGTAAGGAATAAAACTATAACTGCTATAAGGGAGAAAATGATATGCCTCCATTCTGACTTAAAAACAAAAGCAACTCTTTTTCTATGATATATCACTGTAAAAATAAAACACAGCCAGCTTGCCATAAATTGTATGAAATAGAGAAGGAAAAATATTTTACTTGACACCAATACGCCAATAAGAGCAAAAATACAAGTTCCCGTCAGGCAGAGATTAATTAATTTCTGATATTTGTATCCGCTGTTTTGGAACAAAAACATTAGTATGAATTTAATGGAAACACACCATATTACCGGACTTAAAGCGAAAAAAATAGTGTTTGTGATGGAGTTGCCCGAAGCAGCTAAGAGTATATACCAACTTTCTAATGCTAATAAACCACAAAATAGGGAAATGGTTTTATTTTCCCTAATGTTGCAGGAACTTACATAAGTAACATCTATTAGCAGCAAAGACGATAAAAATAAGGGAATGACACCTCTGGTGTTTAAATGAAAATCTGCATGAGCGGTCAGCCCCATATATGCAATGAGTAAAATAGAATTTATAAAAAGCAGTAGCTTTAAAATTGTTTGCTTCATGTTTTGCCTCCTTTCTATTTTCTCATTAAATTATACTATCTCTCTGTGAACAAATAAAGTGTACGAAATCGCCGAGCTATAAAACTCGATGATTTCATATAGCTTTTTATTTCTTTAGAACTGTTTTACAGCAAGTATGGACAGTCATACAGTAATATATCATATAAATTATAAATGTAAGCAGAATAGCGATAAACGTAGGAATATACAGAATAAGGCTTTCTTTCAGAATGTTCTGCATAAGGGCTGTCCTGTATACTAATGTTGCAAAGACACAGTCTACCAACCCGAATAAAAACGGAATACTAAAAAAAGATATCGTCTGCTTCTTTATTATTTTTTTCACCGTTCTGTCTGTGTATCCGATTTTTCTTAAGATTTCATAATCAGCCTTCGAATCGCTTATGGCAGAAAGATTATTAAAATATAATATGCTTCCAGTTGCGATAAAAAACAAGATTACAAGAAATCCAAGCAGTAAGAAGGTTGAACTGCTTAGGGAAAATATCTCATGTATCCTATGCGAGTTTCCCTGTAAATAAGGACTATCATTTAAATATTCGGATAAATCAAGAAACAGAGCTTCATTATCTTTGATTGACTGCCCATTTATACTTAGGACTTCCGTTTCGGGGCTAATTTCTTCTGCTATTGCATCATATAAGTCGTCACTTACAATCAAAGTACCAATGCTATTTGCAAATGAAATGGGATTATCTAAAGTAGTTGCGATGACTGTTACAGAAATTTCTTCATTACCTATAAGCAAAGGATAAACATTACCTGTTTCATCATTGTCTGAAGCTGGCTGGTATTTTACTAAAATACACTCACTATCGTGTAGCTCGCCAATTTGTTCCAAAGCCCCTTTTTTCCCTTGTGCTTCTAAGAGAGCCATATAGTTTGAATAAGAGATACATTCAAACCCTGCATTTCGCAGAATTTTTTCGTTATCTGAATCACCTTTAGAGCTTCCTGCACTATATTCCAAAGGAACTTGTTCGGAAGTAGATGTAACTTTATAAATATTCGTTTGCAGGAATGAAACATCATTTTTGGACGAATGCTCATTTACAATTTGTTTGATTGCATCTATTTCGCTTTCATTTTCAATTCTACATTCAATTTCTGACGGTGCCATACGTGACACAGCAGCTATTGGATAGTATAAAGATAAAGCCATAACGCTGGAGACGGTAAGCGTTGCTGCGGATAACAGTGTAAGCATGATTAAAGTCTTAGAGTTTGAACGCATACGGTATATGAAATTTGGGGAAGTAATTATTTTTGTTTCTGTATAAAACTTCCGTTTGTTGTTTTTGCTTATGTGTACTACAAAAGGAAGAAAGGATGAAATAAAAAGTATTGTTCCCACAACTACGAGTACAAGTGTCAGCATGGCAATGGGGGTATAACCAATCGAAAACCAAACAGATTTATCTCCTCTGAGGATATCCAATGCAAGAACATACCCCAAAATAATGCAGCAAAAGCCAACGATGGCAGGAACAGCATGAAATTTCATTTTTCGTTCAGCACTTTTTTCAAATCTAACTAATCCCATAAGCGATGTCTTGAAAAGAAACCTGCTGTTAGACAGCATCAATACAATCACGATAGCAAAAATAAAGCAAGCTGTTTTTGCAATGGCATTGACATTGAAAAAGGGTATTTTTGAATTATTGATAGATAAATCCAGTAACTTGGTTATGCCAAAAACAATGCCTTTATGAAAAAAAATACCGAGAAGTATTCCTACTATAAACGCTCCAAAACAAACCAGTAAATTCTCTGTTGTCAGCAATGACAACACTGTGGTTTTTCTATATCCTAATAATGCGTAAACACCAAGTTCTTTTGTTCGACGACGTAAAAAGAAACGGTTGGAATATGACATATAAAAAACAACAAAAGCCATTAGGAATACAGAAATTACGTTACACATCATTTCAACCCGCCCGTTACCAGATATCTTTTCAAGCATAACTGTATTCATTGAGAATGAAGTAAATGCAAAAAAGACAGTAATTACAAATGATACAGAAAGCAGGTAAAGGGCGTAAAATGAAAAATTTTTTTTAAGATTTTTAAGTGCCATTGATAAATTATTCATAAATTTTGCCCCCTTATCTTTCCGTATCTAATTTGGCTACTTCCTGTGCAATGGTTTCATAGAATGTTCGTCTATCGGCATCCTGTTTAAGAAGTTCGCGTATAATGCTTCCGTCTTTGAAAATCAGAATACGGTTAGCAAAACTTGCAGCGTATGCATCATGTGTGACCATTAGTATCGTGGTATGCAATTCATCATTTGCTTCTTTCAAAGTTTTTAATAACTCGGTAGCAGAGTTTGAGTCCAATGCTCCTGTCGGTTCATCAGCAAATAAAATACTTGGCTGTTTTACAATGGCTCTTGCCGCCGATGCTCGTTGTCTTTGCCCGCCAGACAGCTCGTTTGGATATTTGTCTAACTGAGAGGCAATGCCAAAGCGTTCTGCTAAACTCCGCACCATTTTTTCGATTTTTTTATGCGGAAGCTTTTGTAAAGTGAGTGGGACAGAGATGTTTTCTCGGATGGTAAGGCTGTCAAGTAAAAAGTATTCCTGAAATATAAATCCAAGATTATCCCTGCGGAAATCCGCAGAACCTGTGTCGCTCAGTTGTTTTAAATTAACACCATTGATTACAATGCTGCCACTTGTAGGGGTATCAATAGTGGAAAGAACATTAAGCAATGTAGTCTTTCCAGAGCCAGAAGCACCCATAATAGCGATAAATTCACTTTCTGCTACATTGAAAGATACTTTATTAAGGCTTGGACGTTGCCCTTTAGCATAGATTTTTGTTACTTCATTTGCTTCTAATAATGTTGCCATATTTTAATCTCCTTTTCGTTTGATAGTTTCATGGTACTTTTTCTGCTTAAAAAGCGAATGAGTAAATCAGGCAATTTTTTTAATCGTATTGTCTGTTGGTGTGATAAAGGAGATAAAATCTATGATTTATGATGAATGGGTGTTTCACGATGTGGAACATATTTATTTGTAACTTATAAAAAATAAGGTGTGCGATTTATAGTGGACAACTTTCAGCAGGCGAAAAAATCCCATCTGTTCGAGAAATGGCAAAGAAGCGAGAGGATACTGCAAAGGTACTTTGTTTTTCTTACTTCGATAATATGTTTGCATTAGGGTTTTCCAAAGATGAAGCAATAAGATTTATCCAAGACTATTCTGAGAGATTGAAGATACAGACTAATTTAGGGTAGTAGAATAGGCTCTCGGAATCATGAGCCTTCCGACTAAGATTCATTGGTCGGATGAACCTTGAAAAGTAAATATTATCCAGAACGGACATGAAAAGTAATAAATGATGAAAAGTGGTGCACTTTTATAGACCTTGCGTCAAACATGGCTTATAATGGTATTGCTTATGAAATTAAGCGGTTTGCTCAAAGAAATCTTTTAGTCGGGAAGTCTTTGGCAAAGTCCATGCATCAAGATGCTGACACATCATGATGGCGAACAGGCGGCAGTACCACATCATAGATGAACGGTATCTGCCGTCTTCTAATTTATAGTCTATCTTTTCTCGTTTGTTACAACGTTCTGCAGATGTTCTTGCGTTATATTCCAGCTTCCATTCCTCGCTGCCACGCAGCGGAGTATTGAAGAGTCTTGGGTTATCCTTTAATACAAGGTGAACATTTCTTCCATACTTTGCATCAGAACAGGGTTCATCGCAAGTGCAATGAGGTGTACCGCCTTTGTAAGAAATCTTAGGACAACGATATTTGATGCGTCCTTTTCTTGGCTCAACGGCGGCTTGCTTCATAGGAAAGCCCTTAGGACATAAAGGAATCCCATCACTGTTTATGGAGATGATGTTGTCAAGATTGGTTGACACATTTTTCTCAAGGACATCATGGACTATGCTGCTATACGCAGGGAATCATAGTATCTCTGTCGCTTGATCATGGGAGGAAGACCACCATTGGTGGTGCAAATCCTCCGATTGTTCCAATAACTGATAAAGTATCTCCAGATTAGAGACTTCAGTTCGGATACAGTCAGGTTTTCACTGTTGTATCGGTCATACAATAATTCTGTCTTTAGACGCGCCCACATGCTTTCACAACGGGCATTGTCATGGCATCGACCACCGGCACTGTTCATACTTTGGATGATTTCATATTTTCTCAGGGTGCTGCGGTAAAGCTCACTGGTATATTGGCTACCTCGATCGGAGTGAAGCACTGCTCCTCGAATTTCAGGATATGCGATAAAAGCGTTTTCTACCGTATGCTGGCAAAGCGTTGCCTTCATCGTGGTTTCCATTGCCAGCCCCAGTACTGCTGAATCAAAACAATCGAAGATTGCCGAAACATAGAGTTTTCCATCTTTTGCTTTGATTTCGGTGATATCTGTCACGCATTTTTCAAGAGGCTTTTCTGATGTGAAATTTCTCTTAAGAAGATCATCCGATTTACGAGCCTCACGGTCTGCTTTCGTAATTCCTTTCGGATTACGCTTAGGACGATGACTGAGACCGATTTTTTCCATGACTCTATAAACGGTACGCTCACTGGGGATAGGAATGCCATCAGGTCGTTTAAGAGTTAATGCCTGGAACATACGTACACGTCCATAGGTGTCGTTGCAGACATCCTCAGCATGGATTTCAAGCATGGTATCTGCAAGCGTCTGGTATTTCCACGGACGGTCTTTTACGGACAGATATTTATAAAATCCCTGGCGGCTCACATGTAACATACGACAGTAAAAAGCCAGTTTTCCCTTGATGGTGCCATCGTCAGTCTTAATCGCAATGAATTTCATTCTTTCGGTCTTAGAGACTTCCGACGGCTCGCTGCGAAAAAAGCGCTGGCTTCTTCCAGAAACTCGTTTTCTTCTTTCAGACGACGAATTTCTTTATCCTGATCTTTCATGCGTTTTCGAAGCATGGTTAATTCCTCCGCAAGGCTCATGGCAGATTCTGGAGTATGGGCACCTTCTCCAATATCCAGTTGTCCGGTTCTTACGGCTTTAAGCCAGGTATGGATAGTCCCTTCAGGAATTCCTAATTCTTTAGCGGCTTTCGCACCACCGATTTCTTTTGCAAGCTTAACTGCCTGCACTTTGTATTCATGATCGTACTTACGTTGACTTCGTGCCATAGTTGGGCACCTCCTTATTCTCTTGATTATACTATGAAATCCTTGAGAATAGGCTGTCAACTTTATTTATACACCATCAAGATATCATCTTTGTAGACCGGTGGTCTGCCACATTTCCAGTTTAGATCAATAAAAGGCGTGATATCGTTTGTTTTACAGTAATCATAGTAAGGCATCGCATCATGTGCTGAATCCAGAAGCAGCTTGGTAACATTTACTTCTGGGAGCATCTTTTTCATGGAAAACCAGTTGTATAAAAAACCGTGTGAGTCGTGCCGTGAAGCAGGACTCAGAAAAGGAAAAACAGGCAGGTCATTTTCAGAATCAGAAGCAGTCAGCATGTATAAGTCGTATCCAAAGTAATAACGGTTGCGATGGGAATCCCAACCGATATCACAGTCAGGCTGATGATAGATACGGTTGCATTTGCAATCACGAATTCCGTTTTCCAGACAGTTACAGGTTTTTGTTTTCCGCTCTTGAGCGGAAGTATAAACGGGAGTTCCATCACCGGCTAAGGCAAGGGAGTTTAAAGAGATAAGCCCCATGCTGGCAGAATTCTGAAGAAAAAAAGTATTGAAAATTTCCCAAAGTTTTGCGCAGGGAGCCATATCAGCAGGAGGATTCTTTTCGAACTGTTGAAAGAGATCATCAACGGTAAGTTTTTCAACAGGAGCAGCTTTTTGTTCTTTCCCTGTTGGTTTCTGAGGTTTTACCTTAGGAGGATGAACCGCATTAGTCAGGTTCTTGTCGGAAGATAACCAGAGCCGCCTGTGGAAGTCATAAAAGGTACCAACGCCAGGAGTGTCACCAACAGAAAAGCCAGAAATAATGGCATGGAGATAATTCTCTTTCAGATCAGCAGCAAATCTTGTGTAGGAAGTAATTTTAAATTCAACAGAAACAAGGATAGCGCGAAGCATGTCGGAAG
>ENA-OPCD01003403-OPCD01003403.1-human-gut-metagenome-genome-assembly--contig:-NODE-3403-length-10211-cov-2.688460_pt1 | contig 10211 bp, 7 predicted proteins | sample MGYA00241560_ERZ501471 | MGnify/ENA primary metagenome ERZ501471 (study PRJEB25962, sample SAMEA2042578) | human gut metagenome | biome: human gut; feature: human-associated habitat; material: faeces...
GAGCGACCTGGCTCGCGTAGCCAACGATGATGGCTTTATCGACCGCGAGTTTGAGCTGTGCAACACCGGTGGTCAGAATCGCGAGCTGAGCCCCAAGGGCATCGACAAGGGCGTGGGCGTGGCGCGAGCGCTGGAATACCTGGGTCGCACCGGCAACGCGCGCACCTTTGGCTTTGGCGATTCAGGTAACGACCTGGGCATGCTCGCTGCGGTCGAGACGGCTGTCGCCATGGGCAACGCCATGCCTGAGGTCAAGGCGGTCGCCGACTACGTGACTGATGATGTCGCACACGACGGCACCGTCACAGCGATGCAGCATTTCGGCCTCATCTAATGAATCTCGCGTTCTGACGTTTGCTCAAACTGCGACTCTTTGCTTTTGCGTGCTCAATCGATTTATCAATCCAAACACTGAGGTGTTTATACCGTTCGCCGAGAAGATAAAAAACCGCAGCTCACGCCTTGATAAACGTAGGTAAAGTGTTTAGCAGTTTAACGCCCATGTGCAAGCGAAAGGAATCAGGCAGATGGCAATCAAGGTGTTCGCTGACGGTGCAAACCTCGAGGGCATGCTCGACATGTACGAGAACGGCAACGTTCAGGGTTTCACGACCAACCCGTCCCTTATGAAGAAGGGCGGCGTGACGGATTACCGCGCGTTTGCCAAGGAGGTCCTGGCCCACATCACCGATGTGTCCGTCTCGTTTGAGGTCTTTGCCGACGACATCGAGACCATGGAGGTCGAGGCCCGCGAGATCGCTACCTGGGCCGAGAACGTCTACGTTAAGATCCCGTGCGTGACCACCAAGGGCGAGTCCACCGCCGATCTGGTCCGCAAGCTTTCCGCCGACGGCATCAAGGTCAACGTTACTACCATCTTTACGCCTGCGCAGGTCGATGAGATGGTCGAGGCCGTTGACACCGAGACGCCGTCCATCATCTCGCTCTTTGCCGGCCGCATCGCCGATACCGGCGTCGACCCCATTCCGTTTATGACGGAGTCGGTCCAGAAGGCCGCCGCCAAGCCCAACTGCGAGGTCCTGTGGGCGTCCACGCGCGAGCTCATCAACATCTACCAGGCCGAGGCCTGCGGCTGCCAGATCATCACGGTGCCCAACAGCATCCTGGCCAAGCGCAAGAACATCGGTCGCGACCCGTACGAGGTCTCGCTCGACACCGTCCGCGGCTTTGCCAAGGATATCGCCTCGCTCGGCTTTCATATCCTGCCGTAAGCAAGGGTACCCCCTGTAGCGGCGTGCAAAATCGCGAGTATTCAGCAAGGTAAAGGTCTTTATCAGTTAACCGAAGCATGGAACAGCCCCCGTTTTGGCTCTGACGACGCTAAAACGGGGGCTGTTTTTTGCTTTTTCGTCTCTGAGAGGCATCCGGAACGGTGGAATTTGCAGAATGCTCGCGATTTTGCACATCGCTACAGGGGGGTACCTTTGCTTTGGCGGTTTACTTGCCCTGTACCATGGTGAGCGAGATCTTTTTGCGGTCGCGATCGACCTTCTCGACCCACACCTTGACCGTGTCACCGACGCGCACGACGTCGCTGGGGTGCTTGACAAAGCGGTTGGCCAGCTTAGAGATATGTACGAGGCCGTCCTGGTGCACGCCCACGTCGACGAAGGCGCCAAAGTCGACGACGTTGCGCACTGTGCCCTTGAGCTCCATGCCGGACTCCAGGTCGTCGACGGAAAGTGCTGAGCGGCTAAAGACCACCTCGGGCGCGTCGTCGCGCGGGTCGCGACCGGGCTTCTTGAGCTCGTTGACAATGTCGATGAGCGTGAGGGTGCCGCAGTCCAGGTCGCTTGCCAGCGCCGAGATGCTGCCCAGGCGGCGCTCGATGTCGGGTACGCCGCCGCGGCTGAGCTCACTGGCTTTAACGCCTGCGCGCTCCAGGACGGCCGTGGCTACCTCGTAGCTCTCGGGGTGGACGCTTGTCGCGTCGAGCGGGTTCTTGCCACCGCTGATGCGCAAAAAGCCCGCGGCGTTGAGATATGCCTTGGGTCCCAGTTTGGGGACCTTCTTAAGCTGGCGGCGATCGGTAAAGGCACCGTTTTCCTCGCGGTAGGCCACGATATTCTTGGCCACGCTCGGCGTGATGCCCGATACGTATCCCAGTAGGCTCGCGCTCGCGGTATTCACGTCGACGCCTACGTGGTTGACGACGTCCTCCACCACGTGGCCCAGAGTGCGCGAGAGCTCGGCCTGGTCAAGGTCGTGTTGGTACTGGCCAACGCCGATGGACTGGGGCGGAATCTTGACGAGCTCTGCCAGCGGGTCTTGCAGGCGACGGCCCAGGCTCATGGCGCCACGCACGGTGACGTCCAGGTCGGGATATTCCTGGCTGGCGAGCTCGGAGGCGGAGTACACCGACGCGCCGGCCTCGTTAACGATGGTGTAGCGAAGGCTGGGCGCCTGCTCGGCGATGAACTCCGAAACGACTTCCTCGGTCTCGCGGCTGGCGGTGCCGTTGCCGATGACGATGGTGTTGACGCTGTCCTTCTTGACGAGGCGGGCGAGCTCGTGCTTGGTGCCGGCGACGTCGTGGCGCGGCTTGGTGGGGTAGACCACGCCGTGGTCGAGCAGCTTGCCGGTCTCGTCCATGACGGCGACCTTGCAGCCGGTGCGGTAGCCCGGATCGAGCGCGAGCACGCGGGCGCCGCGCACAGGGCGCGCCGAGAGCAGGCCCTCGAGATTCTTGGCAAAGACGTTGATGGCCTCGGTCTGGGCGCGAACGGTGAGTTTGGCGCGGGCCTCGCGCTCCAGCGAGGGGGCCATGAGGCGCTTGTAGCCGTCGGCGATGGCGGCATCGAAGACGGGCGCGAATACGCCCTGGCGTCGGGGCCAACGGCATCCACAAGTTCGGCGCTTTTGCCGCCGGTCTTTTTGCGGGCGAACATCCAGCTGACGATGCCCGCGGCACGCTCGGCGTCGACCTGAATCGTGACCTTCAAAAAGCCCTCGCGCTCGCCGCGGTCGATAGCCAGCACGCGGTGGTTGGGTATACGGCGCAGTGGCTCGTCATAGCTGTAGTACGGCTCGTAGGGGGTCTTCTCGGCGGGGTCGGTGGCCTCGACGACGATGTCGGCGGTGTTTTGCGTAAAGGCGCGCAGGTCGGCGACGTTCTCGGGGTCCTCGGCCACCGTCTCGGCCACGATGTCCGCCGCCCCGGCGAGCGCCTTTTCGGGCGTGTCGAAGCCGGCGTCCTCGTTGACGTAGGCCGCGGCGGCATCGAGCGCGCTGCCCTTGGCCGAGGCCTGCATGATGATCATGTTGGCAAGCGGCTCCAGGCCTGCCTCGCGGGCCTTCTGCGCGCGAGTCATGCGCTTTTTGCGGTAGGGCTTGTAGAGGTCCTCGACACGCTGGAGCTGCGTGGCCTCGCGAATTTGCTGCTCAAGCTCTGGCGTGAGTTTGCCCTGGGCGTCGATGAGCAGAATGACGTCCTCTTTGCGCTGCTCAAGATTGCGCAGGTAAGACAGACGCTCGTCGAGTGCGCGCAGGGCGACGTCGTCCATGCCGCCCGTGGCTTCTTTGCGGTAGCGCGAGATAAAGGGGATGGTGTTGCCCTCGTCGATGAGCTTGACGGCTGCCTCGATGTTGGCGGCCTTAAGGTTGAGCTCGCGGGTGAGCTGGGCGATAAGATCCATGGGACTCCTTGCGTTTAAGGTGCGTTTGCAGCACAGAGCTACCAAGGATACCACCCGTCCCAAAAGACTGTTTTTGGGGCCGCGCCACGAAAACGGTCTATCTACTACGTTTGAACCGTATGGGTCGACCATCCCCCGGTTTTCCGAAAATACGCAAGCCGTCTACCTGCGGTTTTTATTTCGCGAAATTCTGTATGGTTAAGGGTGGTCGGTTAAACGTAGTAGATAGGCCCATTTCGTGGCGAACGAATCAAGCCGAGGTGCAAAATAGCCCCCGCCCCAGAAAAATCATCGGCAAGGTAGCAAAATGCCCCGCGGGCAGGAGGCTGCTCGCGGGGCAAAGAAGAGGGGCTTGTTGGTGGCGGGCCGAGGCGCTCGGCGGGGAGTTTGCCGCGGCCCGCTCTTAAGGCATTACAGCTCGACGAGCTGGCCGGTCTCGGCGGCCTCCTTGATAGCGTTGAGAAGCGTGAGCGTCTTAACGTTGTCGGCGGGGGTCACGACGGGCTCGACCTCGCGGCGGACGACCTTCACAAAGTGCTTGAGCTGCATCTTGTGCGGCAGCGCCGGGTCCACGGCCGGGATCTCCATCTGCAGCGGCTTGTGCCAGTTGGAGGCGCCGTCGTAGGAGAACTGGTGCAGGCGGGGCAGCGACAGGGCGCCCTTAGTGCCGCCGATAAAGTAGGCGTCGGCGTCGAAGGGGCGGTACTGCGGATCCTCGCGAGCGGTTGCCTCCCAGTTCCAGGGGCTGGCGGTGGCGTCGGAGATGGTCATGCTTGCGAGCGCGCCATCGGCAAAACGGACGTTGACCACGGCGGAGTCCTCGGTCTCAAAACCGCGGGCGGCGCTGGACTGCATGCCCTGGACGGCGACGGGCTCGCCCAGCAGATAGCGGAGCAGGTCGACGTCGTGCACCAGGTTGACCAGGATCGGGCCGGCACCCTTCTTGCGGCGCCACTCGACATCGAAATACTCGTCATTCTTATAGATCATGTAGTGGAAGCTCGACACGGTGAGCTTGCCCAGCTCGCCAGACTCGATGATCTCCTTGGCCTTGTTGACGAAGGGGTTGTGGCGACGGTGCTGACCCACGAGCACGGGCACGCCGGCGGTCTCGGCCTCGGCGGCGAAGGCCTGGGCATCCTCCAGGTCGTTGGAGATCGGCTTTTCGACCAGCGGCACGATGTTGCGCTTCACAGCCTCGCGGGCAACGCCCAGGTGCAGGTCGTTGGGGGTGGCGATGATGACGGCCTCGGGCTTGACCTCGTCCATCATCTGGGCGGGATCGGTGTAAAACGGCACGCCGGCGGCCTCGGCCGTGGCGCGGGCGCCCTCAAAGGCGTCGGCGATGGCGATGAGCTCGGCCTCGGGCTCCTCGGTGACAAAGCGGATGTGGTTGCGGCCCATGGCGCCGGCGCCGATAACGGCAATGCGGACGGGGTTGAGCTCAGACATTTCGACTCCTTAATACTGGTGACCGGTGGAATGCGACAAAGGGGCTGTCCCTTTGCCGCATCGGTAAAACTAGGCGGACTTCTTCTTGCTGTCGGAGACCATCATGTAGACGGTGAGCACGACGGCGATGGCGGCGATCACAATGGCGCCGTAGAAGGACTGCTGATAGGCGGCGCTGCCGGCCTCGGCGTGATACAGCACGGCGGTGATGGGCTGGCTGATCCAGGTGGAAGCGGCATAGCCCAAAAACATGATGCCGTAGTTGACGCCGATGTTGCTGGTGCCAAAGGCGCCACCGGTGAGCGGCGGGTAGATGACGAGCAGGGCGCCAAAGCTAAAGCCGAGCAGGGCGAGCGCCACAAAGAACATGCTCTGCGTAAAGCTCATCGACATGATGACGAGTGCGACGATGGTGACGACAAGGCTGATGAGCAGCGACTTATAGGCACCGAGCTTGTCGATGATCTGGCCAAAGGACAGACGACCGACCAGGTTGGCGCAGGTGTTGACGGAGACGACCACACCGCCGAGGGCGACGGCCGCGGCGCTCGTGGGGTCGGCGAAGAGCTGGACGGCGGCGATGGAGGCAACCTTGCCCACGAGCAGGGTGCCCGCGGTGGCGGCAAAGGCGAAGGTGACGATGAGGACCCAGAAGCGCGGGGTCTTGACCATCTCGCCCGGGGTGAGGTCACCGAAGGTGCCGGCATGTGCGCCACCCTTGGGGGCCTCGAAGCCCTCGGGCAGCCAACCGGCCTCGGGGGCCTTCAGGAACAGGGCGGAGGCGGCGATCGTCACAAAGAAGATGACGCCGAGTGCCTTGAGGGCGCCAAAGATGCCCAGGCTCGGGATGAGCAGCGAGGCGAGTACCGGGGACAGCACGGCGGGGCCGGCGGTCGAAGCGGCCAGGGTGATGCCGGAGGCGAGGCCCTTCTTGTCGATGAACCACTTTTGGCCGGTGGTGAGCGCCGGGTTGTAGCCCAGGCCGTTGCCGATGGCGGCGACGAGCGAGAACCACAGGTAGAACTGCCACGGCTCGGTGACGGTGCCGGACATGAACCAGCCCAGGCCGTAGCACACTGCGGCGGCGATAACGACGTTGCGCGGGCCGATCTTATCGGAGATGCGGCCGGCGAAGATGCCCGTCACGGCCATGATGGTCTGAAAGACCGGGAAGGCCCAGGTAAGAGCGCTGGACCACTCGGGGTAGACGGCGAGCAGGTTCTTGCTCACGACGGAATACAGCGCGATGGAGCTGATGAAGAACATGGTGACGCACGCGGCGGAAAGCACGACGGCGCGACCCTTGTTGGAGTTGGTGGAAGCCATTGGACTCTTTCTAATCGATACGGGGGAGGAACGGGCGTGTCCGCGGGTCCTCCCTGTCGGGTTGGTTTACTGGTCAGTCGGCTTGGCGACGCCGGACTCATCGGACCAAAGCTCGACACCCTTGTTCTTGAGGTAGTTGTCGGCATAGGCGCGACGGCCGCCGGGCTTGGCGGTGAGGTCGCCCATCATATTGGAGAAGCCGCCGTCGACCTTGATGGCGTCGCCGGTGGTAAAGTCCGAGCGCTTGGACGCCAGGAACATGACGGCGTTGGCGATATCGCTGACCTCGCCGATGCGGCGCGTGGCGATCAGGCGGCTGCGGCTCTTTTCGACCTCGGGGTCGGCGTAGAAACTGGCCGACATCGGGGTCTTAACGAAGCAGGGCTCGACGCAGTTGGAGCGCACGCCGTAGGGGCCCCACTCGGCGGCGAGCATCTTGGACATCATGTTGACGCCGGCCTTGGTGGAGCTGTACACGCCCGAGAACGTCTCGGGGGAGTGGCTGGCAACGGTCGAGATGTGCACCAGGCGACCCTGGCCGGCCTTGATCATCTCGCGACCAAAGCGCTGCGAGGTGATGAAGTAACCGGTGAGGTTGACGTTGAGCACCTGCTCCCAGTCGCTCAGCGGCAGGTCTTCCATGGCGGCGAAGCGCAGGATGCCGGCGGTGTTGACGAGAACGTCGACGCGGCCGAAGTCGGCGATGGTGGCATCGACGGCGGCCTGAACCTCGGCCTCGTCGGTGGCGTTCATCTTGTAGCCCTCGGCGTGGATGCCAAACTCGGCGGCGAGGTCGGCGGCTGCGGCCTTGACCTTCTCCTCGTCCAGGTCGAGCAGGACGACGTTGGCGCCGTTGCGGGCGAACTCGCGGCAAATCTCGACGCCCATACCGCCGAGTGCGCCGGTCACGGCGCAGACATCGCCCTCGAGCTTAAGCCAGTTGCTCATAGGAACTTCCCTTCTTGTGCCTCCCGGTGGGCCGTTTCCATTAATCGACCCACGTGGTTTTCGCAGGTTATCGTATGCTTTGCATTTGCGCAGGTGAATTGCATATTTGTTAGAATAGCGTTAACCGTAGGTTTACACTGTGCGATGCAGTTTTTTCTCAATTGAGCGCGTGACCTGCGAAAACAACCCCCTGTGGCGCCATGTGGCCACGGGCGCGAAAACGGGAGATTGACGTGTACGATCGACGACTCGAGGCCATATCGGCCGCCGCGGAGCTGGGAAGCTTCTCACGTGCGGCGGCAAAATTGCGCGTGTCGACCCCGGCGCTCGTCAAGCAGGTGTCGGGCTTCGAGGCCGAGTTTGGCATCACGTTGTTCGAGCGCTCGCATTCTGGTGTTAAGGTGACGCCGGCGGGCGCTCTGCTGGTGGACGATGCGCGCTCGATCATGCGCCAGTCCGAGGATGCGTTGCGCCGCGCCCGACGCGCGGCGGGCGATGGCGGTGCCGTGCGTCTGGGTGTGTCGATGATGTGCCCGGGGCGCCAGACGCTGTCGATGTGGTCGGGCATCCACGATCTGGAACCGTCACTACGATTTGAGATCGTGCCGGTAAGCGACCTCTATGACGAGCGCGAATCCGTCATGCGCAGCCTTGGTCGCGAGGTGGATGTGGTGCAGTCGAGTTTTTCGACCCCGCGCTGGGGCGACGCCTGCCAAAAGCTCCGCATCGTTAACGTGCCGTTTTATATCGACGTGCCACGCTCGAGCCCGCTGGCGCGCAAGACACGCATTACGGTTGCCGACCTGGAGGGCATGCGCCTGCGCGTGCTCCGTCACGGCAACGACGCAATGGACAGCCTGCGCATCGACCTTCTGGCCGACGGCGGCGTTGACGTGATCGACGTGGACAGCTTTGACTTTGCGCTCTTTAACGAGGCGGAGGAAAAGGGCGACGCGGTGCTCACCTGCGGGGCGTGGTCGGGGGTGCACCCGGCCTTTGTGGGCGTGCCGTTCCTGTGCGGCCGTGAGGTGCCGGTCTTTTTGCACTATCCGCTCGAGCCCACCCTCCAAGTCCAAAAATTCGTCAACGCCATGGCACAACTTCTCAAATAGCTATCGTGTCGATGATTCTTTAATCCCCGTCCTAGAAAAATCATCTGGTAGAGTTGACCTCACGTGAATTTCAGTACACTGCGTACTACCTGTGCTTTTGTCATTTTGGGAGTGAACTTGTGAATACTTCTGTCGCCAAGAAAGCCAGCCAGGCGGTGCGCCTGCTCATGATGGTGCTCACGGCAGTTCTCATCTTCTTCTTCATTAATGTTATGCTGCTCGTCTCCGATATCCAGGGCACGGCGCGCGTGGTCAACTACGCCGGTCTGGTGCGCGGTACCACGCAGCGAATCGTTAAGCTCGAGGACGCGGGCCAGCCTCAAGATGACCTGCTCAAAGCCGTGGATTCATACATCAACGGTTTGCGTTACGGAAGTGATGACCTCAACCTCGTCCGCCTCGATGACGACGAGTATCAGGCAAAGATGACCGAGCTTGCAAATTATTATGATGAGCTTTGCGCCGAGATTAGCCGCGTGCGCGAAGTCGGCTACGAGAGCACCGACATCATCTCCATGAGCGAGGAGTTCTTTGGCATTTGCGACGATGCCACACGACTCGCAGAGGATTACTCTCAGGAGAAGGCGTCGGCGCTCAACTATCTCGAGGGCTTGGTGATCATCGACATCGTGGGCTTGGTGGCGACCTTTGCGGTCGAACTTGTTCGCGCGGTGCGCACTGCCGCGCTCAACCGCGAGCTGCAGAGCAAAGTCTATCTCGACGAAGCCACGGGACTGCCCAACAAGAACAAGTGCGAGGAGATCTTGGGGCAGGAGCAGCCTGTCTCCGCGGAGGCGCCCGTTGCGGTGTGCGTCTTCGACCTTAATAATCTGCATACGGTCAATAACAACTTCGGCCACGAGAAGGGCGACGAATACATCCGTTCTTTTGCCCAGCAGCTGGGGTGCGTGGCGTCCGAGACCTGCTTTGTGGGCCGCGACGGCGGCGATGAGTTTATCGCGGTGCTGCGGGATGCCGATCGAGCTGCCGTGGAGTCCTGTCTCGCTCGGGTTCGTGCGAACGTGAACGAGTATTCCGAGGCTCATCCCGACATGCCTATCAGCTATGCGGTGGGCTACGCGCTTTCCAGTGATTTTGATGAACCGCCTACGATGCGCGAGCTCTTTTCCCGGGCCGACAAAAACATGTACATCGACAAGAACCGCGTAAAGACAGCCGAGGCAGCCGGGCTGCAACGCGAGGAACGGTAAGCTTGTAACAGAGGGCATAGAAAAGCCTCCGCAGCTCGTGTGGCTGCGGAGGCTTTATTCGTTGCGGCGCATTGTGTTTGGGCCGTTGAGATGAGTCGATTTGCCCCGAAAGAGGAGGGCATTGACCTTAGGGTCATGCCCGACGAATGAGCGGCAAATCGGCCATCTCGGCGGGCCGAACTACTCCAGCTCAAACGCTCCGGTGTACAGCTGGTAGTAATACCCGCGCTTGGCTATCAGCTCGTCGTGGTTACCGCGCTCGATAATGCGGCCATGGTCCAGACAGATGATCGCGTCGGAGTTGCGCACGGTGGACAGGCGGTGCGCGATGACAAACGTCGTGCGGCCCTCCATGAGCTTGTCCATGCCCGCTTGCACGATAGCCTCGGTGCGGGTGTCAATGCTCGACGTGGCCTCGTCCAGAATCATCGCCGGCGGATCGGCGACGGCGGCGCGTGCGATCGAGATCAACTGGCGCTGGCCCTGCGATAGCTGCGCGCCGTTGC
>ENA-OPCD01003409-OPCD01003409.1-human-gut-metagenome-genome-assembly--contig:-NODE-3409-length-10193-cov-2.292464_pt1 | contig 10193 bp, 7 predicted proteins | sample MGYA00241560_ERZ501471 | MGnify/ENA primary metagenome ERZ501471 (study PRJEB25962, sample SAMEA2042578) | human gut metagenome | biome: human gut; feature: human-associated habitat; material: faeces...
TTCAGAGTACTGTTCATGATCTCATATACAACATCTGCATCTGCGGTGCCGAAATGAGGCAGTGCGGTTCTCTCGTTATCTACCATTACCGCGATGGGACGCTGATCCTTCAGATCCTCATCGATCCACTCGTTGGTAAGTTCGCTGCGATAGGAGTGCTCCGGTGCAACTTCATCTGCGGAAGACTCAGTTGCGGCAGGCTGCTCTACCTCCTTGGTATCGGTAGCAATAGGCTCTGCTTCTACGGTCTGGATCGGAGAAGAGATCGGCTCACTGTTTCCACAGCCGGTCAGAACGCCTACTGCAAGTAAAATTGCTGCAAGTACTTTCTTTTTCATGAATGTTTCCTTTCATTTGTTTGTTCTATCCGATCTTTCGATCGACACTCTAAAATACATTGTATCCCTAAAGTCCTATGTTTGTCCACCGAAAATTCTTAAGATTTTCTTGAGATTTTATTTCGCAAAAAATGACATCAGACAGTTGTATGCTGATGTCATTTTTGTTTTCTGTATTTTTACTTGCTATTCCTTTACAGCTCCGATATTTACTCCCTGTACAAAATATTTCTGGCAGAATGGATAAATGATCATAAATGGTAGAATTGCTACAATAACCGCTGCATTTTTCACCGTATTTTCCGTTGCTCCTTCTACCGCTGATGGAAGATCGCTTCCCATGATCAATGCCCGCAGTTTCATCTGGAAGTTATATAAATTTGAATTCGTGATATACAGCTTATAGTTCGTGTAATCATTCCAATAACCCACCGCATACATCAGTCCTATGGATGCCAGTGCAGCCTTTGACAACGGCAATACGATTTTGTACAGGATCCTAAAATGTGAACAACCGTCAATCTCTGCCGATTCCATCAGGCTGATCGGGATTCCTTCAAAAAAATTCTTCATCAGCACCAGATTATATACATTGATTGCAGGCAGCAGGATCACACCCCACAGATTATTTGTCAGATGGAAATCCTTCATTACCAGATAGGTCGGGATCATACCTCCGTTAAATATCATGGTAAACAACAACACATTGGCAATAAATGCCCGCCCCGGCATCTTCCACTGAATCAGCACATATGCCCCAAGTACTGAGATCAGCAATCCCATGATCGTTCCCATAACCGTCGTGTAACAGGAAATCAGGAATGGTCTGAGCATCGTCGGATTGGTAAAAATTGATTTATACCCTGCGAACCCGAACTGCTCCGGAAACAACTTCATACCATAAGCCGTCTTCAGATCAAAAGAGTCCACCAGTACTTTATATACCGGGATAATCATCACCAGCGAAAATACTGTAAATATTACGATCAATACGATATCAAAAATTTTCACTTTCTTTTTCATCATACAATACCTCTTCCTCTCGTCTTATGGCTTACTCTGTTACATACCAGCACCAGAATACAGCTTATAATAGAGGAAAACATACCGACCGCTGTCGTATACCCATAATCCGGAATTGCACCGGAGTTAAATGTCTGCGTATAGATATAAGTCTGCAATACATCCGATACCTTGATAACGGCATCATTCTGTAATACAAAAACTGACTCAAACAAATTCATAACCTTCGCCAGATTCAATACCAGTACCGTCACGATTGTATTGTTCAACGCAGGCAGGGTAATATAGATCATCTTCTGGAAACGGTTTGCCCCATCCATCGACGCTGCTTCATATAATTCCGGGCTGATTCCCGCCAACGTTGCCATGAAAATAATCGTTCCCCAGCCCGTATCTTTCCAGACATTAATTATGTAATACGAAAATCTCCACCATTTCTGGTCTCCGAGGAAATAAATATTATCCGTGATCAAGTGTAATTTCATCAGAACATCATTGACCAATCCCGCGGATGTCGGAGACAGAATCATGGAAAATATGGATGCTGCCACTACCCAGGACATGAAATGCGGAATGTATACAATCGTCTGAAATACCTTTTTCAACTTTAAAAAAATCAATTCATTCAATAATACCGAAATAATAACTGCAGCACCGGTATTCAAAACCAGCTTTGTAATACTCAGCACCAACGTATTGCTGAACGCCTTCCAGAACCCCGGCATACTGAACATTTTTGCAAAGTGCTTTATTCCTATGAAGATTGGATCATTGATTCCTTTATATGTAAAAAAGGCATAACGGATACCAAACATAGATAATAAAATATCAATGCTGACACTAATACCGGTGTCGCCATCAGATAGACTCCCCGATATGCACGGGCGTGCTTGAACGCGGTTCCTCCAGGCGTCCTCTTAGGCAAAGTTTTTTCTTTCTCTTTCACAACGTTTACCCTCCGTTCCGGCTGCTCTATGTCAGCTATTCAAAAATCCCATATATTCGTTGTACTTTGTCTCTTCTGTTTTATTCATATGTATGGTCAGTCCATCCTCTGAGAAATAGAGACGTAAGCGGATGGATGCAACACTTTCTCCGATCAGCCAGCAGAAGATATACAGCGTATTTTGATCCATCCAGGCTCCGGAGGCAGCACATTTCTCCTTGTATATAGGGAACTCTCCCTCTTCCAGATGTCCGATTCCAAAGGGAAGCTGACATTCTCTTCCTTCTATTTCATACGAGAGTACTCCTTTTTGATCCTCCTCGGAAAAAGTTACGCCACACCATGTAAATCCATACTTGTTTCGGAGCAGCGGATATTTTTTTCCGAAATCTGCACAAGGTTTTCCTTCAAATACCGTAGATAACACTGGCAACGTTGTTTTCTCAACATCATTTTCCGGGGAATCATCCTTCAGCAGAGCTTCTCTCACTGCGGCAAGTATCATCTGCTCGGCTCCGCCCATACCCTGCGTATCTGCTGTCGTTACAACAACGAGATCCATTTCCGGAACTGCCAGCATTATCTGACCGCCCAGCCCCAGCATTGCAAAAGTCCCCTCCATCGGGATCCAGAACTGATATCCATACCAGCGGCCGTCGCCGTCGAGCTGTGTTGCTGTTCTCGGTTCTGTCGCTCTCGCTGCATAAGAACCCTTTTCCTGCTTTAACAGCATACAGCCGGTACGAAGAAGATCTTCGGGAGTAGCCATCAGGCCACTCCCTCCCATAGAGGTTCCAAAGGGATCCTCTATGATATAAGACTCCTCGCTGAAGCCAATCTGGCGCAGCAGCTTTTCTTTCAGATAATCCAACATCTTTTCACCGGTCAGTTTTTCTACCAGTGCACAGAGCGTATGGGAGGATGATGTATCGTACATAAAGAGAGTTCCGGGTCTGTGGGTGGGTTCTGTCTGGAAAAAGCTCCTCACCCAGTTCTCAGTTGTGCTGGTCTTGTTATAAGTTGTCATGTTGTAGCAGGTCTGCATTTTCAACATATTTTCTATCGTCATCTCTGCCAGCCAGGGATGCACTCTCCCAGGCAGATATTCCGGAAAATAATCACAGATAGGATCCTGCAGGGAAATTTTCCCTTCCTGCTCCAACAAGCCGATTGCCAGTGAAGTAAAGCTTTTGGTCACAGAAAACATTCTCTGCAGCTTATTACGGCAATAGGGTGCATAATATTTTTCAAATATAAGCTTCCCATGCTGCGCTATCAGAACACTATGCAGAGGTATTCTTCTTTTTTCCAATTCTTTTACAAAATCTAGCATCTGCCGATCCGTCAGTTCTCTCATTTTATCTATCATAATGCAACCTCCTATACTGTTACCAGATTATTTATTCAGGGAATCTACGATTGCCTGAGACCATTCGGCTCCGCCTTCCTGTTCAAACCGTTTGTATCCTTCTTCCACAGAAACACCCTGTACCACACAGTCCGCAATAATAGAGTTCTTCAAACTGGTCAGATCACCATTATACTGGCTCATCATATCTGTTGTTACCGGCAGAGGTGCCGTCTTGTTATTGGCATTGAAGATTTCCATTGATTCCTCTGTATATTTCTTTACGGGAACCAGTCTTTCTGTCAACGGGCAGATATTGGTATCTCCCATAATAATGGTCGTATACTGTACTCCGGGCTGAGAACGCATCTCCAGCATATGGAATTCTCCATCCTGATATGTATTACCACATACTGTTTCTGCCTGTCTGGACCAATGAACGCCTTCTACTCCATAGATCCACAATGTTTCCATATCTCCATCATCAAAAATGCTTTCCAGGAAATATTTGAATACGCCTTCCGGATTCTTACAGGAAGAAGTAATCGCATATACCGGTGCACATCTCTGCCAGTATTTTCCGACCTCTGCGATAGGCGGCATAAATACCAGTTCGCTGTCCTGTCCAGCCGACAGCTGATCAGCCCATCCGCCTGCCCAGTAAGTAAATGCTCCGAACTCACCTTCCATGAATTTGGTACGGCAGTTGCTGGTCGCATTCGTCAGAGATTCCTTGTCGATATAACCCTTGTTGTAAGCATCCTGTAATCTCTTGATCGCTTCCTTCATGGAATCCTCGGTAAATCCATCTTTCCATACGCCATCCTCTCCCTGATAGAAAGAAGGATATGCATCCTGATAGAATTCCGGCAGATAATTGGTATAAGGAGCTTCATTTCCTACAAATCCGGCTGCGGATACACCAATGGTATTTCCATTGATACCGTCTCCATCCGGATCACCGTTGCTGAAAGCATCCAACATTTCCAGATACTCTTCGTACGTCGTCGGAATGTCCAGTCCACAATTATCCAGCCACTGTTTTCTGAGGAAAGTCATACATCCGCCACCTCCGCCAAGTGCCAGTCCGTACAGATGTCCATCCAGCATATTGCCTTCTACGACATTCACATCCGTATTGGGATTCTTCTTCAGCTCTGAATTGTTCCAGGCATCCGTCATATCCCAGAGAGCTCCCTCTCCTGCATATCCGGAATAATAGGAAGATCCAAGGATAACTACATCCGGCCAGTTCTCCGGTCCGCTGGCAAATGTCTGTCCCAGCACATCATAATAGGCATTGTGATCCGGCTGGATGACTTCCAGTTCGATTCCTGTCAGTTCTTCCCATTTATTGACCCATTCTTCCTGACCGTCTGCCAATGTCGCCTGGAAAGTTCCGTCTACCATAATCGTAATCTTTTCCGGTTTCTCTACATCATCTGCAACATCCCCGGCAGTATTTCCTGCCTGTGCATCGCTATCTGTCTTTCCTGTATCATTTCCCGTATTTTCCGCAGAGTTCCCACACCCTGTAAATATCATGGAACATACTGTAACCGCAACCAGTGCGACTGATAATAACTTTTTCTTTACCATAAATAACCTCCGTCCATATTCTGTTATCTTCTCTGTTGTTTCTTGTTTCTTATTTTGTTTTGTTTCTTTGCTGCTTGATTTGTTGATTATTGTCACTTCGGCGCCAGAAGTATCAATGTGCTTTCATTGTAACCGTCAATCTGCACAATTAATAGTCACATTATTCAAGATTTGATGTACATATTTTTCGTTATCCGGGGTTCATTTTTTATGTCAATGGTACACATTTTATTTTAAGGCAGCCCATTTCATTGCCTTTTTTGTCAATTATGGTACTATAATAATATCTTTCAGGAGGATTTTGTTATGAATTCCAGAAAAAATAAATACTTCATAAAATTGATAACATCCTACAGTCTGCTCTTGGTCATTGTGCTCATTCTGGGAATTGTTTTCCATTTTATTCTTTCGCATAATGTAAAGCAGGAACTATTGAATGAAAATATGCTTTCTCTTAAAAATGTATCCGAGCAATACAGCAACTGCTATGCAAATATTTATCTGATTTCCAAGCGACTGGCAAATAATTCCAGTCTTTCCCGCCTGGCGGAAGCCGATCAGGGGGAACGGGCGTTTTATTATAATGCCTATATTACCAAACAGGCTCTTATGGATATGTATTCTGACTATTCACTCCAGCCGATCCAAACCTACTATATCCATCTGCGTCATACAGACTACATAATCAGCTATAACGATTTTGAGAATCTCTATTCCTTTTATAAAAACAATCAAATGCTGGATCCCTCAAAATATGAGGAATGGAAGGGAACTCTGGAATCCTCCGACAATTATAACCATTTTCTGCCTCTTGACCGTTTTGCGACCGAATATACACCACACAGAAAAAACTATTGTTATGCTGTCTCTCTGCAGAATTATACCTTCAAAAATATCAATGCTGACATTATTTTTGAGCTGAATGCAGATTATATGCAGCAAATGGCGGACTCTGTCGATCTGATGAAGAATGGCTGCCTCATCATTCAGGACAGTAGCGCTGAAACTATGCTTACTTTCAGCAACAATGAAGCACTGTTGAAAAAAACGGATGCTTCTCTGCTTTCCTCGCTGGATTATTCCGAACGGGGATATTCCAGCACCGTATTTCAGGGTGTTCCCGTCACAGTGCTCCATACCTCCGCACAGACACCGAATCTGAACTATTACCTGATTGTTCCCACTTCCTCCCTGAAAGCACCGGGAAACGGACTGCAGCTGTTGTCTCTGTTCATTATCTTTCTCGGTGTCGTAGGAAGCTTTTTGATTATTGTGCTGTTGTCCAAGGCCAATTATAAACCCTATGAAGCAATGGAATGTCGTCTTCAAGAAGTTAATTTCAACCACGAAGAGCTTATGCGGTTAAATGAGTCCCAAAAGATCACCCTCCGCAATTATTATTTTGATCAATTGATTCATGGTACGATCCTGAGTGAGGAAGAAGCTGCGTATGCCCAAAATTATCTTTCCATTTCCGATAATGCCAATTCCTTTGCTATATTATACTGTAATGTCTACCTGGATACTTTGGAGCTAAATAATGACCCTCAGGGAATGATCAACATCCTCTCCCCTGATTATGCGGATGTTATTTCCGATATCCTTTCCAGTTATTTTATACATTCCTATATCATGCAGGGTTCCCGAAATAGTGTTTATACTATTTTATTATATGACAGGGAAGAACTGGACAAGGTCGAAGATTTATTTTCACATGTTCATACTACACTATTGCAAGAATACAATATCTGGATTTATGGTGGATTAGGCTGTACAACCGACACCATCTCCTCCGTCTGGAAATCGTATCGCCAATCCAAAGAGGCTGTAAAACGTATCTCCAGCCCAGTGTACCTGTGTCTGTATCGTGAGATTTTGGAATTTCAGGATTCCTTCTTTTATCCTAATGAGGTTGCGGATCAGCTATATAATTTTGTAAAATCCGGTAACTTCAAACAGACAAAAACAATTTTTAATTTTATAAAGGACGAAAATTTTAAGAAACGAAAACTTAATTCCAGACAAGTGAAATGGCTTTTAGAAAATATAGAAATTACGTTATTGAAAGTAATCAGGGATAACGACATTTCCTATGATGACTCAAGCTTAGCCGGTCTGTCCGAAGATTCTACCCTGAAAAATTATGAGCAGATTGCTCTGGAATTATGTGAAAAAAACAAGCAACCGGAAAACGACAACCAGCTGATTGTGCGCATTCAGGCTTATATTGATGAGAATTATGGGGATCCATCCTTATGTTTAAGCAGAATATCGGACCTGTTCCACATCTCCGAGAGTTACTTTTCCTTCCTTTTCAAAAAAACAGTAGGGGTAAACTTCTCTACGTATCTGGAACAGGTCCGCATGACGCAGGCAAAACATCTGCTGGAAACAACGAATATTAAAATAACAGATTTATACGTGGCGGTCGGTTACAACAATCTGACCAGCTTCCGCCGTGCATTTAAGAAAAAATACGGTGTAGCACCCAATGCCCTTCGAGAATAACTACTTATTCTTTTTCGGTTGCTTTCTCGCGCAGCACTTCCTCAAACTGTTCGATGGGTACCGGTTTGGAATAGTAATATCCCTGCTGCCAGGTAGATCCAAATTTCTCGATATAGTCGCTGACTTCCTTATCCTCAATACCCTCAATACAGGTTTCGGTGTTTGTCCTCCTGGCATAATCCACGATAGACTGCACCATGGCCTGATTCTGAGGTTTTTGCTTAATATCACGGATGAAGCTCATATCTACCTTCAGTTCGTCAAAAGGAAGCTCCAGCGCCAGACTTAAGGAACTGTTGCCTGTTCCGAAGTCATCCAGTGCGATCTTGATCCCCTGGGAATGGAAAAATTCTACCTCTCCGCGCAGGAAATGAATATCCAGATCTCTGCATCGTTCTGTCAATTCGAGGCAAAGCTCCTCCGGCTTCGCACCGGTCTCTTTTAAAATATTCATAACAGCACTGCGGAACTCTCTGCGCTCCAGCTGTGCCGCCGCCACATTGACATTGACGAAAAAGCCTTCCGTCTCCTCGCGCAGCTTCTGTACATCCGTAAGTGCTGTCCGAAGGATCCAGTTCCCCAGATCAAAAATACAGGGATCCTGTTCCAGCCACTCCATGAACACACCGGGGGACACCATCCCGTAAGGCTCCAGTTCCCATCGGAGCAGCGCTTCCATTCCCCGGATCTTGCCGGTCTTCGTATCGGCAATCGGCTGATAGAACATCCGGAAGCCTTCAAAGTTATGCGTAGCACACTGATGGATCACACCGATCAGTTCAAACTGGTTCTCGTCACTGCCACAGACCTCATCATTAAAAATCACCAGCTCTCCGTGATGCTCAAGCCGGGAATGGTTCAACGCATAAGTCAGACGGCTGCGGACCGCGTTCGTCTCCTTCATATAAGGTTCCATAAATATTGCGCCGGCAGATACCTTCAGAGGGATCTTTTTCCCCTCTACCTCTGTATTTTCAAAAGCTTCTACGATCTCATCGTATATCTGCTGTAGTTCCTCTTTGGATACATTTTTAAAGCTGATCACAAATTTCGCACCGGAGAGCCGGTATACATATCCTTTTCCCCTTAACAGGCGCAACAGCTCCTGTGCCGCACAGTTCAGAATCTTATCCGAAAAAGCGGCACCGTACATGACATTGGTATGACTAAACTGATCCAGTCCGATCTTCAGCAGAGTCCCCTGTCCGCTTTCCTCCAGGAATTCCCTGATTTCCCGATCCAGCGCCGGTTCCGTATGCAATCCGGTAGTCGCATCCACCTCGTCGGAAATACCGTAGTTGTTATATCGTATTACGATCACAAAAGGCTTTCCATCCTTATCATTCAGCATTTTCGCCCTGGCACTGATCCGGTTGTAGGTGCTTCCGTCACGCACCCGGTATTCCCAGGGCTCGTCCATATTTTTCCCGGCAACTCTCTCCTGGAATCCCCTCCGGAAATCCTCCAGATCATCCGGATGAATCGATCTTTTTGATTTTTCTTGTCCGCGGATGGTATAGTTCTCCTGCATACCAAAATATTCCATCGTCTTCTCGGACCACCATGTCACGCCGTTCCGCAGATTGGTTATGGATATGTAGGACTTTTTCGCCAGAGAAGTAATGGCTTTTACAATATCCGGGAACAGGATATCCATTTCCTCCCAGAATTTCTGTTCATCATATGTATTGATACTCATGTCTCCTCCCGACACTTTCTTCTGTATGCCCACAGTCTCTGAATGCACCCTTGCATCAAATAAATTATAACATACCAAAATGATGTTTACGATAGGATAATTAATATAAATTTTTTATGAAATAAAATATCTTATGATTGACTTCGAAAACTATCTGTAATACTATGCAATATAGCAATTATTTCAAATTTGAAATATTCACTTTTGTAATTTCAGTAATTACACTTTGTATAATACTAAGTAAGGAGGCCTTCGGATGAATACTGATATCGAATTCGTACAAAAATTCAATCTGGCTTACAACGTCATGTGCAAACCTCTGTGCCAGCAATTAAAGCTGCCACAGACAGCTTTTGATATTCTCATGTTCTTCGGCAATAATCCGGAATACCACACTGCCAGTGATGTCGTGGAGATCCGCCGGATCAAGGCGAATCTGGTGTCCGTCAATGTGGACAAGCTGGTGTGCGAGGGGTACCTGGAACGCAGAGAGGCTCCGGATGACCGTCGGAAGACTCTGCTGTTCTGCACGGAGAAAGCACAGGATGTCATCGAAAAAGGCCGCATGATACAGAGCATTTTCAAAGATACTCTGCTAGATGGCACCGATGAGACAAGCAAAGAGATCTTTTTCCACATGCTTCATGTCATGGAGAGAAATATGGACAATATCCTGAAAGGAGATAAATAAATGCAGATTTTAATCACGATTCTTGTCACTTTTTTCGCCGG
>ENA-OPCD01003416-OPCD01003416.1-human-gut-metagenome-genome-assembly--contig:-NODE-3416-length-10188-cov-2.751209_pt1 | contig 10188 bp, 7 predicted proteins | sample MGYA00241560_ERZ501471 | MGnify/ENA primary metagenome ERZ501471 (study PRJEB25962, sample SAMEA2042578) | human gut metagenome | biome: human gut; feature: human-associated habitat; material: faeces...
GCCATCCTGGAGATTTCCCTTTCCAGTACAGTCGGTCAGTCTCAGCGTCGCACCGCTGCCGACCGTGATACTGCCGGAAATCGTCTGCCCATTTAGGCAGAGGTTGACCTCACCCGTTGGCACAGTCCAGCTCCCCGACACAGACTGCGTCAGATAATAGTTACCAGCAGAATCAGGCAGGGAATCGGCAGTTGTCCATGTTACAGCAGTATCATGTTCGTGTCCGTTGACATCTCCATTCCCGCCGCAGACGCAGTGGGTATGATCGGCCTGCGGCAGCGCAAACGCAGCCAGCGCCGCACAAACGGCGTTATAGCGCGTCATGTCCAGCTTGGCGGCCTGCTCATCGGTGAGGGCCTCTATTTCTGCATCAATGGCCTTCAGCTGCTCCTCAATTTCGGTCGCATTGTCCTCCGTGACTGTTTCAGGCAGGGCGTCAATGAGTGCCTGCACAGCCAGCACCGCCGCCTCTTTTCCAAGACAGGCAGAGAAGTCTGCATTCTCCGCAGAGCAGATGGGACAGTCCAGGTTCACCATCTCCTCACTGCATCGGTCGGTGCAGATACAGACGGTTTCCTCTGTGCCTTTGCAGGCAGAGAGATCCGCATCTTCCGCAGAGCAGACCGGACAGTCGGGATCGATCGCCTCTTTCTCACAACGGGTTTCGCAGACGCACTCCGCCGGAGCATTCCCGGACACGCCGGGAACAAGGCCGCTGTCCTGAGAATTGCACAGCTCACAGGTATACCCGCAGGGCGTCCCCTCTGTGGCCGGAATGTAGCCGCAGGTATCGTCATGTTCGCCGCGTTCATGAGGGCAGCTTAATTCTTTTGTGATACAGCCGCTTTCCTCACTGCATTCATGGGTACACGCGGTCGGCTGGGCCTCCTCTGCTTCAGATGGGGTTGCCGTATTTTCCGATACGCTTTCTTCCAAAACAGGGTAACAGCTTTCGTCATGTTTATGGATACACTTCTTCACAAGGGTGTAGCAATCCTCAGTATGCTCATGTTTACAGGCTGCCCCTTCGGTTCCTTCCGTATATCCGCAGTCCTCTGTATGTTCCGGGTGATGCTCGCACAACCCCGTATGGACGGCGGATACATCGGTTTCCACCGCAAATGCCGGAATGCCCGGCATCGTAAAAATCATTGCCGCCGCCAGTAAAAATGCGGCCGGCCGTTTCCATTTCCACATCATTTTATTCATCCTCCTCACGCTGTTCGTTCCTTCTCGTTGCTTTCTGAAGCAGCTGGGATACTGCCTCCCGCAGCTGATATTCCGTCACAGGCTTTACCAAAAAGGTGTCCGCCTGCATCCTGCGGCTTTGGGGTTCAAACTCTGCCTGGTCGCTGATCCACAGGAGAGGGACATCCTTGCTGTACCCTCGTATGCTCATGCAGAAATTCATCCCCCTGGCTCCGTCCTCCATGACCACCACAGCGTCATAAGGCCCATCCCGCTGCATGGCATAAGTACAAAATACGCCATTATCAAAGCGGTCTACTTTGCCCAGCTTCATCAGTAAAGCGGTTTCTTTTTCTTTCTGGCTATAACTGCATAGCGCAATTCGCATTTTCACACCTCCATTTTGTGATAGGTTTTATCGCCTCATATAGCTCCTGGTCGGAGCAGTCTGCCGAAAGGAACGCAGGGATACGCAGGTGATACGCAATCAGGGCGAAGTTTTTATCATCGCTCCACCAGACAAGCGGTGTCTCCGATGCCAGCCGCTTCGCCTGTATGGCCGCCTCCAGTCCCCTTGCTCCGGTCATGGCGATGACAACCGCATGGTACCGGCTTCGCCGGAGTGCCTGGGCAAGCTGGTTCTCATTCCATAATTCATCAATCGCAAGCTGCCCATCCCCATCAAAAAGGGAGCGCAGCCTGCTTTCAAACCATTCCACATTTCTCAGCTCCGTACAAAGTGCGATTTTCATGCTGAACCTCCTTTCCTGAAAAGAAAAATAAAAAAAACAGACCTTCTCACCGGAAAGTCTGGTAGTATAATTAGGGTAGCATCTTGTCAAGGGAAATGCAACCGACTTTGTTTAAGACGCAGGTTTCCTGTTTAAGACGCAAGTTTTTTCCTGCGGTTTTATGTTATACTAATATTGGATTATTGTGCAAAGGAGATGGCACGATGCAGATTGCGATTGTGGATGACAGGGCAGAGGACAGAGAAGAGCTGTCTGCATGCCTGGAAAATTATATGAAAAAGCATCAGCTGGACTATACGCTGACAGAATTTGAGGACGGAGAGAATTTTCTGAAAGCTGCCGCCCAGGTCAATTTTCAGCTTGTCTTTATGGACATCTATATGGAGAACATGGATGGAATGGAGGCCGCCAGAAGGCTGCGCCAGAAAAACAGGCTTTGTAAGATCGTTTTTCTGACTATCACAGAAGATTATGCCCGGATGGGGTACAGCCTGTCCGCCAGCTATTATCTGCTGAAGCCGCTTTCGATCCATCAGGCAGATTTTGAAGAAGCGATGGAGCTGTGCCAGCTAAAACCGCCCTATGAAGTGATGACACTTCCGGTTATGGCTGACCGTCAAAAGCTAGAGCTTCCCACAGAGAAAATTCTATACATAGATTATCAAAACCGTATGACACGGATTCATACGGCGGAACGCGTGATACCGGTAAGCGGAGGTTTTCAGGAGGTCACTGCCGCATTGCAGAAGGACAAGCGTTTTTTGCCCTGCTACCGGGGCATTTTAATCAACATGGATTACATCAGCCAGGTTGACAGTCAGACCTTCCGTTTGATAAACGGGGAGGAACTTCCGATTGCCCTCCGCAATGGAAAACAGCTGCGGGAAACCTACCGTCAGTATGTTTTCTCTGGAATGGGGCGTATCGTATGAGAATGAAACAAATACGCAGGCGTATTCTGGGGGGCTGTCTAGCCTGCCTCCTCTGCTTCACCGGCAGTATCCCCGCATTTGCCGCTGGAACTGCAACCCCAGCCAACGCCGATGAAATAACGGAGATCTTGCCGGATTTAGAAAGCGAGGATCCGGGGACACTGGATAGCAAAACTCCGGAAGCATCGGAAGAAGCATCCCTCGTCCTTGTCACAGAAATACAAAATGAAAGTGAACTGCTCTCCCTGCCGGCTTTTACCCTGCCCCTTAGAACCACACCGTCTGATGATGACCTGGAGAAAATTTATCAGCTGGCCCTTCAGTATCAGACCGTTTGCGCCACTGTAACAGCCGGTGAAGAAATCCGGCAGGAAACATTTTCTGTCGCATGGGATTTTTCAGCCATTGACCAGACCACTCCGGGAGAATATGCCGCAGCAGGCCGGATTGAACTGCCGGATGGGTATGCCTTTGATGAAGCTGTATTGCAGGAGCTGCAGATTTCCGTCCGAGTAGAAGAAATGACGCATGCTGTCATTACCTCCATAGAGCAATGGTATCCTTATACAAATGCATTTGCGCTCCCACAGGGCAGCGAAATTGAAGCGCTGGAAGAATTATTCGCCGCCTCCCCGTATTATCTGGAATGCTATGCAGAAAACGGAACCAGCTACACCGCTGTGGTGGAATGGGATTTTTCTGATATTGATCTGAATACTATTGGACTGTACCATGCCATGGGAAAGCTGACCGCACCGGAAAATACCGTATTGGCGGATCGTGTCGATTTCCCTGAAATTACAATTCCTGTTTCTGTTCAGGCTCCGGATAGACCAGACATTAACTGTTTTCTGGCTGCCAGAGGAAACCTTCATTTTCCCTGGGTCACACCACCAGGGGAACTGAATGAGATCAGCGTATGGCTGTCCGAAAACAACGGTTCATGGAACCGTCTGGAAAGTGGCGTTTATGTGGGTCAGGAAATGCTCTCGATTGCCACCCGTCTGCTGGCACCAGGCAGCAGCTACCGCCTTCAAGTGGATTATGACGGCGGACAGACCGGCATCCTGTCCTTTACCTACGCAGATGAAATTGTCCTTGAAGGGTATCATGAAGGCGACCGGGATGGAGGGGATGCAGGCGGAAATCCACCCGACACCATCATTCAGCCGCCTCCTGAAGATACCGACGATCAGGAAGATGGTTTTACAGACAGGCCCTCCACAAAGCCTCCAAAACCGCCTGCAACAAATGGCGGCAGAGTGGATTCCAACGATTCTGAAAAAACACCACCTGTCAGTGAAGAAAATGATCCTGCGGATCATGAACCATCCCACAAGTCTTCCGAGCCATCCTGGGAGGGAAAGGATGATTCCATAGATATAGATAAAGACGATTTCCCATCGGAACAGGCAAACGGTGATACAGAGGAAGATGCGGATTCCAAAAGCCCTGATTTTTCAGAGTTCTTCGATGAAACCACTGACCGGATTTCCGGCACACGCTTTTTGATGATGCTGCAAACAGGGGAGCAAAGAGCCGTCTTTTCCAAACAGGGAATCACCATCAGCATACCCAAAGACGCCTTGCCGGAGGGTATCCAAAACGAAGATCAGATTGAAGTCATCATCCAAAAGGATACGGATGGCGGTTTTTCTTTTTCGTTTTCCATCAATGGAACTGTGCTCAACTCCCTGCCGGATGTTTCTGTCATGCTGCCCTGTCCAAATGACCCGGCAGCCGGCACATGGTTCCTCTGTGATGAAAGCGGCGTGGAAATTCCCATGACCGGTTATGACGATGCGGCAAAAGCCGTCTCCTTTCAGATCAGCCATACAGGGGCATACACCATTGTGGGAAAGGAAGATACCGCTTCCCTGGCACATGCTGCCGACACAGAGCACAGCTGGTCGCCCATACTCCTTTTGATTCCGGCCTGTCTGCTTCTTCTGTCTGCCGGTGTGTTTTTCCTAAGGAGGAGGCGAAAATAAGATGGTATCTTCTGCGGTAAAAAAATATGCTGCTTTATGTATGGTCTGCCTGTGTTCATCCCTGTTTTTTCTTGGCCTGTATCAGTTTAATAATAAATATAGCCAGAACACAATCCAGGCGGCAAATGGGATTCTGGCGCTTTCTGAGGAAGAACTTCAAAAGTCACCGGTGCGCTTTCTGGTATCCGGCTGGGCGTTTTATCCTGACGCGCTTTTGACCCCGGAAGAAATACGGGATGAAAGTCACTATATGCGCTACCTTTCCATCGGAGAGCATACCAATTTTTCCAGCCCTGCAAACCCTTCTCCCTATGGCTGCGGGACTTATCAGATGACATTCTTTCTGCCGGAACGGAAGGAAGCGTATGCACTGGAAATCCCGGAAGTGTTTTCTGCTTACAACCTTTATCTGGATCATGACCTGATCCTGCAAATGGGGGAACCGGCACAGGGGACACCATTGGTTCAAAACCGCATGGTCACTTTTCATGGCGGAAAACCGGTCACACTCACCATAGCGGTCAGCAACTATGACCACTTTTACGGAGGGATTGTCTATCCGCCTGCTTTCGGAACGATGCTGGCGGTCAATACAACCAGAGGAATCCGGTTTGCATTCTGCCTGTTCAGCTGTACGGTTACCTTTGTCTGTGCGTTGCTGTCCTTTTATTTCAGCCGCCGGATGAAGCAGAAAAATACATTCCTGTTCGGACTGATCTGCCTTGCCATGTGCGGCCTGTCATCCTATCCTGTGCTTCATATGCTGGCTGCGGTTCCCGTATTCCCCTGGTACACGATTGAACTGTTCTGTATCTATCTGGTTACCTGGCTGATCGTAGTTCTGCAAAACCGGATATGCAGGCCGGGCTTCCTGCCTGCGGCCATCAGTAATGGAGTGGGCGCTGCCTTCCTGGTATATGCGTTTTTGTATGGCATGATGGCTTCCCATCTCTCCCTTGGAGCGATTCGTTTCTTCTCTGCATCGGTCTTTTGTTATAAGGCGGCATCTGCGCTCTATCTGCTTATCATCTCTGTGCTTGCCATTCACAGAGGAGAAAAACGGAGCAGGCCGATCTTCTATGCTGCGGCAGCCGCAACCTGCGCCTTTATATGGGATCGCCTTCTGCCGGTTTATGAGCCGGTTATCGGCGGTTGGTTTTTGGAATGGGGCAGCTTTTTCATAGCAGCAGCCATCGGCTATTCCCTCTGGCGCGATGTGATAGAAGGGTATGGAAACAGCCTGATTTTCCAGGAAGAACGCAAGCAGGTCATCCGTCAGCTTTCTATGCAGACCGAATACAGCCGTCAGGTTTCTGAGGCAGCGGCAGAAAACAGAAGGCTGATCCACGACATCAAACACCATCTGCGCACCATAGACCGCATGGCCTCTGAACGTGGGCAGACGGAGATCTGCTCCTTCCTGTTACAGGTTGAGGAACAGGTTGCGGCATCATCAGGTCACTCCCATGTCGCGTTCTGCAAAAATCCCGTTGTAAATGCGCTGATTGAATACTACTACGGCATGGCACAGACACAAGGGACAGAATTTCAGGTGCGGCTCGATCTTCCCGATCAGATGCCGCTTACCGATGTGGAACTGTGTACAGTGCTGGGCAATCTTTTGGACAATGCCGTTGAGGCGTGCAGCCGCCAAAAGCAAGGAGTGCGCCGCATTTTAGTTGCCGGCGAAACCAGAGGCAATATGTACTTTTTGAAGATTGAAAACACTTACGACGGGCTGGCCTTTCAGGAGGGAAAAACATTCCTCTCCCGAAAAGGCGCATCCGCTGATCACGGAATCGGGCTTTCCTCTGTCCGAAAAATCATTGAAGGCCATGGCGGTGATCTCGATCTTGTTCCCGGTGAGGAATCCTTTCTTGTTGGAATTACAATACAGATGTAAAAACTGTTTTTTGAGGTACATTCAGATAACACAGGCAAGACCTGATGGATGGACTTTGCCCGGAGGGTGTGGGGTATCCCGGATTCGGGATACCGTAGGCGAGCAATGTATCGGAATATCCTTTTGGACATTCCGATACATTGCTCGTTGGGGGTCTCGGCTGCCGCCGCCAGAGGATTTACACATTTTCGTTTGCCGCGTATAATAATAGTACAAGGCAGGCAACGGCGTGTGTCTGTCAAAGCGTTGAGGTAAGAGAGTGCGCCGGTAGGCATTGTCTTACGGAGCTTGCAAGAGGGGTTGTGCAGTGAAACCTCAAACCGGCGTAGGCTGTTAAAGCTGAAAGAAAATGCTCCAAATGACCCTGCCGTAAGGCGGGGTCATTCTGTTTATGTACAGGAGAAGAATATGGATTTATTACAGAAATGTGCTGTTGCTTTTAACCGGCTGACTGGCTATCAATATCGGTTTACGCTGGGCCGCAAAGGAAAACTCAAAGAGATTGTTTTGGGGTTTGGTGAAACTGATTTTCACCACCTTGCGGGCCTTCACAAATTGAAAGACATTAACATTGCCAGAGATAACCGTCAAACTGTGTTTCGTGATATTCTATCTGGACGGATTACATACCAGACCATAGAGAAAAGTGCTTTTGTTCATGAGAGCCATCTAAGACTGGAAACATTTCAATTTATCGAGGATTTGCTGGATGGAGATCAGCTTGTATTTCGATTCAATAAAAAAGTTCTGCCTTACTCGGCGATTGATGGAGATTTCCTGCTGAAAATGGGCGATGGAATCGCATTGAATATTTCCTTCTTATTCATAGATAAAGAGGACTGTGGCAATTATTTTTGCAGAAGTTTCTTTCCAATGGAGAGAACAGATTACACGAAAAATCAAATGCAGTACACCCTTCTAAAAAAAGAGAAAATCAACCTAAACACTGGTGAAACCATCGTCCAGTACGACCGGCTCACTCCCAAAACAACAAAAAAAGAGGAGGGGCTGTCGGGAAATAGATAGTCTAAAACAGGGCCGGCTGTGACTTATGTGAGTCACAACCGACCCTGAAATTTTTTCATAAAAAAGAGAAAAAGATGGCTAACGACAACCATCTTTTCCCCGTTCCATGTTATAATGGAACTATGCTTAAACAAGATTATTATAACGACTTTTTTGATTTTGGGCAACAGAAAATTAACTTCAGCTTCTTCGAATTGCATTTACCCGATGACGATCCTGTCTATACCCCGAAAAAAGTAATGGAGGAATTGGATTTTTCAGGCCTGCTGGCCTGTTGTTCAGACCAGGGAAGAACCGGGTACAATCCAATCATGCTGTATGCTGTTGTTACTTACGCAAACATGCGTGGCATCCGGGCCGTTGACCGGATCGTGGAACTGTGTGAACGGGACCTGGCATTCATCTGGCTGACCAAAGGCCAGAGACCCAGGCGGGATGCTTTTTATGATTTTAAGGGGAAAAAGCTGACCGGTGAGATCCTGGATGAACTGAATTACCAGTTCCTGCGCCGTTTGAAAAAGGAAGGCCTGCTCACACTCAGAGAGCTTTTTATCGATGGCACTAAAATAGAAGCAAACGCCAACCGTTATACCTTTGTCTGGCGGGGAAGCTTAAACTACCATCTTGCGGGGCTTCTGGACACCATTGATGCCCTTTATGCAGCTTACAATGCACTTCTGCATGAAAACGGGTATGGACCGAAATACGATCTTGGGGATGCCAGGATGTTTGTGGTGGAAGGCATGGACAAAGTCCGGCGTGTGATCGAGGAGAACCGGAAACGGAAGCTGACAAAGCACAAGAAGATTTCCAATAATACCGTGATCGAAATCGACGGCTGTTCCCCGCCTGAGATCCTGAAGCTGCAGAAAAACCTGAAAACGATCGCTGAAGGGGAAGGGATCGGTTTTGTTTACGGAAAGGGACAGCGTAAGCCGGAGATCCAGAAGCTGTATGAAGAACTGGAGACCTGCGGCAGCCGCCTGATGGAATACAAGGAACACTTTGAGATCATGGGCAAAGGATGGAACAGCTATTCCAAGACAGATCTGGAAGCAACCTTCATGAGAATGAAAGAAGACCACATGCTCAACGGCCAGCTGAAACCGGCATACAATGTCCAGATCGCAGTAGAGAACTATTTCATTGTCCACAGTTATGTCAGCAGCGACCGGACTGATTACAACACGCTGATCCCGGTTTCGGAAAAGCACCGGAAAGCATTTGGGGAAGAGCTGGAAGCAGTCACTGCGGACAGCGGTTACTGCAGCGAAAAGAATCTTTCCTATCTGAAGGAGAACGGGATCAAAAGCTATATCAAGCTTCAGGATCACGAAAAACGGAAGACCCGTGCATACAAAGCGGATATCGGAAAGTATTATAACATGAGCTGTGCCGTTTTTGAGGATGAGTATTACTACATCTGCCATGATGGGCGGGAACTGCGGCATATGCGGACGGAAAGCAGGATACAGGATGGGTATACCCAGACCTTTGAAGTATATGGCTGTGCAGACTGCAGCGGCTGTGAACATAAGGCGAAATGTCTGTACAAATATGATGCTGAAAAGCATTCAGACCGAAACAAGGTCATGAAGATCAATGAACGGCGGGAAGAGCTGAAAGAGGAAACCAATGAAAACATCCAGAGTGAAGAAGGGATCCTGAAGCGTCAGACACGGTCGATCCAGACGGAAGGCCACTTTGGTGACATCAAAGAGAATGAGAACTTCCGGAGATTCCATTACCGTTCAAAAGAAAAGGTGTATAAAGAGTTCATGCTGTATGCGATCGGGCGGAATATCATGAAATACCACCGGTTTCTGCATCATGAGATTGAAAAATACGAAGGGAAAAAGGAACAAAAAACTGCTTAAAGGCAATGAGCGTTCCCAAAATACCAAACAAGAGGATACTATGCCCTGAAATTGGAGACAAAAAGGGAATGAGACAGTCCGGCAGAAAACCATAGCCCTGAAAAAGCCAGGAGTTCTGCGGACTGCCTCATTTTTGTGTTATCTGGGGCAAAAATTGGTATTAGCCGACAGCCCCAAATCGGTATTAGCTGCTATCTATTCAGGGTCATCTTAACAAAAAAGGCACCGACAGATCATTTTATCCGTCAGTGCCTCTTGATTTTCAAGTAAATACGTTGCCGTATGGCTGTCAATCCGCTTGTTTACTGGTTTTTTTGTGGTGTCCCTTCCGCTAATAAACTTTTCCAAATTTATACTTTAAGTTTGCGTGTCGATCGAATATCATAAGCGCACTTTTTCCTTTTAAATATCCCATAAATGACGATACGCCAAACTTTACAAAGGGCGAAAACAGACCACGAAACGGGGCTGCTGACAACAAATAAAGGCTGAGTATCAAGCACCGGGAAAGTGCGAGAT
>ENA-OPCD01003423-OPCD01003423.1-human-gut-metagenome-genome-assembly--contig:-NODE-3423-length-10160-cov-2.068085_pt1 | contig 10160 bp, 8 predicted proteins | sample MGYA00241560_ERZ501471 | MGnify/ENA primary metagenome ERZ501471 (study PRJEB25962, sample SAMEA2042578) | human gut metagenome | biome: human gut; feature: human-associated habitat; material: faeces...
CGCAAATCCGGATGAGGTCCCGCTTGCGCACCAATGGCTCGCCACCAGTGTAGATGTAGATGTGGGTACCCAGAGCTTTGCCCTGCGTAACGATAGAGTCGATGTCTTCGAACGAGAGATTCTGCTTGTAGCCGTACTTGGCGGCCCAGCAGCCCGTACAATGCAGGTTGCAGGCGCTCGTGGGATCGAGCAGGATGGCCCACGGAACGTTGCACTGGTACTTTTCGCGGTTCTTTTCCTGCTCTGGCCAAGCTAGCAGGTTGGCGTCGACAATGAGGGTCTTAAGCAGTTTGGTTCGCATCTGGGGATTAAGGCTGAACACACGCATGATCAGGTCATACCAATTGCCGCGGCTCTTGATGACATTGGTGAATGCCTCTCGCTGTACAGGAAATACGCGATTGGGGACCAGCTTGTTCACGAGGTCCATGATTTTGTCGATGTTTTCTTGCGGGTTGTCGTCGAGATAATCGATGAGCTTGTTGAGCGCTGCACGCTCTGCTGACCGTGTAAGCGACATGGGTATATCCTTTCACGTGTGCTTAATGTGTGATAATACCCACTTGTGGATTAAACGAAGTCTAAAGATTTGTAGTGTGTCTATTCAACGAATCAATTTAATTTGGGGTGAAGCGTTATACGCCGACACCTTCTAAGTTGCGGTGAAATAGTGTCAGATGGGGATGCGGACGATTTCTTGGACCGCGCCTAGGCGTATCCATTGGAATCCTCCGATGCGCCTTCGCACGCTTGCATGACCTCGATACCATGCGATCGTGCGAACTCGACGAGCTCTGCGTTGCGGGCGTTTATGGTGCCGAAGGCGGCGGGGCACACGATAAGGCGCGCGCAGTGGACGAGGAGCTCTTTGGCGCGGGCTATGGTTTTATCCCCGATCGGCTCGAAGGCGCGCTCGGCTACGCATTCCGTCGCCAGGTCGCGCGCGAGCTCGCAGTCGATGTCCCCTTCGTGCAGAACGCCCGCGTAGAACGCCTTGCCCTGCCGAATGAGCTGGCGAAACACAGCCGACCCCGTACCTGCGCCAGCGATGACGAACGTGTGCGCATCGCCGTGTGGGCGCCCAATTTCCACGCTGCCGAAGCGCTCGTTGAAGGTGCCATGTTGAAGGCCGTAGAGCTCGCCAATCGTCTCGCGCGTGAATATGTCCTCGGGTGCGCCGGCGCGGAAGACCCGGCCGTCCTTCACGCAAATCACCTTGTCGGCGCTTTTCTGCGCGAGCTCGAGTTCGTGGATGGACATGATGACAGCCACATTCTGCGATTTCGCAAGGTGGCGAAGTATTCGCAGCAGGTCGATCTGGTAGCGGATATCGAGATACGACGTGGGCTCGTCGAGCACGAGCACACGCGGATCCTGCGCGATGGCGCGTGCGAGCATGACGCGCTGGCGTTGCCCGTCGCTTATCTGCATGAAGTCGCGCTCGGCGAGCTCTTCCACATGTGCGGTTTTCATGGCCTCATCGACCCGACTATGGTCATCGGGCGAGAGTGTGCCCATTCGCCCGGTGTAGGGATGCCTTCCCGCCTCTACGATATCGCGGCAGGTGAGGAGCTCGGTCCGGGGGCGATCTGTCAGCATAACGGCAAGGTTCCTTGCGAACTCCGCCGTCTTCCATCGGGAAATCTCCCGCCCGTCGAGCTCGACCGCGCCGGCAAGCGGTGCCAGATGGCGCGTGATGGTTTTCAAGATGGTCGACTTGCCCGAGCCGTTCGGCCCGATGAGCGCCACGACGTCGCCCGCGCGAACCTCCAGATCGATGCCTTCGACTACGACCTTCTTGTCGTAGCCTGCCGACAGGTCGCTTATGCGGAAAAGCGGCGCTCCGTCAGTCTGCGTTTCGACCGGGGTTTCGAGGTTCGACTCCGCTCGGAGGAGGCGTTTCGCGCGCAGTTCCGCACGAGCCGAAAGTGCCTTCTGGCACTTTCGAGCGAGCTCAGGATTGTCTAAGCATGGAATGTCCCCTCCGAGCGTTTTGGGCCGCGGCACGAATTCCCACATCTACCTCACCCGCTTCTTCAACATGAGTGCAATAACCACCGGCGCGCCGAAGATGGCGGTGACGGCGCTGATGGAAAGCTCGACGGGGGAGAACAGCGTGCGTGCGATCAAATCGCAGCCCGCGCAGAAGATGGCGCCTCCCAAGAAGCACGCAGGAATCACGCGGATAGGCTTCGACGACTTCAGCGCCGACTTAACGAGATGCGGAACCGCGATGCCTACGAACGACACCGGACCAGCGAACGCGGTCACGCAGGCGGAGAGCATGCTCGCTAGAAGGACGAGCACCACGCGGAAGCGTGCGACGTTCACGCCGACGCTTTTCGCGTAGGCTTCTCCCAGCTGGAAGGCGGAAAGGGGCTTCGATATCGCGAATACGCATGCGCTCACGGTGATCACCACGACCGCGATGACCGCGATGTCGTCCCAGCTCGAACCCGAAAAGCTACCCAAAGACCAGTTGTGCAGGTTCACGATGGACTGGTCGTCGGCGAAGGCGATGAGGAAGTTCGTCGCCGCCGAGCAGATGTATCCCACCATGACGCCCGCCACGATGAGCATGGCCATGGAACTTATGCGCCGTGCGATGAGGAGCACGAAGCCGATGGTGATAAGCGAGCCCAGAAACGCTGCGGCCACCATGGCCGGCGAGGACATGGCCTGGTTCGCGCCCAGAAGTACGATCATCGTAAGCGCGACGACGAACTTTGCGCCCGAGGAGACGCCCAAGATGAACGGGTCGGCGATGGGATTGTTGAAAAACGTCTGCAGTAGGAACCCGGAGAGCGAAAGTGCCCCGCCGAGAAGCACGGCTGAAAGCACGCGCGGCAGGCGAATCTCCCAGATGACTTGGCTTTCCATGGAATTGGCCGCGCCGCCCGAAAGGATGCCAGGGATGTGGTCTGCGGGCACGAGCACGCTCCCGATGCACAGGTTGGTCCCGACGAGCACGATGAGGGCAACAGCGAGCAGCGCCGTCACGACGCGACACCGCGCGGCGCGCCCCGATTCGTCGTATGTCATGGAAAGTCGGCTTTTCATGGTGCTAGCCGAGCTTCCTCAGATAATGGAAGTCGCTCGCGTCATCGCCGGTGAACGCCCCGTGCAGTTCGTCGATAATGTCGGCGGTAGAAGTCATCTGCTGGTACATGTCGGCGCTTGTGACCCAGACGTTGCCGTTCTTCACGGCTTTGAACTGCGACAATAGCGCGTTTTTGCCTACGAAGTCGTTCAAGGTGGCAACCGATTCGTCGATGGTGCCGTTGTAGACGATGATGTCGGCATCCTTCGCCGTCGCGTAGAAGCGCTCCATTTCGAGCGTTACTGACGAACCTGACGTCGACGCCGTCTGCGCGTCATCGAGCGCGTAGTTGCCGCCTGCAAGCTCGATCATCTGCGCCACGTAGTCGCCCGCCCGCCGCGTGACGGCGGCCCCGTTCGAGTTAATGTAGAAATACGCCACGGTTTTACCTGACGACGCGAGCCCCGACGTTTGCTCGACGCGGGCCTTCTGCTCGTTGAACAGGTGCGCGGCCTCGTCTTCCTTGTCGAACAGGACGCCGAAAAGCTTAATCCACTCGACGCGCCCGAGTGCTTCGGGCTCGCTCGACGACTGTTCGGTGAGCACGACGAGCCCGAGTTTCTGCAGCTTTTCCTTCACATCGGGTGTGTGGTTGATCATGGTGTTCTCGATGGCGAGCGTGCAGCCCGAGGCCGATATTCGCTCGTAGTCGGGCGCGCTGTACTTGCCGCCGTAGGCGATCGCCCCACTTTCGAGCGCGCTTTTGAAGCCCGCGACCGAGCAATCGTCGGCCTTCGTGCCCGACATGAAGATATTGTCGTTCGCATCGAGCGCGTCGACCAGGCACATCGTCGCCGACGACACGAGGTACACCTTGTCGGCGGGGCGCCTTATGACCGCGATGTCAGAGCTCAACCCATCAGGTACCTTCGCATCTTGCGGTACCACGAGGAAGCGCTCCCCGTTCGAAACGCAGATAAGCCGCAGGCCGCCTTCGAACTCGTCGACAGTGAAGTGCTTGGCGTATTCAAGCTGAAGCGTCCCCGTCGGCTCCCAGCCGCAGCCCAAATCTGGGTTGTGGAAGTCGGCCGCGGCGCTTGAAGCCGTTCTCGCAGGGGAGCCGCCGCTTGCATCGTCGCCCGATTTCTCCTTCATGGTGGATGAGTCGAAGTGGAGCGTGTAGTCGATGGTGTGCGGCGTCGACATGGCGACGGTCTCGGCCGACACGGCGATGTCCTCGTCGAGCGTGACGGGTATCTCGAACGTGGAGTTGCCGCCGTCGTTTATGGGCGCGTAGTCCACGCCGTCGACGGTCATCTTGTCGTAGTTCGAACTCGACCAGGTGATGGTCGCGGTGTAGGTGTCGCCATCCTTCACAATTGTGGTGGGTGAGGCGATGCTTGCGCGCCCTGACCCGCCGGAAAGCGAGACGCTCACAGTGTATTCCTGAGAGCCCGTCGTGGCACCGGTCGCGTTCGGGCTCGCACTGCACCCCGCGAAGGGAAGCGCGAGCAGGGCGACGAGAACGCAGGCGATCGCGCGCGCCGCGATGCTGTGGCGCTTCCTGTTTTCCCCCTTGGGAAGAATCGACCGCATGGCGTTACTTCAGTGCGTCGGCGCGCAGATCGACGCCGGCGGATTCGAACACGAGCGTGCGGTCGTACCACTGCTCTTTTCTAATACTCCACGCGGCGCAGGCGGTGTCCTCGTCGAGCGCTTCAACGGGCACGTCGTAGGTGTACTTGCCTTCCGCGTTTTCCACATAGGGGATGAAGTCGGCCTCGCTCGCGGCGGCAGCCTCGTCACCCGTGCCCATGAAGAGCTTGCCGTAGCCCGTGCCGGAAAGTGTCATCACGCAGTGCATGGAGCCGTTTTCCACGATGAGCTGGGCGTCCACAATCCTGAACATGTTCGAGCTGGAATCTACGGTGATCGGATAGGTGCCGTCGGCCACCTTGTCGGCGGTGATGGGGGCAGCGCTTGCGCCCTCGGGCGCATCGGCCGCCTGTTCGGTCTTTTCCTGGGAATCGGCATCGCTTGCCTTTGCGCTGTCGATTGAATTTCCGCCGCAGCCGGCGAGCGAGAACGCGAAAAGCGCCGCTGACAGGGCGAAGGCGAGGGTTTTCTTCAACATGGAGGGGTTCCTTTCAATCGCTTCGACCGCCCGCTCGTGCGGTGGGCGGGCGGGACGCGAATGCAACGGGCATGCGCCGTCAGTCGGGGAAGGCGCATGCCCGTTGCACGGGGACGCGACCGGCGCCCCCGTGCGCGGCGAGTTTACAGCTTGGCGATGGCGTCGTCCACGTGTGAGACGTAGATGTCGTCGACCGCGGCGTTCTGTCCCAGACCCTGGAGCAGGCACGTCACTTCGAAGCCGGCGGCCACGAACTTCGCAGCCCAGCTGTCGGGGTCGGTCTCGTCTGCCATGTCGTTGTTCGCGTGGTCGCCCGCGACCACCATGAACGGCGCGAGCACGGCCTTCTTGTAGCCTGCGGCGCTCGCGGCGGCGATAACATCCTCGCAGGTCGGTTCAGCCTCGACGGTGCCGACGAAGAACTGCGTCAAGCCCTCGTTCTTGAACACTTCCTGCATCTTGGCATAGTCGGCGTTGGAATCGGCTTCGGTGCCGTGGCCCATGAGGCACAGCGCCGTCTTGCCGTCGTCGAAGGACGCCATGTTCTCCTTAATGGCTGCGGCCACCTTCTTGTAGTCGTCGTCGGAGGTGAGCAGCGGGTCGCCGAGCGAGATCTTGTCGAACTTGTCGGCGTACTTGTCGAGCTCGTCTTTCACGTCGGCGTATTCCAGGCCAGCCATGAGATGCGTCGGCTGCACGACAATTTCCTTCACGCCGTCTTCCACGCAGCGGTCGAGCGCCTCGGTCATGTTGTCGATCGTGATGCCGTCGCGCTTCTTCAGCTTGTCGATGATGATCTGCGCGGTGAAGGCGCGGCGGATGTCGTAGTCCTGCCAGTACTTCTCGCGGATAGCGTCTTCGATGGCGCCGATGGTGATGTGGCGCGAGTCGTTGTAGCTCGTGCCGAAGCTCGTGACGAGGATGACCGGCTTCACGGCCTTCTCCTTTTCGCTCGATTTCTCGGAACTCGCGGAGGTGCTGGAGCAGCCCGCGAGCGCGAATCCGGCGAGCGCGACGGCTCCGGTTGCTGCGGCGCCCATGAAGCCGCGGCGTGACATCTGGTCGGACATGGTTTTTCCTTTCCTCGGTTTGCCGGTCCCCCGGCGACAGTTGCTTGTCGGCACAAGCGAAAGAAAAGCGCACCCCTCGGGGTTCACAAGGAGCTAACGCCACGGCGATGCCGTGAGGAAAAGGCGAAGCAGTCTGGCTTGGGGCGCGAGGCGGTTCGCCCGCGCGTCCTATACAGTAATGTCCCTTGCCCAGGATTCCCACCTGGTTCCCTCCGCAAGCCAGCGCGGGCTGTGCGGGCGCCGCGCCGGTCATTTCCTTTTATCCGATTGTCATATGCTCGTTGCCGAAACTTTTACTATGATAGTGGGCACTTGTGAACGTGTCAAAGCCAGGGCGGTCGGCATTGCGCCTCCTGCCTGCGTATTTGCGCCGATTGCCGCTGCGGGCGCCGTGTTTTGCCCGCTGCGCGAATGGCGGCGTAAACGGTTGCGATGAGAAACGGGAAGGGAAGGCTCGGATGATTCATATCGTTGGCGCTGGCGCCGCCGACCTTATCACGCTGCGCGGGGCGCGCCTTCTGCGCGCGGCCGACGTGGTCGTTTGGGCGGGGAGCCTTGTGAACCCCGAGCTGCTCGCCGAGTGCAAGGAATCCTGCGTTGTCTACGACAGCGCGCACATGACCTTGGAGGAAGTGCTCGACGTGATGTGCGCGGCAGATGCGCGGGGCGAGGAAGTGGTGCGCCTGCACACGGGCGACCCCTGCCTGTACGGCGCGATCAGGGAACAGATGGACGCGCTGGACGCCATGGGCATCGCCTACGACGATACGCCCGGCGTGTCGAGCTTCTGCGGTGCGGCGGCGGCGCTGAACGCCGAGTACACACTGCCCGGCGTCAGCCAGACCGTCATCATCACCCGCATGGAGGGCCGTACCCCTGTGCCCGAAGGTGAGCGGCTGGCCGCGCTGGCCGCCCACGGGGCTACGATGGTCATTTTCCTCTCCATTGGCCTGATCGACAGGGTGCAGGACGCGCTTCTGCAGGGCGCGTACACCGCCGCGACCCCTGCCGCCGTTGTCTACAAGGCAACGTGGCCGGAACAGAAAATTGTACATTGCACCGTCGGAACGCTGGCCGAAAGCACCCGCGCGGCGGGCATCACCAAGACGGCGCTCATCGTGGTGGGGGAATTTCTGGGCACCCGGTATGAGCGGAGCAAGCTCTACGACCCAACCTTTACGACGGAGTTCCGCAAGGGGGCAGACCAGTGACCCGCGCCTATCTCGCCTTTACGGAAAAAGGGCTGGCGCTGGCCCAAAAGCTGGCCGGTGCCCTGCCCGGCACCGTAGACCGCTGCGGCCATGGCGGGCCCGGCCTTGCCGATTGGGCTGCAGAGCAGTTCGCCCATGCGGATGCCCTGATCTTTGTGGGGGCTGTGGGCATAGCGGTGCGGGCCATTGCGCCCCACTGCCGGAGCAAGGCGGTGGACCCTGCCGTGGTGGTGCTGGACGAGTGTGGTCATTTTGCGGTGCCGATCCTTTCGGGGCATCTGGGCGGGGCCAACGATCTGGTCCGGGCGCTGGCGGCGGTCTGCGGTGCGGTGCCGGTCATTACCACGGCCACCGATGCCAACGGTGTGTTTGCCGTGGATGAGTGGGCCAGGCACCAGAACTGCGCCGTGCTGGAGCCGGGGCGCATCAAGCGCGTCAGCAGCAGACTGCTGGCGGGCGGGCCGGTGCGGTACCGGTCAGAATTCCCCATTGCCGGGCAGGCCCCTGCCGGGGTGGTCCCGGCGGGGGAGGCAGAGCGCGCCGACTTTGCCCTGACCCTTTTCCCGGCGGGCGATGCGCTGCACCTGATCCCGAAGATCGGTGTGCTGGGCATCGGGTGCAGGCGGGGGACCAGCGCCGCACAGCTGGAAGCGGCCTTTGCACAGTTCTGTGCGGCCCACGGCCTTGCAGCAGTGTGCATCACGGCGGCAGCCAGCATCGACCTGAAAGCCCATGAGCCGGGTCTGCTGGAATTTTGCAGAGCCCACGGCTGGCCGGTGCAGTTCTATTCTGCCGCACAGCTGCAGAATGCCCCCGGGCAGTTCACACCTTCGGCCTTTGTCCGGAGCGTGACCGGTGTGGACAATGTCTGCGAGCGGGCGGCGGTGCTGGCGGCAGGCGGCACGATCATTCTTCCCAAACAGGCGGGCAACGGCGTGACCTTTGCGCTGGCGCTTCGTCCCTTTGCCCCGGATTGGAGGTGGCAGGATGCCTAATGTTGTTTTTGTTGTCGGGCTTGGGCCCGGGGATCCCCGGTTTCTGACCGCACAGGCGCAGAGCGCCTTAACGCAAGCCGAGGTGCTGTGCGGCTATACGGTCTATCTGGATCTGGTGCGCCCCTACTTCCCGGACAAGCTCTATTATTCCACCGGCATGACCAAGGAGATCGACCGCTGCCGCTGGGCGCTGGATACCGCCCGGGCGGGTCGGGACGTGGCGCTGGTCTGCTCCGGCGATGCCGGGGTGTACGGCATGGCAAGTCCCCTGCTGGAGCTGGCCCCGGATTACCCGGACGTTGCCGTGGACATCGTGCCCGGATTGACCGCTGCCCTCAGCGGCGGGGCGGTGCTGGGTGCACCGCTGGCGCACGATTTCTGCGTTATTTCCCTTTCCGACCGGCTGACCCCGTGGGAGGTCATCGAGAAACGGCTGGCCTGCGCCGCCATGGGAGACTTCTGCGTTGCGCTGTACAATCCCTCCTCCAAGGGCAGGCCGGACTATCTAGCAAAGGCGGTGCGCATCCTGCTGGAAAACGGCAAAAGCGCCGACACCGTCTGCGGCCTTGTGCGCAACATCGGCCGGGATGGTCAGACCGCCCGTGTTCTGTCCCTTGCGCAGCTGGAAAGTACAGCGGTGGATATGTTCACCACCGTGTACATCGGCAATGCCACCACAAAGCAGCTGGGCGGCAGAATGGTCACCCCACGGGGGTACCGCAGATGAAGGCAGTGGTTTTCAGCGGCACTACCGAGGGACGGGTGTTCTCCCGGCAGCTGGCGGCACTGGGCGCACAGGTGACGGTGGCCGCGCGGCGGCCGGCTCAGCGGGCACTGGCGGAGAGTTTCAGCCTGCGGGCCGTGGATCTGGCCCGGCTGGAACAGACTGCTCCGGCCTTTGACACGGTGGTGAATACCATCCCGGCCCCTGTTCTGACGGAAGCCGTGCTGGCAGCCCTGCGGCCCGGGAGCCTGATCGTGGATCTGGCATCCAAGCCGGGCGGCACTGACTTTGCCGCAGCCCGGCGGCTGGGGCACCGGGCCATCCATGCCCTGAGCCTGCCCACGGCCTGCGCTCCCGAAACGGCGGGCGAGGCTCTGGCCCGGACGGTCTGTGAGATCCTGGCGGAAAGGGAGGAAACACCATGAAAAGGCAATTGCGCGGGACAGTGGCGTTTGCGGTCTGCGGGAGCTTCTGCACGCTGGGCGCGGCGGTGGCTCAGGCTGAACAGCTGGTGCGGCAGGGCTGGGAGCTGCTGCCGGTGATGAGCTATGCGGCCTCCGGCCTGAACACCCGCTTTGGCCGGGCGGATGAGTGGAAGGCGCGGCTGGAGACCCTGACCGGCCACAGGGTGCTGGATACCCTGCAGGATGTGGAGCCGCTGGGGCCGCGGCAGCTGGCCCGGGCACTGGTGGTGGCCCCCTGCACCGGCACCACACTGGCCCGGCTGGCGGCGGGCCTTTCCGACACGCCGGTCACGCTGGCGGCAAAAAGCCTGCTGCGGGTCGGGTGCCCGGTGCTGCTGGCTGTCTCCACCAACGATGGGCTGGGGGCTTCCGGGGAGAACATTGCCCGGCTGATGCAGCGCAAGCACTATTACTTTGTGCCCTACGGACAGGACGATGCAGCGCAGAAACCCCAGAGCCTGAAGGCGGATCTCGCCCTGCTGCCCGCTGCACTGGAGGCTGCCCTGCACGGTCAGCAGCTGC
>ENA-OPCD01003427-OPCD01003427.1-human-gut-metagenome-genome-assembly--contig:-NODE-3427-length-10154-cov-3.352807_pt1 | contig 10154 bp, 6 predicted proteins | sample MGYA00241560_ERZ501471 | MGnify/ENA primary metagenome ERZ501471 (study PRJEB25962, sample SAMEA2042578) | human gut metagenome | biome: human gut; feature: human-associated habitat; material: faeces...
CGTGGGCTTCCATGTGAAAGCCGTCAGTCAGTTCATCGGCCAGTGTGCCAACGGCATAGAAATCTTCCAGCACCGTATGCACCACCGATTCTTCATCGTGGAAGTTGAGCGGCTCCACCTCACCAAAGGGCGGGCCGAAATCGCTTTCGTGCGGCTCCATGTCAGAGTGGTGATGAATCTTACGGCTCAGTCGGTCAAAAATGTTCGATGTGTTCATGCTTCTTTTTTCTCCTTGTATTTTCCCATCTCATTGGGTTTGGTGGTCATCAGGCTGTACAGTTTCAGCGAAGTATCAAACTTATCCTTGAATGGGATTATCGTGTTGCCGTAGAACAGCAGCCCCTCGCCCTCGTTGCTGTTCGTCACATACGACAGCTGGAACGGCGAAATATTCAGCTGCTTTGCAAGGATTTGCCTGTCGCCGGATGCCTGATTGAGCATATAAATAAAATCGCTGTTCTCGAAGATATTTTCGATCTCTCGGCTGGCCAGCAAATCCTTGATGTTCTGCGTAATTCCTGTCGGTATACCGCCCCATTTTCGGAATCGCTTCCAGATTTCCACGCTGTATGCTGCGGTCTGTTCCTCTTTCAGCAGGAGGTGGAACTCGTCTATATAGTACCGGGTGTTCTTTTTGCTGTTGCGGTTGATGGTGACACGGTTCCAGACCTGATTCTGAACAATGAGCATGCACGTCAAAAAATAATCGTACAGCACAAAACGTGGGTTCCGTTCGATGAATGGATTTATCAACGGAACGAGGCAAATTACAGGTATGCTGATGCGGTGCGCAGCAACATCGGATATGCGTTGGACCAGCAGAAGCAACAAGAACGCCACAAAGCTTTTGTAGAAAACGCAAAAAAACACAATATTCCGATTCCGAAGAAAAAGAAAGAGCCATGGGAGGATTGACCAACTATAAAGCAACAGAGCTCTGCCGCTCAGACACGAGTAGCAGGGCTCTTTTTATGCGGTATTCGGTCAGAAAGTGAACTTAAAAAGCCGCGTTTAATATCAGACAGCAGATATCCCGGCGGATTTTCGATTTGATTATGAGTCTCCTCGAAATTGTGGGGGAACAGTTTCATTCGACCACTTTTGGTCAAACGTTATTGGTTCTATAGAACATGGAGGACCGCTCATTTTTGAGCGTATCCACTTGTGGTCACGGATAACATGTTTGAGCACCGTCTGCATTTGTCCAAAATTGGACACACCTTTCTTAATGGAGTCAGTCTAAGCGACCTCATCTGAACTTATGTCGTGACAGGTGCGTACTGTTTGGTACAGGGTCGTGTATGGCGATTCTATCAGCGCAACAAAGCTTAACTTGAACCATTGAGCTCGTTAATCAGATTGATGATTAATGAGGTTGGAAACCATACGCAGACCATTTTGACCCACTCTCAGGGGTAATCAATTTGAGTACCCCCTTTTTTGGCAGCTTAAAATTCAGTCATCAAACGTTGTCCACAGTGTAGACGCCCCTGTATTATACGGTAACACGATATTTTCTTCTTGAGGTGTACTTTTTGATGGTATCAAACCTGGACAGAATCACACTGCAGCAGATGTTTTTCTCAATTGTTTGAGATATATTACTCTGATCGAATCGTCGCCCGTTCCTAGTATGCGTCCTATTAGTGAAGGATTGATAAAGAGGAAGGTATTCGCTAGCGCTCATACCATTTAGATCAACTCCAATCTTGAAAAAGCTCACAGGTTCGCTTAGTCAAGATTTCCGTTGGCGTGATCATGTTAACCGAGCGTTTCTGTCCCGTCCTCATGCTTCGGCCGTTCAAGAAGCACTCGGCTAACACAACCACGCAAAAAATCAAATAAAGAAGTCGAATAAAGAGCAGCACCTGTGCGCATATTTTTCACTTTGCTATATAGTACAGTGAATTTTGTGCGCATTTTACTGCTTTGTGACCCACCAAACATTCTTATTTCGCAGTTCTCCACTTGTTACACGTCTCTTCTGTAAATCATATCCATAGCGCTGCAGCCATTGACGCGCAAAGGTATAGCTTGGCAACGATTTCTCGGCGTATCCATCTGCCTTGTTGTAGATGTGCCCCAGCTCAAAGAAGATCTTCTGCCAATCTTGATAGTAGCGTTCCTCATTCAGGTGGGCATCCAGATATGCAAGCAGCGGTGGTGGTTCAAGGGGTTCAACTTTCGCAAGCAGGCTTTCATCGATCTTTTTCAGCAGTTCTGTCTGATACCCCTGTTCGAGCATTTGCAGCAGGAAAACACGTTCTACACGAGCCTGCAAGGTCGCACGCTTCCGCCAGCAGTATTCACCTTCCCGTGGGTCCAGAACGACTGTATGGCTTTTTTTCAGTATTTCCACTGTTTCAGGCTGATGCAGGTATGCCTTCCATGCCTTCCTATCATCAAACCATTTTCGATATGCCTTGACCGGTTCCAGCTGATACTTCTCGATTTTTTTAAGTTCTCCTTCCAGACGTTCTTTGGGGTAATGCAGCAAATACACCGCGCAGGTATCCCCCTCATCCAAGGGACGTTTGCGGCCAAGGATCTGCGCATTAACGAGCGGGTTCCACAGTTCACTGACAATATATTTCAGCGCAGGGTCTTTCATATCCACACCATTATAGAGGGTCGTTGTGGTCAGTGTGACCTGATGCTGCAGAACATTGCCCTTGAGCACATCATCCAGTTTGTCAAATTCCTCCGCTTCCTGACGGTATTTGGAGCACAGGCACGCCACATCCTCTATGCCTTCTGCCTTCAGAGTGTCCCGCAGTTTTCGCAGCTTGGCGATGGTATTCACAAAAACAAGGATTTTTTCTCCCGGCTGTACCCGGCAGATGATATCCAGCTCGTCATCGTCACGGTAGAAGAACTTCACGCTTGACACAAACCGATAATCCATCGGCAGACGATAGTGCTGTCCCTCCGGGATCATATTCCGTAGCTCCCAATAATCAAAGAAGGGGCGGGCGGTTGCGCTCATAAAGATGCAGGTCTTCGTTGTCCACAGCTCTTTAATAGCTTCATAGCTTGCATCCACATGATCGTTGAAGCTGGCATCTGTTACCATGTAGTGATACTCGTCTGACACGATATAATCAAACGATCTCAGATAAGTTTTGGCGGCATCTTCATTCCTTTGCAGGAAGGTTTCCAGCCATTGGTATGTTTCAACACAGATGGTGTGCTCATACTTGTTATCTATGGCGGGTTTGTTGACAATTCCTCCAAGCGAGGGATCATAGTCCTCGTAGGATACCTCTATACTCCCCAAACGGTTCACATCGCGCTCGATCTGGTTGCGCAGAGCTTCACGATTGCACAGGATCAGGATACGCTTACGACGTTCATATGCCCACGGCAGCAATGTCTTCAGAATAAAATAGGTCTTGCCGGAGTTCGTGCCCGCATCAAGCACCACGATTCCATGCCAGTTCTTGTAATCCTCACCAACAAGATCTGTAATATACTGTTTTGCAGGCTGTGGAGTTGCCCCGGCGGTTTCCGGTTCTTCCTCCGGCACAATGGGATCAAGCTGTTCGTCAGCATCCTTTTTCTTTTTGCGAGAGGCCTTAACACAATCCAGAATCTCCTGCAATTTTTGCTGTCGTTCTTCTTCCGTCAACGAGGCAGTGTCAATGTGCTGCTCTTGCTCATACTCCCGTTGTGCCTCAACCAGCTTCAGGTAGAAACCATCGAATGGCCAGCGCTTCTCTTCATCACTCATATTGATCCGCGTCTCCTTTTTTGATTTCACTATACCATATCATTTCGTTTTGCTCAAGGGACATTGACCCATTTTTACTTTCCCTCCCCCTTCCCCATCTTGATCTTATCTCCGTGGCGATTTTTGCGGGTCAGCTGCTCTAGGGGGTTCAGGGCGTCATAGTTGGCTCTCAGGTCGTCCGCATACAGCGCCACATACCGCCGGGTCATGGTAAGGTCAGCGTGTCCCAGCAGCTTTTGCAGACGGAACGGGTCGCCGCCAGCTTGGATATACAGCTTCGCATAGGTGTGCCGGAACAGGTGCATAGAGGTTTTCTCCACGCCTCTGTTATGATTATAGTTCCAAATCGCATTACCGAGCGAATTCAGGGTCATCTGGTTGCCATACTCCGAGACAAACAACGGGGCTGTAGGGTCGCTGGTACGATGCTCCAGATACTCCTCCATGATCTTGACCAGTGCCTTAGAGAGCGGTACGATTTGCTGATTACGCGCCTTCATGTGGCGGAAAAACACTGTCCCGGCGGAAAGGTCCAAATCTCCGATCTGCAGGTTGAGCAGCGTGGACGCACGGCAGCCGGTACCAAGCAGGAAGTTGACAATGACCCAATTGCGGTATTCGGCAAAGGAGCAGGTTTTGCAGTCCGGTTCCTTCAGCAGCTTCTGCAGCTCGTCGGTGGTGTAGGGTTCCTTGATCGGATCATCTGCACGCACCAGTCTGATAGGATACTTTTCCAGATAGCCTTTTTCCATGCACCAGTACAAGAACGCACGCACCATGCGGAGGTTTGTATTGATGGTCGTATCGTGGAGCTGCTGGTCCTTCATATAGAAGATATAGTCCTCCACCGTTTCCTCTGTGATGGTATGAATGGGCTGTTCCGTATCCCCCAGAAACCGAAAGAAGCTCCTACCCTTTGCGGCGTAGAAGTCGAGCGAGCCTTGGGAGAGGTTCTTGAGCCGGTTGTACTTTTGGAACCTTTCAAAGGCCTGTTGGATGGTAGGATTTGCCTTGGCAGCGGGTCTTAAATCACGGTTACGCACGAGAGAGACTCCTCCTTTTTTCGCGAAAAATCCCTCTCGCCCGCTCAACACTTCCAGAAAATGGAATAAAAAGAAAAAGCCCAGAAATTCGAATCAACGAACAATTCTGAGCTTTTACATGCCGCCGACGGGGGTCGAACCCGTACTCTGTCTCCAGAAAGGGATTTTAAGTCCCTCGTGTCTGCCAATTTCACCACAGCGGCGCAAACCCGGCTTACAAAGCCCTGCTGCCCTCTGGCTTAGGAGGGAACCGGGAATAACAGGTGTGAGGTAAAATGTCATCCAAATGACTTGCCGTCACTTGAAGTAACATGAAATTCAGCGATATTTATGATACAATAGTTTCCGTACTTTGTCAAGAAAAAACGCTTATTCGGTGCTGCTTACACCTTGCCGCCGTGCAGCTCGGCGTACATCCGGGAGCGGCACTCGGCCACTGCGGGGGTCATATTGACGTAGTGCTTGTGGGGGCACTCCAGACGCAGCTCGCTCTCCCAAGTTTCCTCGGTGAGCTGCTTTGCAATATAGGCCTTCTTCTCCGCAATAGAGGGCAGTTCAATGGCCAGCTTACCGCCCAGAATATGCGGCACCAGCAGCGGACGCACAGCGGTGGGGGTAAAGGTGATGGTGCGCTCGATGGCGTCCGAGTCCAGATTGACCATGGTGACCGGCTTACCGGCCTCGATGACCTCGCCGTCCATGGCAATCAGGTCACACTGCGCCTGACCGTTTTCGTCGTACAGACGCCACGGCATCTTTTTGCCCGGGATGATGGCCTTGCTGGCAGAATCCGAGCACTTCATCTTGGGGGTGTAGCTGCCGTCCGGCTTTTTCACTGCCACCAGCTTGTACACGCCGCCGAACACAGGGTCGGAGGCAGAGGTGATGAGGTTTTCGCCCACGCCGTAGGAGTCGAAGTGTGCGTGCTCGTACAGCTCCATGTTGGCGATCTTCTTCTCGTCCAGACCGTTGGAGGCCACCAGCTTGATGTAGGACTTCCCTGCTGCATCCAGCGCCTTGCGCAGGCGCTTGGAGCCTCGGGCCAGGTCACCGGAGTCGATGCGGGCGCTCTTGACGCGGCGGTTGGGGTCATTGGGATATTTCTCAATGAGGTAGTCGTCCAGCTTGATGAGGTTGGGCAGACCGCTCTCCATGATGTTGTAGGTATCCAGCAGCAGGCTGACGGAATCCGGGTAGGTATCAGCGAATGCCTTGAAGGCATCGAACTCGGTCGGGAAGAACTCGATGAAGCTGTGGGCCACAGTACCCACAGCCTTGACCTCAGAGCCGTACTTCATCTCGGCCAGACAGTTGGCCGTGCCGATGCAGCCGCCCAGCACTGCGGCGTAAGCACCATCGTTACCAGCGCTCTCGCCCTGTGCGCGGCGGGTGCCGAACTCCATGACGCTGCGAGGGGTGTGGGTGTTCAGGCCGGTGACGCGGGTGGCCTTGGTGGCGATGAGGCTGTGGAAGTTCATGGTCTGGAGCAGGTAGGTCTCGATGAGGATAGCGCCCACGAGGTCGCACTCGATGCGCACCATCTGCACATGGGGGTAGCAGACCGTGCCTTCGGGCAGGGCGTACATATCGCCCTGCCACTTGTAAGTGCGCAGATACTCGCAGAACTCCTCGCTCATGCCCTTGGTGCGCAGCCAGTGGATATCCTGCTCATTGAAGTGATAGTCCAGCAAAAAGCGGGTCAGCTTGCGCTGGCCTGCGCTGATGGAATAGCCCTGATTGTCCGGGTTTTTGCGGAAGAACATATCAAACACCAGCGTGGTATCCTTAAAGCCATGCAGGAACAGGCAGTTTGCCATGGTGAATTCGTAAAAATCCACCACCATCGCGGGGTTATCGTAGTCCTCATCGGGGATATAAGGCTCAACCTTGATCTCGTTCATGAATGTTTTCCTCTCTATTTATACCCGGCGTCAGCTCTTCCCTACTGCGCGCCGCCTGCCGCTTGCCCGGCAGGGGGATCTGCCGCCCTGTCATGACAGAGCGTTTCTATCATGATAGCACGATTTCCCTGCCTGTGCAAGTATTTTCGCGCAAAAAGACCGCTACACAAACGCTGTGCAGCGGTCTCTGCGCTTATAACAAATAAATCAGGCTCAGCCGTTCATAATGCTGGGGGTGGCGTTCTTCAGCACAACGTCGTGGCTGCCGCCCTCCACGATGGAGGTGGAGGAAACGACGGTCAGCTTGGCCTTCTGCTGCAGTTCGGGGATGGAGAGTGCGCCGCAGTTGCACATGGTGCTCTTGACCTTGTACAGGGTGGTCTGCACGCCGTCCGCCAGAGGGCCTGCGTAGGGCACATAGCTGTCCACGCCCTCCTCAAAGCTCAGCTTGGTGGAGCCGCCCAGATCGTAGCGCTGCCAGTTGCGGGCACGGTTGGAGCCTTCGCCCCAATACTCCTTCATATACTGGCCATTGATGCGCACCTTGTTCGTGGGGCTCTCGTCAAAGCGTGCGAAGTAGCGGCCCAGCATGACAAAGTCAGCGCCCATGGCCAGAGCCAGAGTGATATGATAATCGTGGACGATGCCGCCATCGGAGCAGATGGGCACATAGATGCCGGTCTCCTTGTAGTACTCATCGCGTGCCTTGGCAACCTCGATAACAGCGGTAGCCTGACCACGGCCAATGCCCTTGGTCTCGCGGGTGATGCAGATGGAGCCGCCGCCGATGCCGATCTTGACGAAGTCTGCACCGGCCTTTGCCAGGAAACGGAAGCCCTCGGCATCCACAACGTTGCCTGCGCCCACCTTCACGGTGTCGCCGTAGTGCTCACGGATCCAGGCGATGGTACGGCTCTGCCACTCGGAGTAGCCCTCGGAGGAGTCGATGCAGAGCACATCCGCGCCAGCCTCGACCAGTGCGGGCACACGCTGGGCATAATCGCGGGTGTTGATGCCGGCACCGACCACATAGCTCTTGTTGGCATCCAGCAGCTCGTTGACGTTCTTCTTATGGGAATCGTAGTCCTTGCGGAACACGAAGTATTTCAGGTTGCCCTCAGCATCCACCAGCGGCAGCGTGTTGATCTTGTTGTCCCAGATGATATTGTTGCAGTCGTGCAGGGAGGTGTTCTCCGGTGCGGTGACCAGCTTCTCGATGGGAGTCATAAAGGTGGTAACGGAAGCATCATCGGGGGTGTGGTTGACACGGTAATCACGGGAGGCCACAATGCCCATCAGCTTGCCGTGAGGAGTGCCGTCGGCAGTAATTGCAATGGTGGAGTGGCCGGTGTGGGCCTTGAGCTCCAGCACATCGTGCAGGGTGGCGGTAGGAGCCAGGTTAGAATCGGAGACCACATAACCGGCCTTATAGCTCTTGACGCGGCGCACCATGGCAGCCTCGTTTTCAATGCTCTGGGAGCCGTAGATGAAGGACACACCGCCCTCACGTGCCAGTGCAATGGCCAGCTTATCGCCGGAGACCGACTGCATGATGGCACTGATCATGGGGATGTTCATTTCCAGCGGGCAGGCCTCTTCCCCCTTGCGGTACTTGACCAGCGGGGTCTTCAGGCTGACTGCCGTGGGGACATTCTCTGCAGAGGAATAACCCGGAACCAGCAGGTACTCGCCAAAGGTGCGGGAAGGTTCTTCATAGAAATAAGCCATACTCTAAACTCCTTTTTTCTTAACGCATCAACAACGGGCCAGCATCAAAATAATTCATGTTTGCTGCTTATAAATTGATTGACTATACTTTACCACAAACCCCGTCAGAATACAAACCCCAGTGGCAACAAACTTTAGAACTGTCCTTTGCGGAAAAACAGTAAAATTGACCACCAAAAACGTGCAAGGTCATACTTTTCCGCCTGACAGGCCGGTTTTCTGACACAAAGTGGAATGCAAAAAAGTCCGCACCGGAAAACCGGACGGACTTTTTTGCACACGAAGCGAGATACCGCCTGTGCGGTACAGTGGCCGACAGCTGTGAAGGAGAACAGCCGGAGGAGGAGAAGGCCCTGCACCCGATATCTCTTATTCAACAAGAAGAAAAAGATTTCAGTCTCAAAAAGCGCTCATCGCTTTCTGTAACCATATTGTAACTCTTTTGTTTCCGTTTTGCAAGACCTTTTTCGCAGATTTTGTAACATAATTGTAATTTTTCTGGATTTATTTTGTAAATTCCAGGTAGCATTCAAACGCGGCGTGCTCTTCGCGGCGGCCCACCACATACCAGCCATCGGCCGAGGGCGCATAAAACACCTCGACCTGACTGCCCATCGGGATCTCCCGGTGGTACTTGACGGAGACAAATTTCAACGGCCCGCCTTTGACCACCTCCAGCGGCAGGGCATCACAGGCGATGTCCAGATAGCAGGCGTTATTCACATGGCCGTTCAGGTCGCACAGGGAGTAGCTGGCTGTCCGGCTGCCCGCACAGGTCAGTTCCTTTGCTTTGTGCACCAGCTGGGGCAGCTCCCCTTCCAGATCCTCGTTCCAGTAACCGGGCGTATGCCAGGAGGGCTGGCGCAGGATGCACTCACGATCGGTATCCACCACGATCCACCGGCTGTCGATCAGAGCACACTCCTTCCCTGCTTCGTCCAGAATGCGGGTCAGCCGCTTCATCGAACCCTTCTTGCACGGCTCACAGGCGGTAACAAATGTCAGCTTTTCGGCGCGCAGGGGCATCCGGGTGATCTGCGCCGCCTGCTTGCCCACCAGAAACGCTACGCCGTGATCCTCAAAGAACTTATCGTCCATGCCAAAGTGGCGGGCGTGCATGGTGGAGATCTGCTCCACATAGCGCAGCAGCGCACTGGCCTTGAGCAGGCTGTGGCAGTCTGCATCGGCATTTTCTACCACGGCGGTGCCTTGATAATAAAACTGTTCCATAGTCTTTCCCTCCTATCGGAAAAAGGCCGCCGCACCACGTCCGGGACGGCAGCCTTGGTTGAACGATCAATACTGATTGCGGGTCTTTCTGCGCACCTTGCGCCAGATATTGAAGCAGGCCAGCGCCAGCATGGCCAGCAGCAACAGCAAAAACAGGTAGCTGCCGCCGCCTTCATCGTAGCTCTTCATCTCGCTCCACTTCAGGTCCAGTTCGCTGTTCACCTCGTCGCTCAGGGCGGTGAACACCTTCTCGCGGGCGGCGTCCTCCTCAGACGGATAGGCAATCTCGCTGGTTTTCAGATCCTCGTCCAGTACCTCCCATACATCGTGCATGGGGGTGGTGTAGCCGATATACTCGCTGTTGGCCTTGCCGATGTCAGTCTCGCACATGAAGTTGATGAACATCTCGGCGGCTTCCTTGTGCTCGCTGGCAGCGGGCACAGCCATGCAGTCCACCGAAAGCACACTGCCCTCCTCCGGGAACACCCAAGCCAAGTCCGGGTTATCATCGATCATGGTAAT
>ENA-OPCD01003440-OPCD01003440.1-human-gut-metagenome-genome-assembly--contig:-NODE-3440-length-10122-cov-4.952617_pt1 | contig 10122 bp, 9 predicted proteins | sample MGYA00241560_ERZ501471 | MGnify/ENA primary metagenome ERZ501471 (study PRJEB25962, sample SAMEA2042578) | human gut metagenome | biome: human gut; feature: human-associated habitat; material: faeces...
GCTGACCCAACGGGAGCAGACCTATCTGCTGTACCGCTATGGCTTTACTGATGGCGAGGAACATCCGCTGATCGGCACGGCGATATACTTTCACCTGACAAAAGGCCGCGCCAAAAAGACCGAGGAACAGGCCATGGATAACCTGTGGCTGGAACTGCCGTGGTGGTTTGATTAAAGGGAGCGAAGAAAATAGCTTTTATACACTAAAGAATGAAATCAAAATGAATGAGAATTTATTTGGAAGTTTTAGGGAAGAATGCACATTCTAATTTTTTTAATATGGAAAGCTTTTTACGGTTGATAGCTTGTCTACTGACACCAGATTTTTCTGCTATATCTGCGATGCTCATTCCTTTAAAAACAAATTGAGATAATAAGGTCAGTTCAGAAGGTTGAAGAACAGAATGTAAATCGGAAATCAATAGTTCAGGATATTCATCGTTTGAGGACAAAGACATCTGATCGAAATCAATTTCATCAACGCTTGCGATGACAGAGTTATCTACGGCGTTTTTTCGGCTGTTAAGCGAAATGTATTGATGCCGGATAGAGGATTCAATATATTTCACTAATGTGCCGTCATCTTTTCTTTGAAGTTTGGTCAATTTTCCGGAATGCAGTAATTCGAGAAGATATAATTGTAAATCTGAATAGGATCCTCATACTTAAGAAGAGCTGCATATTTTTTCAGTAATGGCTGAAAACGTTGGACGATTTGTAGCTGTGCAAAGGAGTTGCTGTTATATACATTTAGAAAAAGGTCAAAAAGCGTATAATTCAATTTTCTTTCCTCCTTTTAAGAGGAAAGAGAAAAAATGTTAAGATTTGTAAACGGAAAAATAGATTTTTGTGAGCTAATATAAAAAGTTTACAAGAAGGTAATAGAGACCAAACAATATGTTGATAAACTTATAAAAAAGGAGAACATATATGAATTGTGCAAAAAGTGTAAAAATGATAGTGATTCTAGGTTGTATTGTGGTGAATTTGGTGGGATGTGGAATGAATGATACAACAGCATCATCAATGTCCACAGTAGTTTCGTCACAGGATACATCGTCAAGTTCATGCAATTCTGAAGAAAAAAATGATTTGCAAGATTTTTCCCAGACGTTAGTTGATTCGACCTCGGTATTTTTAGATCAAGATCAATATACTGTTTTTGAAAAAGCGCAGAAAATAGACTATGCACTTTGGGGACAATCAAGTAACTTAAAAGGACTGAATTTTAAAATTGAAGATGCTCCGACTTTTGTGCCTATGACGCAAAATGCGCCGACATATGTAAAACTGAACGGACATGATTATGAGGTCTATCAAAATTCTTATAAAGAGTTTGAAGAATATATGAAATCTATTTTTACAAATGATTTCTTGTCACAAGATTCAATTGAGAAAAAGTTTGTGAATTATAATGGAAAACTTGCCGTTTGTGATGACTATGATTTGGCACAAATTCCATATTTTACTGGATATGTGGGAGAATATTATCCGGATGATTTCTGCTCAGTGCGATACTATTTGAAAAATAAAACGGAAGCACAAGTAAATTTTGTAATGATTGCATACTATAATCCCAATGAAACGTATGAGGAACATGATGAGTATTCATATGATGACATGAATAAAGTCGAATATGAAATGCAGTTGGTAAAAGTTGGGGATGTGTGGAGAGTAAATAAATATCACTCGCCTGAGCTTGGATAAGCAGATAGTGAAAAGTGTTGCATATAATAGGCATTGAAAAATCCCCCCCGAAGCCTTTTCGAGAGTTGAGAAAAGACTTTGGGGGGGATATATGTTAAAAATGATGCTTTACAACTTATTGTTGATGAAGAGAGTAGAGATATTTAGGAGCGACGAGCGGTTGCGATATAATCACCGTATACGGTTTCATTGCGTGCAGTTCCCGCTTCCTCAAGAGTTCGAATGACACCACCAGCAGGATCAATGACGGAAATGCTGCTTGCAGAGGAGCAACTGCCAGTATAAGCAATCGCTGTGACAAAATGCGTCTTTTTGCCATCGCTACTGTTGAGCCGAATAATGATGGGAAGGTTATTGTCAATACTTGCTTTGACTGCACTGAATACAGTCGCCTGCTCCTTACCGCCATGAGTGTAGTTGCTCGTGTCGATTTTACCATTGCACTTGCTGGGAAGAGCCCAAGTATTCAGACCGTTTGCACCCCAATTTCCACAGGCAGTCAGGACTTCGTTAGGGGTGAATTCACGAGGCCCATAGATATTAGCGGTATTCAACACGGCAACAAGAGAGCAACCACTATTTCCAACAAGCTTAACAATGTCCGGATTCTTCTGTGCCCAAAGATAGTTTCTATCAGTAGGCAGAGTGATTGAATGAGATTGACCACTTGTACCGCCCGAAGAAGCGTTCAATGCGTTTAGGGTGGCACTGCCGACCATACCATCGGCAGTCAAGCCGGATGCTTTCTGAAAACTGATAACAGCGTTATAAGTGCCTGAACCTGCAAGGCCATCCACTGTACTGGCGTAATAACCTTTGTTCTTCAGGAGCTGCTGGATGGTTTTAATGTCGCTTACCAGTGCGTTCCATGTACCATCGCCAACAATGCCATCTTGGGTAAGACCTTTTTTGCCCTGATACTTCTTAACAGCATTTTCAGTACCAGAGCCAAATTTGCTGTCAAAACTACCCGGAGGGCAGCACATGATATGCAGTCCATACTGCAGGTACATAACATAGTTGCCAGTACTTCCATTTTTGAGTAACATAGTAATAATCTCCTTTTTTTAGTAGGACGTTTATGGGGCCCTTCATTTGCGTCCTTACGTAATAGAAAGAGAGAATCACAGATGTTTTGTAAACATAGAGAGATAATTTAGGATATCTGGGTCGGTCACTCAAACCATTGCCGTCAAGTCGGTGGTGGATAGTGTGATTTTTGTTTGTCAGAGAGTAAGTGCACGGTTTCTGCACGGATTTTGCACGGTTTCAAAACGTGCAAAGGGTGCTTTTCGCTGCAAAATCCGACAAAGAGTGCAGAAATTACCGGGTGAAAAATCACGTTGCTTTGCTAAAAAATAACGATGACTCGAAACTTCCAGAAATTGAGACGAACCGGCGGCTTGCTCTCTTAATCAGTGGGCCCAGGGTTCGAGTCCCTGGAGGTGCACCACAACAACAAAATCCGAACTTTTTTCCGATAGGAGAAGGGTTCGGATTTTTTGTTTTCTTTGGAAAACAAAATGAATCCCTTGCTTCCATCGAAAAATGTAGCTGGAGGTCATGGACTAAAATCATAAGATAAATCAATAAACACCCAAAACGGAGACCTTTTATAAGGTGCTCCGTTTTTTAGGTTGCGTAACGGTGATTTTAATCTTGCACTGCACTGGAAAGAATGCTATACTAGGTAAGCTAAAACTAACTGCGGTATATTTGACCGGATTCAGGAGATCGCGAAAGAAGATGGAACTTAAACAGCTAGAGTATTTTACCATTGTATGTGAAAAAGGCAGCTTCAGCCAAGCGGCAGAATGCCTTTATACATCGCAGCCCAATGTCAGCAAGGTGATCTCCTCGCTGGAAAAAGAGCTGGGGCGAAAACTGGTGGAGCGGAGCAGCCGAGGGCTGCGAATCACGCCCTATGGGGAAACGGTGCGCGATTATGCAAAAGTCATTCTGAAACACGCTTCTCTGATCAGCTCGATGGCGACGCACCACAATGGCAAAAAATTTACGTTGGCAACTTACCCCAGCAATATGATCACGAATCTTCTGGTGGATTTTTATCGGCACTGGGGCAGAGAGTACATTGTCGAGCATCAGGAGGGCAGTGTCGAAGAGGTCAGCAACTGGGTGGCCAGCGGGCAGACGGAAATCGGCATCGTCTATATTGCACAGCGTCAACTGGCGGCGTTTCGGCATATCCTTGGACATAAGAATTTGGAATTTGAACCGCTCGATGTAAAAGAGGCTTGTGTCTATGTGGGACCCAATCACCCATATTACGAGAGAGACTGCGTGGATTTCTCGGAGCTGTCCAGCTTGCGCTTCATCGGGGCGGTACGGGACTACTTTTCTATGGAGCATCATCTGGACCGGGTCTCATTGGGTGCTATCAGCACCAAAGATTTGAATTATTCCATTTACTCGAATAGCGACCACATGACCATCAATGCGCTGATGCAGACCGACCTGTGCAGCCTTGGCATCAATTTTATGCACCAGCCGTATAAACACTATGACATTAAGAATCTGAAAATCAACGGATGTGAGCCATTTTTGCTGATTGGAATCGTTCGACCAGAAGGTGATGAACTAAGTGAAGCAGCACAATGGTTTATCGAAAATTTCAAAAAGTTGCTCTGAGAAAAGGCTTGATTTTCCATAACGATTTGTTATGGAAAACCATGCCGATTTCATCACTGGTCAGGCAGGACAAACTGTGGTATCCTATGGGAGCGCCGCGCAGCAAGCGTGGGGCTCCTTTTTCGTTATAACTGATGTTTTTTGATACCACAGGAGGAAACACACTATGAAAATCTCTCGCAGAAACTTCTGCCTGCTGATGGCAGGTGTCTGCTGCACCGGCGTGCTGGCTGCCTGCGGCTCCAGCTCTTCGTCTACTGCTTCGTCCAGCGCTGCATCTGCTTCCGCTGCGGCATCCGGGGAGGTCCGCGATGAGCTGATCTTTGTCAACTATCGTGATATTCGTGATCTGAACCCGCATCTGTATGCAGGCGAAATGTATGCCCAGAGCATCCTCTACGATACATTGGTCAGCATTACGGCAGATGGCTATGAAGGCTGTCTGGCGGAAAGCTGGGACATCAGCGAGGATGGCTGTACCTACACCTTCCACATTCGTCCCAATGTTCTGTTCTCGGATGGCGAAAAGTGCGATGCCAATGCCATTCTTGCCAACTTCAACGCCATTCTGGAAAACCGCGAACGCCACACTTGGCTGGAGATGATGAACCTGCTGGTGGGCGTGTCGGCTCCCGATGAAAACACTTTCGTCATTGAGATGAGTGAGCCTTACTACCCCATGCTGACGGAGCTGGGCTGCATCCGTCCCTTTGCCATGATCTCCCCCAACTGCATGATCAACGGCAGCACGAAGGATGGCGTCAATGGCCACATTGGCACCGGCCCCTATGTGCTGACGGATTTCGTGACCGATGAATACGCCGTGTTTGAGCGGAACGAGAATTACTGGGGCGAAGCGCCGGCCATCCGCAAGATCACGGTCAAGGTCATTCCCGACAACCAGACCCGTATTATGGCTCTGGAATCCGGCGAGATCGACCTGATTTTCGGCAAGAACATGATCGATGCCGATGCGATCAGCCAGTATCTGGACAGCGACAGATTCACGGTCGGTCTGTCTGACCCCACCTCTACCCGCCATATCGTTATGAACACCACCCATGAGATTCTGGGCGACCCGGCGGTTCGTAAGGCATTGCAGCACGCTACCGACCGTCAGACCATCTCTGATGGCATCTTCTACGGTCTGGAGCAGCCTGCGGATACGCTTTACGCCACCACGGTTCCCTACTGCAATGTCGGCCTGAAGCCGTATGAGTACAGCACGGAGACTGCGGCGCAGCTCCTTGACGAAGCTGGATGGGTCCTTGGCAGCGACAAGATGCGCGCCAAGAATGGCAAGCAGCTTGCACTCGACCTGCTCTACAACAGTGACAGCGTGACGGAAAAGACCATCGCCGAGTATCTCCAGAGCGAGTACCTCAAGCTTGGCATTTCCATGACCATTCACGGTGAGGAAGAGCAGTCCTACCGCGATAACATGAAGGCTGGCAACTTCGATATGGTGTTCAATATCTGCTGGGGTATGCCGTATGACCCGCAGTCTTCGCTGGCTGCAATGCGTGCCCCGGTCTATGGCGACTATGCCGCTCAGCAGGGTCTTGAGGACAAGGCGGAAATTGACGAAGCCATTACCAAGATCCTGACCTCTACGGACGATGCCGAGCGTCAGGAGCTGTATAAGTCGGTTCTGACCAACCTGCACGAGGACGCAATGTATCTGCCGCTGACCTATGAGTGCAACAAGGCTCTGTACACCTCTGCTCTGCACGGTGTCCACTTTGGCACCGACCAGTATGATGTGCCCTTTGCGGATATGTATTTTGAATAAGAATTGACAGGAAAAGCCGCTTCGGGTATGGAGCGGCTTTTCTTGAAGAAAGGACTGCCCATGAAACGCTATGTTGTACGCAGGCTGTTGATGGCGATTCCGCTGCTGCTGGCCATTTCGTTCGTCTGCTTCTGCTTTATCAATCTGATTCCCTCCAACCCGGCGGAGGTCGCACTGCGCATCCAGCAGACCCCCGTGATCACGGAGGAGATCATTGCTGCGATGGAAGAGCAGCTTGGTCTGAATAAACCCTTCTTTGTCCGTTATTTTGACTGGGTGCTGGGCTGTCTCCACGGTGACTTTGGTATCAGCTATGTCAACCCGAAACGCACCGTGGCGGGCGAGCTGCTGCGCTGCCTGCCTGCGACCCTCCAGCTGGCAGGAACTTCTTTTGTCATCGTGGCGGTGCTCAGTATCCCCATCGGCTTCCTCTGTGCAGTTTATAAGGGCGGCTGGTTTGACAAAATTATGCGCGGACTGGTCTTTGTAACGACTGCCATGCCTGCCTACTGGGTGGGTCTGCTGCTGATGTGGGGCATTGGCGTTCAATTGAACTGGCTTCCCACCAACGGTAACGGAACATGGCGGCATCTGATCTTGCCGTCCTTCACGGTGGCATTGAGCTATATTTCGACGTATATCCGTCTGATCCGCAACAATATGCTGGAAAACATGAAACAGGACTATGTGCTTTACGCCAATGTGCGCGGGCTGCCACAGAAGTCGATTCTGGTCAAGCACATTCTGAAAAACTCCATGCACACCTGCATCGTGGCGATGGGCATGAGCATCCCGCAGCTGATCTCCGGCACCATCGTGGTCGAAAATGTTTTTTCGTGGCCGGGACTTGGTATGCTCTGCATCAGTTCCATCTTCAATCGGGATTACCCGGTCATCCAGACCTATGTTTTGCTGATCGGGGTACTGTTTGTCCTGTTCAATCTGCTGTTTGATATTTTGCAGACCGTCTCCGATCCCCGTCTGCGCAAGGAGGACTGACCATGAAAGAACGATTCTTCCGCAACCGCACGGCAGTGTTTACCGTTGTATTTGTATTGCTGGTGGGTCTTGTAGGCATTCTGGCTCCTGTCATTGCGCCCAACGACCCCTATGAGACCAATATCCTGAACAAATTTGCATCCTACAGCCTGCAATATCCGCTGGGCACCGACCAGCTTGGCCGCTGTGTCCTTTCCCGCATGATCTATGGCATCCGTCCTACCCTCGGCCTTGCCCTGCTGACCATGTTCGGCACCATCAGTCTGGGTGCAATCCTTGGCATCATGGCGGGTTATTTCCGGGGCATTGTAGAAGAAGTTATCATGCGTGTGGTGGATGTGATGCTCTCTTTTCCCAGCCAGATCATGGTGTTCGCTGTGGTGGCACTGCTGGGTGTCAGCGTCCAGAACGTCATCATTGCAAATGTTTTCATCAAGTGGGCGTGGTATGCCCGCATGATCCGCACGGGCGTAATGCAGTACCGCGACCGCAACTTTGTCCAGTTTTCCCGCTGCGTAGGAATGCCGGAGCGGTTCATCCTGTTCCGTCATCTGCTGCCCTCCATCACTTCCGACCTGGTGGTTCTGGCTTCGCTGGATGTGGGCTGGGCAATCATCAATATTTCCACGCTGTCGTTCTTGGGACTGGGCGTACAGGCCCCCACGCCGGAATGGGGCGCAATGCTCAATGAGGCAAAAAATGTGATGACGTCGAACCCAGTGCAGATGATCGCTCCCGGTATCGCCATTGTGGTGCTGGTCTGTGTGTTCAACCTGATGGGCGACGCCCTGCGCGATGTGCTGGACCCCAAGGAGGTGCAGAAATGAACCCTGTTTTTGAATTGAACGATCTGCACGTTTCTTTGCAGAGCCACCATAAGGAAATCGAATTGGTGCGCGGGGTGTCCTTCGCAGTTGCTCCCGGCGAGTGCCTCGGCATTCTGGGGGAAAGTGGTTCCGGCAAGTCAATGTCGATGAAAGCGGCGATGGGCCTGCTAGACCACAGCTTCCATGTCAAGGGCAGCGCACAGTTTCAGGGGGAAGAACTTTTGGGTAAGAGTGCTGAGGAACTGCGCCGTCTGCGCGGCGGAAAGGTGGGCATCATTCTTCAGAACCCGATGACCTGCTTTGATCCGCTGTACCGCATTGGACAGCAGATCGCTGAGACGTTTTCGGCGCATAATAACTGGACAGCAGAGGAAATCCATATCCGCTCACTGGAACTGCTGGAAAAAATGCGCATCCGAAACCCGGAGGAAGTGCTGGAAAAATATCCGCATCAGCTTTCCGGCGGTATGCTCCAGCGCATCATGATCGGCATTGCAACGGCCATGAAACCAGCTCTTCTGATTGCAGACGAACCTACCACGGCGATCGATGCCATCACCCAGTATGAGATTCTGAACGAACTTCTGCATATCAAAGAAAATCATAACACGGCCATAATCTTTATTTCACATGACCTGAATGCCATTTCTCGCGTGGCAGACCGTATCGTGGTGCTGAATCACGGAGCAGTGGTGGACCGCGGCGATTTCCAGCATATCCTGCATCATGCACAAGACCCCTATACGAAACTGCTGGTGGAGAAGCGCGCGGATGTTATGCGCAGGTACACCGCTGTTTTGAATGGCAAAAAGGAGACTGCCCATGCTTGAACTCAAAAATATTAATGTAAGCTTCCGCAGTGAGCGGCAGGATAAAATTTTTGGTCATACCCGGCAGCAGGTGTTGTTTGATGTGTCACTTACCGTAAAAGAGGGCACCTGTCTCGGTATTCTGGGGGAAAGCGGCTCCGGCAAATCCACGATTATCAAACTTTTGACCGGCGAAGTGGAGCCCTGCGCCGGGCGCATTATGATCAACGGTTTTTCTGTCAGCAACATTTCGGAAAGGCAGATTCCCCTGATGCGGAGGACCCTGGGAGTGATTTTCCAGGATTTCCGGCTCATCGAGAAGAAAACTGTGTATGACAACCTGGCTTTTGTCATGCGGGCAGTAGGCGCACCCCAGAAGGAGATCCGCAAGCGGATTCCCTATGTGCTGCATCTGGTGGGACTGGAGGAGAAGGCCAACAGTTATCCCACGGAGCTCTCCGGCGGCGAGCAGCAGCGAGTGGCGATTGCCCGGGCGTTGGTGAACAACCCCAACACCATCATCGCTGATGAGCCCACCGGCAACCTGGACCCGGAGCGGTCTCTGGAATTGATGAGCCTGCTGGTGAGAATCAACGAGCTGGGTACCACTGTGGTGGTGGTGACCCATGAAAAAGACTTGGTGGACCGCTTTGGCAAACGGGTGGTCACCATCGATTCCGGCCACGTGGTCAACGACAGCGTAGGCGGCTATGTGGGAGGGCATATCCATGGCTAAACGGCACGATTTTCGGTATTTTTTTCATGAGGGCCTGAGCAATATGTTCAGCCATGGCTTCATGTCCTTCGCGGCCATCGGCATTACCGTGGCATGTCTGCTCATCATGGGGACCTTTACCCTGGTAGCGGTGAACGCCAATGCCCTTTTGGCAGATCTGGAGGAGGAAAACGAGATCTTGGCCTATGTGGATGACTCCTATACCGAAGCGCAGGCCAGGGCGTTGCAAAGCGAGCTGGAGAAGGTGCCGAACGTGGCATCCGCCACGTATATCTCCAAGGAGGAGGCCATGGAGGAGTTCAAGGCCCAGTACCCCGACGAGGAGATGTTTCAGGACCTGGACCCGGCAATCCTGCGGGACCGGTTTGCCATCCGGATGGTAGATTTGAAGCTGCAAAGCCAGACGGTGGAGAAAGTGAAGGAAGTAGAAGGCATCGCGGAGGTCAACGCCTTTGAGGAGATTGCCGGCGGCTTTGTCACGGTGCGGAATGTGGCAACCGTGGTGTGCGTTGCACTGATTGCCATCTTGTTCGTGGTGTCGGTGTTCATCATTTCCAACACCATCAAGCTCACCACCTTCGACCGCCGGGAGGAGATCGCCAT
>ENA-OPCD01003453-OPCD01003453.1-human-gut-metagenome-genome-assembly--contig:-NODE-3453-length-10096-cov-6.380938_pt1 | contig 10096 bp, 9 predicted proteins | sample MGYA00241560_ERZ501471 | MGnify/ENA primary metagenome ERZ501471 (study PRJEB25962, sample SAMEA2042578) | human gut metagenome | biome: human gut; feature: human-associated habitat; material: faeces...
CGATTTCGGTGGCCTTTAAGTCAAATGACTTTATTTTGTGCCAGATGTATCGTGAAGGAGCCTTGACTTTGGATGCGGTGCGGCAGATTCGCCGCGATGATAGAAAATTGACTTATACACGTCAGCAAGCTGATAAGTCAATCATTTGCCGTAAAGAAGTCGTAACGAAAGATCAGTTCATTGATTTGATTCAAGACGCGACAGTTCAAATCCTGTTTTGACGAGAATATTATGGCATAAGATCAGCCCCGATTCTTCTAATGGAAGATCGGGGCTGATTTTTCACGTTATTTTATAAGGAATGTGCAGGACGATGGGCTACTTACAGTGATTTTTGACTTTGCATATCCGATTAGTTGATATCGATTCATGATGATTTTAAAAACCGAGGAAAGAACAATAAAGGATAACTACTTATTATCTTTGCTTAATGGAGAAATCTATATGAACAATCTTGAATTTCAGAACTCATTGGATAGAATCAAAGGGCTTACTGTTGCTATTGTGTACATCTTTGAGGGGGAGCAGGCGGCTGGATTTGCACATTACCATATATGGAAAGGAGATATTATTTCCAAATGGCTTAATGCCATTGCAAATGTCGGATGCCGACCTTTTATTTTAGATGTAAGAACATTTGTGGAGAAAGCTTTCTCCAACACACTTCCACACATTGATTTTGTTATCAATTTAAACTGCGGAAGCACAGATTTAGATCCGATGGCCATTGTCCCCTCAACATGTGCTTTTTGGGGAATACCATGTATCCCATGCGGGAGTTTTTCTGTTTTAGCTGGGGAAAATAAGTATCACTCAAATTTGCTTGCAAAAGAATGTGGATTGCTTGTTTCCCCGCCATGCGAAGCAAGTGATCCAAATGGCATTTTCCGCCCTTTAAATTGGGGAAGTAGTTTGGGCGTTGTTAGAGGCGAATGCCCTACCGCACAAAAAGGAATATATCAAAAATTTATAAAGGGATTCGATATAACAACACCGGCTATATTTAATCCACTTACAGAAAATTTCGATTTTCTTCCTACTATAGTTTATGTGCCTAAGAATCAGGATATAAACTGGTTCTTTGGGGAAACCGCTAAAGAAGAAAAAATCGGATATCAACGAGAGCTTGTTTACGATCTATGCGATTCTCTGAAAGAAAAATATATAGAACTGATTCGCATTATAGGGGTAAAAACCTTTTGCCGAATAGATGCACGTATTATGGTAAGCAACTACAATGACATTGACGCAATTCTTTCGAGTCCAATATCAGACAGAAATCTGTATTTCGTTGAAATAAATGTCATGCCGACAATTAATACAAACAATAGTTTTGGATTTTCCTATGCAGGTTTCAGAGATAGTCCTTCACAGGCGAAACTTTTGCGCCTTCTGGATAGCAATTATCCCAAAATGGATGTTCATACGTTTGTTTTGGCAACAGCACTCCTTGCATACTACATATAATCATATCCAAGTACTAAAAAACACAGGATTAAATCCCGTATCTTCAATGAATCGCTTTTGCATTCCTGTTACAGATGTTAGCGTTGATGAAATTGTTACCTTTTTAAGAATGTCGCATTCTTTCATACGACTTATTTGCAGAAATAGCTGCCCGGTTCCAAATTTGTTTGAATCAAAAGCTTGTTGCACTAAGTTATAGACTCTGTATCTTTCGAGCAAAAACTTGCCGAAATCTGGGGATTGTCTGTATGCGACTACGATGGTATTCATGACATACCGAGCAGATAGGAACGGAAGGTTGAGCCGCGCCATTCCATCGCGGATTAAGTTGAGGATTCGATAGAAGTCTTCTTCTGGAATCTTTATATAATTATAGGAATATGCTATCAATCGGTTTGTAAGAAGAGCAAGGCGTTGTACTACTCTCTCTTCAGAACGCGCATAGTCTAATCCGGCATCAAATGACGTGATAGCATCTTCCGGAAATCCGCACATAAGCTGAGCGACCCCCACATTATTATATATGTGGGACATACCGACTAATCCTGGAACATCGTATGTAGCCTGCTGTTTTAATTCTCGAAAAGCACGAATAGATACATTATCTGTTTCGAACTGCCTTACCAGTATATTGTTTTGACAGTATATAGCTTGATCCATCATCTGATTCTTTTCAAGAATATTTTTTGCTTGCTTTAAAAGATCAATTTCTTCGTCATGCTTTATATTTGGAATGAAATGCGCATATCGGTATACTTGCGCGAGAAGCAATGAATTGCCAACATCTCTTGCATAATCTAATGCATCAAGTATGGAAGTGCCACCATTGTCATGACAAAAAATCTGGTTGAGCAATGCTGTTACTAAAAAGGTTTCACAGAGTTTTCGCTCGTCTTCATTTTTATACGGATATATCCGCAGAGATTGAATCATATCCGTAATATCATCTCTTACGATTTTCTTCTCATCGCATACTAAGCTTGCACGCTCTTTCATCAGAGATGGCGCAAAGCGATGTACAATAGATTGTTGCTGCCAGACTTCATTCAATAAAATATCCCTTTTTGTATTTGAACAGGTATTAAAGCATTGCCGCGAATAGGAATCTATGAAATCATCAACGTTCTCTGCACCACTATTAACTACACGATATATCGTACTTTCTCCACTATTCCGTATCAGCTTTAAGCAAGTCCCATCGGGGCATTCAGACAATATCTTCTTTGCACGCTCAAAATCGTTGTCCCGAAGTATGACTATTATTGTTGGGCGTAGAATGCTTTCTTTATGTAAGTTAACTAGTTGAGTCAAGTAACGTGAAAATACATTTCCTTCCTCAATAATGATAGGATCGATGACATCAGGTCCTGCAGCTTGATGAGACTCAACTGAAAAAAGTTTACTAAGGGCACAAATAACATCTGCAATATTAAGAGCTGTAACTTGCCCGCCAAAGCACGTTCCGATTACTGTGCCAATAGATGGAACGTGACGACTAATCCAAAAGATAATGTGGCGTAGAAGCCTTCGAATTTTTATATTAGAGTCAATCAGATTTGGCTTTCCTTTGAATGACTTAAAGTAATCGAGGCCTCGACCTGTCGCAAATCGCTGTTCTACGACATATACAATAAAAGCTTCTTCATTTTCCCGAAAAAAGTCCAGTATGTTTTCCATCTGTTCACCGTATAATAAGTAGTTATCCTTTATTGTTTAACATTAGTTAAATGTAGGAACAACACATCCCTACGTAAAAGTATGTATGATGGTGATTTGAAAAATAAGCAGTAATACAAAAGCTACCACAAAGGGTGGGGGAGTGTAAGCTAAAGAGACATGGACAAAGAACGAACTGAGAAAAACGGATACTTATTTATAACTCTATTATACACTTGATTGCAATAAAATCTCAATAAGGAAATTAAAATTCGATTTTTAGAGTATTTCTCGGATGCATAGTTGTCAATATGCGTTTTTGCTGCTCAAAGCTGGCATGAACATATCGTTCGGTTGTTTTGACAGAACTATGACCGAGAATCTCTTTTACTTCGTAAATATTTCCGCACTGTTCCCAAAGATAAGTGGCGAACGAGTGCCGGAACATGTGGGGAGTATAATGGGCTGCATCCGTGGGGGTATAACGGCAAATAATTCGCCGGACGGATTGTTCTGATAGGCGATGCTTATCTCGATTCAAAAAGAAATAGGGATCAGGAGAGTCAATTGTGGTGCGCAGAGCGGAGTATGAAGCCAATGCACTTATTACTGGAGGCGAGGAAATATAAATGGAGCGCTCTTTACTGCCCTTGCCTTTGATTAGGACGACTTGATTCTGCAAATTCAAATTTTCACAAGTAATAGAACAAAGTTCTGAAACCCGGACACCGGTGGCAAACAGCAATTCCAAGACGGCAACATCCCTCATTGAGACGAAGTAATGATTATTCGATTGTGACTCGCGCAAGTCAGAATATGCCGCAGAGAAAATACGACTAAGGGTATAATTATCAATAGTACGAGGTAAAAGTCGTTCTTGTCGCAAATGAACTTGCAGCTTTTCAAAGGGACTGTGCTCAAGGTATTCCTTATATATAAGGTATTGGTAAAACGATTTTATGGCAGCTATTTTTCGCTTCACAGTAGATGTTTTATACGCCTTTGCCAAATGCTCAATGTACAACTCTATGTGTGTGCTTGATACGTAGGCATCATAGGGTGAAACCCAAGAAAAGAACTGCATCAAATCAATACGATATGCTTTCAAGGTCTTATTGTTTAGATTTTTTTGATATTTGCAGTAACAGATGTAAGACTCAAGGTGACTTCTTTCAAGCATTATAAATTCCTCATTTCTATATTGATGTGAAATAATTATACAATATTATATAGATAAGCGGAAAATATAAGGCGGTGAAAATAGTGAGATTATATTTGGTGTAATTGGTCTTTTGTGTTTTTATTTGACAAGCTATAAAATCAAAAGGAAAACACTACACAAGAGAGAAAAATTGAATTCAAGGAAATAGCAATTATAATGTATACTAAAACCCATCAATTGTACGTTCGACTAGTATGGGAACAAAAATGGACATCACAACCAACCATACGGCCGCAATAGCTTGAATAAGATTGTCGGGCAACCCAATAAGGATGTCCGGAAACCATACAAAAGCAGGTGCAACAAGACATCGTACCAAATAACCGACAAATTCGCCAATGCTGAACACACCTAAATAATCAATTGGCTTATACGGGTCCCGTTTACGCCGTGTGTAGCCATCGACATACATACGTTGTTCAATATACCAGCCGATTCCAAAAATCGTTACGGCTGCCAGATACAGCTTATCCATCATTCGTCCTCATCATTAATTCGGATGGAATCAAATCGAATCCATATAATAGTCGTACATTCTTGCCGGTTCTCTGACGTGGTAGCTGTAGCGGAGCTGTAATGTTAGAGCGGCATCGATTTCACTTGTTAATATAGCTTCCCCAAAATCACATAACGACCAAAGTGCGCACTCGGCAACGCCTTCGATAAGACCACCTGTTACAAAACCGAGCAACAAGGCACCAGCCATTGCAAAAGAACTCTGAAGTGCTGCCGCTTTAATGTCGGAATCAATACCACGAAGAATATCTTCGTCCCCAAAAAAATCAGTGTATAAATCGCTTAAGCGTGTCTCTGGAGACTCGGCAGTTTTTTTGAAGATTTCTTGTGTAACAGTATAAATTCCACCCCAACTATCAAAGGCATCATAGGAGGAATAACTTGCGGCGACGCCAAATAGGGTGTCGTTTACTTTATCCGATGTTTTTCGCAATTTGTCAATGTCGTTGACATCACCATTTAAGCTGCAGATACTCCGAAAGCCTTCGTAAAGAAAGTTCGCTTTACTATTTACTTGGTGCAAACCAAGGTAAGTATCATACGCGTTGCGATCATCATCGGTAATCCACTTGCAATAATATTTTGGAGCCTCTGATCGACTGGCACCATCGGTAAGGAAAGAAAGCGATGGATCCGTGTAATAAGTATCAATATCGATATAATGGGATACGAACATGTAAGTACTTTCGTCAGCAAGATTGTGACCGCGGCCTTTATTCATGCTCCATTCAGCACAGTTAATTGCATACGCAATAGCTTGTGCCTTCCCAGAAGATTCTCCAGATTTTAACACGGTTGGACTAGGTAATGTTTCCAGATAAGTGTCTACAACGGATCTTGCATCGGAAATCCATTCATTTGAGTAATCAGAGGCAGTATAGTTTGCAGGATTAAAATCAACATTATTTCCAATTATAGAATTAACTTCCCTAAGCAATTCACCGGTATATAAACCGGATTGAATATAATCGCTTGTGGCGGCAGTAGTCAATGGCTGAATATCTTCAGCACACGGTGCCATACACACTACAGAAAACATTGCGGTGGCACCAACAAAAGATAGACCTCTTACAACAAAATTGTGCATAACAAGCTCCCTTACAAATAAATAGATGAACTGCGTGAAATGAATCACACAAAAATACATTTGCATATCTTGATTTCCTGTTTGGCTCAAACAGAAAGCGCATACCCCCGTCCCATTACGGTTTTCAAATCATCCGGGCCTAAATTCAGTTTCTTCCGCAGCTTTGCGATATGCACATCGACCGTCCGCGTTTGAATCGGCACTGTGATATTCCATGCAGATGCCAGCAGAAAGTTTCGGGAGCAGATGTACCCGGAGTGGTCGAGCAGCGTAATGAATAGTTGATATTCTGTGGTTGTCAGGTGAATGCGGCAACCTTGCCTTTGAACAGAGAAATCGTTTTCATCGATGAACAGATTTTTATAGTACTTCATCTGGAACACCTATCATGTCATAATCGTCAATAAGAGCCTGACCAATAGCCCATGCGAGGAAGAATGCTGTGCATACCAGAAAAATCGGAATCCACATTGCGTTGTAGCTTTCTCCGTTGGCGTTATAGCCTTGGTTTTGCCAGAGCGCTGCAGCATGGAATAGAGGATAGAATCCCAGCCACTCGATACCATTTTTCATTCCGGAAAGGCTCAGCAGCGCGGGCAGGCAATAGGCAACTGCACTGATAAAGAGCGCGGTCAGCAAATTCCCCAATTTCTGTCCAAGCCATAAGGTGATCCGGCTCATGCAGAGGCAGGCCGCGAAACGACAGATTAACCAGAAAATCAGCAAATCCGACAGGGTTATAAACTTGGGTACAGCCTGCAAGTCGGAGATACTCATTGCCGGTCCCAGCAAAGAGGGAAGGCCATAGTCGCGCAGAACCTGCCATAGATGAGGCAAAACAGTTCCGAAAGCTATTACTGCCGCAACCACTGTGCTTTGCCGCAGTTTTGCTTTCACAGTGTATTTCCGGCCCAAAGGGGTGGATGCCAGAATTTCATCCATTCCACCCTTACGCTCCATCGCAAATAGACCGCTGAAGCATAGGGCGCACAACAATCCTGCTAAAAGTGTATCTTGCACATCACTTGTGCCGGTAAAGCCGAACAACTTCTTGTAGCCGGTCTCATAAACAAGCCACGCACCGGGATTCTCCTTGAGGTAGTAACTAATATTGGATTGAAGAACACGCTGATAGGCAGAAAATTTTTGTTGCAAGGAATTGTAGGCCAGTAGTGCTTCGCTGCTCAATTCACCACGGTTGACGCGTTTCTGTGCTTCCAACATGGGAGAAAACTCGTTACGTTGTTCTTTCAGCCAGTCGCGGCTTTCTTCGCTCCACGGCCCGGAAATATGCTTCATATAATAGGCGTAGTAGATTTCATCTGCGTCTATGTAGCTTTCAGCTGTCACACCCTGATAAATGCCGAATGCCAGAAATGCAGCTAAGAATACCGCTGCACCATTCATCAGTAACAGCTTTCTGCCTTCTTCACGAGTGACAGAGGTTGCGTGTGTTTTGTGACGGAATGGAAGTGCCAGACTACGTTTGGTTGCCGGCAGCAGCTGTGCCTTTGTAAAAACAGTGCAGAATGCCACAGACAAGATACTGCCTAAAGCAGCGGCAGTTACCCACTCTACCATTGGGAGACTGATGGGGCTGCCGAACCAAAACAGATTCCGATAATTTCCCAGCAATTCATTGGTTTGCAGTAGGCTTACCATATTGGCATACTTTATGACATTCAAATGGCTCGTGGCAGGAATCGCAGCACGGATGCCATACATCGCCAAAGGCAGTGCCAATGCGCCGATCCAGCCGGTCGCAGCGCGTTTGGCGATAAGGGCGGCCAGCATGACCCACGGCCCCATCACAAACGCACCGGCCCATTTTGCAAGCAAAAACCGAAGCAGATATTGCCCAACTGTGATTTGCATTGTACAGCGCATCAATGCGGGAACACTTTGAATCGTGCGATTCATAGGCCCCAAGCTGAACGATGCCGAGCAATATGCGAGGTTGACCCCATACAGCACCATCAGAACGACCAATAAGCTGGCAGCAAATGCCGCCAGCTTTGCAATGGCCGTTTTCAGCCGTCCACCGGGAAGACTGCGAATCAAACTCAACAATCCGCTGTCGCGCTCTTGGCGCACAAGAATCAAAGCAAGCAAGAGCATAGATGCCAGCAGGATAAGGTCGGTGAACGCATAGCTGATGGCTGTGTACAGACCTTTCTGTGGGTAATAGTCTATGGGTGTCTCCGTTAGCCCGGCATAAACCTGTGCGGTTAATTCGATGTTTTTCAAATCGTACCCGGTACGGTCATTTTGAAAAATCGAGATGCCGGACAGTTGGGATGCCTTGGTCTGAACGCCATCCAGAAAGTCGCTGTAGGCCGCCACGGTGTCATATTCGCTTTGCAGCTGGCTGAACAGGCGGTACTCTGTATTCAAGTTATCCGTGAACAGAGTATAGGTCTTATCTGTGTACTCTTGTTCATAGGCATCGAACATGGCGGCATTGTCCTGCCGATACTGAGTGAGTCCATAGCCGCCGTAAGCCTGTTCCCGATAATACTGCCCGATTTTTACAAGGCTTTCTATCTCAGTGTATTTATTGTGAAGATAGGCTCCCTTTTCTTCCATGGTTTTATCGGAAAGCTCGGCACCTACTGCGCGATAGGCTGATGCAGGAGGCTGCTTGGCCGTGGGGCGGGTACCCATCCACAGCAGTAGGAGATTGGCAGCCGCCAGTATAGCCAACAGGGCAGGGAACACTCGGCTGCCCCAGACTTTGCGGAGTTCAGCAAAAAACAGGCTCATTTACCGTCTCCCTCACCAAACACGTTCAGGTACACATCTTCCAGTCCTTGGCCGGGAGCATATTTTTCAACAAGCTCCGGCACGGGCGCGGCGTCCACGATCTTGCCGGCGCGCAGCAAAATAACTTTGGTTGCCACCGTTTCCACATCCGAAACAACATGTGTTGCCACAAGGATGATTCAATCCTTAGCCATATCTGCCAGCAGTTCGCGCAGACGGACGCGCTCTTTAGGGTCAAGGCCTGCCGTTGGTTCGTCTAAAATCAACAGCTTCGAATCTCCAAGCAGAGCGGATGCCAACAGCAGGCGCTGCTTCATACCGCCGGAAAACTGATGGGGATATTCGTTTTTCCTTGCAGGAGGAATACCTACCATGCGCAGGGTTTCATCCACGCGTGCATCAATTTCTGCTTTGGTTAGGCCTGCTTCGTTATGAACTATTAGCGCTTCGGCAATTTGCTCTCCCACAGTAAGAACGGGATTTAAGGATGTCATTGGGTCCTGAAAAATCATAGCAATTTTATTGCCTCGGACATGTCTCATATTTTTTTCTGATAAATGAATCAGGTCTTCGCCCTCAAAGCGCACAGCGCCCTGAGTAACTTTCCCTGTTCGTTCGGGCAACAGTCCCATTATGGTGAGCGCCAAAGTTGTTTTACCTGCGCCCGTCTCCCCTACAAGGCCTAAGGTTTGTCCCTTTTGCAGGGAAAAGGTAAGACCGTTGACCGCATATACAGTTTCCAAATCAGTTTTATATACGACATGAAGATTTTGAATTTCCAGCATGCTTTCCTTGCTATCCATTATGTCACATCCTTTCCGGAACCTAGTTCTTTAGTCTGGGATCCAGGGCATCCCGTAGGCCGTCGCCTAACAAGTTGACAGAAAAGGCTGTCAACACGATTGCAAGGGCCGGGGATATGACTAGGAAGGGTGCCCGCATCATATCGTTACGTGCGCCGGAGAGCATGCTGCCCCATTCTGGAGTGGGGCTAGGCAAACTTAAGCCGATAAAGCTCAAAGTAGATTGATATATTACTAGGCTTGACACATTCAGAGTCATATTTACTAAGATTATACCTAAGGTATTTGGGATGATATGGCTTAAAATAATACGTAATGCGCTGGAACCTCCAGCACGAGCCGCCTCAACATATTCCTGTTCACAGAGATTGAGCACGCCAGAACGCACCAGACGGACATAATTAGTAAAATACGCTAGTGTCATGGCAATAATGAGAACGGGAACACTAGAGCCGAGAGCGGCCACAACTACCATGGTAAAGAGAAGATCTGGGATGGACATGAAGATATCCAGACACCGCATGATGATCATATCGACTTTGCCCCCGAAGTATCCGGCGATTGCCCCTAGAAGGCTTCCAA
>ENA-OPCD01003465-OPCD01003465.1-human-gut-metagenome-genome-assembly--contig:-NODE-3465-length-10074-cov-3.351532_pt1 | contig 10074 bp, 17 predicted proteins | sample MGYA00241560_ERZ501471 | MGnify/ENA primary metagenome ERZ501471 (study PRJEB25962, sample SAMEA2042578) | human gut metagenome | biome: human gut; feature: human-associated habitat; material: faeces...
ATTCCTATACCCTGGCCGGATAGAAAGGGGAAAAGATAATATGTGGATGGAACAAACCAAATCAGGAAAATTTAAATTTGTAGAGCAGTACATGGATTACATGACCGGCAAAAAGAAGCGGGTCTCTGTTACCATGGAAAAGAACACGGCAGCAACCCGGCGGATTGCCTCTGAAACTCTCGTTCATATGATTGACGAACGGCAGAATAAGCCGCCCAAGGTGCAGGAATTAACTCTCTTTGAAGTGGTGGAACGGTATCGTGCTTACCAGATCATGACCGTAAAAGCCTCCACTTATGTGCGCAATTACCACCAGTGCAACAGCATCATGAAAATTCTGGGTAAAGACGTCCTGGTGAACCATCTGACAGCCAATTATCTCAAAGAGCAGTTCCTAAAGACAGGGGAATCTCCCAATACCCTAAATGAGCGCCGTATCCGTTTTATCGCTTTGCTGAACTGGGCTTATGAGAATGATTATATTCAGGACATTTCCTTTATACAGAAATTTAAACCCTTTAAGACTCAGGCAACGAAAGAAAAATCACAGGAAAGATATCTGGAACAAAAAGAGCTTACCACTCTGATCGGATCTATGACTGTTCAAAAATGGCAGCTATTCACAGAATTTTTAAGCCTGTCCGGCCTGCGCATTGATGAGGCTATTGCTCTGAAAGCTTCCGATATTGATTTTGAGACGAACGTCATCCATGTCAATAAAACCTACGATGCAAACAATAAGCTTATCAGTTCACCGAAAACACCCTGTTCTATCCGGGATGTGTATATACAGCCAGAATTAAAGCCTGTCTGCAGAAAGCTTCTTTTGAATACGAAAATGGAAAGCTTAGGCTATGGCTTCCGTACCGATCTATTCGTTTGCAACAAACAGGGCAGCTATATCAATCCATTCAGTTACAATAAATATCTGCGTGAAACTGCTCAAAGAGTACTAGGCAGGCGAATCACCGCCCACGCATTGCGGCATACGCATGCCTCTTTGCTGATGGCTGGGGGAATAGACATCGAGACCATAGCCCGCCGTCTGGGGCACGAGAACAGCCGCATTACCAGGGATATCTACCTGCATGTGACAGAAAAGCTCATAGAAAAGGATAACGAACAGATCAAGCATATTCGAATCATGTAAGGGGACAAAAAGGGGATTTTCGTCCCCTTTTTCCCTACCGGCAAATAACTGTAAAAAAGGCTGAAACCCTTGATTTTACAAGGAATTTCAGCCTTCTTCCTATTCTTCGTTTTCATTAAAAAGTGCCGCAGACCGGAATCGAACCGGTTCCGCAAACCCTTTATTTATCAGGCTTTCCAGACTTAGCCCCATTTCAAAATCCCAAAAGGGGACAAAAAGGGGACGCCCTATCTCTTCTCAGCCAAACCCAGAGCAACTACAGATATCAGGAACCCCGGCACTTCCCCGATCAGATACGTCAAAGGTCGCTTTTCGCTACCCTTGCGCCGGCGCTTTGCCCTATGAACCCTCCTGATCGCTTTTCCTGCCGTTGGGTCATGATATCCCTCATGGTTTCTCATCTCCATCCCAAAACCTCTCTTTCCACAGCACTGTACCATGTCCGTTTAAAGCTCTCTAGCCCTACATGGCGAATAGGCGCCGCTGCTAGATACTGGTCATAGTACTGCTTATATTGATACCTGTGTACCCGCTGCCTCAGGGTCCTCATTGCCTGCTTATTCATCTGTGCGGCCCGACTTAGGCTCACACCAAGACGTTCCCCCACCTCATTCAGGGTGGTTTCCTCCTGATAGCGCATACGGACAACCACGGGCAGCCTGTCCGGCAGCTCATCCACCGATCTCCACAGCTCCTCTTTCATCCGCTCCCTATCCAGACGAGCGGCAGCCTCTTCCTCCAAGTCTTCCTCTGAGGCAATGCTTTCTTCCAACGTGAAGTCCTCTGTACCTGGCAGCAGTTCATTCAGACTCTGTATCTGCCCCATACTGGCTGCCCGTTTCAGCTTCCTGATCTTTTTCTCATTCACGCCTAAAAGCCCGCACAACTCCCGATCAGAGGCTTCATAACCATATCTTTTCAAAAAGTCACTCTTAGTCTTCTGGTACTGCCGTACCTCATCACCAAGATATGAGGGCAGCCGCACCGGCTTATTCTGATCAACATACCGGCGCATCCTTGTCTTGAGCCAAAACGATGCATAGCTTAGGAAGGGGACCTCTCTGGTGACATCATAACCCCTCACAGCCTCGCACAGTGCCAGATATCCCTCTTGCTTCAGATCTTCCATCTCTGCCTGCCCTGCATAAATCAGCGCCAGCTTTCCAATGAATCCCTCATTCTGCTGCCAGAGCAGACTCATATTTTCCGCCTCGTCTATGCCGTCCTGAATCAGGACTACAAGCTGCTCATTGCTCATACTCTGCACGCTTTCATCATCCTTTTTGCGGACAGGAAGGCCGGCAAGTCTCCGATCCGATAGGTCAACCTGCTCACTTTTGAGCTGGTCTTCTTTCTTCTGTGTTCCCGCCGAATTGCCTGTGCTGCGGTCGGATCATGGTACCCCTCATGGTTTCTTTGTGATATCATTCAGGATCACCTCCAGTTCGTCTATCTTCTTCTGCTGCTCATCGGTCCGTATAGAGCCCAGAACAGCATTGCAGGCCAATATAATGGTATTGGCCGTTTTACTGTCAATTTCCCCATTCAGGGCCATATTGGCCACTCTGGCCAGCGTCCTTCTGATTTCCGTCGGGGTCTTCATCCGTAAACGGGTAGGCATACCGTTCACCTCCTCCATAGTCCATCGTAATAAAGGGACAGTCATTATCTTCATCAAAATACCAGGTAAAAACGCTTCTGACGTTTCCTCCATGCCGCACGCCCGGATAGCTTTTTCCAGCGCTTTCCTTTCTGCTTCCTGCTCCTTTGGCACTTCTATGCCGTTCCGGTAGCAGTAGTTCATGGCTCTGGCCCACACCGACATAAATCTTTCTGCCTGCTCCCACAGTTTTATAAATTTCACTTCTCTGCTGCACTGCAAAGCTTTTGCAAATAGCCTATGTATGCGATCCAAGTTACAACACCTCATCCAAAAAACGCCCTAGGCAATCCATACCGAAAAGCCCAGGGCCATACTCACCTGATTACGAAAACATTGCCGGGTCAGATGGTTCCGATCCATCCAATTTCTCTAACATTTTTCCTCGCATATCTCTTACTCGGCTCAAAGCCAGGTAAATCCTTTCTGCGACAACCTGCTTAAAGTCCTGTGTTTTTCTCCCATCGTCGTATTCTACGCCATCGGGCAGCGGCACCTGATGGTCTACCGGATACTTCAAAAGATTCTCCCCGCAAAAAGCCGGGTTCCCGCTAACACGTTCTTTTTCGCCGCCTCCAAGGTTGTAAGCGATATAGCTGGCATGTTTCTTTATAAACCTTAAAATATCCTCATCGTCTTTACGGCGGCGCTGCTGCTCGACTCTAAGCTGATCGGCCAGATCGGCAATCAGTTTTGCTACTGCCTGGGGCGCTATATACTGGGTATTACCAATCGTTACCGCGCACATCTTCATTTCTTCCGCTCGAACACGCATCATTTCCCCGTTAATGTTAATATTTGATTCTGTATTCACGTCCTGCCCTCCCATCACTAAAATAAATCCATATTCTCATTGATAAGCTTCTGGCGCTCTGACCGGCTCTTGACCGCCATGATCTGCTCTTTCGTCAGACGCTTTCCATCCTGGGCGCCAAGGATCGCAGTCTTAACACCTTCTATAAACTCCGGTTTACTTGCTTCAAATCCTTCCGCCAGGGCTTCCTTAATCATTTTCTTAATTTCTTCTCTCTCTTCTTCTAAAAATGCCATATTTTTCTCTCCTTACTCGCTTATTACATCAATAGCTTTATCGCCTTTTTCCGTTGCCTTAACCCGATAACTGACCCGCTCACCCGTCTCCAGATGTCGGAACCCTCTCATCAGGATATCAGATTGATGCACAAAAGTTTCTTTGCCATTGTCTCCTGCAATAAATCCATATCCCTTGACCGGATCAAACCACTTCACTGTTCCATGTTCCACTGTTGCCCTATCCTCCTTTCTAGATCCGCCCACGCAAAAAGGCGCAAGAACAACTTAACGCAATAATGCGTTCAGTCATTCCCACGCCTTAAGGCTTCCAGGCTCGCCGCCTGGGGTACTTTCTTTATTTGACTTTATTATATCAAATATAGCAGAAGGGCGCAATAGCCGCCAATTCCCTGATGACCATATCCTGCGTAACTTCAGTACGCTACTGGCGTTCCTGCATCCGCTCTGAAATATACGTTGCAACGTTAGCATTCGATAGCAATCTGCTGGCGTTTGCTCTGGCCGTCTCATCTTTCTTAACAGGCGTATAAGCCACCCGGTAAGCCCGAGTGGCATTCAGATCAATCAAATACTCTTCTACAAATCTCTTCTGTTTTTCATCATTCAGGCTCACCTCCTTTACTGCACAGAAAAAGCACCCAGCTTTCACCAGATGCCTTTATAGATCAAATGAGATTCCTTCTTTTATTTAACCTGAGCCATTTTACTCAAAGCTTCCTGTAATACTTTTGCTTAACAACACCCAAATTTCCTAAATATCTTTTTATTGGATATCATATATTTCTTCTAAAAAGAATTCATCATCCTTCATTTTCATATGACTTAACTTTATGCCTAATTTTTCGCACAAACTTCTAACTTCTTCTTTAGATTTATCATCTGCTCTAGTTCCCAGAATTATTTTGCATGGCTTAGGCGTTTTTAACAACATTCCTCCGCTTTTATTGACTGAATCTAAATCTCCCTCGGGAATAACGCAAAGAAGTCTCCATTCTTCTTCATATTGCCATTCCTCCGCTTTTCTGATTAATATTTTAAAATTCTCTTTTTTATTTACTTCATGAATACTTTCATCGAACACAGATATCTTTCGGCCGTAACTCACTGGCCGTAATACAGCTGATGAACATAATAAAGAAGGAGCTGTAAAATCACTTCTTCTATATTGAACGCAAATTCCTTTATGCTGATTTGCATAATGACTCCACATCAAAATAGAATCAAAAGTCTCGCTAAAACAGGACAAAACTATCATATTTCGTATTTTCTCACAAGTATCTTTGAATTTCATTTTTTCTTTCCTGCACATTTCAATTAGGAATGCAGAATTTTTTTCTTTTGCTAATTTCTCCAAATCAGAAAAAATAGAATCAGAATAATAGCAATCATACGGATCGTTCATATTACATGCTTTTCCGGCCCACACATAATTCCCTTCTATATTCTTTAGATCATGTATCCCTAATCCTCTATACTGATAAATAAATTCTGGTGCGTTTTTGTTTAAAATACATTTTTGTTTGCTGCTTTCACGTAAGAAGCCTGAGTTATTTCCCATCGCATCATAATAGCTCCCTACCCATTCTTTTCTTTCCATACACCTTCCTCCCATTAATTTAAAATTATACACCAAAACACCCTATATTGCTACAGGGTGCCTTGGTGATCTCTTATTCTCCGTTATCAAAATACACTTCCCAAGGGGGGGATATGCAACAGTTTTCCCTTGCTTTTTCAGGCTTTCCTTGCTTTCTCTGTTGCAAAATCAGCAGGAAAAGTCTTGTCATTCAGACTAATATACACCCCCTTTTAGCCACACATACGCTTTTTTATATTTCCCCTGCTGGTTCTTTGACACCTTGCAGGATTTCACTCTTTCCCCCAGGATGCAAAGTACCAAGTCCAGGTCTTCCTGCGTCTGGTAGGATACTTTCAGCTTCACGGGCAGTCTCTCAATCTTGGCATCCATCCGGTCACCTTCTTTCGCAATGATATAGTCGCTGCGGCAGTATTGGTAGCACGCCGCAGCTTTTCACGATCTCAACAAAGTACTAGCATATCTTTTTTTATTTCAGGTTTTTTCAGGTTTTTGTTGGGTTTTGTCGGGTTTTTCACGGTCTGTACAGTAGTATCATCTTCGGATTTGTGTCCCGGTTCAGACTGTTGGCGCAGCATCCCCGGGAGCGCGGTGGCGAGTTATTTTTCAAAATTCATTATATCATCTACAATCCTGTCTATATAATGAGCCAAGCTAAACAGAGCCTGATTCAACGATTCCGGAGTCAGAGTATCGCTCTCACAGGGGTCTAATTGATTTGACAGCCCTGAAATGACTTTCGATATTCCGATAAGCTCAACACTCAAATCATATAAATCTCTTTTCATGCCTCTGTACCACCTTCCCCAATCAACAGCCTTATGGCATACTGGAAACCGTATAGAAAGCCCTGACGTTCGCCCTCCTGAGCGATGTCGCACAGAAGATCATCTACTTCCAGCTTTATTTTTTCCGGCATCTTGTGCGCGGTCAGGAATTCCATTGTCTTGCGATGCGCCGCGAGTGTTTCCGGCAGATCTCTATAATCATCCGCTAATTTCTCAAAATTAAAATAAATCTTCTCGATCTCTTTAATATTTTTCATCTTTTCTCTTCCCTTCTACCAGAATCCATGCTACTATGACTATGTAAGTTTTTTATGTAGCTCCGGCTGCTGCCTCAGAGATGTTGGCGCATCTTTGAGGCTTTTTTACTTGTACCTTAACATTTCCTCAATAGAGTCCAGCATTAAAACTTTCAGCATCTCAATACCTTGGCTCCGATCAAAGCCATAGAGATGCAATATTTCAAGCCTATGGTTCTGCTGCGCAATCCAGCCTCTAAACAGCTCATCCTTTTTTTCCTGTGATATATGGTACATTATTTTCTCCTCCCCTTTTTCTTTGACTTTATGAACTGAAACATTTTAGCCTGGTTTTTGGCTTTCTCTCTTGGAAGCTCTATGCAGCCAGCTTCTTTTATGACACGAAATCCATTTTCACAACCCGTCTTATTCTGTTCTTTCACTTCTTCGCTCCTCCTTTTCTACTCGTTGACCATCCCTATATACAGTAACCAAACCAACTAGTTGAGTAAAAAGCCTTATTTTATGCGGCTTCTATGTACTAGAGCACCCCCTCTAATACGGTATCCGTTTTGTACGTACTAGAGCACCCCCTCTAATACGATAAACCCTTATAAATACTGTATTTTTATCGTACTAGTTGGTTTTTTCAGTGGCTATAAGAGCAACAAAAAACCTCTTAGGGTTAAATCCTTCTGAACGGTATTTGATTTTTCCCTCTTTCTTTAAGTCAGCCTTAGCATTTTTTAAAGAATTGGCACTTATACTCTGTGCTTTTGCCATTGCATCCAACTCCGAAACTTCCTTTTCTCCGTCTTTCAAGAAGTCAAGAATAAACTCCTTCGCTTCTTCCCTCTGCGGGGCCTGCCTGGTAGTATAATCTACCTCTGTTACAAAATCCTTATCCTTCTTCTTGGTATATCCTTTCAAGCACACAACCTCATCCTCTATTGCATACAGGACTGTGTTGCCAGTCATTCCGTAATTGGATTTTTCATGAGACAGGTAGCGGATTCCCGTTTCATTGGTCTCACCCGCCATAATCACGGACCGGCTGATATCCCAGATGTCGGCGCTGTCTGCAATCCTCTTTCTGCCCCAGACGCCTGACTGTTTGTTGGCGTGTACAATAATTAAGGGGGTGGTACCATATTTCTCACCATAACCAATCAGCGGGGCCAAACAATTTCGGATAGCATTCCTATCCCCCATTCTGATCTCAGGTGGAACAAAAGCCTGTATAGGGTCAAAGATACATAAAGCTGGGCGGTACTTTTCTAATAGCTGCTCTAAGAACAGGCTATTAAACTTAATATCTTGGAATCGTTCATCTGCGATATCTATCGAAAGAATATTCTCCAAAATTGCCCCGTTCTTTCTAAGCCTGCGTTTGAGCGTATACTCAAAGGAATCCTCTGCTGAAAAGAACATTACTTTTTGGGGCTTCCCACCTCCACAATCTTCAGGAAGAAAGTCCTCCAGAAATGACTTTTTGCCACTGCTCACTGCTGCCGCAAGAGCACACCAGACTGTTGTCTTTCCACTGCCGCCGTCCCCTGCCAGAGAAGTGATCTGATACCGTGGTATATAGCCTGTGATAAGCCAGTCAGGCTCTTTTTCCTGTGCGCTGTCCATCGTAACCATTTCAAGGCTGTTATTTTTCTGCTGCCGGACTTTCCCTTTATCACATGCTTTGGTATATGGCCGCTCTGGCATCCACCCTCTTTTCAGCGCTGGAAAGACCTGCCGTTCCAGCTCCTGATCTGTAAGGGGCGGGATACATTTTTCTTCATTCTCCGCCTGGACTGCTGCCCGAATTGCCGCTTCTCCAAGGCCCTTAGACCGCTGACTGCCGATCAGCTGTATCAGAGTAGAAACCCTCTGCCCTTCTGGAATTATTTCTTCCTGATGGAAGTATTGCTTCTTCTCCGGCGCTGGCCCCAGAAGAAACTTTATGACCTGACCATTTACCTGCGCAATTTCATACTCCCCCGGCTCCTGCTCCCATTCATAGGTATGGCCATTTGGATGAATACTTGGCGGGGCTACAATATAGCCGCCCTCCCCACGAATATCAACCCCATCATATAAAGCGACCTTATTTTTGTTCGCAGCAGTATCTCGATAGAAATAATGATACCCACCGTTGCCCGTGATACTTATCCAGGTTTCCGGCAGATCACCATGTTCCTTCTGCCATTCCTTCAATGTTTCATAGCCGTTCTTTCCTTTTTCCTCATCAATATCCAGATCAATGACCACCAGGCCTCCTGATCTGCTGCCGGTAGCAATTCCTATATTGTGCTGAGGATTGATGTTCCACCAAGTTTCTATTTGCAAAGCGTCTGTGGTGGCATCCTTACAGCCATGTGGTGTTGCAGGGGCTTTCCCCTTTTCTTTGACCGGAAACACTGCCAGACCTAAATGAGCATATCGCAAAGCCCATTCTTTCATGCTCGCCACTGCATCAGTCACCCTTTCCGTCATATACTTCCCCGCCATTCAACCCAAAGAAACGTTTCTGTAGGTAGGCTATCGGTACTTTGCCTCGAACTGTAAGAAAATTATCCTGTTCCAGTTCATTGTTCAGCTGTTTAATAATTTTGTAGGCTTTTGATTCACTCACACACAGAATATTCATCACATCATGAGCATTATAAAGCTGTTTTGTCATAATCTCTCTCCTCTCTATTCTTCTTCAATTAATTCCAGTACTCTGTACGTCCCTGGATAGCCTTTCCCTAAATGGGAATACAAGCCCCCCACTTCAAGCGGACGGTTCCGGCAGATGGTTCTAGTACGCTTTGCACAGATGCCCGTGTAAAAATCTTCTTTGATGATCTTATATGTATACATAATACCGCTCCTTTCTTTTCATCCATGCCGCCCAGCATATAGACTATTCTTCTGTTTCGATGATTTCAGTTACATCCACGCCAAGAGCTTTGGCAATCTTTTGGCCCACTTCATCAGAGCAACTTTTCCCTCCTTTTATGTAGTTAATCGTTACTCTGGATACCCCGCTTAGTTCTGCAAGTCTTTTCTGCGTCATGTCCTGCCTGGTCAGTTCCGATACAAGCTTGATACGGTCGATTCTCATTCTTCTCACCTCTTTTCCAACAGTATTTTTACTGTTTTTCATAATATATCACAGTATTATTATTGTGTCAATACAGAAATACAGTTTTTTTATTGTGTTTCTGCACATAATATGATAAAGTAATTGCAATGGAGGTATACAGGATATGACATTTGGTGAAAGAGTAAAAGAATTACGCTTAAAAAAGGGATTATCGCAACGTGAACTTGGTGAAAGAATGGGGGGAATAACCCAACAAACTATTGCACAATACGAAAAGAGTGAAAATTATCCTAAACTTGAAACCATTAGACGGATAGCCAAAGCTCTTGATGTTCCTTTTGACAATTTAGTTCCTTTTGATGATGGTTTGCGCTTATGGATTAAAGAAAAAAAACAATCCACTCAAAACAATATTTCTGGCAAAAGAAAAGCCTTAGATAAAAAAATAGATCAGCTCAATGACGATGGGATACAGAAGATGTCTGATTATGCAGACGACATAATAAAG